>MDSW01002810.1_pt1 | contig 41168 bp, 44 predicted proteins | sample 811171 | NCBI WGS metagenome assembly MDSW01 (sample SAMN05326641, study PRJNA326480) | marine metagenome | isolation source: seawater | place: Atlantic Ocean: North West | collected 2012
ACCACGTTGATAGGCTGGGTGTGGAAGTGCGGCAACGCATGTAGCTGACCAGTACTAATAGCTCAATTGGCTTGATTTATGCACTGAAAAAAATTTTTTATCTATGTATTTTGATAACTTTAATAAAAATTTGATTTAATAGGCTGATTTGCCTTTATATTTTTTTTTGCTTTTTTGCCGATTAGTTTAAAATAGTTTTTTGCTTCTACTCCAATATTTGGTCTGAAACACCCTATGTTTTTTTCTGAAAATTTTTCGTTGATGTTTATTTTTTTTATTGAATAAATAGAACGTCTAAAAATTTTACTGTGATCCTCAGATTTAGTTTTTTTATTTAAAAAATTATAAATTTTATCCATTTTAATTGTAGAAATTTTTAGTTCCCTTAATTCTTTGTGATTAATCGAAAATTTAGCATCAGGACTTTTTGATTTTTTATCTAAAGAGAAATGTTTTTCTATAACACAAATATTATGACTCAAAGAAGCAATTGAAGCATCAATTCCAAGAGTATGATCAGAAAAACCTACTAATTTTAATTTTGTTTTTTTTCGTAATAAATTAATTTTGTTGAAATTTATATCTTCAAGTGGAGTAGGATATCCTGAAACGCAGTAAAGCAAAATAATCTTATTATTATATTTTCTTATTAGTTTAATAGTTTTTTTAATTTCATTAATTGATGATAGACCAGTTGATAATATTATTGGCTTTCTTGTCTTAGCTATTTCTCTGACCAACCTTACATCTGTTAGTTCAAATGATGATATTTTGTATATATTTGGTTTAAATCTTTTTAAAAATTTTAATGCTCTCAAACTAAATGGAGTACTAAATAATTCAATTTTGTGTTTTTTTGCTAATTTGAAGGCATCATAATGCCATTCGAACTTTGTTTGAGCGCTTTCGTATAATTTCCATAAATTTTTATTTTTCCATAATCCACTTTTAATCTTAAAATTTCTATTAACAACCATATCCTCAGGTTCATAAGTCTGAATTTTAACTAGATCTGCACCATATTGTTTAGCTTTTAAAATGTGTTTTAAAAATTTTTTTTTAGAACCGCAGTGATTAGCGGAAATTTCAGCAATTATTAATGTTCTTTTATTTTTGCCTATTTTTAAATTCTTATTTACTCTTATAATCATTTATCAATATGTCTTATTAGTATAAATGCTTCTGCAAATCTGCATCCTGAAGAAGCTCCTCTCATTCTAGATAACGACTCAACCGCTTTTAATGATCTGCTATGAGGGTACTTTCTCATCTCACTTTTATAATATTTTAATGATTCCAACTTTTTTTTTATTTGATTTGAAATATCAATAAAATAATTTGGTTGAAAACTTTTCTTTTGGAAAATAGCCCAATCTGTGCTTGATAAAACCTCATAAGATAAAATCTTTTTTACTGTCATTTTTTCCAGTGGTCTACAAGCAGTTATAGTAGCTTTATAAGCAATTTGATGATCTATATTTAGGCAGTTTTCATAGTGGGTAAAAACTGTCATTGGATTAAATTTTTTTATTATTTTTTCAATTTGTTTAACAACTTTTAGGAGAGGCACCTTATCTAATTGATTATCTGCAAAATTAAGAAATATTGGCTTTTCTATGTTTAAATGTTTAAATAATTTTAAACATTCATTTTTTCTATTTAATAAGTTTTTTTTACTTTTTGTCCTTGCTGAAATTCCATTAGTTAAAAAAACTACTTGAATTTCATGGTCTTTCTTAAGTTTAATTATTGTTCCTCCACATCCGAGCATTTCATCATCAGGATGTGCAGCTATTATTAAAATTTTTTTATTATCTAACAATTTTAAATTCACCTTTAATTTCTTTCTTTTTATACTCAGCGTTTTTAAAAATTATTTTAAATTTATTAAGTTTCATAAATGCCCCAGGATAACCCTTTGCATCTAACATTCTAATAAAATCGTAAACATTTTTTAAATTTCTTTTTTTTGCAAATCTTAAGTTGCTGTCTTCTGGTTTTCTTCTTTTATAATAAGTTATTCTTCCACTCTGTTTAGTAAATATCAATTTTTTTTTATTAATAATAGTATTAATCATAATTATAGCCAACTTCTCTAGCCTTACATATATTTCACTAGCTCTACCATTTAATACCAAATTTTTTTTTAAACAAATATCACCCGCATCTATTCTTGAGCTAACTCTAAATGCTGAGATTTTTGTCTTTTTTACACCTCTTAAAATCTGATTTTGAACTGGACTTCCACCTCTAAATTTTGGTAAATCCGAACAATGAAACTGAATACATGTAAAGCGACTAAAAATATTTTTTGGAATTTTTTTTGACCAATGAATAAAAAAAATTATCTTTGGCTTAATAATATGAATTTTCTTGGTATTTATTTTTTTATGTAAAATAATTTTTTTATTTAGTTTAAAGAAATTTTTTTTGTCCCATTTTTTTTTAGTTATTATTAAAAATTTCATTATTTAAATATTTTAAGATAAAATTTTTTACCATATATTTTAAAAAAAGCTGGATAATTATCGTTATCAACTATTCTAAGTAAATTAAATTGGTTTTTAATATTTTTATAAATATCTATTTCACTATCTTTAGGTTTTCTCTTTCTATAATAACTTACTTTTTTTTTTGAAATAATTGATTTTGGTGGTTTTTTGTAAATATTTAAATGCCTGAGAAATTTCTGAATAAGCCCTGTATTTATATTAAATTGTATATTTTTAAGTTCAGAAAATAATTTATCTTTTGGAATGTATACTATTTTTTTAAAATAAACTTTTCCACTATCAATTTTTACACTCGCATCAAATAGAGAAAAGACAATTTTTTTTTTATCTTCTAATATTTGCCATGATAATGGCGACATCCCTTTTCCCGAAGGAAGATCTGATTCATGAGGAACAATATTAAATTTTGATCTTAAAAGATATTTTTTTGGAATTTTTTTAAAATAGCTGAAAATTATATTTACATCATAGTTATCTTTAATCTTTTTGTGATTATCGATAACAGTAATATTTTTTGAAAAATTTTTTAGTTTTTTTAAAATTTTTTTAATGTAAATTTTCGCCCATGAACTTTTGCTAATAAGTATTTGTATTTTCATTATAAATTAAATATATATATATCTAACATGAGTAAAAATAACAAATATCTTCAAATAATATCTCAAATTGAAAAGATAAGATCAAAAAATAATGTTAATTGGATGAATATTTTAAGATTGGCATTTAAATTAGATCCAAAAAATGCTTCAAGGATAATGAAAAAAATTAATTATGACGATAAAAAAATTTCAAAACTTTTAAATAAACTTTCAGATTAATATTTGATAGATGAATTTAATTCCTTATGGCAGACAGTATATTGACAAAGATGACATTATTTCTGTTTCTAAAGCACTTCGAAGAGAAAAAATAACTACCGGAGCTCAGGTTGAAATATTTGAAAAAAAAATCAATTCTTACTTAAAATGTAAGTTTTCCTCTACATGCAATAGTGGAACTTCAGCAATTTATCTATCTCTATTAGCCATTAATTTGAAACGTAATGATATTATAATTATGCCCGCTATAAACTTTATTTCATCATACAATTTAGCTAAAACTTTAGGAGCAAAAATATATCTTGCTGATGTTAATAAAAGAACTGGTCAAATGTCACCTTCGAATGTCGAGGAATGTATTAAAAAATACAATCTTAATAAGATTAAAGCTATTATTACAATGTATAATGGAGGTTATCCAGAAAACGCAGAAAAATTTTTAAAATTTAAAAAAAAATATCGCTGCTTTATTATAGAAGATGCCTGCCACGCTTTTGGAGCTGAATATATTTTAAATGGAAAAAAAGTAAAAATAGGAAGCTGCAAGCATTCTGATATATCCACTTTTTCACTACATCCTTTAAAAACGATAACAACTGGAGAAGGAGGGCTGATTACAACAAATATAAAAAAAATTGATGAAAAAATAAAAAAATTTAGGTCCCTAGGCATTGAGAGATCTAGTACTAAACATTGGCAATATGATGTGAAATTACTAGGATTTAATTTTAGAATGAATGATTTTCAATGTGCCCTGGGCATTAGTCAGTTAAAAAAAGTTAAATCTTTTTTAAACTTTAGAACAAAAATAGCAGCTAAATATGATAAAGAATTAAAAAATGTAAATGAAGTTTTAATTCCCGAACATTTAAAAAAGTATAAGTCATCAAATCATTTGTATATTTTAAATCTTAAAAACTGTAATTTAAAAAAAAAGGAGAGTTTTATTAAATATATGCTTAAAAATAAAATAATGTTGCAATACCATTATATTCCGATATATAAATTTAGCATATTTAAAGACAAATATTTGTCAAAGAACTCAAAAGTATATTATAATTCAAGTGTTAGCCTCCCAATTTATTGTAAGCTTTCACTTAAAGAACAAAATTATATTATAAGAAAGATTAAAGAATTTTTTAATTATAAAAAATAATTTTAAATACTTAAATGATAAAAAATAAAACAATACTTTTAACAGGTGGAACGGGAACTTTTGGAAAAGCAGCAACAAGTTATTTACTAAAATTAAAACCAAAAAAAATAATTATATTTTCTCGAGATGAGCTCAAGCAGTTTGAGATGCAAAATCAATTTTCAAAATATGATAAAGTTTTAAGATATTTTATAGGTGATGTAAGAGATTTAGATAGACTAGATTATGCATTCAGAAATGTTGATTTTATAATTCACGCAGCTGCTTTAAAACAAGTTCCAGCTTCAGAGTATAATCCTACCGAAACAATAAAAACTAATATAAATGGGGGAGAGAATGTTATTAAAGCTTCTATTAAAAATAATGTAAAAAAAGTTATAGCTCTATCAACTGATAAAGCCGCCAATCCTATAAACTTATATGGGGCTACAAAATTATGCTCTGACAAACTTTTTGTTGCGGCTAATAATATCTCTGGAGGAAGAAAAACAACTTTTTCAATTTCAAGATACGGTAATGTTTTTGGATCCAGGGGATCAGTATTAGATTTTTTTAAAGATAAGATAGATAATAAAGAAAAATTTTTACCTATAACTGACTTTAAGATGACAAGATTTTGGTTAAGCATATCTGCAGGAGTTGATTTTACTTTTAAAAATTTATCAAGGATGAGAGGAGGAGAAATTTTCATACCAAAAATACCTTCAGTAAAAATTGTTAATTTGGCCAAAGCCTTTAAAAGTAATATTCCATTAAAAGAAATTGGATTAAGACCAGGAGAAAAATTACATGAAATTCTTTTACCAAAGGACTCAAGCCATCATTCAATAGAATTTAAAGATTATTATGTGATCGCTCCAGAGTTTGATTTTTCAAAAAAAACAAATTTTTATATTGATACCTCTAAGCAACGAGGTAGAAAAGTTCCATACGGTTTTGAATATAATTCTCTAAATAATAATAATTTTCTTACAACCTCACAAATTGAAAAGATCTTAATTAATCAGTATAAAAAATAATAAATTCTATGCCAAATCCATGTAAAAACTATTTTTACAATCTTGCATATGGTGAAATAAAAAAATTTAACTTTTCAAATGTACTTGATTGTGCTTGTGGCAGGATGGATTTTTTAAATTATTTTAGTCCTAAAAACTATTTAGGCATTGATATTGATAGTGAGCGTTTGGAGTTAGGAAAAAGAAAATTTCCACACGCAAAAATTAAAAATTGTGACTTATTTGATTTAAAGCTTGAATCGCAATTTGACTTAATTTTATGCTTTGAAACTTTAGGAATAACAAAGCACTTCAATAGTGAAAAGTCTTTAGAAGCGATAAAAAAAATTTTAAATTATTTAAGTGAAGACGGACATTTTGTTTTTAATATTAAAAATAAAAAATATATCTCTGAAATAAATGATTATTTATTTAAAAATAAAAAGATTATTGTAAAAATTAAAAAGAAATACGGTTTTTTTGATAAAAAAATGAATATTTATCTTTACTATTTAATTGTAAAATTTTCTAAGTTTTTTAACTTTTTTAAATTAGGTAATAGCTACACATTTTATATAATAAAGAAGATTAACTAAAATTAAATTTAAAATAGTCAATCTCTTCTTTGTTTAATAATTCAATCTTTTCTTTTTCTTCATTTGATATTAATTTTGAATAGTTTTTTATACCCAATTTATTTTTCTTATATTGTGGCAATTTAAATTTACTATCAATATTTAAAAATTTTAATAAATCACCAAATTCTTCATTAATCTTATTATAATTTATAATTCTATCCATTACTGGTTTATTATTAATTGTATATATATCCCAATTCGTAAAATTTCTTGAAGTTTTTATATTAATCCTATCATCCAGGTATTTTGAAAATGTATCAGGATTTTCTCTCCCTCTATTTACCCATAAATACTCAGAATAACATTGCTGATAAGAATTCCTTACTACACAAAACTTATAAAACTTATCCCAAATTTCAGGAAATATTTTTTTTATATCTTTTGCTCTAGAGTGCTGGGGTAAAGATCCTAAAATTTTTCCATAATATTTTTTATTGCTTGTAAATACGAATTCTTTAAAAGATAGTCTTCTTATCAAAACTTTTATTGCATCTATATGAGGATAAAATAAAGCCTCTCTAATCATCCTTTTGTTAAACTTTAAATTATCAAAATTATCAATTTCATCAAATCCTCCTAAAATAATGTCTTCTGGTCCTAAAAATTTTGATAAAATATACTGAATAGATCCACCGGCTGTTTTTTTACAATGAAAAAAAATGAATTTATGTTTAAAACTAATTATCATTAAGTATAAATATTGTAAGATTAATATTAATCAATTAAATAATAATTGTGAACATTTATATTCATGTAGAAGTTAAAACAAGAGATTTGCCTGGCAGACTTTTGCTTGCTATGTACTCGGCTCAACAAGGAAATGATGTTTATTTAGGAGATGAAGGTTTACTAAGACTTGTTGAAAACGGATATTTAAAACCTGGAATAATTCTTGAAAAAAGCTTAGCACCAACAAAATCAAGACTTTCTTTATTAAAAAATTTAAAAAAAAAAAAATGTATAATTACAAGTATAGATGAAGAAGGTGGATTGCTAAGTCATGATATAAAAAGATTTCTAAAATCAAGAATGTCAAAAAAATCTATTGTTTATGCTAAAAAAGTATTTTTTTGGGGAAATTATGATTATAAAAATGCCTGTAAAATATTCAAGAAAGAAAAACAAAAATTTGTAATTACAGGAAATCCAAGAATTCAATTATGGAATAAAAAATATAAAAAAACTATAAATAAAATTCAAACAGTAAAAAAATATATACTAATTTCATCTAATTTTAAAATTGGTAATTCAAAAAAAGATTTTTCTGAAATTTATAAATACCATTTAGAAAATTCTTATTTTGATGACATAAACTATAAAAACTGGTTCAAAAATTATTATTCTTACTCATTTACCTTATTTATGGAATTTATTTCATTAATAAACACATTAGTAGAAGTTTTTCCTAAGGTAAAATTTGTTGTGAGGCCTCATCCATCAGAAAGTGTAAATAGTTGGAAGAACTATTTATTAAAAAAAAAACAATTTATTAATATCTAATAAATATAATCATTCAGATTGGATAGAAAATGCAAGCCTAATAATACATAATGGTTGCACTGGTGGAGTAGAAGCTTTTGCAAGAAAAAAAAATGTAATTTGTTACAAACCATTTAAAAGTAAATTTGAGTTTTCCTTCCCTAATAAATTTGGTTTAACTTTAAAAAATGATAAGGAAATGATCAGGTCAATAAAAAAAATTGTTTCTGGTAAAAAAGTAAATATTGGAAGATCAATATTATATAAACAGCTAGTTGCTAGATTTAATAATTTTGAAAAAAAAGTTTTTTGTAATAAAATAATTTATGAATGGAACGGTTTAAGCAAAAATTATAAAACACAAAATAACTATTTAAAAATATTTAAATTAAAAAAAATAGTAAAAAAATTTAAAGATACTATAATTCCATCAAAAGAAAGTCACAAGTTTCCAGATTTAAATAAAAGTGAAATAAATAATTATTTTAGTATTTATAAGAGCATTCACAAAGAATTTAAAGATTTAGAGTTTGAAATAATTGATAAAAGAATTTTAAGAGTTAAAAAAATAAATTATAAAATTTGAATCTCCTCACCCCTAGGAATTATAAATTTTCCACCATTTAATTTAAATTTTTTCTCTTTTTTCATAATTATATCAGCATAATTAACCGCCAAAATTAGTATATAATCTATTTTTTTTTTAAAAGCTTCTTTTCTAGATATTATTGGCACGTGATATATTGGTGAGTAGAGACCTTGTTTTGATGGAGAGTCATCAATGTAAAAATCAACTAATTCTCTTCCAATTTTAGCACATCTTGAAATAGTCCCAGCTTTGGCAGAAGCACCGTAAGCGACTATTTTCTTTTTCTTTTTCTTTAAATCAACTAAACAGTTTTTAAGATTTTTCCATGAGTTTTGTACACTTTTTTTAAACCTTAAACTTGAACTAAATGAGTTTAATTTATTAATTTTTTCATCATCTAAAATTTTTTTTAATCGCATTGTTTGTTTTTTTTTGTTTCTTGAAAAAAATATTCTAATAGAACAGTTATCTTGAGCTGGAGTTATTTCTGCATCAAAAATGTTTAGATCAAATTTTTTTGAAAACTTTTTCCAAACTTCTACAGAAAAATAGGAAAAATGATCATGATATATTTGTTCGTAAATAGTTCTCTTGACCATGTTTCCCCAATAACCGGTTTCAAAAATAAATATTCCATCTTTGTTATTTAATAAAACATCTACTCCTTTCATAAAATCAATTAAATTATCTACATGAGCAATACATTGGTTTGCCATTACAACTTTCGCTTTACCGTATTCATTAACAACAAGGTTTGCTGTTTCATAATTAAATAAAGACGGAAATGTAGGAATTTTATGTTTTAAAGCCCTTAAAACTGCATTTGGAGCCGCATCTATTCCTAAAATATTTGATTTTTTTTTTAAATGCTGCAGAAGTATTCCATCGTTACTTGCGATTTCTACGCAGAGATCATTTCTTGTTTTTATGTAATTTTTTGATACATAATCAGCATAGATTTTATAGTATTTATTTAAACCAGGTACATCTCTTGAAAAATATAAGTACTTACCTTTACTATAAATCTCAGTTGGATTTACAGTCTTTAAAACTTGAATTAATCCACAACTTAAGCATTGGCTAATGATTAAAGGAAGTAAAAGTTCTTTTTTTTTTTTTAATTCATTTTTTTTTAAGTAACTATTTACCAGTGAATGGGTTCCTAAGTTTAAAACTTCTTTTAAATTTTTACTCCCGCACATTCTACAATTTTTTCTAGATATCATTTATGTTACTTTGAAAAGTTTTTTACCCACTCAAGAATCTCCACTTTATGTTTCCAATTTAAAATATTTTGTGTTCTAGTCATATCTGCCAAATGAGCTTCTACCTCAAACTTTCTTCTTGGGATAAATGTTATTTGACCCCCAATTGCTTTAGCTACATCTTCAACAGTTGTAGCTACCCCAGTTCCAATATTAAGCACTTCACCTTTTCCTGTTTTTCCACTTTCTGCAGCTATCAACACTGCGTCTGCCAAATCCTTTACATATATAAAATCTCTTCTACCTGTTCTGAAACTAGATTGAGCAGTTGTTTCAACTAATGTTATTGGCCTACCTTCTTTTTTTGACTGAATAAATTTTGATATAGCTGTATCTTTTCTTTGATTTTCACCATAAACTTGAAAGAATCTAAACACAGTTGTTGGCAAGCCATAACACTCAAACCAAGCTTTACAAGCGAATTCACAACTAAGTTTTTGAAAGCTATAAGGTTCAATAGGATCAGCCATCATATCTTCTTTCCATGGTATGGGATTATTGCCATACAAAGATCCTGTTGAAGGAAATAAAAATTTTTTAATTTTTGCTTCTGTACATTTTTTTAGCAAAAATACAGTCATATCAATATTATCTTTTGTAGTATCCACAGGATTTTGTATGGAGTTTGGTATATTAGTTACAAAAGCCAGATGTACGACATAATCAATATCTTTTAAAAATTCTAAATCAAGCTCTCTTACATCTTTTCTTATAAATTCATAATTTTTATTGGAAATATTATTTTCATCTTCTACAATATCAACACCAAAAACTTTAAAATCTTTTTCTAAAGCTTTTTCAATAATATGAGGTGCTATAAATCCTGATGCACCAGTAATTAAGATTTTTTTCATAAATTCTTTGTTAATATATTTATTTAAGTAAATAAACTATTTTTTTTCAAAAAATTAAAATAGTTTGATCTATTCCAATCATTTTGTTTTATCCACTTATTAAAAACAATTATTAGTCCCTTCTTTTCCATCTTTGATGATTTTGAAAGTCCTCTCTTTATTGCAATTTTTCTTAAAAGATTTTTTTGACTTAAATGATTAATTTTAAAATTATATGGCAAGCTAAATCCAAATTCAATAATCCTTTTATCTAAAAATGGACATCTATTTTCTAAACTAAAAGAACTTGACATTCTATCGCCCATCTGAAGTAAACTAGGCATTATTAATTCAAAATCTGCAAACCCCATAGCATTTACAGGGTCCTCAAACATTTCAAAATATGGTTTAAGCATTTCTCTTACAAATTCAAAATGTTTTTCATCTCTAGCAGTAAGAGCTGCAAAGCTATCCAGATAATTTTCAAATTTATAATATTTTTTAAATAAATATCCAGAATAAGATGGAAATTTATTTTTTAGTTCATACTCATGAGCAATTGGCATATATCTTACATATCCACCAAAAATCTCATCAGCACCTTCTCCTGATAGAACAACTTTTACTTTTTTTGATGCGATTTTTGCCAATTTCCAAAGAGGGAAAGAAGATAGTGATCCAACAGGAAAATCAAGATGCCAAGCTACCTTTCTTATATTTTTAAAAAATTCTCTTTTCCATTCTAGTTTACTATCAAAATAGAATTTATGCTTAAATTTATGAAACGTAGAAATTACAGAAGAATCTATTCCTCCAGAAAAATATAAACCATATGGAACATCAGTTTTTGTTCTAATTTTTACCGCATCTTCAATTAAACTTTCTAATTCTTCTTCTGCAGTATTTAATTTAATATTTTTTTTAACAAAATTCCAATAACGTTTTATTTTAAATTTTAGATTTTTAATATTTAACTCCATATAACTAGCAGGCGGCAAAGAACTTACCTCTTTCCATAAAGTATTCGTAAGGCAATGTTGGAAACTGTTAAAAAATTTTTGATTTTTATTTCTAGATAAATCGAAATTTTTATAAAAAGCTTTAGCCTCACTCGCAAATGCAAATGTGTGTTTTCCATAATAAAAATATAATGGTTTTTCCCCAGCTATATCTCTAGCTAAAATAATTTTCTTTTTTCTTATGTCATATATTGCAGCAGCAAACATTCCATTAAATTTTGTGAAACATTTTATTCCCCAATTAATATATGATTTTAGGAAAACTTCTGTATCACATTTAGTTGTAAATTTTACACCTTTATTTTCTAGTTCTTTTTTAATTTCTTTAAAATTATAAATTTCCCCATTATAGCTTAAAATATATTTATCATACTGGTAAAGGCAAAGACCCTTAGATTTTAAATCAATAATACTAAGTCTAGCCATTCCCAAAGATACCTTTGAAACATTATCTATAAATATTCTTTTTTCATCAGGTCCCCTGTGTTCCAAAACATTAACCATTTTATCAATTTTGTTTATACTGTTACCAATGATTCCTGCTATAGCGCACATATATTTATTTTAATTTTTCTACTAGGAAATTGTATGCTTCATTACGCATTTTTTTTTTGAAAGAGTGTTTACCAGGCCAAAATTTAATTTTTAACTCTGATTTTTTAAAAAATGGTTTTGCAAATCTATAAATTTTTAAAGCGTCCTGACTCCATTTGTCTTTTTTTGCAACAGATAACATTAGATTGCAGGGTGGAACTAGTTTAGTAAATTGATCAAAATCTCCATATTTTAATAAATTTGGAACAACCAACTCCATTGGAATTCTTGTATTAGAATTGATATCTAAAGAATATTTTAATTTTCTAGCATAACAATTTGATACCGATGCTTTAATTCTTTTATCATATGCGGGAAATAAAATAGCCATCCTTCCACCATACGAATGTCCAATAAAACCTATTTTATTTTTATTAATTTCTGATCTTGTAATCAAATAATCTGTCGCAATAGATAAATCTGACAAGGTTTTTTCTAGTAACGTTTTACCTTGAATTATTCTTGATGCTAATTCAAAATATTCAACTCCCCACCATTCATTTTTCAATTTATTTCTCTCCTCAAATGCAATTGCGTCAGGTGCAAATGCTACAAAACCCTTTTCAGCTAACTCTTTAGCATAAGCTAAATCATTGTTTCCTCTTAATCCAGCCATTTCACTTTTTGCAATACTATATCTGCTAGCATGCTGATGATGACAAATTATTGCTGGAACTTTTTTTACAATATTATGAGGCAAAAGAAGCAAGGATCTTACTCTTTCATTTTTCTCAACATTGTATTCAATAGTTTCTAGAGTAAATTTGTCAAATTTTTTTGATTTAACAATCTTTGGTTTTAGTTTTACTTTTGCAGTTTTTGGCCCAAGTAATTTAATAAATTGTTTATAATTCAAAATTTAGCCTTTATATAAATTTATAAATACTTAATTGATTATTAATTTTTAATTTAATAATCAATTTAATATATTTTATTGAGTAAAATACAAATTGTTTATTTCAAAATAATATAGAAATTAAGTATTTATTATGGAAAAAAAAGAGAGTCTTTTATATATATCAGAACTAAGTTTGCCAAACGAATCCGCTCAGACAGTTCAAACGCTTAAAATGTGTTCAGCATTTTCTAAAAATATTAAAACGGATATTGTTTTGTTTAATTCTTCAGAGAATTTTAAAGATTTAAAAAAAAAATATTTACTAAAAAATAATTTTAAAATTTTTTCAGCTTTCAGGACTTTAAAGAGCTTAAATTTTATTAATAGATTGATTTTTTTTTTTATTATAAAAAGAAAAATTCTCAAAAATAATTATAAGTTTATATTTACCAGAAGCGTTTTAATAAGTATTCTTTTATCTATATTTAAGTATAAAAATATTTTAGAAATTCATTTGCCAAATACTGGCTTAACTAAGTATTTATTTTTATTTTATAAAATTATTTTTAAAAATAAATATCAAAAGTTTATTTTAATAAATAAATATTTAAATAAAATATTTAAATTTCCAAAAGAAAAGTTTTTAGTTTTAGATACAGGAGTCGATTTAAGTGATTTTAAATTAAGTTCAAAATTAAAAAAATATTCTTGTGTGTATACAGGTAGTTTTTTTAAAGGAAAAGGATTTGAAAATATTTATAGAATTGCAAAAAAAATTCCTGAAATTAAATTTCACGCTTATGGAGAAAAAAAATTTTTAGACATAACTTATAAAAAAAATAAACTAAAAAATTTATATATTCATAATTTTGTTAATTATAATAAAATTCCAAAAATATTGAGTCAACACATGATATGTTTGCTTCCATACCAAAAAAAAGTTCATATTAAGTCAAATACTATTACAGCAGAAAAGTTTATGTCTCCCATAAAACTTATGGAATACATGGCTTCATCAAAAATTATAATTGCTTCAAAGTTGCAGGCTTACAATCATATTTTAAAAGATAAAAAAAATTGCTTTTTAATTTCAACGCAAGATATAGATAAATGGGTAATAAAAATTAAATTTGTTATTAAAAACTATAAAAAATTAAATTACTTAAAAAATAATGCATATAAGACTGCTAAAAAATATACTATCGATAATCGTGTAAAAAAAATAATTTCTTTCTATGATTAGGTTTTAATTGAAAAGTTGATAATTTTTTTTAAACCAAGCAAGTGTGTTATTCAATGAAACTTCGGTTTTAGTAAATTTAAAATTATTAATTTCTTTTTTAATTTTTGTATTATCCCCATGAGTCTTAAATATATCCTCTGGAAGCTTTGGGCTTAAAATAATTTTTGTTTTTGGAATTTTATTTTTATAAAAATCAATAATTTTTTTTAGGCCAATTGGTTTATTTGAGCAAATATTAAATATGTGATTGCCTTTTTTAATTTTCATATTCCTCATTTTTTTAAGTATAGAAACAACATCAGATATATAGGTGAAATCTCTATAATGATTTCCCTTGTTGTTTAAATTGAATTTTTTTTTATTAAATGAAGCATTTAAAAGCTTGTATATAAACATATCTGGTCTTCCCCATTCACCAAATACAGTAAAGAATCTTAATCCTACAGATGAAAAATTAAAGGTATCAAAATAAAACTTTGCTAATTCTTCGTTATATTTTTTTGTTAAACCATAAAGATTTTTTGGATAAACATCTTTAAGTTCTTTTATTGGATATTTGCTTACATCTCCATATACGGAACTAGATGACGCATAAAAGAATTTTTTAATATTAGATTTTTTGCTTAGTGAAATAACATTACTAAATCCAACAATATTTGAATTTATATATGCATCTGGATTTATTGAAGAATATCTTACTCCAGCTTGTGCTGCAAAATTATAAACTTCTGAAAATTTATACTTTTTAAATATTATTTCTAAACCTTTTTTATTTTTTAAATCAATTTTAAAAAATTTAAAATTTTTATTTTTATTTAAACTGTTTATTCTTTTTCTTTTTAATTTTACAGAATAATATGAATTAATAATATCAATACCTACAATTTTGATATTTTTGTTTGCTTTAAGTAAATTAGAGGCAAAATTAAAACCTATAAACCCAGCTACTCCAGTAATTAAAATATTCATTATTAAATAATTCTGTTAATTTATATTAAAAATGCTAATACATATTAATTTAATTAAGAAATGTCCAATTAATTCAAGAAATAGTAATGTTAAAGTTTTATTCTGTACTTAGATCTTTTGAAAGCAAGTATCAATTTGCAATTTTGAATTTAGTAATTCTTATGGTTTTTATAGCATGCCTTGAGCTATTATCAGTTGGCATGATAATTCCTCTTATCTCAGGAATTATAAAATCAAGTAACGAAATTAAACTTCCATTTATTAATCAAATATTTGAAAACGATATAAGTATAATAGATATTTTATTTTTGTTTGGACTTATTTATATATTTAAGACTTTTTTTTTAATTATTTTTCAAAAATTAAAATTTAAAAAAATTTTTCAAATACAAAGTTATTTATCAAATATAGTTTTAAACAATTATTTATATTTACCCACAAAAAAATTAATAGGAATTAATACTTCAGAAATTACACGAAATATTTTAAACGAAATACATATGTTTGTTAAAAGTTATTTATTAAATATTTTAGATTTTATTTTAGAAATTTTTATCACACTTTCATTAATTATTTTTTTATTATTTTATGATCCAAAAATTAGTTTATCAGTTCTATTTCCTATAAGTATTGCGGGATTATTGATTTATCAATTAAGTAAAAAAAAAATTACCAAAATAGGAGAAGCAAGACAAATTTTTACTAAATTTACATTTCAGTCAATTACTGAAATATTTACCTCAATTAGAGAGATTAAGATTTATCAAAAAGAAGATTTTGCAAGCAAAAGTTTTAATAAAGTAAATTCAAATAAATTAGAAAGTGAACAAAAGCAATCATACTATTTAATTTTACCAAGAATTATTTTAGAGTTAATTGTAGTTGTGTGTTTATTGGCGGTTGTTGCAAAAAATATCGATAGGGTAGATACCGACCAACTAATAACAACCTTAGCATTATTTGGTGTAACCGCGATAAAAATATTTCCATCAATAAATAAAATAGTAACTACATTTCAGAGATTAAAGTTTGCTGACCCAGCTACTAGATTAATTTCTGAAGAAATAAAAAAATTTAAAGAAGACAAAAAAATTAAAATAAACTTACAAGGACATAATGTTTATGAAAACTGGAAAAAAATAATAATTAAAGATCTAAATTTTTCATTTGGGGAAAAAGAAATATTTAAAAATTTAAATTTAACAATTAATAAAAGTGAAAAAATCTGTCTTATGGGTGAGAGTGGAACAGGTAAGACCACTTTGCTAAATCTATTACTGATGCTTTATGAATCTAAAAATAAATATTTATATATAGATAGCGAAGAGGCAGAAACTAGGACTTGGAATCAAATGATTTCATACCTTCCTCAAGATATTTTTCTTTTTGATGCTAGCATAAAGGACAATATTACTTTTATGGAAACTGAAAATGAATTCAGCAAAGATAAATTCAGTTATGCTTTGAAAGTTTCTGAATTGAATAGTCTAATCTCAAAACTTCCCTCAAAAGAAGATGAAATAGTAGCAGAATTTGGGATGAAATTTTCAGGAGGGCAGAAGCAAAGAATTGGAATTGCAAGAAGCTTTTATAAATCAAGGGATATAATGATTTTTGATGAGTCTACTAGTCAATTGGATCAAGCATCTGAGGAAAAAATAGTCAATAACTTAATTTCAACAAATAAAACAGTTATTTTTGTTACACACAAAAAACATTTAAGAAAATTTTTTACAAAGGTTCTGCAAATTAAAGATAAAAATATTACTGAGATATAATAAACAGCTAGATGCAAAAAAAAATTATAAAAATAGGAATAATTGGTGCTGGATGGTTTGGGTGCCATCTAAGCCATTTTTTACTTAAAAAAAAAAATTATGATGTGACTTTATTTGAAAAAAAAAATGATATATTTTTAGGTTCGTCAGGATTTAATCAGTTTAGATATCATAAAGGTTTTCATTATCCGAGGTCCAAATCAACGATTAAAGAAATCAAGTCAAATTCAAAAAAATTTTATAAAGAATACAAAAAATTTATAAAATTTCCTAGATATAATTATTACTCTGTAGCAAAAAAAAAATCACTTATTGATTTTGATACATACAAGGATATTTTAACAAATAATAAAATTAAATTTAAAAACTGTAAAAAAATTAGTCATTTTAATTATAATAATTTAGAAGGTGTAATAAACTCTACTGAAGGTGTAATTCTAAATGATAAAATCAAAAAATTTTTTAAAAGAAAATTAAGTGGTGTCATAAAGTACAATACTTGTATTGATAGAGTTAATAAATTACAAAAAAATTATGATTTGATTATTGATTGTTCAAATAATACTTTTAAAAATTATTTTTCAAAGTTAGTAAAATATGTTTTAACTATATCGTTTATTTTCAAATCAAAAAATTTAAAAAATTACCCAACACTTACAGTCATGGATGGTGATTTACCATCTATATATCAATATTCAGACAAAAAAAATTTTTACACTCTTACACATTCTAATTATACTCATATAAAAAAATTTAGCAGCTTTAACAATCTTCTAAAATATAAAAAAAAATTACCTAAAAAAAAAGTAAATAACTTAAAAACGAAATCTATTGAAAGCATTTCAAAATATTATAAAAATTTTGATGAGAAATTTAATTATAAAGGATATTTTTTATCTTATAAAATTTTACCAAATGAAGAAACTGATAAGAGAGAGACATTTGTTTTTAGAAATAAAAATCTTATAAGTTTTTTTTCACCAAAAATTTCTAATATATTTACTGCAGAAAAAATTATTAATTCAATTATTTTAAAATAATGGGTAAAGTTAAGAGTTTAGCTTTAGTTGGATACACTGGTTTTGTAGGAAGTAATATTCTTTCATATTTTAAGAATAAAAAATTAAGAATTAAAAAATATAACTCAAAAAATATTGATTCTATTTATAAAAAAAATTTTACTTATTTAGTTTTTGCAGGTTTACCAGCAACAAAATGGAAAATTAATCAGAATCCAAAAAAAGATATGAGAAATATAAATTATATTTTAAAATTACTAAAAACTATAAAAGTTGAAAAATTCATATTAATATCAACCATTGATATTTATAACACTAAAGAAGCGTATGGAAAAAACAGATTTTTTTTTGAAAAATCTATACTAAAAATATTTAAAAGTAGTACAATTTTTAGATTACCAGCTTTATTTGGACCAGGACTTAAAAAAAATATTCTTTTTGATTTAATAAATAAAAATGAAGTTGAAAAAATCAATATTAATAATTTTTACCAATGGTTAAATATTGATGACTTAAATTTTGAACTAAACAAAACTCTAAATAGACAACAAGATAAAAGCAATATAGTAGAACTTTTTACAGAACCAATAAAAACAGAGCAAATATGCAAATTATTTAATATAAAAACTAATTATAACAAAAATTTTAACAAAAAAGTGGTTTACAATTACAAACCTGAAGCAGGTTATTATAAAAAAAAAACTGTTGTATTAAAAGAAATAAAAATGTTCATAAAAGATAAAAGATGAAAATTAAAAGAGCAGTTTCACTTTTAACCTTAAATAAAATAAAAGATATCGACTATTTATTTTGTTTACTAAATAAAAATAATATTAACTACATTGAATTGCCTATAACGCTATTGTTTAAAAATTTTAAATATAACAAAAGTAAAGCTTATAATTTTTTAAAAAAACTTAAAAAACATAAATTATCAGTATCATCTATACAATCAATTTTTTATGGAAAAAACTATAATATTTTAAATAAAAAACACCATTCAAGAATAATAAGTCATATTGAAAAAGTTTGTAAAATTTCAAAAAAATTAAATGCTCAAAATTTAATTTTTGGCTCACCAAAAAATAGAATTAAGGGTAATTTAACAATTTCTGAGGCAGACAAAATATCTGTTCAGATATTTAAAAAAATCACAGTTATTTGCAAAAGATACAAAATTAATTTTTGTTTAGAACCAAATGCTAGAATTTATGGTTGCGATTATATAAATAAATTAAGTGAGGCTTATAAAATACTAAAAATAGTAAATAAAAAAAATTTTCTGATAAATATCGATACTGGAAATATATCGCTAGAGGAAAATTTAAATTTATTACCAAAATTACAAAATAAACATATTGGTAATTTTCAATTAAGTGAAAAAAACTTAAAAAAAATTAAAACAAAAAATAAAAAACATTATTTAATATTAAAAGAATTTAATTTGAAAAATAATTTTGTATCTTTAGAACAGTTAAATATAAAAAAAAATAATATTTCTGAAGAAATAATAAAATTTAATAAAATTTTAAATAGTCTAGATGATAAATATAAAAAGAATAATATATAATATTTTTATAAAAAAATTTATTAATAAAAAAATCCAATTTCAAATAGGGGATTTAAAATTAAATAAAGATTTTGATAAAATTAATAAAATTTCAAAAAACAAAGTAATTAAACTTTCATTTGGAGATAAAAATCCAAATAAAAATTTTTTTGTTATTAAAAGATCACCGGGTGCCGGTTTTTTTTCAAATTTATTGTATGTTCTAAAATCCTTAGAGTATGCTGAAAAAAAAAATTTTATCCCAGTTGTTGATATACAAAATTTCAAAAATAAATATTCTGAGAAAAAAAATTTAAAAAATATTAAAAATTATTGGGAAATTTGTTTCTATAAATTCAATCAATATAAGTTAGAAGAAGTTTACAAGAGCAAAAATGTTTTTTTTTCAAATAATAATATTAAAATTACTCTTAACGATTATAAAAGACCAAAAATAAGTGAGTTATATTTTAAGTATATTAAAGTTAAAAAAAATATTTTATTAAGCTATAAAAATATAATTAAAAATAAATTTAAGAAATATAAGATAGTTGGATTTCATTTAAGAGGTACAGATCAAAAATATTCCCCCGGGCATGCTTTTCCTTTTAGTATTTATAAAGCGATAAGTATTATTGATTATAATCTTAACGTATTAAAATTTGATAAAATATTTCTAATAACTGATGAAAAAAAATATTTAGATAAAATAAAATCAAAATTTGGAGAAAAGATAATTTTTTGTAATTCTTTTAGAGCAAATAATCCCAAAGAATTTAATAATTCTAGAAGGAAGCATCATAGAAATAAACTTGGAATAGAGTCATTAGTTGAGGCATTGGCATTATCCAAATGTCATAAATTGATTTATATAAATTCAAATATTCCTTTATTTTCTATTATGATCTCAAAAAATAAAATAAAAAAAGAACTATATGATTTAGGAACTAAAAGTAAGAATCCATTAATAGCTAGGTTTGAATTTTTTTACAGGATCCTAATTAAAGATTTTTTACTTTATGGGTTTCATAATTAACAATATGAGAATAATAGTTTTAAATATTTTGATATGTATATTATTTCTTAATAACGCATATTCAGACAATAATTACCTTGATGCAGATTTTTCCCCTAACGATATAGATAAAATAAAGAAAATTTGGGAATATAAATCTGGTGTATTAAAATCTACTCAATCAAAGCCAGAAATTTACGAGGATAAAATAGTATTTTTAGATGGCCTAAAAAATTTAAGAGTAATATCAATATTAGATGGAAAAGAAGTTTGTGTAAATAATAATGACAAACCCGATAGAGGTCCACAAAGAGGAGTTTTACTTTACAATAAATCAGAAAAAAAAATTTATTCAATTTTTTTTAGGCACAATCAATTGACAATAATAGACATAAATAATTGTAAGGAAATAAAATTAAAAAATAAAATTAAAATTAAACAAGCTGTCTCTTCAAAACTTTTAATTCACAAAGAAAAACTTATAATCCTAATAAACGGATCATCACCGAGAGCATATAGTTTAACTGATGGTAAATTAATATGGAAAGGTAAGTTAAGTAAGGAGAAAAATGATGAATTAAGAAAAATTAATTTAAATAAAAATTTTTCTTGGGATGTGTGGGGTGGAGGAGTAATTGATGATAAATATAATCAAATAATATTTTCTACAGCTAATCCAAAGCCTAGCTTTATATCCATAGAAAGAGAAGGTCCCAATTTATTTAGCAATAGTGTTGTTGCTGTTGATTTAGATACCGGTTTATATAAGTGGCATTTTCAGGAAATTTCACATGACTTGCTTAATTTAGATCTTGCATCACCACCTGTCCTATATAAGGAAAATGTTTTACAAGCTTCAAAAAATGGACAATTAATTGTTTTAGATAGAAAAGATGGTAAAAACAAGTATGACTATACTGTTTTAGAATTTAAAAAACTCAGAGATGCAAATACAATAACTAAGTATAAAAAATTTGAAGATTGGTTAATTTTTTCAAGACAAAATTTTTTTATAAATGATATTAATAATTTAGACAGAAAGTATAAGGATAAAGCAGAAAAAATTATAAGTGATAGTATAGTGAACGATCAAAAAAAACTTGTAAATTTTAAAAATTATATTTTTTATGGAATGCATGGTGGCGCGGAATGGCCTGGTATTGCAGTAAATCCTAAAGGATTAGTTGCCATACCCTCAAATAATATTGCTTGGGTAGGAAAGCTAAATAATCCTGACGAATTTGATTTTAAAGAAAATTTTAGTCTTTTATTTAAAGAATTTAAATTTTTTTTTTTTAATGACAATAAAAAAAAGACTATAAAAAAAATCATAAAAATTTCTTCTAATATTATAAATTTTAAAACAGTTGACATTGAAAAGTATAAAAAATTTGTAAGTTCTAAAAATATTCCATTAAACAAACCACCTTGGGGAACATTAACCTTAATAGATATAAAAAATAATATAAAAATGTGGCAAGTACCACATGGTGATTATAGCTTCTTAGATGACAAATTAGTCAATACTGGTGCTGAAATTTTTGGGTCGCCTATTATTACTGCAGGCGGTGTTATCTTCTTATCAGGTACAGAAGACCAAAAAATAAGAGCATACGATTTAAGGGATGGAAAAGAAATATGGTCAGATAAGTTACCATTTGTTTCATATGGAAAACTATCTTTTGCCAAATATAAGAACAAAAATTATTTAATTATACTCTGTACCGGAGGGTCAAAATTTAAAAATAGCAAACAAGGAGATGCCTTGGTAGTTTACCAATTAAATTAAATATATGAAAATATGTCTAATACCAGCAAGGTCAGGTTCAAAAAGAATAAAGTTTAAAAATATACTTAGACTAGGAGGTAAACCAATAATTTCTTACTCTATCGAAGCTGCAAAAAAGAGTAAAATTTTCGATAAAATAATAGTTTCTACAGATAGTAGTAGAATAGCAGAAATTGCAAAAAAAAATGGTGCCATTGTTCCATTTATAAGACCTAAAAAAATATCTAATGATACTGCTTCCGATTTTGATGTTGTATCTCATTTTCTCAGATACTGTAAAAAAACAAAAATTAAATTAAATTATTTGTGCTATTTATATCCTACTGCTTTTTTAATAAATAAAAAAATTTTAAAAAATTCTTTTAAAATTTTAATTAAAAATAAAAATTGCCAAAAAGTAATAACCATAAGTGAATTTAAACATCCAATAGAAAGAGCTTTAAAAATAGATAAAAATAATAATGTAAAATTTAAAAATAATAAGTTTCTGTATACAAGAACACAAAAATTAAGGAGTCACTTTTATGATGCAGCCCAATGCTATTGGTATAATTTTAAAAAAATAAAAAAATTTAAAAAAAATTTAAATTTTAAAACTAAAGGATTAGTATTAAATGAATTAGATTTCTTTGATATAGATACCCCAAAAGATTTAATTGTGGCAAAAAAATTATATAAATTAAAAAAAAATTAATGCAAAAAAGACAAAAAATTATTAACTTTTTAAATAAAATCTCAAAATTAAAAAATTTAAGAATCTCCAATCAAACCACAAAAATTGACATAACTAATTTTATAAACGAACTCAAGATATCAGATTTAGGATATGAACTTATTAGAATTGGTCCCGAAGGAGATGGTGGATATCTTTTACCAAATATATTAAATCAAATAGAATATTGCTTTTCACCAGGAGTAGGAGCGATAAATAAATTTGAAGAACATCTATACACTTTTGGAATAGAGTCTTTTTTAGCAGATGGCACCAAGAATCGCCCAACGTCAGAATTTCAAAATTTTGATTTTATAAAAAAAAATTTAGCTTCACTTAATGATGATAGAAATATTACTTTAAAAAATTGGATGGATGAAAAAAAAATGAGTAATAATTCTAACCTTTTATTACAAATGGATATAGAAGGTTCTGAGTATGAAGTTATACATTCTACGCCATCTGAATATTTAGAAAAGTTTAAAATATTAATAATCGAGTTTCATTATTTTGAACAAATTTTAAATGAATTCTCTTTTTTAAATATACAAAAAGCTATTAGTAAAATTCTAAAAGATTTTAAGGTATGCCATATTCATCCAAATAATTGTTGTGGAGTTCATAATTTTGAAAATCTTGATATTCCTTCAGTATTAGAGATTACCTTTTTAAGAAAAGATTTAGTAAAAAGTATTAATAAAATAAGTAAACTACCACATACTTTAGATAGAAAACATAAATCGAAATTTCCTGACATAAAGTTGTCTAAAAATTGGTATTAATTTCAAAAAAAATGAAGAAAATTGCTTATTGGGGTCCATTTATAGATAACGTTGCGACTGTAAAAGCAATATTAAATTCTTCAATTAGTATTAATAAATATTCAAAAAAATATAAGTCAATCATATTAAATGCATCAGGAGAATGGGATTTATATAAGAATATAAAAAATTCTACATATTATGATTTAAGAAGTGAAAACTATATAAATAAATTACCAAAGTTTTCCTTTGTTAAGAGTAGATACTCTTACATTTTAATAATTTTAAAATCTTTCTTTCCTTTAAAAAATTATATTGAAAAAGAAAAGCCAGATTTTTTAATCATACATTTAATTACATCATTACCAATTATTTTGTTTTTACTCTTTAATTTTAATACAAAACTTTGTTTAAGAATATCTGGCTTGCCAAAATTAAATATTTTTAGAAAATTCTTATGGAAATTATGCAATAAGAAACTTCATAAGGTTTATTGTCCAACATTAGCAACTTTAAATAAACTTAAATCACTAAGTATTTTTGATGATCATAAATTAAATTATCTACCTGATCCAATTATATCATCATCAGAAATTATAAAATTAAAAAATGAAAAAAATTTAGATACTAAATTTTCAGAGGATAATTTAATTTTAGTTGGAAGATTGACAAAACAAAAAAATTTTGAATTATTTGTAGATGCATTTGTAACTATAAGTAAAAAATATCCTAAAATTAAAGCAAATATATTTGGAGAAGGAGAGTTAAAAAATGATTTAATTAACAAAATTAAAGAGCAAGGATTGGAAGAAAGAATAAAATTATTAGGTTACAAAAAAAATATATTTAAATATTTTTATAAGAGTAAATTCTTTGTTCTTACGTCTTTGTGGGAAGACCCAGGTTTTGTCATTGCAGAAGCTGCATTTTTAAATTTGTGCATAATTTCAAGTAATTGTCCTAATGGACCTGAGGAGATTCTGGAATATGGTAAGGGTGGTTATATTTTTAAAAATAATAATAAAGAGTCACTTATTTCATGCCTAGAAGATGCATTAAGCGAAAAAGAAAAAAAAATATACGAAAAAAAATTAATGTGCAAAAAATCAATCAGAAGATTTACATTATTTAATCATTTTAAATTATTAGAAAAAATTTTGGATTAATGAAAAAAAAAAATTTAATTTTATATTTACCAAACTTTAGTGCCGGAGGTGCGGCATCATCAATTATAAGAATTATTGAAAAAATTAATAAAAAAAAATTTAACTTGTACGTCATAAGTATAGGAAAAAATTATTATAAAAATTCTTTAAAAATTCATTGTAAAAAAATAATTGAGCTAGAGAATACACGAACTTTATTTTCGTTTAAAAAAATAATAGAATTTTTAAAAAACCTTAGAAATGAAAAAAATATTTTTGTTTCAAATATCAATTATGCAAATATCTTATCAGTAATTTTTATAAAAGTTATAAATAGAATAAAAAACTTAAAATTAGTTCTAATAGAAAGAACACCATTTGAAGAACTTAAAATTTATTATACTTTTACAGATTTTATAAAAAAAAAAGTTATGTTGTTTCTAATATTTTTTTTTTATAAAAAAGCCGACTTAATAATATGTAACTCTAAAAAAACAAGTAAAGACTTCCAAAAATTTACAAAAAAAAAAAGTTTTTCTGTTTATCCGCAGCCAATTTATGAAAATAAGAAATTTAAATTTCGCAAAATAAAAGGAAATTTTGAGATCGTCACAATTGGAAGGCTTTCGAGAGAAAAAAGAATTGAGGATATAATATTTGCACTATCTAATTTAAAAATAAAAAATTTGAAATTAAGTATCCTGGGTGAAGGAAGTCAAAAAAACAAACTAAAAAAAATTGCTAAAGCAAAAAAATTGTCTGTAAATTTTGTTAATTATAATTTAAAAAATGAAAAAAATTATTTTAAAAAAGCAAACCTTTACATCAATTCATCAGACTTTGAAGGTTTTCCAAGTACAGTTGTTCAAGCACTTAATGAATCTATACCAGTAGTTTGTACCAAAAGTTATGGTGGAATATACGAGATATTAAATTATGGAAAATTAGGAAAATTTTATAAATCTAGAAATCATTATCAACTTTCTAAGATTATTGAGAAAATATATATTAATTATGGTAGTACAATTCATAACTTAAAAAGAAACAAAAAATATTTAAATAAATTTTTGAATAAAAAAAATTTTAGTAAATACGATAAATTATTAGAAAAAATATAATGATAAAAAATCTTTTAAATATTAAACCATGCATAATTGGCTTAGGTTATGTAGGACTGCCAGTATTCTTACAAATACAAAAAAAATTTTTAACAATAGGTTACGATAAAAACCTACATAGGATTAAGACTTTAAATAATAAAATTGATTCAAATAAAGAGTATAATAAAAAAGATTTAATTCTAAAAAATAAATCTTTTTTTACAAATGACATTAACAAAATAAGAAATTCAAATTTTTTTATTGTTACTGTGCCAACACCTATTGATAAAAAAAATAATCCTGATCTTAGTTTTTTAGAAAACGTCTCAAAATTAATTTCAAAAAATCTTAAAAAAGGCGACATAGTTATTTATGAATCAACTGTTTATCCGGGTACTACAAAATATTTAATAAATAAATATTTAAATAAAAATTCGAAACTTATTGAGGGCATTGATTATTTTGTTGGTTATAGTCCAGAAAGAGTTAACCCAGGTGATAATAAACATTCTATTTCAAAAATTAAAAAAATCATTTCATTTAATACAAAAAGTAAAAAAATAAATAAGAAGATATTTAATGTGTACAAATCTATAACAAAAAATTTGGTTTTTTCTTCATCAATTGAATCTGCGGAGACGGCAAAAGTTATAGAAAATATTCAAAGAGATTTAAATATTGCACTTATAAATGATATTTTACTTTTTACTGAGAAGATGAATTTCGATTTTAATGAAGTAATAAGATTGGCATCTACAAAATGGAATTTTTTAAAATTTAATCCAGGATTAGTAGGAGGTCATTGCTTGCCAGTAGACCCTTATTACTTAAGCTATATAGCTAAAAAAAATAATATTAAATTAAAAACTTTGTTAGCAGGAAGAGATGTAAATAGTTATATGAAAACCTTTATAAATGATAAAATAATTAACAGCATTAATGATTTCAAAAAATTAAATAAGAGAGGACCATACTTGGCAATATGCGGCTTAACTTATAAAAGTGATGTTGCGGATATTAGAAATTCTTTAGCTTTAGAAATATATTTAAAAATCAAAAAAAAACATAAATTAATCATTGGTTATGATTATGTATGTAATGATCTGATATCATCCAAATATAAAATATTAAAAAAAATCAATAAAATTAAAAATAAGATTGATATAGCTATTTTTTTGGTAAATCACAAAAAAAATAAAAATTTATATTCCTTCTTAAAGAAAAGAGGAAAAAAAATATTAGATCCTTTCAATTATTATAAATAATGAAAAAAAATAAAAAACCTTTTTTTTCCATTATAACTGTTACTAAAAATAGTGAGAAAACATTGAAAAGGAATCTTCAAAGTTTACAAAATCAAATTTTTAGAAATTTTGAACATATTGTTATTGATGGTGGTTCGACAGATAAAACTTTAGAAATAATAAAAAATAACAAAAAAAAAATTAATTTTTTTGTTAGTAGAAAAGATAAAAATATGTGGGAAGCAATTAACACAGGCATAATGAATTCAAAAGGAAAGGTCATTGGTATTTTAAATTCAGATGATATTCTGTATACCAATGGTTTAAAAATTGTAAAAAAGCATTTTGATGATATGGAACTTGATTTTTTATGCGCAAGTGTTAAAAAGAAAAAAGTTTATCATGGTTTCTTTCCAAAAAAAATAAAATATAAATTTAATATATTCCCGTCACATTCAGTTGGTTTTTACATAAAAAAAGAAGTACACAACAAAATTGGTTTATATGATGATAATCTTAAATTTTGTGCTGACTACGATTTAATTTATCGTTTGATAAAGAATAATTTAAAAGGGTCATATACCTCAAAATCTGAAGTAGTTGGAAAATTCTATCCAGGAGGAATTTCAGAAAATCTTACATTTACAAAATACTTATATTATCAAGCTAAAGTTAGACTAAAACATAATGAAAACTTTATGTATGTGATTTTGTTAAGTCTTGCTCATTTTTTTTACTATTATATCAAAAATATTTAATGAAAAAAAATTTTAAATTTTACATAAATAAATTAATCAATTACTTTTTAATAATAATATCTTTAAAAATATTTCAATTTATTTTTGATTTTTTATTACATATATCTTTAAAGGCAAAAGGCTATAAAAACTTTGGAAATTTATATTTAACTGGTGAGCATAATTTTATAAATATAATCAAGAAACATAAAATTCAATTATCACTTGATATAGGAGCAAACATTGGAGACTATTCAAAAAAAATATTAGAAAAAACAAATTCAAAAGTAATAGCATTTGAACCAGACAAAGCTGCATTTAAAAAATTAAAAAAACTTAATTCAAATTTTTGTAATAGATTCAAGGCATACAACTTGGCTTTATCCGAAAAAAATCAGAATTTATATTTCTATTTTACTGGAGCAAAATCTCAACTTTCATCATTAGAAAAAAATATTGTAAAATTAAATTATGTTGAAACATCAAAGTTAAAAAAAAAGAAAATAAAATGTTTTAAGGGAGATAATTTAATAATAAATAAATTGAAAATAAATAAAGTTGATTTTATTAAAGTTGATACCGAGGGTCATGATTTAAAAGTTTTAAAAGGATTAAAAAAAACAATAGCTAAATCAAAGACAAAATTTATACAATTTGAAATGAACTGGCACAACTTATTCTCAAATACAAATTTATATCAGTTTGCTTTAGAATTTAATAAATATGATTTATACAGGATACTTCCTTATAAGTCTGGAGTATTAAAAATTGATTTTAATCATCCTGATAATAATTTATTTCATTTAAGTAATTATGTTTTAGTAAGAAAGGATATTAAAATAAATTGAAAAACCTAGTTATATTTTACCCTTCATACGAAAGAGGTGGTGCTACCAAAGTTCTTGAAAATCTTATTTATTACTGTGCAAAAAAAAATATAAAATTGTATATAATTATTAACAAAAATTTAAAATATAATAAAAATATTTCATATATAAAGATAAGTAACAGGTTTAAATTCATAAGATCTAGATTTTTTTCAAGTTTATTTGGATCAATAAAATTAATAAAAATATTATCAAAATTAAATGCCAACGAAACAAGAGTATTATCAATGCAAAGTAACCTATTTTCATCAATAATCTCTAAAATCTTTAATTTTAAAATTGCGATTAGAGTTTCAGAAGATCCATGTGGAGCCACTAAATATGCGGACAAAAAATTGATATCTTATGTAGTTCTTTTGTCTAAATTGCTTACTTATAACTTAGCAAATAAAATAATTGTAAATTCAAAAAAAAGTTTTCTGTGTACACAAAAATTTTGTTTAAATAAAAAAAAAGTAAAAATTTTGTACAACCCTTCTTTAAAAAAAATAATTAAATTTAAGAGAAATAATAATAAAAAATTATTTTTAAATATTGGAAGATTCTGTAAGCAAAAAAATCAGCAATTATTAGTAAGATCATTTGCTAATTTTGTAAAAAAAGAAAAAAATTATAAATTAATTATTATTGGAGATGGGCCAGATAAAATAAAATTGTTACAATTAGTAAATGATTTAAGTATGAAACAAAATATTTCTATTAAAAATTGGAATTCTAATTTGACATCATATTATAAAAAAAGTTCAGTTTTTATACTGACATCATTTTACGAAGGTATGCCAAATGTTTTAATCGAAGCAATAAATTATAATATTCCGTCAATTGCAACTGATGTAAGTGGAGTTTCAGATTTACTAATAAATGGAAAAGGAGGAAAAATATTAAAAGGTTTTGAACAGCCGGAATTAGAAAAAACATTATTTCAATTAACAAAAAACTATAATTATTTTATTGGTAAAACAAAAATTGCAAAAAAATATTTATATAGATTTGAAATAAATAATGCTGCAAAAAAATATATTAACTTTTTAAGTGGAATATAAAATATGATTTCAGTGATTATGCCATATTTTAAAAAAGCTGATTATGTTGAGAGATCAATAAATTCTGTATTACAACAAACTTTTAAAAATTTTGAATTGATTATTATTTACGACGATGACTCAAAATTAGATCTAGAATTCATAAAAAATATAATAAAAAAAGACCATAGAATAAGATTAATTATTAATGATAAAAATTTAGGAGCTGGAGAGTCTAGAAATAAAGGAATTAAATTTTCTAAAGGAGATTTTGTTGCTTTCATAGATAGTGATGATTTATGGGAAAAAAATAAATTAGAAATACAATTTGACTTTATGAATAAAAATAATTTAAAAATATCTCACACATCTTATAACATTATAAATAATAAAGAAAAAGTACTGGGATTTAGGAGGTCAAAAAATATTCTTAAATTTAAAGATTTGCTAAAATCATGCGATATTGGGTTATCAACTGTTTTAATGGATAAGAGATTAATTGATGAAGAAATTAAATTTGCTAATTTAAAAACTAAAGAAGATTATGTATTATGGTTAAGCCTATCAAAGCGTGGAATCAATATTAATTTGGTTGATAGCCAATTATCAAGTTGGAGAAAATTGGACAACTCATTATCTAGTTCAGTTATACAAAAAATAATTGATGGTTTTTTCGTCTATTATAGATTTATGAAGTTTAGTTTTATCAAATCTTTATTTTGTTTGATAAGATTGTCAGTATACTCATTTTTAAGATGATTAATTACATTTATATCTTATCTATTATTATTTTTATTTATTTAACAAATAATTATTTTATTCAGAAGAAAATGCTTCAAAATGCAACTGGCGAACTTCATCAGAGTTTTACATCGAATAAAAAAATACCACTATCAGGAGGAATTTATTTAATCATAAGCTTTTTATTATTATTTAGTCAAATCACTCTAATTAATAAAATAATTATATTAATCTTTTATTTAATTGGTTTTTTTTCGGATATTAAAATTCTTAAATCTCCTTATTTAAGATTAATATTTCAAATATTATTAATATTTATTTTTATATTTCTTAATGAAATTTTATTAGAAAATACGAGAGTAATATTTATAGATATTTTATTAGATAACAAGGTATGGAATTATATTTTTGTTATATTTTGTATAACAATTGTAGTAAATGGCACTAACTTTTTGGATGGAGTAAATTGTAATGTCATAGGATATTATCTAATAATTTCACTGATCTTATATAAGTTAAATATCTATGATAGTAGTTTTGTTGAACAAAATTCATTTTTTGGATGGATTATTATTGTTTTTTCTATTTATTTGCTAAATTTTTCTAATAAATTATATTTAGGGGACAATGGATCCTATTTTTTAGGATTTATTTATAGTTATTTATTAATTTCATATTACTTAAACGATCAAAGTATTTCACCTTTTTTTATAATATTATTATTATGGTATCCATCATTTGAAAATTTATTTTCGTTAATTAGAAAATTAAACATTGGAAGATCTCCTTTTAAGCCTGATCAAAACCATTTACATCAATTAATTTTTAATTACTTAAAAAATAAAAAAATAATAAGTAAAAATTTTATTAATTCATTATCAGGAAATATACTAATTTTTTATAATTTAGTAATTTTTTATTTTGCAAGTTTAAAACCAGAGAATACTCAATATCAGATACTATTTATTATTTTGAATATAACAATTTATTGTTTTGTTTATTTAAGATTATTTAAGTTCAAATATAAGAGTCTATTTAGAAAAAAATAACTTGATCATGTGAATTAGTATTAAAGTTCCATCTTTAAAAGCATTAACCTTTTTTATACCTGCTATTCTTGTTCTTTCATAACAAGGAAAAGACTGGATATTTAATTTTTTTTTTTTTGCTTTTATTGGAAGCTCAACACAAAAAGAAAAATCTTTCTGATTTAATTTTAAATTATTAACGTGTTTTGTGTTGCCAATAACAAAAGTATATAAAATATCATTTAAACCAAGAGAAAAAAAAACTTTTCCTACAAATGTAAAAAAATAATTACCAATTAACGTAACTACAGTATCATCCTCACTGCCAGAATTTTTTTGATATCTGGAACCAAAAATCACATCTATTTTATTTTTTATTAAACAGTTAAACATAGGTTCAATTTCATTTGGGTTGAATGAACCATCTGCATTAAAGATACAAAAATATTCTGTTTCGCAATTTTTTATTCCATGTATCAAAGCATCTCCATAACCTTTTCCAGGTTGATGCAATATTTTATGATTAAATTTTTCACTTGCCCGAATAGTATCTATATCATTTTTATTAACTATAATATTTGCTTTAAAATTAAATTTCTTAATTTCTTCTAAAACTATTGGTAAAGAGTCTTTTTCATTTTTAGCAGGTATAATTAATGTTAAATTATTTTTCAGATTTTGCATTTTTATTAAATATAGTTTTTTAATAAATTGGTAACTATCAAAAATATATATAAACAAATATAATTAATACTGACAAATCTATTATTATTTATATATTTTCTATCTAATTTAAATAATAATAAAAAAACTATCATTAAAAGTGGATCAAAATACTTGTGATATATCGTATATTGGGAATTATAAAATATCAAAATACCATACAAAATTAGATTATTTAAATTTATTAATTTTAGCAAATACATCATTAAGATGGAAAGTATAAATACAAAATAAATCAAATAAAAATTATTAAATAATTTAGTTGATAGATGAAAAAATATTCCCCCACCTGCATTATTTTGAAAATTAAAAAAGAAAATATTTGTTATGCAAAACAATCCTAAAATAAATAAGTATTTATAATTTAATTTTGTGGAAACTTTTTTTAATTTTTTGATAGAAATAAAAGGAAGGAAATAAAATAAAATTAATGAGCTAATCAATACAATTTTATTTGAATAATTTAGATTGATTGTTGCGAATGGATAATCATTTTTTAATATATAAAATTCTGTTACAATCAAAAAAAAATAGCAGGTAGAGCTAGCAAAAGATATGTTGCACAAATAAATAAAGTAATTTTAGAAACTCTAAAAAATTTAAAATAATAAAATATATAAAAAAATACAAAAAAAGATAAATTAGGCGTTAAGTAGCAAGCTATCGAAAAAAAAATAATATTTAAGAAACAGTACTTTATTTTTTCCTTATAAATTTTAATTTTTTTAAACTTTAAAAAAAAAAGTATAGAAATTAAAAAAAACAAATATGCCCACAATAAAGGATAAGGCCATATAGCTAATGATCTGATTGTAGGGGAAAGCAATAAAGCAACAACAAACAAATATTTATATTTTTTCTCTATATTTAATTCAGAATAATCAAGAGCTTTGTATAAAATGATTATAAATGGAATTATAAAAAAAATGTTTAAAAATCTTATTTGATCAATTGTAAGCCCAATCTTGTAAAATATTGATGTTAAGATGTAGAATGTTGGAAAATTTCTTGCATATAATTCATCATATCCATAATTAAACAGAGTAAATTTAAAATTTTGTGCAAAATTAATTATAAATATTTCATGAAATTCAAAGTCGTGTTTGGCTCCACCTAAAATATCTTCTTCAAAATAAAATGAAACAAAAAAAGAAAAAAATAATAATAATATGATTAGTTTTTGTTTATTAAGTTTTGTCATTTCTTTAATAGAGAAATAAAATGATGTTTTTTATTTAAAATAAAATTGTACAAGCCATCGTGCTGTTGAAAATTTGAATGATGCTTAATCTGTTCTAAGTTAGCTTTTTTCAAAGCTAATTTCCAAGTGTATTTATCAAAGTATTTTTTTGGAATTTTTACACCGTAGGCATAATTTGCATAAAAATCTACAAATCTTAATAAATGTCTCGATAAAAAACCATGCTCATAGTGATCTTTAACAATTATAAATTTGGAATATTTTGATAATTTTTTTAAAATTTTATGAGCATCATCAATTCCCATATGATGAAGTACGTCTACAATTACAATTGCATCAAATTTTTTTTTATTTTTTTTAAAAAAAAATTTATCATTTAAATATTTAATTTTTTTATTTTTATATTTTGCTTTATAGATGTCCACAGCTGTAATTTTGCTTATAAATTTTTTATTCTGTATTTTTTTTGAAAGATCCATAGATCCACATCCATAATCAAGAATAGATAGTTTTTTTTTTTTATTTAAATAAATAGTTTCAAGAAAATCAGAAACTCCTATTGATAATCTTTTTAATCTATCTCCTTTGAATATTTTTCTTGTTATATTGGAGAATAATATTAGAAGATTATTATTATAGTTTTTTTTAAGACGTATCATTATAAATGAAACCTAAAGTTTTAATATTTGTTATTACTTATAAAGCATCATTCAGAGTTTTGAACATAATAAAAAAAATTCCACTTAATTATCTTAATAAAAACACTAATTATAATATTTTAATCAGCGATGATAACTCCGAGGACGATACTATTGATTTTATATATCAAGTGAAAAAAAATTTAAAATCAAAAATTATATTAAATATAAATAAAAAAAATCTAGGCTATGGAGGAAATATTAAAAAATGTATTAAATATGCATTTAAAAACAAATATGATTATGCAGTTATGATTCATGGTGATGACCAATATCATCCCAAGTATCTTGAAAAAATGTTAGATATTTTAACCAGTTCAAAAAATTTTTCAGCAGTTTCTGGATCAAGAATGATGAAAAAGAAAAATGCACTTACAGGAGGAATGCCAATTTATAAATTTATAGGAAATATTTTTTTAACAAAATTATTTAATTTTATATATTCAAAAAATTTTTCTGATTGTCATACAGGATATTGGGCTTACAACCTAAAAAAAATAAACAAAAAAATTTTTTTAAATTCAGATAATAAATTTTGTTTTGATATAGATTTAAGGATTAAGCTAGTAAAAAAAAAACTAGAAATATCAGAGATACCCATAAAAACATTCTATGGAAATGAAAGATCGTCAATGCATTTTATTTATGCATTTAGATTTTTTTATAAAGTAATATTAAATGCATTATATTAGTAAGATTAAATTATGATAAATTTAATTATTTATTTTTTTTCTTTTTTTTTGATATTAATTTCAATTCTTGGATATGGAATTTTACTACAAAATAATTTTAAAGTATTAAACAGAGATAATTGTTTTGGTTATACAGGTTTAGCAGGCATTTTTTTTTATTTATTTTATTCTTATTTATCAAATTTTTTTTTAGCACATGATAAAATACATAATATATTTTTTCTAATTATAGGAATTCTTATTTTTTTTTATTTTTATAAACATAAATTTAATCAAGAAACCTCAAAGACACTTATTATTTTTTTAATAATTTTTATAAGTATTTTAGTTTTCAAGTCACACGATGATTTCGCTTATTATCATTTTCCTTACTCATATCACCTAACTGAACAAAAAATGGTAATTGGTATCGGTCAAATACTTCAGGGGTTTAGAACGCCATCATCAATTTTTTATTTTAATTCATTGCTATATTTACCACTTGTAGAATATTCTTTATTTAATTTTTTCCCAGCCTATATTTTAGGATTTGCAAATTTAATTTTAATAAAAAAAATATTTAAAAGTAAAAAAAATTTTAATCTAAATAATTATTTAAGCTTGATAATATTTATATTTATAAATATTTTTTTTTATAGAATAGGAGAACACGGAACCGATAGGTCAGCTCAGATTTTAATTTTTATTTTAATTATAGAGATTTTGAGTCAAATTAATAAGTTGAATATTGAGGATAAAAGTTTATCGATAATCTACTTTTTAACAGCCATCATTATTTCTTTAAAAGCATTTTATATTTTATATTTATTATTATTACTTCCGCTTTTTATTTTTGAGTTTAATAAAAATAAAAATTTTATTAAAATAATTAAAAAATTTACTCTAAATTTATCTTTTTTGATTTCTTCAATATTAATTTTGTTCGTATTTCTATCCTATTTATTTAATACTGGTTGCATAGTTTATCCCGTTTCATTTAGTTGCATAGAAAGTTTAAATTGGTCAGTAAACAAAATTGATGTTAGGTCAAGTAATGATTGGTTTGAATTGTGGTCTAAAGCAGGAGCAACACCTAATTATATTATAGAAAATAAAGATGTTTATATTGAAAATTTTAATTGGGTTGGTCTTTGGATAAAAGAATACTTTTTCACTAAAGTTTCTGATTTCATTTTAGGAATAATATTCTTAGGCTTAGTTGTTTATTTGTCATTCAGCATTAAATCTAGCAAATTAAAAAAAAATTTTAATAAACAAAACTACTGGAGCGTATACGTTTTTATTTTAATATTATTTTTTGAGTGGTTTTATAATCATCCAGCACTTAGATATGGAGGATATTCTATTATATGCCTTATGCTCTTTATACCTCTTTCAAATATACTTCTTTCATATGATATAAAACTAAAAAGATATTCAAACACTGTATTAATACTAATTACAATTACTTTATTTGTATTTGTGGGTAGAAATATTAATAGAATAAATAATGAAATAAAATTTTATAACTATAAGCCTTTTTTTAATCCTTCGTATATTTTAAGTGAAACACATTTTAGAATGCAAAAACAAATGGATAGTTTAATTATAAATTTCGAGAATTGTGATAAAAAAAAGTTAAATTGTGATAATAACTTGCAGCCAAAAGTTTCAAAAAAATTAGGATATTATATTTTAAATAAAAAATAAAATTTATGAAAGCTTCAATATTGATTGCTAATTATAATAACGCACAATTTATTAAGCAGTGCATAAACTCTTTAATTTCTCAAACTTATAAAAATATTGAAATTATTTTTTTTGATGACGCCTCTCATGATAATTCGTTAGATGAGATAAAAAAATTTAATAATATAAAGTTAATTGTAAATAAAAATAAAAAAAAAGAATATGGATCTTATAATCAAATAAATTCATATAAACAGGCTCTAAAATATTGCACTGGCGATATAATTTTTTTTCTAGACAGTGATGATTATTTTAAAATAAATAAAGTAGAAGAAATTATATATAAATTTAAAAGGGATAATAAATTAAAGGTATTATTTGATCTACCTACATTCACATTTAAAAATAAAAAAAAAATAAAAAAAAATAACTTTTCTTTTTTAAATAATTACTGGCCATTTATACCTCCCCAAAGCTGTATAACTATCTCAAGGCAATATATTAATGAAGTATTTGATATGATAGATTTTGATGAATTTCCAGAAATCTGGATGGACTTTAGGATCGGAATAGTATCAAAATATATTTTTAAAGAATTAAATATTTTAGATCGAAGTTTTACTTACTACAGACAATCAGAATTAAACATATCTTCAAACTATAGATTTTTAACAAAAAGTTGGTGGAGAAGAAGATTAGAAGCTCATAAATTTGTAATATATTTTTTTAATAAATATAAAATTACACACTCAAAGAATATTGATTATTTTATAACAAAAATTGTGAATAATATTTATGTATCCTAAGGTATTAATAATTGGAAAAAATAGCTTTATAGGAAAAAATTTTTTTAATTTATCAAAAAACAAAAAATTTAAAAAAATATATAGTTATAAAAAATTTTTAAAAATCAAAAAAAAAAATTTAATTAAATTTGATGTAATTATTAATTTTTCAATAAAGATGAACTATGTAAATAAAAAATATAGTTTATTAAATGATATTGATTATAAAATAGCTACAAGAATTAAAGATTTAAATATTTTGTATGTTTTTATAAGTTCCAGAAAAGTATATAAAAATGGAGAAAATTTAGAAGAAAATAGTAGAAAAAAACCTCATGATAATTATTCCAAAAATAAATTAATAACTGAAAAAAAACTTAAAAAAATATTATTTAAAAATCTTTTAATATTAAGACTTAGTAATGTAGTTGGAATAAAGAAAATAACTCGTAATAGTATTCACAAAACTTTTATTGATTATTATTTTGAAAATATTAAAAAAGGACAAATTATAAATTCTAATAATGAATTCAAAGATTTTTTAGGGATTAAACAATTGACATTGATACTTAATCAAATAATTGAAAAAAAAATAAACGGAATTTATAATGTTTCCTTAGGTAAAAAAGTTTATTTAAAAGAGATAATTGGCTGGTTGAATACCTATAATCATTCTAAATTGAGATATATTAAGTTACATAAAAGCCAAAATAATGACTCATTTACTCTTAAAAATGCAAAATTAGTTAAAGCAATAAATTGTAAAATATATAAAAAGGATTTAGAAAAAGAATGTAAGATAATAAGTAAATTACACTTTAAAAATAAAAAATGAAAAAAATCGCATTAATTTTTGGAATAACTGGTCAAGATGGATCTTATCTAGCAGAATACTTAATTAAAAAAAATTACGTAGTTCATGGAGTTAAAAGAAGATCCTCTTCTCTTAATACAAGTAGAATAGATCATCTTTATCAAGATCCACATGAAAAAAAAAGAAAACTAGTTCTTCATTATGGTGATATTAGTGATTCGCTTTCTGTTTCTTCTATAGTTAAAAAAGTTAAACCTGATGAAATTTATAATTTAGCAGCCCAATCGCATGTTGCAGTTTCATTTGAAGTGCCAGAGTATACTGCAAATGCTGATGCAATTGGAGCATTAAGAATTTTGGAAGCAATAAAATTTCACGGATTAGAAAGAAAAACAAAATTTTATCAAGCAGGTACTTCAGAAATGTTTGGAAAGGTTCAACAAGTCCCACAGAATGAAAAAACCCCTTTCTATCCCAGGAGTCCTTATGGAGTTGCCAAATTGTATGCACATTGGATAACTATAAATTACAGAGAAGCTTATAATATTTTTGCATGTAATGGAATATTATTTAATCATGAAAGTCCAGTCAGGGGAGAAACTTTTGTAACAAGAAAAATTGTTATTGGATTATGCAAAATTAAATTAGGCTTACAAAAAAAATTATATCTTGGGAATTTACTTGCAAAAAGAGATTGGGGACATGCAAAAGATTATGTTGAGGCAATGTGGAAAATTTTGCAAAAAAAAAAATCCAACTGATTATGTGATTTCAACTGGCAAACAATATACTGTTCAACAATTTGTAAATTTAGTTTTAAAAGAATTAAAAATTAAATTTAAGTGGAAAGGCAAAGGAATAAATAGCAAGTGTTATAATCAAAATAATCAAATAATTGTAGAGAGCGATAAAGAATATTTTAGACCTTTAGAAGTTGATACGCTGTTAGGAGACTCCAGGAAAGCATTGAAAGAATTAAAATGGAAACCAAAAATCGGAATAAATGCTCTTGTAAAAGATATGGTTAGCTCTGAGTTGATAAATTTGAAAAAATGATAAATCAAAAATCAAAAATATACGTTGCTGGACATAATGGTTTAGTTGGTAGTGCAATTCTAAGAAAATTAAAAAGTAGTGGCTATAAAAATCTAATCTATGAAAATAGATCAGAATTAAATTTATTAGATCAAAAAAAAGTATTTAGTTATTTAAAGAAAAATAAACCTGATTTTATATTTATTGCAGCTGCAAAAGTCGGTGGAATTCTAGCAAATAATAAGTATAAAGCTGATTTTATTTATGAAAACTTAACAATTCAAAATAATTTAATACATGGTGCATTTTTAAATAAAATTAAAAATCTAATTTTCTTAGGTTCAAGCTGTGTTTATCCTAAATTTTGCAAACAACCCATCAAAGAAAAATATTTATTACAGGGTGAACTGGAGAAAACCAATGATGCATATGCCTTAGCAAAAATTTCTGGAATTAAAATGTGTGAAAGTTACAATATTCAACACCAAACAAACTATAAATGCATAATGCCAACGAATACATTTGGTCCCAATGATAATTATGATTCTCTAAATTCGCATTTTTTTCCAGCATTAATAAAAAAAATTTACCAAATAAAAATAGGTAAAAAAAAAAATCTTACTTTATGGGGTAACGGCTCAGCTAAAAGAGAAGTAATATACGTTGATGATTTAGCAGACGCTTGTGTTTTTTTTATGAAAAAAAAAACAAAGGAAACAATAATTAATATCGGAACTGGAAAAGATTATTCTATTAAACAATATACCAAAATAATTTCTGATGTAATTATTCCAAAAAAAAAATTTCAATTAAATTTTGATAATACTAAACCGAATGGCACTCCAAGAAAAGTATTAGATGTTAGTTTGGCATTAAAGTATGGATGGAAAAGCAAAACTGATTTATATAATGCAATTAAAATCACCTATGAGAATTTTAAAAGCTTAAACAAATGAAAAAAATTATAGTTACTGGTGGAGCTGGGTTTGTAGGATCAAATTTAATTGAGTATTTTATTAAAAAAACAAATTATGATTTAATAAGTATTGATAATTATTCTTCGGGTACAAAAAAAAATCATATAAAAAATAGTAGAATAAAATATATAAATGGTAATACAAAAAATATTTCTTCTATATTAAATAAAGAAATTAGAAAAATACACTCGGTATTTCATTTCGGTGAATTTTCAAGAATTTATCAAAGTTTTTTGAATATGAATGAATGTATAGATTCAAATTCTATAGGATCAAATGCAGTATTTAATTTTTGTTTACAAAATAAAATAAAACTTATTTATTCTGCTACTTCTGCTACTTTAGGAAACAAGGGTAATGATCAGAATCTTTCCCCATACGCTTTTACAAAAGCAAAAAATTTAGAATTATTGGAAAATTTGAAAAAATGGTTTAATTTTAAATTCGAAATAATTTATTTTTACAATGTTTATGGACCAAAACAAATTTCTACAGGAAAAATGGCAACCGTTATAGGTATTTTTGAGGAAAATTTTTTGGAGGGAAAATCACTACCAGTGGTAAAACCAGGTACTCAATCAAGAAGATTTACTCATATTTTAGATACAGTAAAAGCTTGTTATATGGCATGGAAAAGAGACAAATGTTTACATTACAGTATATCTAATAGACAGTCCTTCAGTATAATTGAAGTTGCAAAAATGTTTGGAACTAAAATTAAATTTTTATCTTCAAGACCAGGTGAAAGATATGCGTCAGCATTGACAAAAATGAATTTATCTAACAAGGTCCATAGACTTTATGGAGAGGTAAAATTAAAAGATTATATAAAAAACTTTGTAAAAATTAGAAAAAAACTTAAATAATAGAGTATTTACATTAATTAATAATTATATATAAACACCCCTGCCTGGTGATTTTTGCGAAGGGGTAATACCCGATCCCATTCCGAACTCGGAAGTCAAGCCCTTCAGCGCCGATGGTACTTTGTCTTAAGACATGGAAGAGTAGGTCGTTGCCAGGCTAAAAATTTTTATATGAAAATTGCTAGTTCTTTAAAATCGCTAAAAAAAAGAGACCTTAATTCTAAATTAGT
>MDSW01078537.1_pt1 | contig 41164 bp, 42 predicted proteins | sample 811171 | NCBI WGS metagenome assembly MDSW01 (sample SAMN05326641, study PRJNA326480) | marine metagenome | isolation source: seawater | place: Atlantic Ocean: North West | collected 2012
ACTGGAGGGTCAACGGGTCCAGAGCGAGTATCTTAGCCTTCCGAGCCCTGGACCCGTTGACCCTCCAGGCCAGGTAACCCATGAATCAGCGTTCCGAGGCCAGAAAGCGTTTCCGCCCCGGGCCAGAGAACCAACCCGTGAGCGGTTCTACCCCGGGCCAGAGAACCGTACCGGCCAGCATAAGCGCCCCGGGGCCAGAGAACCGCCCCCCTCCTCCGCAGGGACTTCTATTTACCCGGCATTCTGGTTTAATAGTCGGCCCAGCGCGGTATCTCCTGACAAACCCGGTCCCGGGGAGGGTAGATCACATGAGCGACGATAAGAGCAAGGTGACCGACAAGGCGGGCGAGATCGCCCGCAATATCTGGCTCGCAGGCGTAGGCGCCTACGGCAAGGCGGTCGAGGATGCACAGGGAAGGCTGGAGAAAGCGATGGAGCCACCCAAGCTTTTCAAGGATCTGGTCAAGGCCGGCACGGCCCTCGAGGAGGATGCCCGCGAGGCCCTGGAAAGCACCTCCAGCGCGCGGCAGTCCGTGGAGGAGCGCATCGCCCGGGTGCGCGAGAACTTCCACAACCAGCGCCCGGCGCGTATTGAGGACCTGGCCGAGCTGCACGACAAGGTGGACCGCCTGGGCCGCCAGGTGGATGCCCTCGCCCGCGCCCTCAAGGAACAGGGCGTAGCAGTGAGCCCCGGGCGCGGCGCGCAAAAGAAAAAGGCCGCCGCGGGCGGGAAAAAAACTGCCGCCAGGAAAAAAGCACCGGCAAAGAAGGCCGCCACGCGCAAGAAAGCCGCCGCGAAGAAACGCTGAGGCCGACGCCAGCGCCCGATGAAGACCAGGGACCGGATTCTGCACACCAGCCTGGCCCTGTTCAACCAGGAGGGCGAGGCGGGAACGACCACCATCGACATCTCCAACGAGCTGGATATCAGCCCGGGCAACCTGTATTACCATTTCAAGGGCAAGGACCAGATCATCGCCGAGCTGTTCGCGCAGTACGAGCACGCCCTGTCGCACACCCTCACCGCCCCCATCGAAAAACCGCTGAGCGACGCATCGGGCAGCGTGGAGACCAACTGGTACTACCTGTACGTCGTGCTGGAGGAGATGTACCAGTACCGCTTTCTCTACCACAACCTGGACAACATCCTGCACCGCTACCCTGCCCTGCGCCGCGGCTTCAGACGCCTCATGCAGCTCAAGCGCGCGGCGATGTTCGCCATCTGCCAGGCGTTGCTGCAACAGGACGTGATCGACGCCCGCGACCAGCAGCTGCTGGGCCTGGCCGACAACATGACGCTGTGCCTGACCTTCTGGTTCAACTACGAGGACCTGCTGCACGACAGCCGCCCGCCGGAGATCACCATCCACCAGGGCGTGCTGCAGCTGCTCACCATGGTCGCCCCCTACCTCGGTGCGGACGAGCTGGATTTCTACCGCGATTGCGAGCAGATCTACGCGAGCATGCTGCAACAGGCGGGCTAGGCCCGCGCGGCCGGGCGTTGCAGCAGGATCACATCGGCGCCGATAAACTGCACCTGCGCCGCGCGCTGCGCCGCCCACCAGCGCCAGGTCTGCGCGGAGAAGAAGCACACGTGCGTGGGGTCGTTCTTGTAGTGCCAGTTGGCGAAAGCCGCCCGGTCACGCACCAGCTTGGTCATGACGCCCAGCCAGCCCCCCGGGCGCAACAGCGACCACAGGCGCGCCAGTTCCTCTCCCGGCCGGTGCAGGTGCTCGACCACTTCGGTGGCGCTGATGAAATCGTAACTGCCCTGCAGCGGCGTCCGGTCGGGAGCGTAGAACGGGTCGTAGAGGGCGACCTCGAAGCCGCGCTCGCGCAACATACACGCCAGCGCCGGCCCCGGCCCGCAGCCGAAGTCCAGCCCGCTGGCCGCGGGTGGCAGACGCGCGACCAGCGGCTCCGCCAGGCGCGACAGGAAAGCGCGATAGGCGGGGTCGCGCACGTCGTTGTCGTGCAGGTCGTACTCGGCGCGCTCGCTGGCGCGATCCGGCAGGTAACGCGGCTCCACGAACACCAGCGCACAGCGCCCGCAGTGCAGGTAGCCGCGCCGCGTATCCCGCGCGTAATCCGCCACCTCGCGGCCGGCGCACAACGGGCAGTGTGTTTCGGCGCTCATCTGCTATTATCCCGGTTCACTTTTCCCATGACCCCGGCACGAGGAGTTCGACATGCCCATCCAGACTGGAGACAAAATCCCCGCCTGCACCCTGAAAACCATGGGCGCGGAGGGCCCGGTGGACATCACCACCGAGGACATCTTTAACGGCAAGAAAGTGGTTCTGTTCGCGGTGCCCGGCGCCTTCACCCCCGGTTGCAGCATGACCCACCTCCCCGGCTACGTGGTCAATGCAGACAAGATCAAGGCGGCGGGCGTGGACACCATCGCCTGCATGGCGGTGAACGACGCCTTCGTCATGGGCGCCTGGGGCAAGGACCAGAACGCCGATGAAATCCTCATGCTCGGGGACGGCAATGGCGAGTTCACCGCCGCCCTGGGCCTGGAGCTGGACGGCAGCGGCTTTGGCCTGGGCACACGCAGCCAGCGTTTCGCCATGATCGTGGAAGACGGCACGGTGACGCACCTCAATGTCGAACCGGGAGCGGGCATCGACGTGTCCTCCGCAGAAACCATCATGGCGCTGCTGTAATCCCATCACCCGTGCCCCGGGTGCGCCCCCTCAGGGCGCACCCCGGGCCAGCAATACATAGCACACCAGGCTGATCACCACGGCGCCGAGCAGGTTCAGCGCCACCCCCTCACGCGCCATGCGCGCCGTACTCACCAGGCCGCTGCCGAACACCACCGTGTTCGGTGCGGTGGCCACCGGCAGCATGAAGGCGCAGCTGGCGCTCATCGCCGCCGGCACCATCATCACTTCCGGCGGCAGGCCCGCCGCCAGCGCCGCGGCGGCCAGCACCGGCATCAACAGCGTGGTGCTGGCGGTATTGGAGGTGGTCTCGGTCATGAAGGTCACCGCCAGGCAGATCAACAGGATGGTGAGATACACCGGCAGCAGTGCGATATCCGCCAGCCAGCTGCCCAGCAGGTCGCTCAGGCCGGAATGCACGAAGCCCTTGGCCAGGCAGATGCCGCCGGAAAACAGCAACAGCACACCCCAGGGGATGGTGCTGGCGCGCTCCCAGTTGAGCAGGCGCTCTCCCTTGCCATCCGGCACCAGGAACATGACCACCACCGCCAGCAGGGCCACGGAGGCGTCGTTGGCCTGGGGCAGGTCCAGCCAGGTTTTCCAGCCGCCGAAGGGCTCGCTGCGCGTTACCCAGGCCAGCGCCGTGAGGCCGAACACCAGCAGGACGCGGCGTTCCGCTGCGCTCCAGGCGCCGACTTGCGGCAGGGTGACCTGCAGCCGGCCCGGCAGATCCCGCGTCAGGTACAGCGCCATGATGGGCACCAGCAGGCATACCACCGGCAGCGCCCAGCCCATCCACTGGGTGAAGCTGATACTGTGCCCCGTCGTCTGCTGGTAGACCTGCATGAAGATCAGGTTCGGCGGCGTGCCGATCGGTGTGCCAATGCCGCCCACGCTGGCCGCGTAGGCCATACCCAGCAGCAGCGGCGCGGCGACCCGCTCCTTGTCTTCCACCGCATCCAGCACTGCCAGGGCCACCGGCAACAGCATCAGCGTGGTGGCGGTGTTGGAAACCCACATGCTGAGCACGGCGGCGGCCGCCATGAAGCCCATGACCAGGCGCCGCCCGCTGCGCGCGCCGAACAGGCGCACCATGGACAGGGCGATGCGGCGATGCGCTCCGGAGTGTTCCATCGCCTTGGACAGCAGGAAGCCGCCGAGCAGCAACAGAATGAGGGGAGACCCATAGGCCTGCCCCACCTCCGCCGGCGTCAGCACGCCCAGCAGGGGCAATACGGCCAGCGGCAGCAGGGAGGTGACGGGAATGGGCACCGGTTCGAACACCCACCACACCACGCACAGCACCGCGACAAAACTGACGACGGCCGAATCGCGGCCCTCGCTCGCGGCCAGCAGCGCCACAGCCAGCGCCAGCAGCGGCCCCAGCAACAACGCGCCCTTGCGTACCTTCGACACCATTCACTCCCCGCGCCACACGCCCGTGTGGCACATCCTGTCCCAGTGCCGGCAGGCTGTAAACCCCGCGCTGGAGCGGCGCGCACAAGGCCTGTAAACTCGGGCGCATGAACCGGACCGATACCCCACAACTGATCGATCGCTTCGGGCGCCGTGTCGACTACGTGCGCCTGTCGGTCACCGATCGCTGCGATTTCCGCTGCGTGTACTGCATGGCCGAGGACATGAGCTTCGTACCCAAGCCCGAGGTGCTTTCCCTCGAGGAGTTGTACGAGGTGGCCAGGGCGTTTGTCGACCTCGGCGTCAGCAAGATTCGCCTCACCGGCGGCGAACCGCTGGTGCGTAACAACATCATGTCCCTGGTGCGCCGCCTGGGCGCACTGGATGAACTGCGGCAACTGGCGCTGACCACCAACGGTTCGCAATTGCAGCGCCTGGCGGGCGGCTTGCGTGAGGCCGGGGTGAAGCGCGTCAATGTCAGCCTGGACAGCCTGCAGGCGCGCAAGTTTCGCAGCCTGACCCGGCACGGCAATCTCGAGCAGGTCATCGCCGGTATCGACGCCGCGGTCGCGGCGGGGTTCGAGGGCCTGCGCATCAACGCGGTCATCCTCAAGGGACGCAACGACGACGAGGTGACGGACCTGGTGGACTTCGCCCTGCAGCGTGGCATCGACATCGCCTTTATCGAGGAGATGCCCCTGGGACTGATCGACGAGCACGACCGCGCCCTCAGCTTTTGCTCCAGCGAAACCCTGCGCGAGATAATCGGCGCGCGCCTGCCCCTGCGCGCGCTGGGCGACCCCGATGGCAACGCGGGCCCGGCGCGCTTCTACGCCGTGGGCGAGCATCCCACCCGTATCGGCTTTATCTCTCCGCACAGTCACAACTTCTGCCACCTGTGCAACCGCGTGCGCGTCACCGCGGAGGGGCGCCTGTTGCTGTGCCTGGGCAACGAACACTCCGTGGACCTGCGCGCGGTACTGCGCGCCCCCGACTACACGCCCGCCCGCTTGCGCCAGACCATTGTCGACGCCATGTCGATCAAGCCCGAGCGGCATTACTTCGACCTGCAGGACGAACCCCAGATCGTACGCTTCATGAACGCCACCGGCGGCTGAGCCCGCGAGCGCCCGCGGCGCCAGGATGGCGTACAATAGCCCGCCCGTAGAGAGGAAAGCCGTGCAAGCACAGGAATATCCACAGCTCGATTCCATCGAGCAGATCGAGGAGGGGTTCGAATCCTTCGGCTATATCTGCAGCCGCAAGATCGCCACCGCTGTTTTCCTCGCGTTCAAGCTGCGCAAGCCGGTCCTGGTAGAGGGCCCCCCGGGCGTGGGCAAGACCGAGCTGGCCAAGACCACGTCCCTGCTGCTGGACACGCCGCTGATACGCCTGCAGTGCTACGAGGGCCTGGACGAGGCCAAGGCGCTGTACGAGTGGAAGTACGGCAAGCAACTGCTGTACACACAGGTGCTCAAGGAGAAGCTGGGCGACCTGCTGCACGGCGCCAGGGGCCTGGCCGAGTCCGTGGAGCGCCTGCACCAGTTCGGCGACATCTTCTATTCCGAGGATTTTCTCGAGCCCCGCCCCCTGCTGCGCGCCATGCAACAGGAGAAAGGCGCCATCCTGCTCATTGACGAGGTGGACAAGTCCGATTACGAATTCGAGTCCCTGCTGCTGGAGATTCTCTCCGACTACCAGATTTCCATACCCGAGATAGGCACGGTCAAGGCGCGCACCACGCCGCTGGTATTTCTTACCAGTAACAATACGCGAGAGATATCCGACGCACTCAAGCGCCGCTGCCTGCACCTCTACATCCCCTTCCCCACCGTCGAACTGGAGGAGCGCATCATCCGCTCGCGCGTACCCGACATCGACGCGCAGTTGCGGCACCAGCTGGTGGAATTCGTGCACTCCCTGCGCCAGCTCGACCTGAAGAAGGTGCCGGCCATTTCCGAAACCATCGACTGGGCGCGCAGCCTGCTGCTGTTGCACGCCGAACACCTGGAGGAGGAGCTGGTGCGCAGCACCCTCAATGTACTGCTGAAGTTCGAGGAGGATATCGAGTCCACCGATTCGGAACTGCGCACCCTGGTGCGCGACAGCGGTGCACCTTCCGGGGCGAGCGCGCCCGGCTAGCGGCTCGCCGCCGGTCGCGGGAACGCGCAACCAGGACAGGGAGCCAGCCCATGCAGTCAAACCTTGTCAGTTTCATCCAGGTCTTGCGCAGCCACGATGTCCGGGTATCGCCGGCGGAGACCCTGGACGCGGTAGATGTGGCCGCGACGCTGGGTTACGCCGACCGCGCCCTGCTGCGCGACGGCCTGGGCATGACCCTGGCGAAAACGCCTGAAGAGGAGGCGATCTTCCTGCAGTGCTTCGAGCGCTATTTCAGCCAGGACCTGGCGGATTTCTCCTCGCAGGAGAGCGCCGACGACGAGAATGCGGAGGGCGCGGCGGACCCGGCAACGGCCGGCGAGGCGGCGCAACAGGACGGCGCTGCGGCTGCGGAGGACGCCCGGGCGGAGGCGCTGCAGGCGGCCGCGGGAGACAGCCCGGCGCTGGCCTCGCTGTTGCAGTCCAGCCTGATGCAGAACCTGATGAACAACGAACGCAACGCGCTGACCCTGGCCATGGCCCAGGCGGCCGAGCGCGTCGGCCTGGCGCAGATCGAAATGTTCACCCAGCGCGGGCAGTACACCCGACGCATACTGGACGAGATGGGCGAGCAACAGATTCGCGGCGCCGTCATCGAACTGGAGCAGGCGCGGAGCCCGGCCCTGCCCGTCGTGCAGCGCTACCGCGATATCCTGCGCGAACAGGTGCGCGACTACGTGGAGCGGGAGTACCTGCTGCACGCCGAGGGCCGCAATCGGCAGTTCATGGACGAAATCCTGAGCAAGACCCGGCTCAACAACATCGAGCACGTCTACCTGCACAAGGTGCAGGATCTCATCCGGCGCATGGCGAAGAAGCTGGCCTCGCGACACGCCCACAAACGCCGTCGCCTGAAACGCGGACAGCTGAACATGGCCAAGACCCTGCGCCGGGGGATCGCCAATGACGGTGTGCTGTTCAACGTCTACTGGCGCCAGGTGAAAAAGGAAAAGCCGCAACTCCTGGCCGTCTGTGACGTGAGCGGCTCGGTCGCGCAGTACGCCAAGTTCCTGCTGCTGTTCCTGTACAGCCTGCAGGATGTGCTGCCGCGCGTGCGCAGCTTCGCATTTTCCAGTCACCTGGGAGAAGTCAGCGAATACTTCGACAACTACCCGGTGGAACAGGCGATAGAACTGGTCAACATGAAGTACGGCGGCGCCACCGACTACGGCAACAGCCTGGCGGATTTCGCCCGCCTGGCCATCGACGACATCAACAGTAACACCACGGTCATAATCCTGGGCGACGCGCGCAACAACAACGGCGAAGCGCGACTGGATATCCTGCAGAGCATCTACCAGCGCGCGCGCCAGGTCATCTGGCTGAACCCCGAGTCGCGCCGCGCCTGGGGAACCGGGGATTCCGAAATGCAACGCTATCAAAGCGCCTGTCATTTTTCCGCCGAATGCAATAATCTTAAGCAACTGGAGCGCGTGGTCGACCAGCTCCTCAAGAGCACCCGATAATCTCCATGGCCTATTTCTGCAAAGATTGCAGCTACCGCGGCAAAAAGAGTGGTCAGGCCGGAGAATGTCCGGCGTGTGGCTCGTTCAACCTGGCCAAACGCCGGGACATCGGCCGCGAGGAGGCGCCGCCACCCAGGTGGCGCGTCGTCCTCGTTCTGCTACTTTGGGGCATTCTGGGCACGCTGGTGCTGTCGAAGATCATCGAGTGAAACTGACCGCAGACAATTTTCCCCTATCCTGTTCCCTGCAATCGCTGGTGCAGGACGTGTTTGGCGGATCTGCGAAAAAGGATGACGGCCACGTCATGCCGCTGGACGAGCTGATTGGCTACCTGCGCACGCCCAGCGACCTGGATCTGGCGCCCTATGCGGACCTGCTCAGCCAGACCGAAGAAATGGGTGACCCCGCCCTGCCCTCGCGTGAACACACGGCCATCCTGCGCTGGGTAGGCGAGGCCATGCACCATTTCGAGCAGCGCTTCCCGCTGGAGGAGCCACTGGCCTCGCAGGTGCGCCGCCTGAAACCCCTGGCGGCCACCATCGCGCTGGTCGACCCGGAGTTCATGCAGCCCGACGCGCACCCCCTGCACCAGTTGCTCGACGCCATCCACGAACGCGCCGTGGGCTGGCAGGCGAATCTCGGGCGCGCCGGCGCCCTGCTCGAGCAGCAGGTGACCACCGCAGTGGAGGCCGCGCTGGCGTGGCTGGACGACAACGATGTCGACCTGGCGGCGGTCTGCGCCGACTACCTCGCCGCCGCCGAACGCGACCAGTCCAGGGCCGAGCGCATGTCGCGGCGCGTGGTGGAAACCGAGTTGGGACGGTTGAAAACCGCAGAGGCCAAGCGCGAGGCGGCGCGCATGATCAACACGCTGCTGGAAAAATACCCCGCGCCGGCGGAGATCGGCGCCTTCCTCAAGGGCCACTGGTACAGCAGCGCGCAACTGCTGCTGCTGAAGTTCGGTGCGGATTCCGAGCAGTGGCGCAAGATGAGTGAGACCACCGAGAGCCTGCTGGACTCGGTGCAGAGCCTCGAGGACGTGACCGAGGAGCGCCGCCAGCACATCTTCGCCGTCGTCACCCAACTGCCCAAGGACATGCGCCGCTGGCTGCTCAGCCTGCACCACGACACCGAGGCGGTGAACGACGCCATGGCGACCATCGAGTCCGCCCACCTGCGCATCCTGCGCCGCCAGCCCGTCGAACTGCAAACGATAAGCGCCATCGACGTCGCCGGTGCGCAGCTGCCGCCGGCGCAACCGGAGCTCGTCAAAGCCCTGCGTCCCATCCAGCAGGGCCAGTGGTTTGCCATCGATTCGCGCAAGCAGGGCGCGGTACGCGCCCAGCTGGCGCTCAAGGACGACCCGGTACAGCGCCTGTTATTCACCAACCTGGCGGGCATGAAAGTGCTGGACTTCAGCTTCGCCGAGTTCGACGAGGTGCTGGACAAGGAATGCGTGACCGCACTGCCGACCGGGCGCGGCTTCAGCCTCTGCCTCGCCATCGCCGCGGGCATCGACAGTACGGAAAAACTCGACGCGCTGTACCGGTCGCTGTCGCTGGACGTCGCCGTTGCCGGTGCGGACGCCGCAGACCCGGCGAGCGCCGCGCAGCAGGAAGACGAACCCGCCCCGGCGGACACGCCGGAAGAGGCGCCGCAGCAGGCGCAGGACGAGCTGCTGGAAAAGGACGAACTGGCGGAACTGGAGGCGCTGATCGGCGAGGCCTACGCGGCGCCCGCGGATTTCGCGCAGGAGTCCCTGGACGACGAGGCGGAGGCAGCGCCGGAAACGACCGCCGGGGCAGTGGCAGAGGAGCCGGAACCCGAGGCCGACGCACCCGCGCCGAACGATACCGGACCCGGGGCAGCGCAGGAACCGGCGGAGATCGCCCCGGAGCCGCAGGAGAGCGTCGACGAGCCGGCCCAGGACGGCATCGCCGGCTACGAGGTACGCTTCGAGGAAGTGGACGAGGACGAGCTCCTGTCGCACGTTCTCGCTGACGACATCGAGACCCCGCCGGAGGACACAGCGCCGCCGGCCGGCGGCGATACGGACGCGGCGCAGGAACCGGCGGCGGCCGAGGCCGCGCGGGAGCCGGAACCGTCGGAGCCACAGACACTACAGCCGCACGATGAGGACGCGACCGGGGAGCCCGGGGCGGCCGCCGCCGCGCAGGCCGCCGCCGCGCAGGCCGCCGCCGCACCGGAGGAGGCGCCTCCCGACCGCCCGGCGGCGCCCTATCTCAGCGACCCCAAGGAGAGCTGGGAGGGCTGGCTACAACCCCCCGAGAACCAGCCGCCGCAGCCGGCCCCCGTATCGCCCGACTCGCTGGACCTGACCATGGGCGCCTGGCTGGGTTTCCACGACGGCGAAACCCCGCTGATGGCCAAGCTCGCCGTTCACGACCCCGGCAGCGACACCTACATTTTCGTCAATCGCCAGGGCATCAAGATGCGCGAAATCGGCGGCGAGGAACTGGCCGACCTGGTGTCCCGGGGGCTGGTGGACATCCTGCAGACTCATTCCAGCTTCCGCCGGGACGTGGACGCTGCGCGGCGGGAACTGGACGACTGAACGGGCGAGGACAGGCTGATGGCTGAGCAACGCAAGTTCCTGAGACTGCCGGTCGAGAGTCGCATATTCATCGAACTGGAATCGCCCCTGGTCGGGCGCGCCGGCACCGGCCGTCTCGCGGCCTGCAAGACCCTCAATATCTCCCGCGGCGGACTGCAGGTTTCGCTCGCCGACGAGGTGACCGTGGGCGCCATCCTGCAGATCTGCGTGGAGTTGCCCGGCACCAGCCGACCCCTCTACCTAGCCGGCGAGGTGCGCTGGTGCCGCCCGGCCGAGACGCAACCGGCGCCGCTGTATACCGCCGGGTTCAAACTGCTCAATGCGGGCAACTCGGACATCGACCGCTGGGTCGAACTGATCGCCGGCATGGAGGAGTAGCGCCGCGGGCCCGCCGGCGCGGCCCGCTCACCGCTGCGCCCGGCTATTCGTCGATCTGCTCCAGGCTGAGCCCGCCCGTCGCACCGCCGCTATCCTCGTCGGCGAACTTGATTTTCAGGCGCACGTTGTTCGGCGAATCGGCGTTGCGCAACGCCTCCTCCTCGCTGATCAGGCCCTCCTGGAACAGTTCGAACAGGGCCGAGTCGAAGGTCTTCATACCCATGTTCTCGGACTTCTGCATGATCTCCTTGATGCCCTCGAACTCGCCCTTGAGGATGAGGTCCTGCACCATCGGGCTGCCCAGCAGGACCTCGATGGCGGCGCAGCGCTTGCCATCGACGGTGGGAATCAGGCGCTGGGACACGATGGCCTGCATGTTCATCGACATGTCCATGAGCAGCTGCGGCCGGCGATCTTCCGGGAAAAAATTGATGATGCGGTCCAGGGCCTGGTTGGCGTTGTTCGCATGCAGGGTGGAAATGCACAGGTGGCCGGTCTCGGCGAAGGAGATAGCGTGCTCCATGGTCTCCCGGTCGCGAATCTCGCCGATCAGGATCACGTCCGGCGCCTGGCGCAGGGTGTTTTTCAGCGCGTTGTGCCAGCTGCGCGTGTCGACCCCGACCTCGCGCTGGTTGACGATGGATTTCTTGTGGCTGTGCACGTACTCCACCGGGTCCTCGATGGTGACGATATGCCCGCTGCTGTTGGAGTTGCGGTAGTCGATCAGCGCCGCCAGGGAGGTCGACTTGCCGGAACCGGTGGCGCCGACAAAGAGCAGCAGGCCGCGCTTGCGCATGACCACCTCGGTGAGGATGGGCGGCAGGCGCAGGTCCTGCCAGGCGGGTATATCGGCGACGATATTCCGCGCCACGATACCGACCTCGTTGCGCTGCATGAAGATGTTGATGCGGAACCTGCCGTAGCCGGAGACCGAGGTCGCCAGGTTCATCTCCAGCTCCTGCTCGAACTCCGCCTGTTGCGTCTCGTCCATGATCTCGTAGGCGATATCCCGGATCTCGCCCGGCTGCATGATATCCCAGGCGATGGGCTTGAGTTCACCCTGGAATTTCACGCACGGCGGCGCCCCGGTGCTCAGGTACAGGTCCGAGCCATTCTCCGCCGATAGTATCTTCAGCCATTCAGTAATTCGCACGTCAGCATCCCCTTGTTGCCGCGTCTTACTTTAGCACCTTGCGCAGTGCGAACAAGGGCGCCCGCTGGCCCATTTCGGGCGTGTCGCGGTGCTGCCCGCCGCGCTGGTCAGCTTTCAGATGGGGTCGTATACTGTGCCACGCTTACCTGCCCGGGAGCTGTTTGCGGACGGGACACGACCCGTAACACGCGTGACAGGCCCCGGCGGCTCGCGCCCGTCCCCGATTCGCACGACCCCAGCCAGAACAGAGGAACATCCCTTGTCCGACCAGTTGCAGAAAGCCTTGCAGGCGCTTGCTGAAGCCGACGCGCTGGGTGACCTGCGCGGGATACGCCGCGGCATCGAGAAGGAGAGCCTGCGCATCAGCGGCGACGGCAAACTGGCGCAGACTCCCCACCCCAGGGCGTTGGGCGCAGCCCTGACCCACGATTCCATCACCACCGATTACTCCGAGGCGCTGCTCGAGTTCATCACCCCGGTGAGTACCGACATCGAGGGAAGCCTGAGCGCCCTCGAGGATATCCACAGCTTCGTCTACCAGCAGCTGGACGAGGAAATCCTCTGGGCCGCGAGCATGCCCTGCATCGTCGCCGGCGATGCGGGCATTCCGGTGGCGCAGTACGGCAACAGCAACGTGGCGCGCATGAAAACCGTGTACCGCTACGGGCTGGGGCACCGCTACGGGCGCCTCATGCAGGCCATCGCCGGCATCCACTACAACTGGTCCATGCCGCCGGCCTACTGGCAGCGCGTGTGGCGCGAGGCGGGGGAACCCGGCGAGCTGGCCGACTACATCACCGGGCGCTACCTCGGGCTGATCCGCAACTTCCGCCGCTACTCCTGGCTGCTCATCTACCTATTCGGCGCCTCCCCGGCGGTGTGCGCCTCCTTCCTCAAGGGTCGCGACCGCCACGGCCTGCAACCCTTCGACGAGGCCGGTCGCAGCCTGCACCTGCCCCACGGCACCGCGCTGCGCATGGGTGACCTGGGCTACAACAGCGAGGCGCAGAAACATCTCAACATCTGCTACAACTCGCTGCACAATTACGTCGATACCCTGCGCAGCGCGATTTTGCAGCCCCACGCCGCCTACCGCGACATTCCCTGCGGCCGGAACGGCGACTACCAGCAACTCAACGACAGCCTGTTGCAGATCGAGAACGAGTTCTACAGCCCCATTCGTCCCAAGCGCGTGGCCAACTCCGGGGAGACGGCGCTGAACGCCCTGGTGCGCGGCGGCATCGAGTACATCGAGGTGCGCTGCGTCGATGTCAGTCCGTTCACGCCGGTGGGCCTGGACGCGCAGCAGATCCGCTTTCTCGACACCTTCCTGCTCTACTGCCTGCTGCTCGACAGCCCGCCCTGCGACGACGACCAGCAGGCGATACAGGCCGCCAATCTCGAGGCCGTGGTCAGCCGCGGCCGCGAGCCGGGCCTGCAGCTGGACCGCAACGGCGAGCCGGTGACGCTGGCCGCCTGGGCCGACGACCTGCTGCGCGCCATGCAAGCGGTGGCCGACCTGTTCGACCGCGCCCACGGCGGCGAGCTGTACAGCGCCTCGCTGGCGCAGCAGGCCGCCCGCGTGGCGGACCCGGAACTGACGCCCTCGGCGCGCGTGCTGCGCGAAATGCGCGAGCGCGACCTGCCCTTCTTCCGCCTGGCGATGAGCTACAGCGAGAACTGGGCGAGACACTTCCGCGAACGGCGACTGGCGCCGCAGACGCAGCAGGCATTCAGCGCCGAATCGGCGCGCTCGCTGGCCGCGCAGGCGGAACTGGAGGCCGCGGACACGCTCAGTTTCGAGCAATACCTGGAGAACTACTACGCCCAGTACCGCCAGCTGTAGGCGCTGCGGTGTGAACTTCCTCGCCCACTTCCACCTCGCCTGGCCGGATCCCGGGCTGCTGGCGGGCGGCCTGGAGGGCGACTACTACAAGGGGCCGCTGCGCGGCGAATTGCCGCTGGACCTGGAGCGCGGGGTGCAACTACACCGTGCGGTGGACGCCTATACCGACCGCCACCCGCGCATCGCCGCACTGCGCCGCGCACTGCCACGGGAGCTGCGCCGCTACGCCGGCATCCTCGTGGACCTGAGCTTCGACCACTACCTGAGCCTGCACTGGACGCGCTTCGGCCCGCTGCCGCTGGAGGACTTCAACGCCCGGGTGTACGCCGCGCTCGCGGCGCGGGAGGCAGACCTCAGCCCCGGCGCGCAGGCCATGTTCGCGCGGCTGGTGGAGCACGACATCCTCAATCTCTACCACGACTGGGACACGGTCACCGCCACCGCCCGCCGCCTGGGCGAACGCTTCCCCAGTAACCCGTTCCTGGACGTCGAGGCCAGCCTGGCCCCGCTGCGAGCGCACCTCGAGGAAGCGTTCCTGCACTTCTACCCCCAGTTGCAGGCCTTCAGCCGGGAACGCGCGGCCAGTCTGGGGGTCTGAACAATGCTTGCACGCGGCGGCGAAAGCCTCTAGCGTAGCCAGCGCCGTACCCGTGAGAGACAACAGGACCCGACATGCCGCATACCCTGAGCCAACGCCAGGTTTTCTGCGCACTCGTGTTGCTGGCCGTCGTGGCCATGCTGTTCGCGCGCGTCTACCTGCAGGCCTATCTCGGCCTGGAGGCCTGCCCCCTGTGCATGACCCAGCGGCTGTTCGTGGTGATCTGGGGCGTGATCGCCCTGCTCGGCGCACTGCACAACCCGGGCGCGCTCGGTGGCAGGGTCTACGCCGGGTTGTGCGCACTGAGCGCCTACGCCGGCGCGCTGGTCGCCGCGCGCCATGTCTGGCTGCAACACCTGCCCGCGGACCAGGTACCGGCCTGCGGCCCACCCCTGGATTACCTGCTGGAGAATTTTCCGCTGCGCGACGCCATCAACACCCTGCTCATGGGCGATGGCAACTGCGCGGACACGGTGTGGACGTTTCTCGGGCTGAGCATCCCGGAGCAGACCCTGCTGGTGTTCCTGGTCGCCCTGTTTATTGCATCCTGGCAGGCGCTGCGCGGCGCGCGCTGAGCGCCGCGCCTTGCCCGACCCCCGGCATTGGCCGTATAGTTCCAGTCGGTACACGGCCAGCGGACAGTCGACATGGGCGCCAAAAAATCCAACCCGAAACAGCAGTTCGCCGTGGTCGAGCAGCTGTTGCTGCGCTGGCTCAAGGAGCGCCGCGAGGTGCTGGCCAGGTATGCCGAGATGGTCGTCGCCGTGCAGGGCGGGCTGGCAGAGGCCGACCTGGGGCAGCGCCAGGCCGCGCTGTGTGAACTGCTGGTGGACTACGTGTCAGCCGGCCACTTCGAGGTCTACCACGAGCTGATCGAGGAGGCCGAGAGCTTCGGCGACGGCAACGGCCTGGCGCAACGCCTGATGCCCGCCATCGGCGACACCACCGAGGTCATACTGGCCTACGAGGAAAAATACGGCAGCGACGCGGGGCGCCAGAAAAAACTGAAGCGCGACCTGTCAGCCCTCGGCGAGGTACTGGAGTCACGCTTCACGCTGGAGGACCAGCTGATCGCCGACCTGCACGGCCGGCACCGGCGCGAGGTCGAGGACCCCGCGCCCGACACGGCCTAGCCTTCGGCAGCCGCCTCTTCTTCCGCGTCCGTCCCAGCCTGGCTGGGGATGGACAGCAGCTCCACTTCGAATACCAGCGCCGCATCCGGGCCGATCACCTGGCCGGCGCCGCCGCTGCCGTAGGCCAGGTCGGAGGGAATGGCCAGCTTCCACTTGGAGCCCACGGGCATCAGTTGCAGGGCCTCGGTCCAGCCGGGGATGACCTGGCCGACACCAAAGGTGACCGGCTGGCCGCGGTTGTAGGAGGAATCGAACTCGGTGCCGTCGACCAGGGTGCCGCGGTAGTGCACTTCCACGGTGTCCTCGGGGCCAGGCATCGGTCCGTCTCCCGCCTCGAGCACCTCGTACTGCAGGCCGGACTCGGTGGTGACCACCCCTTCCCGGGCCGCGTTCTGCTCCAGGAACGCCGCCGCCGCGGCCGCGTTGGCCTCGGCCAGCGCCGCCTGGGCTTCCTGCTGCTTGGCCATGGCCTGCTGCTGGTAGGCCTGCATCTCGGCCTGCATTTCCTCCGCCGTGAGGCGCGCCTCGGCGCCGGCCAGGGCGTCGGTGACGCCGAGCTGGAAGGCATCGGAATCCAGCGGCAGCCCCTCGGCCGCCATGCGCTGGCCGAGGCTGTAGGCGATGCCGTAGCTCAGCCGCTGCTCCGGCGTATCCAGCGCGGGGGCGCTGGGCGCCTGCGTTTGCTGCGCAGCCTCGCCACCCCCGGTTCCTTGTTGGTTGCAGGCCTGCAGGACGACAGCGCCGACCAGGGCCAGCGGCAGAGCGAACTTCTTCATAAGCATTTCCATTCTTTACGAGAGTTTATGTGTATCCGGCACAACCGCCTGGCGGAAGCTGCGCTGCGCGCGTAAGCAACAGACCGCGCGCCAGGCCAGGCGCCGTCTGTCCAGAGCCGGGAAGGCGGGCGGGAGTTGCCCGATGGCCGCCCATGGTACTACCGGCCCCGGCCCCGCGCCACCCCTGTCCCGGCTGGCAAAACGACGCGCTGGCCGGGCGCACTCCCCGGGGTTAGAATGCGCCGCCTCATGATCATCCTGCGCGACATCAGCCTGCGCCGCGGCAGCAAATTACTGCTGGCGGGCGCCTCCGTCACCGTACAGCCCGGGCAGCGCCTGGCGCTGATCGGCGCCAACGGCTGTGGCAAGTCCAGCCTGTTCGCCCTGCTCACCGGCGCCCTGGCGGCGGACGCCGGCGACATCGAGGGCATGGGCAACCTGCGCCTGTCACACATGGCGCAGGAAGTGCACCTGCGCGACGAGAGCGCCTGCGAGTTCGTCTGGCGCGGCGACGGCGAGCTGGCGCGGCTGCGCGACGAACTGGCGCGGCTGGAGACCGCCGGGGATTTCGACGCCGCCGCGCCGCTGCACAGCCAGCTGGAGGAGATCGACGGCTACAGCGCGGAACGGCGCGCCACGCGGCTGCTGCAGGGACTGGGCTTTGCCGACGACGACGTGCAGCGGCCGGTGGCGGATTTTTCCGGCGGCTGGCGCATCCGCCTGGGCCTGGCGCGGGCGCTGATGCGGCCATCCGATGTGCTGCTGCTGGACGAGCCAACCAACCACCTGGACCTGGACGCGACCCTGTGGCTGCAGGACTGGCTGCAACAGTACCGCGGGACCCTGCTGCTGATCTCCCACGACCGCGACTTCATCGATGCCACCTGCACGCGCATCCTGCACATCGAGGGCGGCGAACTGCACGCCTACCGCGGCAACTACTCCGAGTTCGAGCGACAGCGCGCCGAGCGCCTGGCCAACCAGCAGGCGAGCTGGGAGAAGCAGCAGCGCCGCGTGGCCGAGATCGACGCCTTCGTGCGGCGTTTCCGCTACAAGGCGAGCAAGGCGCGACAGGCGCAGAGCCGGCTGAAGGAACTGGAGCGGCTGCAGGCGGCGGCCCCGGCCCACCTCGGTTCGCCCTTTGACTTCACCTTTCCGGTGGCGGAGCGCACCAGCGACCCCCTGCTACGGCTGGACGAGGCCGAGCTGGGCTACGGCGACACGCGCATCCTCTGCGGCGTCGAGCTGCAGCTGCGCCCGGGCAGCCGCGTCGGGCTGCTGGGCCGCAACGGCGCGGGCAAGTCCACCCTGCTGCGCAGCCTCAGCGGACAGCTGCCGCTGCTGGCCGGCGAGCGCCTCGCGGGGGAGCACCTCAAGGTGGGCTACTTCGACCAGCAACAGCTCGAAGTACTGGACCTGGAGGCCAGCCCGGCGCTGCACATCCGCCGCCTCGACGAGGCCGCCCGCGAGCAGGACATCCTCAACTTTCTCGGCGGCTTCGATTTTCGCGGCGACATGGCCACCAGCCCGGTCGCCCCGCTGTCCGGGGGTGAAAAGGCGCGCCTGGCGCTGGCCATGGTGGTGTGGCAGAAACCCAACCTGCTGGTGCTGGACGAACCGACCAACCACCTCGACCTGGAGATGCGCCACGCCATGGAGCTGGCGTTGCAGGGCTACGAGGGGGCGCTGGTGCTGGTCAGCCACGACCGCCACCTGCTGCGCAATACCGTGGACGAGTTGCTGCTGGTGCACGCCGGCAAGGTGCAGGCCTACGCCGAGGACCTGGCCGGCTATGAACGCTGGATCCTCTCCGGCTGCCGCGCCCAGGACAGGCCGGCGGCAGCCCCCGCCGCGTCATCCCGTCGCGAACAGCGCCAGCAGGCGGCGGCGCGGCGCGAGCGCCTGCGGCCGCTGCGCAAGGCGGTGCAGCGCATCGAAGGCCAGATGCAGGAAGCCGAGACCGAGCTGGCCGAGTTGCAGGACCAGCTGGCGGACAACACGCTCTACGACGACGAGCGCGCCGCGGAACTGGCGCGCTTGCTGCAGCGCGAGGGAGAACTGAAAATTCGCGCCAGCGAGTTGGAGGAGCAGTGGCTGGCGCAACAGCAGGAGCTGGAAGAACTGGAAGCCGCGGGCGGCTAGCGCCAACGCCAATGCCAGCGAGCGGGCAGGGCAGCCGGCACGGCGCAGCCAGGGCCTGTGCTATAGTCGCCAGGGTGACATTGCCGTTATCCCGCACATCCGTTTCCGCGCACGGCCTCCCGGACTGCCGGGACCGCTCGCAACGGCCCTCGCGCCGGGGATCAGCCCGGTGAGCGAGCAGCTCCATTACTTCGCCTACGGTTCCAACATGTCCCTGGCCAGGTTGCGTGCGCGCACGCCCAGCGCCCGGCGCCTGGGCCTGTACCGCCTGGCCGGGCACGAGCTGCGCTTTCACAAGCACGGCGCGGACGGCTCGGGCAAGTGCGACGCATTTTTCACCGGCGCCACAGACCAGCGGATTTACGGCGCCCTGTACACCCTCGATACGCGGGAAAAACCCGCACTGGATGCGGTGGAGGGGCTGGGCCTGGGCTACGCGGAAAAACAGGTGCAAGTCGAGGATCACGCCGGGGAGACCCTGCAGGCGTTCACCTACTACGCCATCAGGACGGACCCGGCGCTGCTGCCTTTCGACTGGTACCTGGGACACGTGCGCGTGGGCGCGCGTGAAATCGGCGTACCCGCCGCCTACCTGGCCGCGATCGAAGCGGTGCGCAGCCGCCCGGACCCGGACAACGCGCGCGACGCCCGCGAACGCGCCGTGCACGCGCAGCGGGTGCTGTCGTGAGCCGCAGCGCCGACTACCCGTTGTGCGAGGACGTCCCCGACGCTGCGGAGTACCGCGAATTGCGCCGCCGCGCCGGCCTGGCGCCCAAGAGTGCGGAGGCGGCCGCGCTGGGGCTGCCCAACACGCTGCTGGCGGCCACCGTGCGCGACCGCGGCGCGCTCGTGGCCATGGGCCGGGTGGTGGGCGACGGCGGCTGCAACTTCCAGATCGTGGACATGGCGGTGCACCCTGACTACCAGCGCCAGGGCCTGGGCACGCGCATCATGCAATCGCTGATGACACGCCTGTTGGCGATCGCCCCGGCGTCCGCCTACATCTCCCTGGTTGCCGACGACCACTCCCCCGCCCTGTACCGAAAATTTGGCTTCGAACCGGTGACGCCGCACTCCATCGGCATGGCGCGGCGACTCTAGGGTCCCCGCCCCGCCGCCAGCCTGAGCTTGCCCGCACGACCCAACTGCCGCACCTGGGCCTCGCGCGCCTGGGCCGCGCCGCGGTCGGCGGCGGCCTCCGACCAGACCAGTTGCACCGGGCGCCGACCGCGGGTGTAGCGCGGCCCGCCCACCAGTTCGCCGTTGTGCTGGCGCAGGCGGCGCTGTACATCGGTGGTCACGCCGGTGTACAGGCTGTCGTCGGCGCAGCGCAGCAGGTACACGTACCAGCCCCGGGGCACGGGCTCAGACCAGCGCCAGCACCTCTTTTACGCAGGCGCTGATGCCGGCGTGGGCTTCCGACACCTTGCCCGCGAGCATGTACGCGGGGGTGGTGACCAACTTCTTCTGCCTGTCGACACGCGCCTCCGACACCGGGCACTGCAGGTGCACGCCGCCCATGGCCTCGATGGCCGCGGAGACCTCCGCGTCGTCGCCGATGGTGCACTCGGTGCCCTCGCCGCAGATCGCCGCGGCCATGACCGGGGCGATGCAGATCAGCCCGATGGGCTTGCCGGCCTGGTGAAACGCCTGGGCCAGCGCGAGGAAATCCGGCGCGACCTGCATGTCGGCGCCGGCCACGGCGAAGTTGCACAGGTTTTTCGCCGCGCCGAAACCGCCGGGCAGCAGCAGCGCGTCGTAATCGGCGGCGCTGGCCTGGTCCAGGGGCAGCACATCGCCGCGGGCGATGCGGGCCGCCTCCACCAGCACGTTGCGCGACTCTCCCTCGACGGGCTCGCCGGTGAGGTGGTTGATCACGTGCATCTGCTCCACGTCCGGGGCGAAACACTGGTAAGTGGCGCCCTGCTGTTCCAGCGCCAGCAGGGTGAGCACGGCCTCGTTGATTTCCGCGCCGTCGTAGACGCCACAGCCGGACAGGATTACGGCAACCTTGGTCATGTCGGGTTCTCCACAGGTACAGTCGGGGATGGACTGCTAGTTATACTGGATTCACGCGCTCACGTGAATGACAGGGACGCGAACACGGGCCGGGCGGGTCACGCGTCGCGGCGGCGCCAGGCGTGATAGCGCTGCACCCAGGCCAACAGGCGTTCTGGTGCGCGCGCCTTGCGCCACTCGCCGGCGGCGAACTTGTTCGCCTCGGACAGGGTCGGGTAGATGTGTATCGTGCCGAGGATCTTGTTCAGGCCGATGCCGTGTTTCATCGCCAGCACGAACTCGGTGATCAGTTCGGCGGCGTGGTAGCCGACGATGGTCACACCGAGAATCCTGTCGCGCCCGGGTGCGGTGAGCACCTTGACGAAGCCTTCCGCCTCGCCGTCGGCCAGCGCCCGGTCCAGCTCGCCCAGCTCGTAGCGGGTAACCTCGCAGTCTATGTCGCGCGCCGCCGCCTCCTGCTCGTTCAGGCCCACGCGCGCCACCTCGGGGTCGGTGAAGGTCGCCCAGGGCACCACGGAGTAGTCCACGCGGAAGCGCCGCAGGCCGCCGAACAGGGCGTTGACCGCCGCGTACCAGGCCTGGTGGCTGGCCATGTGGGTGAACAGGTAGGGGCCGGCCACGTCGCCGCAGGCGTAGATGGTCGGCACGGCCGTCGCCAGGTACTCGTCCACCGCGACGGTACCGGCGTCCGTCAGGCCGATGCCCAGCGCCTCCAGCCCCAGGTCCTCGACGTTGGCGCTGCGGCCCACGGCGAGCAGCACCCGGTCGAACTCCAGCAGCCGCTCACCGTCGGCATCGCGGCAGGCGCAGGCGCCGCCCGCGGCGCGCCGCTCGAAGCGCAGCGGCTCGCAGCCGGTGTGAACGCGCACGCCCCTGGCGCGGAACACCTGCAGCAGGTGCGCGCTGACCTCGACGTCCTCCCGCGGCAGGATACGCTCGGCGTGGGTCACCAGGGTCACCTCGCTGCCCAGCCCGGCGAAGGCCTGGGCCAGCTCGCAGCCGATGGGACCCGCCCCCAGCACCAGCAGGCGGCGCGGCTGCTCGCGCAATTCCCACAGGCTGTCCGAGGTGAGGTAGTCCAGCTGCGCCAGGCCGGGAATGTCGGGCACCCGCGGTCGCGCCCCGCTGGCGATGACGATGTGGCGGGCGCTGATGCGCCGTCCGTCCACCTCCACCTCCCAGGGCGAGACGATGCGCGCATCGCCGCTGACGCAGTTGACGCCCAGCGCGGTGAAGCGCTCCACCGAGTCGTGGGGCTCGATACTGCGCACCACGCCCTGCACACGCTGCATCACCGCCGGGAAGTCCACCTCCACCGGCAGCGGGCCCAGGCCGAATTCCTGCGCGCGGCGCGCGTACTGCGCCATGCGCGCGGAGCGGATCAGCGCCTTGCTGGGCACGCAGCCGGTGTTGAGACAGTCGCCGCCCATCCTGTGTCGCTCGACCAGGGTCACCCGCGCCTTGACCGTGGCGGCGATCAGGGCCGCGACCAGGCCGGCCGAGCCGGCGCCGATGACCAGCAGGTTGTTGTCGAAACGGCGCGGGCGACGGTAACCCGCCAGGCCGCGCCGGGCCTTGATGTGGCGCAGCGCGGCGCGCGCGATGAACGGGAACAGCGCGAGCAGGGCGAAAGAGATCAGCAGGGGCGCGGACACGATACCCGCGGTGGACTCGAGCTGCCCCAGCTGTGTGCCGGCGTTCACGTACACCGCGGTCGCCGGCAACATGCCCAGCTGCGATACCCAGTAGTACGGCCAGCTGCGGATGGGCAGCAGGCCCATCAGCAGGTTGATGACGACGAAGGGAAATAGCGGTACCAGGCGCAGCGAAAACAGGTAGAACGCGCCGTCGCGCGCAAAACCCTCGTTCACCGCGCGCAACTGGCGCCCGAAACGCTCCTGCACCCAGTCGCGCAGCAGCGCCCTTGAGACGAGAAAAGCGAGGGTGGCGCCGAGACTGCTGGCGAAGGAGACCAGCAGCAACGCGTACCAGAAGCCGAACAGCGCGCCGCCGGCCAGGGTCATCACCGCCGCGCCGGGGATGGACAGCGCGGTCACCAGGACGTAGACGAGGAAATAGACCAGGCCCGCCAGGGCGGGGTTCGCCGCGTACCAGCGGCGCAGTTCCTCCAGGCGCGACTTGAGTTCCTCCAGCTGCAACAGGGCGGCGGCGTCGAAGTACACGGCCGCGCCGACCGCCAGCAACAGGACGAGGACTATGGCAATTTTCTTGCTGCGCAAACCGGGTCGCTCCTTGCGGGGAAACTGGCAGACTACGCCTTCCACCCGCCGCTGGCCACCGGCCGTCCCCGCGCGACAACAACGCCCGCGGCAGGTTCCGCGCCAACTATAGCAATAGGCAATAACGGCATGACGAAAAACTCTAGGCGCGCAGTTGTGCGCCTATCCCCGGGTGGTATTATTAGCCCCCTCGCAGCAACCGGCGCACTACCCGCGCTACAACGGAGAACACAATGAGTGAACAGATCGTACACGTCAGCGACGCCACATTTGACGACGAGGTACTGAATTCCGATCTGCCCGTACTGGTGGATTTCTGGGCCGAGTGGTGCGGTCCGTGCAAGATGATCGCCCCGGTACTGGACGAGCTGGCCGAGGAATACGACGGCAAGCTCAAGGTGTGCAAGGTGGACGTGGACGCCAACCCCGACGTACCGGGCAAGTTCGGCATCCGCGGCATCCCCACCCTGATCGTGTTCAAGGGCGGCAACGCGGAGGCCACCAAGGTCGGCGCGCTGTCCAAGACCCAGCTTACCGAATTCGTCCAGGAAGCCATCTGATACCCCCGGGAGGCCCGGTTGACCCGGGCTTCCCGCTGTCCGGCGCCGTCTCAGGCCAGGGTGAAAAACCTGTAGACGGCACTATCCGGGCGTGCTACATTGCTTCGCGTCGCACATTCCCGTGCTATAAGAACAGCCCTGCAACCCGACCTGAAGCGTCATAGCGCTGGCCTCATCAACAGGCTATCGCGGTTACATTGTTATTTCCTTCCCCTGCCGAAACCTGTACCCCTTTACCCTATATGAATCTCACCGACCTCAAGACTAAAAACACCCAGGAACTGATCGACATCGCCAAGGATATGGGCCTGGACAACATGGCCCGTTCGCGCAAGCAGGACATCATCTTCGCCGTCCTCAAGCGCCACGCCAAGAGCGGCGAGGATATCTACGGCGACGGCGTCCTGGAAATCCTGCAGGACGGCTTCGGATTCCTGCGTTCGTCGGACAGTTCCTACCTGGCCGGCCCGGATGACATCTACGTCTCGCCCAGCCAGATCCGCCGCTTCAACCTGCGCACCGGCGACACCATTTCCGGCAAGATTCGCCCGCCGAAGGACTCCGAGCGCTATTTCGCCCTGCTCAAGGTCGACGAGGTCAACTTCAGCAAGCCGGAGCAGTCCAAGAGCAAGATCCTGTTCGAGAACCTGACACCGCTGTTCCCGGACGAGCGCCTGACCCTGGAGACCGGCAACGGCAGCACCGAGGATCTCACCGGCCGTATCATCGACCTGGTCTCCCCCATCGGCAAGGGCCAGCGCGGCCTGCTGGTCGCCCCGCCCAAGGCGGGCAAGACCATCATGATGCAGAACATCGCCCAGGCGATCATCACCAATAACCCCGAGTGCTACATCATCGTCCTGCTCATCGACGAGCGCCCGGAGGAGGTGACGGAAATGCAGCGCTCGGTGGGCATCCGCGGCGCCGAGGTCGTGGCATCCACCTTCGACGAGCCGCCCTCACGCCATGTGCAGGTCGCCGACATGGTCATCGAGAAGGCCAAGCGCCTGGTCGAGCACAAGCGCGACGTGGTCATCCTGCTGGACTCCATCACGCGCCTGGCGCGCGCCTACAACACGGTGATCCCCAGCTCCGGCAAGGTACTTACCGGTGGTGTCGACGCCCACGCCCTGGAGCGACCGAAGCGCTTCTTCGGCGCGGCGCGCAACATCGAGGAGGGGGGCAGCCTCTCCATCATCGCCACCGCATTGATCGACACCGGGTCGAAGATGGACGAGGTCATCTACGAGGAGTTCAAGGGCACCGGCAACATGGAGTTGCACCTGGACCGCAAGGTGGCGGAAAAACGCGTCTACCCGGCAATCAACATCCGCCGCTCCGGCACGCGCCGCGAGGAGTTGCTCACCGCCGACGACGAACTGCAGCGCATGTGGATCCTGCGCAAGCTGCTGCACGGTATGGAAGACCTGCCGGCGGTGGAATTCCTCACCGACAAGCTGAAGGACACGAAGACCAACGAGGAGTTCTTCAAATCAATGAAGCGCAAGTGATCAACCGGGGTCATCCAACCGGGGTCAGGTCTTACATGTTACATGTTTGTAACATGTAAGACCTGACCCCTCGGCTCGGACCCCTCGGCTCGACCCCTCGACTGCCCTGCCCCCTTTCCTGCCCCCTTTTCTGTAACATGTAAGACCTGACCCCCTGTTCGAGGTCCTACCAATCGTGAAATATGCCGACCTGCGGGACTTTATCGCCGCGCTGGAGAAACGCGGTGAATTGATACGCGTTGACGCCGAGGTCGACCCGCATCTGGAGATGACCGAGATCGCCGACCGCACGTTGCGCGCCGGCGGTCCCGCGCTGCTGTTCGAGAACCCAAAGGGTAGTGATATCCCCGTGCTGGCCAATTTGTTCGGTACCGCAAAACGTGTCGCCATGGGCATGGGGCAGGAGGACACCGGTTCGCTGCGCGAGATCGGCGAATTGCTGGCCTACCTGCGCCAGCCGGACCCGCCCAGGGGCATGCGCGAGCTGTGGGACAAGGCGCCGGTATTGAAACAGGTGCTGAACATGGGGCCGAAACTGGTGCGCAACGCCCCCTGCCAGAAAAACATCATCGCCGCGGACGACGTGGACCTGCGTACACTGCCCATACAGACCTGCTGGCCGGAGGACGCCGCGCCGCTCGTCACCTGGCCGCTGGTCATCACGCGCGGGCCGGGCAAGGAGCGGCAGAACCTGGGCATCTACCGCATGCAGTTGCTCGGCCGCAACAAACTGATCATGCGCTGGCTGTCACACCGCGGTGGCGCGCTGGACTACCGCGACTGGCAGCTCGCCAACCCCGGCAAGCGCTACCCGGTGGCGGTGGCACTGGGCGCCGACCCGGCCACCACGCTGGGTGCGGTGACGCCGGTGCCCGACGGCATCTCCGAATACGCCTTCGCCGGTTTGCTGCGCGGCGCGAAAACCGAACTGACCGAGTGCCATACCGCGCTGTGCCGCGAGCACGGCCTGCAGGTGCCGGCGAGCGCCGAGTTCATCCTCGAGGGCTACCTGGAGCCGGGGGAAATCGCCGACGAGGGGCCCTTCGGCGACCATACGGGCTACTACAACGAGGTGGAACAGTTTCCCGTATTCACCGTGGAGGCCATCACCCACCGCGACGCGCCCATCTATCACAGCACCTACACCGGGCGCCCGCCGGACGAGCCGGCAATCCTCGGGGTGGCGCTGAACGAGGTGTTCGTGCCCATCCTGCAGAAACAGTTCCCGGAGATCGTCGACTTCTACCTGCCGCCGGAGGGCTGCTCCTACCGCCTGGCGGTGGTCACCATGCGCAAGGAGTACCCGGGACACGCCAAGCGAGTCATGCTCGGCGTCTGGTCCTTCCTGCGCCAGTTCATGTACACCAAGTTCGTCATCGTCACCGACGAGGACGTCGACGCGCGCAACTGGCAGGACGTGATCTGGGCCATGACCACGCGCATGGACCCGCGCCGCGACTGCGTGTTCATCGACAACACGCCCATCGACTACCTGGACTTCGCCTCGCCGGTGTCGGGCCTGGGGTCCAAGGTCGGTTTCGACGCCACCGGCAAGTGGCCGGGGGAGACCGAACGCCAGTGGGGGCGCCCCATCGTCATGGACGAGGCCGTAAAGCGGCGCGTCGACGACATCTGGCCTACACTGGGAATCGACTAGCGCATCGCCGACACGGAGGTGGCCGTGACCCAGCACTACCGGTTCGCCAGGGAGATTGTCGCCACGGCGCGGCGCAGCCAGGTCCCGGACGTGGCCTGGTCGCCGGACGGCAATCTCCTCGCCGCCAGCTACACTGACCTGGACGAGGTCGCCCTGCTCGACGCGCGCTCGGGGGAGGTGCAACGGCGCTACTGCAATCCACAGGCGCGCTTCGATGCGCCCCACGGCGTACTGCTCACCGAACGGCACCTGATCGTCAGCAACAAGCTCAACCCCGCCGACCGCCCCGCCGTATTCACCGTGTACGACCTGCAGGACCCGGGGCTGGCGCCGGTGACCAGGTTCACCACACCGCGGCAGGATTTCTGCGAGGCGCACAGCATGGCCCTGCGCGACGAGCGTCTGGTCTGCACCTACGCGGGGCGCGGCACCTCGGCCCTGGCCTGTTACCGTTTCGACCGCGCCAGCGGCCGGCTGTCCGGCCCGCTGGCCGTGGTGCAGGACTGGTTCCGCGGCTACGGCCAGCCCAAGGGGGTGGCCTTCAGCGACGATGGCTGCACCCTGGCGGTGACCTTCGCCACGACCCGGGCCGCGCGCACAACGCTGGCGCACAAGTGGCAGCGCTACACCTGGGTGCTGCGGCAAAAGAGCGGCTTGAAACGCTTGCGCGCCGCGCTGCGAAAGCGCCTGCGCCGCGCCCTCGCACCGCCGCCGCCCAACGGCGTCACCAACGGCGTCGCCCTGTTCGACATCGACAGCGGCGGACAGATCGCGGCAACGCCGCGGCAAATCGTACTGCAGCCAGACTATTGCCGCCTGGAAAACATCCACATCGTCGGCCAGACCTGCGCGGTCACCGACACGATCAACCAGCGGGTCATGCTCTTCGGATTCGACGGCGAACTGTCAACGCAGCCAACCCAGGTGATCAGCGAGCGCCTGTCCTTTCCCCACGACGCCTGCCTGTCACCGAACGGGCGCTGCCTGCTGGTGAGCAACAACGGCCTGCGCATCGTCAACAACGTACCGCACTGGCACGAGTTCACCGACCAGCGCGGTGACAAGGTGTGCGTGTTCGAACTGGGGGATTGAGCGGCCGCGGCGCTGTGGTCAGGGACGGTCCAGCAGGTGGTGGTCGGCGACGATCTTGTCCGGCATCGGCAGCTCCGGCAGGTCGGCCTCGTGCCGCTGCAGGCCCTCGCGGTAGTAGGCGGCGGCCACCTGGGGTTCGCCCAGCCCGACCAGCAGCCGGCCCAGCTCGGCGCACACCTCGGCGTCGGGGGCCAGGCGGTAAGCGCTTTCGAAGTAATCCCGCGCCTTGCCCCAGAGCTGGTCGCGCAGGCACAGGCGCCCCAGGCACAACAGCAGTTCCGGGTCCTGCGGGTGGTCAGCCAGCCAGCGTTCCGCGCGTGTGATGCGCGCGGGCACATCGCCGTGCGCCAACAGGCCGTAGTGGCGCACCAGTTGCCCGTCCCAGGTCTTCTTCAGCGCGCGCAGGATGGTTTTTTCCGCGGCGTCGCCATCGCCCAGGGCCATCTGCCGCTGCACGTACAGGCGCAGCATCTCGGCGTCCTGCTTCAGCGTAAAGGGCAGGTCCTGCCACGCCACGTGCAGGGCAGGCGCGTCGGCGGCTGCCTCCAGGCGGCGCCGCGACACCGCGCGCTCCAGTTCATCCAGCTCCGCGGCGGGCAGGTTGGCGTGCTTGCGCATCTCCGGCAGCAGGCGCGCCTGGGCCTCCCAGTCCTGTTCGCCGGCGTAGGCCCGCAGCAACAGGTCCAGCACCCGGGGATGCCGGCCGGCGTTGTGACGCGATGGCTCCAGCGCGGCGCGGGCCTGCTCGAACTCCCCGGCGCGCAGGTGCACCTGGGCGCGGTTGATGGCCACCGCAACCTCGGCTTTCGGTTCGTCCTCGATAGCGGCGTCCAGGTATTCCAGCACACGTTCGCGCTCTTCCAGGTAATCGCTGGCGCGCGCGGCGAGCAGGTAGTTGGGCAGCGAGGCATCGCCGCCGGCGCCGCGCAGCAGCTGGCGCCGCGCCCGCGCCCAGTTGCCCTCGGTGTAGCTGATCACGCCGCGCACGGTATTGCGCGCCGCCTGCCCGCTGCGCCGGTTGCCCAGCCAATTGGCCAGGAAGCGCTGCCCGCCGAGCAGGCCGAAGAGCAGGCGCAGCAGGTAGTGGAACAGCAGCATGAGTATCACCAGCAGCACCAGGCCCACCCACAGGCTGGTCTCCAGCGTGTAGTTGCCGTAGGCGAGCAGGACGTAGCCGGGATCGGTCTCGATGACGGCGACCACACCGACGCCGAGCAGCAGGGCGATCAGGGACAGGGCAAAGAGCGTGCGCATGATCTACTGGCCGCCCCCTGCCTGCAGGCGCGACTCAACCGCCTCGTCCAGAGCGCGCAGGGAGCGCGCCAGGTCCGGCATCTCCACCGCGACGCGGATATCGCCCAACTGGCCGATCTCGCGCGCCATGGCGCTGGCGGCGGCGGGGTCGGATTCCATGAACTGCTCCACCCAGCGCTGCGCCCGCTCCAGGCTCTGCCGGTACAGCGGGCCGTTGCCGGACAGCAGCGCCACCTGGGCCTGCTCCAGCAGCATGCGCAGGTTCTGCCGCACCAGTCCCTCCCACTGCGGATCCATCAGCGCCTGCATGGGCACGTCGCGGCGGCGAATGACGATGTAGTCGGACAGTTTGCGCAGCGCGTGCTCGTAGCCCTGGCGCAAGCGCCCCTGCCAGTCCTCGGCCGCCTCCGGTCGCGGCGGCGTCTCCACGTCCGGCATGGCGAAAATCACCAGCCGGTCCGCCTGTTCGATGAGCGCCGACAGGCGCAGGTAGATGCCCTGCACGTCGATCGTGGGCACGGCCCGCACCGCCGCCAGGTCGGCCGCCACGGCGGCGCGCGCGTCGTGCAGGCCGGGATCATCGATCTCGCGCAGCACGCCGTCGGCACTCTGCAGCAGGGCGCGCGCGGCCGCCGTATCACCGGCCATGACGAGCCGCTGGTTGGCCAGGCGCAGCAGGTACTCCGCCTCCGCCAACAGCCAGCTGGCGCGGTCGTTGGCGCTGAAGCGCGCCAGCTCCGCACGCTGCTCGGCGAGCTGCGCCTCCATACCCACCAGCGCCTCGGACAGGCGCGCGGTGAGCCCGGACAGTTGCGATTCCAGCGCGGCGCGATCCTGTTGCATGGCGGCGCTGAGCTGCGCCTGCAGCGCCGCCAGCGTGTCTTCCTCGCTACCCGCCGTGGACTCCAGCGCGTCGACCCGCTGCTGCAGCTCGGCGCGCACGTCCTGCGCCCGGGGCCACAGCCAGGCGGCGCCGGCGCCCAGTGCGCCGGCCAGCGCCAGCACCAGCAGCAGGGCCAGCCAGGCCACCGGCGAAAATCGGCGCGGCGGGCGGGGCGCAGGAGCAACGGGGGCGGCCGGCGCGGTGTCGGCGGCGACCCCGGTATCCCCGGCGTTGTCCTCGGTGTTGTTTTCCTGCTCACTCACTAGGTTTTCTCCAGGGCGGTTGGGCAATGTTCCAGGGCGCGCAACATGGCCGCGTCGGACGCGTTGTCGGCGGTCACCACATGCTCGAAACCCGCATCCGCCGCCTGCCGGGCGACCCGTTCCGAGGGCACCACCAGCCTCATTTGATTAAAGTTAGAGGTTTCTGAGGGGCTAAGCAACTGCAGCAGGTTGTGCAAGCCCTCGCCGCTACTGAGCAGGATGACGCCCACCGACTCCTCGCGCAGGGTGCGCGCCAGGGCGCCGGCAGCGAGTTCGGGGCAGCGGCGGCGGTAACAGGCCAGCTCGTCGACCCGGGCGCCGCGCCCGGACAGCTCCCGGCGCAGCGCATCGCGGCCGCCCTGCCCCTTGACGATGAGCACGCGCAGACCGGCGACGTCCTGCAGGCCGGGCAACCGCAGCAGCCCCTCGCTGGTCATGTCCGCCGGCGCCTGCGCGCGCAGGCCGTACGCGTCCAGCATGCGGGCCGTGGCCGCGCCCACGGCGTACCACTGTATTCCCAGCGGCAGCTGCGGCCAGTAGTCCTGCAGTCGCTGCATGCCGCAGCGCACCGCGTTACTGCTGATGAAAATCACCGCGGCGTAGTGGTCCAGGTCCATGACCATGGCGCGCGCCGCGGCCGGCAGTTCGGCCAGCGCCTGCACTTCCAGCAGGGGTTGCGCGACCGCCCGGTAACCGGCGTCGCGCACCGCCGCGCACAGCGCGTCCGCCGCGGCGCCCGCCGGGCGCGTGACCAGCACCGCCGGCCGCGCGCCGGCGTTGTCAGTCGCCATACACCGCGGCGAGGATGTCGCCGGCGCCTTGCTGCAACAGCTCCTGCGCCACCCGCTGGCCCAGCGCGTCGGCGCCGGAGTCAGGAGCGCGCCCCTGCGCGCGCAGCAGCAGGCTGCCGTCCGGTCGCCCCACCAGCCCGCGCAGCCACAGCTCGTCACCGTCGCCCGGGTAACTCGCGTAGCAGGCGATGGGCACCTGGCAGCCGCCCTGCAGGGCATGGTTCATGGCGCGCTCGGCGGCCACGCGGCGGGCCGTGATTTCATGGTGCAGGGGCCGCAGCAACTCCAGCGTGGCGCTGTCGTCATCGCGCAGTTCGACACCGACGGCGCCCTGCCCGCCTGCCGGCAGGGAGTCCTCCACGGCGATACGCTGCGCAATGCGCGCCTCCAGGCCCAGGCGCATGAGCCCGGCGCTGGCCAGAATAATGGCGTCGTACTCGCCCTCGTCCAGCTTGCGCAACCGGGTATTGACGTTGCCGCGCAGGAATTTCACGCGCAGGTCCGGCCGCCGCTCGCGCAGCTGGCACTCGCGGCGCAGGCTGGATGTGCCCACCACCGCGCCTTCGGGCAGGGCCTCCACGTTGTCGTGGTGGTTGCTGACGAACGCGTCGGTGGGGTCCTCGCGCTCGCACACCACACCCAGACCCAGACCGTCGGGAAATTCCATCGGCACGTCTTTCATCGAATGCACGGCGATATCGGCGCTGCGGTCCAGCAGCGCGGTTTCCAGCTCCTTGACGAACAGGCCCTTGCCGCCCACCTTGGCCAGCGGTACGTCGAGCAGCTGGTCGCCGCGCGAGGTCATGCCCAGCAGCCGCACCTCCAGCCCGGGGTGCGCGCGACACAGGGCGGCGCGCACGAACTCCGCCTGCCACATGGCCAGCGGGCTCTCACGGGTGGCGATGGTCAGTATGCGCGACATCAGGCGTATCCAGGACGGTGGCGGAAAGGCGGCAATGATACCAGCGCGCGGGCGCGGCGGCGAACGGCTCAGCGCCCGCGCAGGCGGCTCCTGACTTCCGCCAGCAGGCGCCGGCTGACCTTCGGCCGCTGCGCCACGCCGTCCATTTCCAGGTACCAGCCGCCGGATGCCGCGCGCTGCAGCGCGGCGACGTGGCGCAGCGCGACCAGCGCATTGCGGTGCACGCGCAGGAAGCCGTCCCCCAGGTCCCGCTCCAGTTCCCTGAGGGTTTCGGCCAGCACCAGCTCCGCCCCCGGGGCGTGCGCGGTGACGTGTTTTGCCCCGGCGAGGAAGCAGCGCACGTCCTCCACGGGCAGGGATTGCAGGCCATCGCGCGTGTGCGCCTGCACCCGCGTGCGCCGCGGCGCCTGGCTACCCATCCCGGCGCCCAGGCCGGCCAGTTGCACGCGGTTGACGCGGCCGGCGTTGTCCAGGGCGGTGGCCAGGTCCTCCTCGCGCACCGGCTTGAGCAGGTAGGCGACCACCTGGTGACGCAGGGCCTGCAGGGCGTGCTCGTCGTAGGCGGTGCAAAAGATCAGCGCCGGCGGCCGGTCCAGTTCGTCCAGGCGCGCGGCGACTTCCAGGCCATTCATGCCGGGCATGGCGATATCCAGCAGCACCAGGTCGACCTCGCCCGCGGCCACCTGCTCCAGCGCCTGGCCGCCGTTGCCCGCCTGCAGGCAGGTCGCGTCGGGGCGCAGGCGCCGCAGCATGCGCTGCAGACGCTCGCGCGCCAGGGGCTCGTCGTCCACCAGCAGGATGTTCACGTCGCCCGGTCCCGCGGGTAGCTCAGGCTGACGTGGAAACGCCCCTGCGCCGGCTCCACCTGCAAGCGCGCGGCGGCGCCGTAGAGGGCGTCCAGCCGGCTGCGCACGTTCTCCAGGGCGAGGTTGTGTCCACGCGTCGACTCGCCGTCCCGGCCCACGGGGTTCTCCACGCTGGCGCGCAACTCGCCGCCGCACAGGGCGATGGCGATATGCACCGTGCCGCCCTCCGGCAGCGTGGCGACACCGTGGTGAATCGCGTTTTCCACCAGCGGCTGTAGCACCAGGCTGGGCATGGGCTGCTCGCGCGCGTCCGCGGCCACGTCCCACTGCACCCGCAGGCGCTCGCCCAGGCGCAGGCGCTCGATGCCCAGGTACAGCTCGCACAGGCGCAACTCGTCGGCCACCGTGGTGCTGCGCCGCTCGTCGCGCAGGCTGACGCGGAACAGCTCGGCCAGGTCCTCCACCGCGCCCTCCGCCGCCTGCGGCCGCGTCGCGATCAGGCTGGCGATACTGTTGAGCGTGTTGAACAGGAAGTGCGGCCGGATGCGGTCGCGCAGCGAGTCCAGCCGCGACTGCAGTTCCAGTTTTTCCTGTCGCCGCAACTGCTGCAAGAGGAAAAAGTAGCGCAGCAGCACGCCGGCGACCACCAGCGCGACCAGCACGTTGCGCGCCAGTTGCCAACCCGTCGCCGGCGCCGCGCGGAACGGCTGCGGCAGGTATTGCGCCACCGCAGAACTGGCCAGGGTAACCGCCGCCACCACCAGCAGGCAGGCCAGCGTCGCCAGCGGCGCACCCAGCGCACCCAGCGGGCCGCGCAGCTGGCACAGCGCCGCCGCGCTGAGCAGCATCACCCACTGCACGAACAGCGAACCGCTGGCGAGCAGCGACCAGTCGAAGGACGGCAGCGGGCTGCGCGCCAGCACATGCACTCCGACCAGCAGTTCGGCGAGGAGAATAAGCAGGAACACGGAACGCGGCGCACACAGGTCGGGGACGAAGAACTCCCGGGCGTCATCCGCGCCCGTGTCGCGTCCCGCCAGCGGCTCCATAGATACGCTCCCAATGCCCGTTGCTGATATACTTGCACCCTTGCCCGCACGGGACAAGGGCAAACGATCACGGACCGCGCGCCCCGGCGCGGGCGCCGGCAAACACGACGGACACACCCGGATATGAGCGACGAGCGCGACACCAGCAAACTGTGGGGCGGACGCTTTGGCGAGGCGACCGACGCCTTCGTGCAGCGGTTTACCGCATCGGTCGGCTTCGACCGGCGCATGGCCGCGCAGGATATCGCCGGCTCCCTCGCCCACGCGCGCATGTTGCGCAGCGCCGGCGTGCTGGACGACGCGGAGCTGCAATCAATCGAAGACGGTCTGGGGAAAATCGCCGCGGAGATTGAGGACGGCAGTTTCCGCTGGTCGGTGGAGCTCGAGGACGTGCACATGAACATCGAGGCGCGGCTCACCGAACTGATCGGCGTGACCGGCAAGAAACTGCACACCGGCCGCTCGCGCAACGACCAGGTAGCCACCGATATCCGCCTCTACCTGCGCGCGGCAATCGATGACCTGGCGGTGGAACTGACCCGCCTGCAGCGCGGCCTGGTCGAACTGGCGCTGGACAACTGCGACACCATCATGCCGGGCTTCACCCACCTGCAGACCGCGCAGCCGGTGGTCTTCGGACACCACCTGCTGGCCTGGAACGAGATGCTCGAACGCGACCACGGCCGGCTGCTGGACTGCCGCGCGCGCATGAACCAGTCGCCCCTGGGCGCCGCCGCGCTGGCCGGCACCACCTACCCGATCGACCGCGCGATGACCGCGGCGGAGCTGGGCTTCGAGCGCCCCACGGCGAACTCCCTGGACTCCGTGTCGGACCGGGATTTCGCCATCGAGTTCTGCGCCGCCGGCGCGCTGCTGCTGACGCATTTGTCGCGTATGTCCGAGGAGCTGGTGCTGTGGACCTCGGCGCAGTTCGATTTCGTCACGCTGCCGGATCGCTTCTGCACCGGCTCGTCCATCATGCCGCAGAAGAAAAATCCCGACGTGCCGGAGCTGGTGCGCGGCAAGGTCGGCCGCGTCAACGGCCACCTGGTGTCGCTGCTGACCCTGATGAAGAGCCAGCCGCTGGCCTACAACAAGGACAACCAGGAGGACAAGGAGCCGCTGTTCGACACCGTGGACACCCTGTCCGACTGCCTGCGCGCCTTCGCCGACATGGTGCCGGCCATCGAGCCCAACGCCGCGGCAATGCGCGAGGCGGCGCGCCGCGGTTTCTCCACCGCCACGGACCTGGCCGATTACCTGGTGCGCGCGGGCCTGCCCTTCCGCGACGCCCACGACGTGGTCGGCCGCGCGGTCGCCCACGGCGTGGACAGCGGCCAGGACCTGGCCGAGATGGATTTGGCCACCCTGCAGGGCTTCTGCGCGGAGATCGGCGAGGACGTCTACGACGTGCTCACGCTGGAGGGCTCTGTCGCCGCCCGCGATCACCTCGGCGGCACCGCGCCGGCGCAGGTGCGGGCCGCCGCGCAGCGCGCCCTGGCGGCGCTGGACGCCCGCGGCGCCGGCTGAGACTCACCCCGCAGCGGGCAGCGGCGCGACCGGCCTCAGGCGTCCGGCTGGAAGCGCAGGCTGGCCTGGAAGGTCACGTCCGGCGCCGACTCCACGTGAATGTCCTCGACCACGCTGACATCCACGCTCCAGTGCCGCGCGAAGCGCCAGCGGCCACCCACCGTGAGCAGGAAGGCATCGTCGCCGGTGGCGGTCAGGTCCGAGTCCAGCGGCCCGGCATGGGCGTCGACCTGGACGATCGCCGACCAGTTCTGCGCGAAGCGCCAGTCCATGCTGATGCCGGCGAACCACAGGTCCTGCTCCTGGAAACCCTCCACCAGGTCGCCGTCGCCCGCGTGCAGGTAGCCCACCTGGCCGTGCCAGCTCAGCGGCAGGTCTGACAGGTGGTGGCCGGACATGCGCAGCGCGATGAACACGTCGTCCGCGCCGCTGCCGGTGAAATCGTCGGCGTCGCCGCTGCCGAACTTGTAGCCCAGCACGGCGCTCGCCGCCGCATCACCGCTGTTGTAGAAGGCGTGGCTCAGCGACAGGCTGACGTCGCCGATTCCGGAGGCGTCGTCCACCAGGCGCGCCTGGCCGTCGCCGGTGGTGTAAAAATAGTCGAGCTGGTCGCGCGGCACTTTCGAACGCCCGCCATCGGACATGCCCCAGAAGTCGTGCCAGTCATCGATGAACTCGTCCAGTTCCCCGCCCGAGTGCTCCAGCCAGGGCACCTCCAGCTGCACATCCCAGTTCTCCGCCAGGCCCAGGCGCAGGTCCAGGGCCAGGCGCAGGGTCTCGCCGTCCAGGTTGACCAGTTCGTCGGCCTTGCTATCGAGCACGTAGTGGTTGGCGACGCTGCTGTGCAGGGCGCCGGCGAAGCTGCCGGCGGCCGTGGTCATGGCGCTGCGCTGGGAGGGCAGGCCGAACAGGCCGGCAAAGGGACTGAGGTTTTTCGCGTAGAGCGGCTCGCTGGCCGCCGCGGGGCCGGCCGCCGCCGCGAGGAGCGCCGCCAGCAGGCGGACGGGACAGAGCTTACCAGTCAAGTTCCACTCCCCCCTGCTGCGCCATCTGCTGCACCACGAAGGGGCGCAGCAGCGTGTCGTCACGGGTGCTGCGCCAGTCGCCAGCCGCCTCGTCGTACTCGAAGTGATAGCCACCGGAGCGCGCCGCCAGCCACAGTTGCCGCGCCGGCGGCTGGCGACTGAACACCATACTGCTGCCGTTGTCGAACTCCACGGTGAGCACGCCGCCGCCGGATTCGTAGTCGAGGTCGGCGTCCACCTCGTCCAGGGCCAGCTCCAGCGCCTCCATGGTCTGGTCGACCAGCGCGTTGAATTCCGATTCCGTCATGGGGGTGCTCGCAAACTGTGCAGTATTCAATGATAAGGTCTGTTCGCGCGGCTTACTAGCGAACGGTATAATTCGCCGCATCATTACGGACCCGAATTATGTCGACTACTGCCCGGACATTGCTAGCCTCCCTCGCCTTCGTCGCCCTGGCCGGTTGCGGCCAGATGGGTCCCCTTTACCTGCCGGACGAAGACCCGGCGGGAAACGAAGACCCGGCGGGAAACGAAGCCGAGGCGCCGACCGAGGTCGCGCCGCCACCCGCCGACGCCTGAGTACCCGCCGATGAACCCCTTTACCTACCGCGACGGCGAACTGCACGCCGAGGGAGTGCCGGTTGCCGACATCGCGGCGCGCCACGGCACGCCCTGCTACATCTACTCCCGGGCGGCTTTGGAATCCGCCTACGGCGAGTACAGCGCGGCCCTGGCCGGCTGTGACCACCTGGTGTGCTACGCGGTCAAGGCGAATTCCAACCTCGCCGTGCTCGACGTACTGGCCAGGCTGGGGGCCGGCTTCGATATCGTCTCGGTGGGTGAACTGGAGCGCGTACTGGCCGCCGGCGGCGACCCGGCGAAAACCGTCTTCTCCGGCGTCGGCAAGACCGCCGCCGAGATGGCGCGTGCGCTGCAGGTGGGCATCCGTTGTTTCAACCTGGAATCGGCGGCGGAACTGGAGGCGCTGGAGCAGGTCGCCGCCGCCGCGGGCCAGGTGGCACCGGTATCGGTGCGCGTCAATCCCGATGTCGACGCCCGCACCCACCCCTATATCTCCACCGGCCTGCGCGAGAACAAGTTCGGCGTGACCATGGACGAGGCGCTGGCGATGTACCGACGCGCGGCGGAGCTGGAGCACGTGCAGGTGGTCGGCATGGATTGCCACATCGGCTCCCAGCTGACGGATACCGGGCCCTTCATCGACGCCCTGCAGCGCCTGCTCGGCCTGCTCGACGAGTTGCAGGCGCAGGGCATCAGCGTGCGCCACCTCGACCTGGGCGGCGGGCTGGGAGTGCGCTACCGCGACGAGGAGCCGCCCTCGGTGGCGCAGTACATCGGCGCACTACGCCAGGCCCTGGGGGGGCGCAAACTGACCCTGATGCTCGAACCGGGCCGTTCCATCGCCGCCAACGCCGGCCTGCTGGTGACGCGCGTCGAGTACCTCAAGCCGACGCCGGAACACCATTTCGCCCTGGTCGACGCGGCCATGAACGACATGATCCGCCCCGCCCTGTACCAGGCCTGGCTGGACATCCAGCCGGTGCGCGCCGACGGCGAGGGCCTGCAGGCCGACTGGGACATCGTCGGCCCGGTGTGCGAGACCGCCGATTTCCTCGGCCGCCAGCGCCCGCTGCGCCTGGCCCAGGGGGACCTGCTGGCGATGTTCGGCGCCGGCGCCTACGGTTTCGTCATGAGCTCCAACTACAACACCCGCGGCCGCGCCGCCGAGGTCATGGTGGACGGCGAACACGCCCACCTGGTGCGCGCGCGCGAAAGCGTCACCGACATGCTGCGCGGCGAGCAGCGCCTGCCCGACCCCGCGGCCGGGGAGCCCTGAGCGTGCGGCTGCAATTCACCAAGATGCACGGCGCGGGCAACGACTTCGTCATGCTCGACGGCATCAGCCAACACTTCCGCCTGCAGCAGAAGCACATCCGCGCGCTGGCGGACCGCCACTTCGGCGTGGGTTGCGACCAGGTGCTGCTGGTGGAGGCGCCGCGCGACCCGGCGGTGGATTTCCGCTACCGCATCTTCAACGCCGATGGCCAGGAGGTCGAGCAGTGCGGCAACGGCGCGCGCTGCTTCGCGCGTTTCGTGCGCGAGCGCAAGCTCACCAGCAAGCGCGTCATCAGCGTCGAGACCGCCGCCGGCGTCATCGAACTGCGCGTGCGCAACCGCTCCGACGTCGAGGTCGATATGGGCGTGCCCGAGCTGGAGCCGGCGCGGATTCCGTTCAGCGCGGCGCAGCGCGCTCTCAGCTACCCGCTGCAGGTGGACGGCCAGGAACTGGATATCGGCGCCGTATCCATGGGCAATCCGCACGCGGTGTACCGCGTGACGGACGTGGACGAGGCGCCGGTGGCGCAGCTGGGCCCGCTGATCGAGGCGCATGTGGATTTTCCGCAGCGCGCCAACGCCGGCTTCATGCAGGTCGTCTCCGACCGGCATATCCGCCTGCGCGTGTACGAGCGCGGCGTGGGCGAGACCCTCGCCTGCGGCACCGGCGCCTGCGCCGCCGTGGTTTACGGCAGCAAGCGCGGCTGGCTGCGTGAATCCGTGACAGTTGAGCTGCCCGGGGGTAAGCTTTCCATATCGTGGGCCGGTGAGGGAGAACCTGTGCTCATGACCGGCCCGACCGCGGTGGTGTTCGAGGGAACGATAAAACTATAAGCGACCACCGGTACAGCGGGGCAGGTCAAACAGGACAGAAACGCCAGAGGGGGATACGCGATGGCAGGGCGCAACGATCAGGCAGGGGCGGCGGCGGGAGCAGCCGTACTGGCCGATTTCGAACTCAACGATGACATGGTGCGGGAGTACCTGAAGAGCCACGACGACTTCCTGCAACGCAACCCGGATTTGCTCGACTACCTGCATATCTCCCACGCCTCGGGCAGCGCCATCTCACTGGTGGAGAAGCAGGTCAGTGTGCTGCGCGAACGCAACATCGACATGCGTCACCGGCTCAAGACCCTGTCCGGCAACGCGCGCGACAACGACCGTCTCTACGATCACACCCGCAAACTGGTGCTGGGACTGCTCGAGGCCACCGATGTGGCACAGCTCTACGACACTTTCGCGCTCGCCATGCGCACGGATTTCGCCGTGGACCACGCCTGCCTGATCCTGTGGGGTGAAGAGGACGACCATCCAGGCTGTCGCGCGGTTCCGCTGGAGCAGGCGCAGCAGGTCATCGGGCCGCTGCTGCGCTCCGGCAAGGGCGTCAGCGGGGCGCTGCGCGCCGAGGAGCTGCAGTTTCTCTTTCCCGAGGGCGGCGAGGTCGGCTCTGCCGCCCTGGCGCCGCTACTGGGCGAGCAGTCCCTCGGGCTGGTCGCCGTGGGCAGCCGCGACGCCAATCGTTACCCCAGCGGGGTGGGCACCCTGTTCCTGAGCCATATCGCCGACGTCATCGTCAGGCTTCTGCCCCGCCTGACGCCCGCCGGCGGCTGAACCGTGGCCGCCGCGGCGCCCGATTCCCTGCAGCGCGCGGCGGGCCAGTTTCTCGACTACCTGCGCGATGTGCGCCAGCTGTCGACGCACACGCTGGACAACTACCGTCGCGACCTCGACTCCCTGGCGTACTACAGCCGGTCGCAGGGCAAGCCCGACGCGGCGCAACTGGACGAGGCCGACATCCGCGGCTGGGTCAGCCAGTTGCACCGCCGCGGCCTGGCCGGCAGCAGCATCCAGCGCAGCCTGTCCGCCGCGCGCTCCTTCTTCAATTACCTGGGCCGCGAGAGCGGACAGCCGCGCAACCCGGCGGCCAGCGTGCAGGCACCGCGCAAGCCGCGGCGCCTGCCGAAGACGCTGGATGTCGACCAGGTGGACCGCTTCCTGGATTTTGCCGACGACGCGCCCCTGGGCCTGCGCGACCGCGCCATGGCCGAACTGTTCTACTCGTCGGGATTGCGCCTGGCGGAACTCGCGGCGGTCGACCTGCACGATATCGACACGCATACGCGGCTGCTCACGGTTACCGGCAAGGGCAACAAGACGCGCACGGTGCCGGTGGGCGCGGCCGCCCTGGACGCCATCGCGCGCTGGCTGCGGGTGCGCGAGGCCGACGACGACGAGACAGCGCTGTTCACCAGCAGCCGCGGTGGCCGCCTCAGCGCGCGCAGCATCCAGGCGCGACTGCGCCTGCAGGGGCGCCGGACCGGCATGCACCAGGACGTGCACCCGCACATGCTGCGCCATTCCTTCGCCAGCCACATGCTCGAGTCCAGCGGCAACCTGCGCGCGGTGCAGGAACTGCTGGGGCACGCCAACATCTCCACCACGCAGATCTACACCCACCTGGATTTCCAGCACCTGGCGAAGGTCTACGACGCCGCCCACCCGCGCGCGAAAAAAGTTCGCCAGGACGAGCCGGAGTAAACCCGTGGCCGCCATCGAGGTCATTACCTTCGACCTGGACAACACCCTGTGGGACGTGGAGCCGGCGCTGCTGCGCGCCGAGCAGGCGCAGCAGGACTGGCTGCGCCAGCACCGCCCCGGCGCGGTGGAACACCTGGACCACGAGGCGCTGTTCGCCTTCAAGCAGTCCGTGTGGAAGCGCCACCCGGAGCTGGCCCACAACGTCACCGCGATGCGCACGCAGACACTGTACGAACTGCAGCGCAATGCCGGCTTTGGCGAGGACGAGGCGCGCGAGGGCGCGCGCCTGGCCTTCGCCGTGTTCCTCGCCGAGCGCCACAAGGTGGAGCTGTACGAAGAGGCCCTGGACGTACTGCAGGCGCTGGCGCGGGACTACACCCTGGGCGCGCTGACCAACGGCAACGCCGACATCTACAAGACCGACGCGGCGGAGTATTTCGATTTCGCCTTCCTCGCCGAGGAGATCGGCGCGAGCAAACCGCACCCGGACATGTTCGAGGCGGCGCTGCAACACGCGCGGGTCGATGCGCACAGGATCGTGCACGTCGGCGACGACCCGGAGCACGACATTCGCGGTGCCCAGGCGGTCGGCCTGCGCACGGTGTGGATGAACGGGCGCGGCAAGTCCTGGCCGGGCGGGCAGCCGGCGGACCGGGAGATCGGCAACCTGGCGGAGTTGCCGGCGGCGGTGGCGGAGATTGCCGGCACGGCGTGATGGTTTGGCGGTGTTTGGTTCGGTGCTCTGGTTCGGTTCTCTGGCCCGGGGCGCTCACGCTTGCCGGGGCCGGTGCTCTGGCCCGGGGCGCTCACGCTTGCCGGGGCCGGTGCTCTGGCCCGGGGCGCTCACGCTTG
>MDSW01054182.1_pt1 | contig 41095 bp, 47 predicted proteins | sample 811171 | NCBI WGS metagenome assembly MDSW01 (sample SAMN05326641, study PRJNA326480) | marine metagenome | isolation source: seawater | place: Atlantic Ocean: North West | collected 2012
CATACATATTAATTCCTCCTAATCTTTTTCGAAGTAAATAAGATGAAATTACAGTATAATTGAGCTTGCTTTAACTGTACTTTAATATATAGGTTTTGACCCTCGTGCGGAGAGATGGCAGAGTGGTCGAATGCGGCGGTCTTGAAAACCGTTGAGCCGAAAGGTTCCGGGGGTTCGAATCCCTCACTCTCCGCCAGTTTATTTAAAAATTAGGAGGCATAAATGATGATGGTAATTTTAACAATAATATGTATTGTTATAATGTTGATTTTATTCTCAATAAGTAAGAGTTTAGATTCACTCAACGAACAACTTGACCAGATAGTTGAAATAACAAAAAAAGTGCAAAGCGATATTGATTCAAATAAGTAGACTTATTGCTGCTAATATTTAATGCTATTTAAAATCATCGATAATGCCAATTTCTTTCATCCATGCTTTAAATCCACCTTTCATATGAGAAATTTTTGAATACCCCATTTCTTTTAGAGTTTTAGATGCAAGTGCAGATCTAGAGCCAGAATGACAATATAATACTATGTTTTTTTCTTTATCAAAAAAATCTTTATAATACTCACATTTTGGATCAGCAAAAAATTCTAAATGACCTCTAGAAGCGTGAAATGAATTTGGAATAATACCATTTTCTATTAGCTCAGAAGTATCTCTTAAATCTATAATATTTGTTTTTTTATCATTAAGAATTTCTTTAACTTGACTTACAGACATCTCGTTAAGATTCTTTTTAGCTGACTTAACCATATCTTTTACAGTGATTTCACTCATTCTATTATTCTCGCTAAACATTAAACATTTTTTCAAAATAGAGTATATTATATAGTGAAAAGAAGTTAATTTTCACTTTATATTTGTATTTAGTTAATAATCTATTGGGAAAGTTTATGAAATTAGGAAGATTAATTATTGATATAGCAGATTTAGAATTATCAGCTGAAGATGAGGATATATTAAAACATCCTAGCGTAGGGGGCGTGATTTTGTTTGCAAGAAATTTTGATAATATTAATCAAGTGCATAATTTAATTAATAGAATAAAATCACTTAGATCTCCTTCTTTAGTTGTATACGTTGATCAAGAAGGTGAAAGAGTTCAAAGATTCAAAAAAGGTTTATCTTTGTTGCCATCCGTAGATATATTGGGTAAAAAATTTTCATTAGATAATTATGGTGCTTGTGAGCTTTCTGAGCAATTAGGATGGCTTATTAGTTTTGAATTAAAATGCTTAGGTATAGATGTAAATACTGCGCCAGTTTTAGATATTGATTATGGCAATAGTGAGATTATGAAAAAAAGATGTTTTTCATCAAACCCAAAAATTGTTTCAAAACTTGCAAAAGCATTTCTCAGGGGTTCACGTAAAACTGGACTTGCAAGTATATGTAAACATTATCCAGGCCATGGTTATGCCAAAACTGATTCTCATAAGGAGTTACCTGTTGATAATAGAGATTACCGAACAATTTTTAGAAATGACATTTTTCCTTATAAAATGGCTATTGATTTTGAAATTGAGGGTATAATGACTTCTCACGTATTATATAAAAATTTCGATATATGTCCGCCGACATTATCCCAAAAATGGTTACATATTTTAAAAAATGAATTAAGATACAAAGGGTTGATATATTCAGATGATTTATCAATGAATGCTTTAAATGAATTTGGAAATATGCAACAAAATGTTAAAAATTCAATAAAAGCTGGGTGTGATTGTTTATTTATATGTAATAATAGAGAGCAAGTAATTAAAACGCTAGATGAGGTTATTATAAATCAAACAACGATTACAAATAATAAGCTAATAAACTTATCTAGTAAGAAAAATAATTTTAATATAAAAGATATTTTAACTAATAAAAAACGTAGATCCATATTAGAAGAAATCAATAAAATAGAAGAAAAGAAACAAATAGAAATTAATTTAGGTTCATAGTAAAAATGGATAACATTTTGCAAAATTATAATATTGACCATTGGCTAGTAAAAGTTTTTATAATAATTTTTATTATTATTATCATAAACATTACAACTAGAATTTTACTCAATGTTGTTAAGGGTCAAGTAAAAAAAACAAATAATCTATGGGATGATTGTGTAATTAACTCAATCTATAGGCCACTAACAATACTAGTGTGGTTGCTGGGTATAATCTTCACATTAGAATTTTTTAATAGTGATTTAAAAGCATTAAGTATTAGCTCTGAGACATTAATTAATATTAAAAAAGCTGGAATAATTTTGGTTATTTCTTTATTTTTAATTAATTTAACAAATAATTTTCAAAAAACTATCACTAATAATAATAAAAAAAATAATATTGATGTTGATGAAGCAACATATGAAGCTGTTTCAAAAATAGTTAGATTATCAATTATTATCACATCTAGTTTAATCATATTACAAACTTTTGGTTTTAGCATATCTGGCGTGCTTGCTTTTGGGGGTATTGGCGGTGTTGCTGTTGGGTTTGCTGCAAAAGATATGCTTGCTAATTTTTTTGGGGGGTTAATGATTTATTTGGATAGGCCATTTAGAAAAGGTGATTGGATTAGATCTCCTGATAGAGACCTTGAAGGCACTGTAGAAAGTATTGGGTGGAGACAAACAGCCATTAGAAATTTTAGAAAGAATATAATTTATATACCTAATTCTGTGTTTATGAATATAATTGTTGAAAATCCTTCTAGAATGACCCATAGAAGAATAAAAGAAGTAATTGGTCTTAGATATAAAGATTTGTCAAAAATGGTTCATATAGTAAATGATGTTAAAAAAATGTTATCAAGCCATAATGATATTGATCATGACCAAGTTACTATTGTTAACTTTAATAGTTACAATGATAGCTCAATTGACTTTTTTATAAATACTTATGCTGATACAAAAGAGTGGGTAAAGTATCATGAGATTAAGCAGGATGTTTTAATTCAGGTTGGTAACATTATCGAAAAACATGGTGCAGAAATTGCTTTCCCAACAAGAGTTCAGATAAACGAGTAGCTAAATATCGTCTTTTATTTTTTTTACACTTACAATTAACCCAAAATTATCACGATCAATATATGTGATTTTATTTAATTTTATCCTTTGGATAATATTAAATTTTTTTAAAACTAAAATATCTTTCGAAAAAAACTCATTAGATTTCATTTTAATTCTTTCATAGAGAATTAATTCTGCATTAAAAAATTTATTTTTAAAAATACTGACAGTGCCTTCATATTTACTGATAGATCCAGAGCTTAGAATATCTATATCTTCTATTAAAACTTCTTCATTAAAAATTTCATCACTATAATCATATCCAGTTTTTATCTTTATATGATTTTTACTATTAGTATTTTGAACCCATTCAAGATGGCTTAAAACAGTATAATCTCTATTTTGCTCTAAGATTTTTTTATATTCATTAAAGGTGTTAAGCTTGTAATCAAGATCATATTTTATGCATTGATTTTCACTGGTTATTATGCAGTTATTATCTTTAATAATTATCGGCTTGTTTTCATTATATTTATCACTTACAAAATTTTCGTCATATTCTATATAATTTGAGTCTTTATGAGATATTAGTAATAATTTAACCTGATATAACTCCTCATTATTTTTTATAGGCTCTGCAAAAACATTAAATATTAGATTTAAGAATATTATTAAACTTAATATATATTTCATTTTATTGACTCTATGATGTTTGATATCACAATTTTTTTCTCTCTTATATCTAAAAATTCTTTTTTATATGTTAATGTATTGTCTTTACTAAATGATACATTATTAGCATTATTTATAAATTTTATCAATTTATCATGATTAATTTTTGCATCACCTAAAAATGTAATTTTCAGCGAAGATTTACTAATAACAAGTTTTTTAATTCCTAACTTTGAGTATTTAATTTTCATTCTCGTAACGTCAATGAGGTTATCTACTTCTTTAGGTATGTTTCCGAATCTATTTATAAGCTCAAGAATTACGTTATCTATTTGATCTTGAGTTTCCGAATTTGCTATTTTTTTGTACATAATTAACCTTTGATTTATATCATTAATATACTTCTCTGGAATTAATGTTACTTCGTTAATATCAATTTCTGTGATTGAATCTATAGGATTATCATAGTTTGGTATTTTTCCTGATTTTAAGGAAGATATTGCTTTTGACAATATTCTATTATAAAGAGAAAAACCTATTTCTTGAACTTCTCCGCTTTGAGAATCACCTAATAATGCTCCAGCTCCGCGTATTTCTAAATCTCGAGATGCTATAGAAAATCCTGAGCCAAGATCCTCCATGCTTTCTAGAGCTTGCAACCGTTTCTTTGCGTTTTCTGTAATATGATTTTTATCATGAACCATTAAATAACAATATGCTTGTTTATCGCCTCTTCCAACTCTTCCTCTAATTTGATGTAGTTGTGATAAGCCAAACTTATCTGATTTATTAATAATTATCGTGTTTGCATTAGATATATCTATTCCATTTTCAATTATAGTTGTAGAAAGAAGTATATTAAATTTTTTATTATAAAACTCTAAAACAACTTTTTCTAACTGAGAAGAACTCATTTGAGCATGAGCAATTTTTATAGAGTAACTAGGCATTAATTTTTGAATTTCGTTATAAATATGATCAATATCATTTATGCGATTGTGGATAAAGAAAATCTGACCACCTCTATTTATTTCTCTATCACAGGCTTCTTTAATAACAGAATTCTCCCAATTTGAAATATAAGTTTTTATAGGAATTCTGTTTTCTGGAGATGTTGCGATTATACTAAGATCTCTAAGTCCGCCAAGTGACATATTTAGCGTTCTAGGTATTGGTGTTGCAGTTAAAGTTAGTACATTTACTTCATTTTTTACTTTTTTTAAAAATTCTTTATGTTTTACGCCAAACTTTTGCTCTTCATCTATTATAAGTAAGCCCAATGATTTAAATTTTATATCTTTCTGTATTACCCTATGAGTACCTATAAGGATATTACATTCTCCAGTATTTACTTCTTGAATGATTTTTTCTTGGTCTTTTTTAGATTTAAATCTTGATAGGCATTTTATATTAATTGGCCATTTTTCAAATCTCTCTTTAAATGTCTTTTCATGTTGTTCAGCCAAGAGTGTTGTTGGCGCCAACAAAACAACTTGCTTATAATTAGAAACACAAATAAATGCAGCTCTTAAGGCTATTTCAGTTTTACCAAAACCTACGTCACCGCATATTAATCTATCCATGAGTTTTTCAGATTGTAGGTCTTTTAATACATCATTTATTGCGTTCTGCTGATCTTCTGTTTCGTCGTATATAAAATCATTACAAAATTCTTCATATCCAATATTATTAACATCATATTTTTTAATTTTTTTTAATGCTCTTTTTGCATTAATTTCTAAGAGCTCAGCAGCGATATCGTATGCTTTTTTTGTAGCTTTTTTCTTTGCATTAGACCAAGAAAATCCACCTAATTTATGTAATGGCGCAATTTCATTCTCGGATGTATTATATTTATTTACTAAATGTAATGATGAAACGGGTACATACAACTTATCATTTTCGTCGTAGAGTATAGTTAGATACTCATTTGAGATATTATTTGTCTCAAGGTATTGAAGACCATTGTATCTTCCAACACCATGGATATCGTGCACAACTGGCGATCCAATGTCTAAATTTTTGAGCTGATCCATTAAAAAAGTAGATTTTACGCTATTTTTATTACATTGCTGTTTAATTTTATCTTTTAAAATATCTTTATCATTAATAAAAGCTGTCTTGAGATCACTAATTTTAAAAGAATTTTTTAAGTAGCCACTAATTATATAAATATTATCATCGTCTATTTGGTCAAAATCATTAATATGTTTATAGTTTATTTTATTAGATTTTAATATATCTTTAATATTTAATAATTTATTGTCATCATTAATTACCAAAATAATGTAGTTTAATTTTTTTATAAATAATTCTAGTTCTCTAAGAGGTTTTTCTAGGTATGGCTTTATTGAAATATCAGGTATAGAAGATATATTATAATTATATGAATGACTGTCTAAAACTTTTTGTTTTTCAATAGTAAATAAGTTTTTATTTTTTAAAATTTTAATTAACTCTTTTTTTTCTGTATATAGATAATCTGGACTTAGCAGTGTAGTTTTGTGTTCTTGTGCGAAATTTAATTTTTCATTAATTTTCCTAGTATTAGAATCAATAATTTCATTAAAAGAACTAAAGATATAAATATCATTTATATTATCAAAATAATCAAGAAACTCACCCACGTTTTCATAGAGAAGGGGAAAGAAATTATTAAAACCTTGGGGAACTATATTATTACTAAAAGATGTATATATTTCATTATTATTTGGGTTACCTTCAAATATTTCCCGAAATCTTTTTCTAAAATTTATAATATTTTTTTCATTAACTATAATATTATTTATTGGAACTATATAAATTTTATCTTGTATATTTTCGGAATATGTAATTTGAGTGTCCGTATCAAATTTTTTGATTGTATCAATTTTGATATCATCTAGATCTATTCGAATTGGTGACTCGTATCCGCCTGGAAATATATCAATTATTGATCCTCTTATTGAAAATTCTCCGATAAAATTTACTTGAGGGTTGTTTATATACCCAATACAAGTTAGTTTTGTTTTAAATTTCTTTATATCAATAGTATCGTTTACAATTAATTCTATCGTATATTCTTTAAGTATATCCAATGGAATAATCTTTTTTTGCAGATTTTTAACTGTTGTTATTATAGTTAAAAATTCTTCATTGGATTTAATATATTTTATTAAGGCTAGATTTTTTTTTGAACTTAAGTATTTGTCACTATCAACCATATCATAAGGCAATTCTTCAGTGCCAGGAATAAAAATTAATTTTTGCTCATTATTTAGGCCAACAGATAATAATATTTCCTTCCTGATTCTCTCTGCATCTTCGTTATTTTCTGCAATTATGATTTTATTAGTATTCTTTAAAGATAGGAATAGTGAATCTGATGAATTTACAAGCCCATCAAATAATTTTGATTCATTATTATTAAAATAAGAATTAATTTTATGTTTAAAAGATGAAATTTTCATTATTTTCTTAATTTAGGATAATTATTCTACATTATTATTTTAAAAAATGTATTTATTGTAGAATTTATATAGATTATTTCGTGTGTTATTATGCATATACATAAATTTCACAGGGATTTCAATTGAAAAACATAGATATTTTAGTAGATAATGCGACTTGTCTGAGAGGCGACAATCTAATTTTTGACAATATAAGCTTTAATTTATCAAATGGTGAAATTTTGTTTATTATGGGTCCAAACGGATGTGGTAAAACCACTTTAATTAGATCTTTATGTGGAATACAACACCTAGAAAATGGCTGTATAAAAATTAATAATGTAAATATAAATAATCCAGAATGTAATTTTCTAGAAAATTTGGTTTATATTGGTCACAATGATAGTCTTTCTGAAAATCTCACTACCTATGAAAATTTAGAATATTTGAATAAGTTTGACTTAAGTAACAAAGATGAATTTATTAGTAATCCCAATAAATTTTTAAAATTTTTTGACATAAGTAAATATAAAAATTATTTAGTTTCAGAGCTTTCACAGGGAAACAAAAAGAAAGTTGCTTTATCAAGATTATTATTCACGAATAAAAAAATATGGGTACTTGATGAGCCACTGAGTTTTTTAGATGAAGATAGTAAAAATAATTTAATAAAACTATTTTTAGATCATATAACTAATGGTGGTTTAATTGTTACATCGACACATATTGATTTTTCAAATTATTTTGAAAAATCAAAATATTTAAATATGAAAGGGATTAATATTAATGAATAGCATAATTTTCAAAAAAGAAATTTATACGTATTTTAGAAACTTGAATTATATCTTTTTACCATTAATTTTCTTTTTCTTAGTAATATCTATTTTTCCTCTTGTTATCGGCCCTAACAAGTCACTTATAGCAAAAATTATCCCTGGGATAATCTGGATAACAATAATTTTTACTAGTTTACTTAGTTCGTCAAATTTTTTTAAAGATGATTATAATAATGGGATAATCGAAATGTATTTAACGTCTGAAAAATCGATAGAATTTATTTTATTTTTAAAAATTATTATATGCTGGTTTTTTACAATTTTTCCAATTATCATTTTTATTCCTATTGTATCAATTATGTTTAATATATCATTACATACATTAACAACTATTTTCTTAACATTACTCCTTGGAACACCTGTTTTAGTATCTATAGGTATATTTGGGTCTGCATTAACAATGGGTATTTCAAAGAATAATATATTAGGCCCTATTATAACTGTTCCCTTTTATATTCCTGTATTAATATTTTCTGCTAGCGCTATTGAATCTGTATCCAATGGTTTGCCATATGATCTGCAAATCTATGTTTTGCTATCAATTTTACTATTAATACTACCCACTATGCCATATTTACTTAAATACACTTTGAGAATTAGTATAAATAATTAATTATGAATATTTCAAAAATAGCAAATTTAAAATATTTTTATAAACATACTAAAAATGTTTCTAAAATTCTTTCTTTTATAACTTTTTCTTTGTTTATAGTTGGTATCTTTTGGGGACTATATATAGCTCCGAAGGATTATCTGCAAGGAGATAGTTATCGAATTATATATGTACACGTGCCAGCTGCTTGGCTTTCTTTACAAGTTTATATAGTTATGGCTGTTACTGGGTTTATAGCATTAGTTTGGAAAATAAAAATTATGGAAATTATTAGTATTCAAAGTGCATCTATTGGTGCTTATTTTACCCTAATAGCTCTTGTAACCGGCATGATATGGGGTAAGCCTACTTGGGGAACCTATTGGGTATGGGACGCAAGATTAACCTCTGAATTAATACTCTTATTCTTGTATATTGGGATAATAGTTATTTATTCATCCTTCACTGATAAAAGACAAGGGGCAAAAATAGCAGCGCTACTAGCAATAGTAGGCTTAATTAATATCCCTATAATTCATTATTCTGTAGAATGGTGGAATACATTGCATCAAGGCCCAACAGTTACAAAATTTGAAAAACCATCGGCCCACATTACAATGTTAATGCCACTTTTATATATGTTACTAGTTTTTAACTTGTATTTTGTAACAGTTTTAATAAAAAGAGTAAGATTAGGAATATTTCAAAGAGAAAAAAATACTAAATGGATGGAGAACTATCTTAATGATTGAGTTTCTGAGCATGGGAAAACATACAGCCTTTGTTTATACAGCATATGTATTTTCTGTAATAGTATTAGTAATTGGTTTTTATATCCCACATTTTATCTTAAATAGGGAAGTTAAGAAAAAAAAGAATGAAAATAACAAAGACAAATAAAAAACGTATTATTAAAATATTAGTATTCTTTTTTGCTATAACGAGTTTTAGTTCAATACTAATTTATGCTCTAAGCCAAAATATGATTTATTTTTATACACCCACACAAGTCTATAATAGTGAGGCACCAATTGATTCTAATATAAGAGTAGGTGGAATGGTAAAAGTTAACTCAGTTAAAAAAATAAATAATAGCTTAAAAGTTAATTTTACAGTTCATGATTTAGAGCAGGAGCTTAATGTTACTTATACTGGGATACTTCCAGACTTGTTTGGAGAAGGGCAAGGAGTTGTAATGACAGGAAAATTAATAAGTAAAAAAATTTTTCTAGCAGAAGAAGTTCTAGCAAAACATGATGAAAATTATATGCCTCCAGAAGTTGCTGATATGATGAAAGAAAAAAACAAAGAGATGTTTAACAAATGATAACGGAAATTGGAAATATATTACTTTGTGTGTCAGCAGCATTATCTCTATGTTTATTTTCATTTATTTTTTTAAAGAAAGTTATAAATATAGATAACTGTTTTCATTTTAGTAAAAATATATCTTTGATAATATTAATATCTTTATTATCTTCATTTTTATTATTATCATATGCTTTTTTAACTGATAATTTTTCTTTAAGATATGTAGCAACCAACTCAAACCTTACTTTAGAAAATATATATAAATTTTCTGCTGTATGGGGAGCGCATGAGGGATCTATTTTGTTATGGGTTCTTGTTCTTGCATTTTGGTGCTTTTCAATTGCTTTATTTTCAAAACATATTCCAAAAAAAATAATTGTGGATATGCTTGCAATTATGGGTATTTTGATACTTTTTTTCTTGCTCTTCATTCTATTAACATCAAATCCTTTTGATAGAATTTTCCCAATACCTTTAAATGGAAATGATCTAAATCCTCTTTTGCAAGATCCTGGGCTAATAATTCATCCTCCAATGTTATACTTTGGTTATGTGGGAACAAGTGTTCCATTTGCCTTTGCTGTAGCTATTTTGATAAACGAAAATATTAAATCAGAGTGGTTATCGTGGCTAAGAAAATGGGTTATGGCTTCTTGGATGTTCTTAACTATTGGTATATCACTTGGAAGTTGGTGGGCTTACCATGAACTTGGTTGGGGAGGATGGTGGTTTTGGGACCCAGTAGAAAATGCATCTTTCATGCCTTGGCTCGCTATTACTGCTTTATTGCATTCAATAATTGTATCTGAAAAAAGAGGCATATTTATAAGTTGGACGATTTTATTATCTATTTTAACTTTTTCTTTAAGTTTACTTGGAACATTTTTAGTAAGATCAGGAATTCTTGTTTCAGTCCATGCTTTTGCAAATGATCCAGAAAGAGGGCTATACATATTAGTTTTTTTGACAATAGTTATCGGCTTATCACTGTTACTATATTTTGTTAAATCCTCCAAGTTAATAACTTATAGTAATTATAATATTTCTTCTAAAGAATTTATATTATTAATAAATAACTTATTTTTAACAGTAACAACATTTGCAATTTTACTAGGAACATTATATCCGTTAATTTCAAGTACATTGGACCTTGGAAAAATATCAGTTGGCGCCCCATATTTTAATTTTATTTTTTCAGCGTTAACGCTGCCAATAGTATTTTTGATGTCGCCAGCAATATTTAGTGCTTGGAAAAAAACTAATTATAATCATTTGATAAAAAAACTAGGGTTATTTTTTATGTTTTCATTGATAATTACATATTTCTTTTTACATTTTTATGTTGATGTAGAAAATTTTATTGTTTTTTTAGCTATCGTTATAGCAATATTTACTATTTTATCCTCATTATATAAGCTTTCTCAAACAAGAATTTTATCTGCAAATTTAATTTCACATATTGGAATAGGTGTATTGATTATTGGAATTACTATAAGCAATTATTATTCATCTCAACATGAGGTAATTATGAAAAAGGGTGCAAATATAGCAATTCAAGAATTTCAAATTGCATTTAATGATGTAAAAAATAAAGTTTCAAAAAATTATACTTCAAAAGTGGGAATTTTTGATTTATATGACAATAAAGATTATCTTATATCTTTTTTTCCTGAAAAGAGAATATATAATGTTCAAAAAAATATTATGACTGAAGCAGCAATTCATTCAACATTAACAAGAGATATTTATGTCGCACTTGGAGAAAAAGTAAACGATAATTCGTGGGTTGTTCGTATATATTACAAGCCATTTATTCAGTTTCTGTGGCTCGGTGCTATATTAATGATATTGGGTGGTTTTTTTGGTATATTTGGCAACTTAAATCTTTTTAAAAAAAATTAAAATGAACTTTAGGTTACCAACATTATCAATTGTACTTTTTTTGGGTATTATTTATTTTTTATATACAGGTTTAGATAAAGATCCAACGTTAATTCCTTCTCCACTTATTGGAAAAACAGTACCAGACTTTAAATCAACTGATTTAATTTCAGGGGAAGATATTACAAATAAAGAATTGTTGGGAAAATTTTATATTCTTAATGTTTGGGCGAGTTGGTGTTATGGATGTTCATTAGAACATAATCATTTAATGAATATATATAAAAATAATGAAATTGATATTTTTGGATTAAACTATAAGGATGAAAAAAACTCTGCAATAAATTGGCTTAAGGAAAGAGGAAACCCATATAAAAATGTTATAGTTGATGTAAATGGAAATATTGCAATTGACTATGGTGTATACGGCGCACCAGAGACATTTATAATTAATGAAGATGGAGTAATAATTTATAAGCATGTTGGTCCAATAGACCAAAGTTTTTATAATAAAATTATATTACCATTAATGAAAAAATGAAAAAATTAATTTTATATTATATTGTGCTACTTATTTTTTCAAATAACCTGCACGCATTCGAAACAAAAAAATATAATGAGATTATTGAAAGCTTAAGGTGTTTGGTTTGTCAAAATCAATCACTTGCAGAATCAGACTCAAGTCTAGCTAAAGACCTCAGGTCAAAAGTTAAAGAGTTAATAAAAAATGGTAAATCCAGTGACGAAATATACAAATTTATGTCAGATAGATATACTGACTATGTTTTATATAATCCGCCTGTCAAAAAGTCCACAATTTTTCTTTGGTATGGTCCTTTTATAATTTTAGCAATATGTTTAATTTTTTTATTTTGGAAATTTGGTTTTAAAAAAAAGATTCATAAGGAAAATATTATTTATACAAAAAATAATAATGAAGAAGATTTTATTCAAGAGAATAAAATTAGTAATAAGAAAATTATTTTATTTTTATTGTTTTTTGTGCCTATTATATCAGTATCAATTTATTCATATTCAAGTGAATTGATGAGATATAAAATATCACATTTTTTTCAAAGTAAAGAGCCAGTTATTAATATAACAATACAGATCCATGATTCTTTATTAGACAAAATAACTGGTAATGAAATACTATTTGTTTATGCTAGGAGATCTAGTGGTATGAGAGTGCCATTAGCTATCAACATTTTTGATGTAAAAAAACAAAAAAGAAATTATAATGTTAAACTTGATAATACAATGTATATGATTAACAACCAAACACTGTCATCTACTAACGAAGTGATTATAGAGGCAAGAATTTCAAAGGAAAAAAAAGCTGCAGCTTCTCCTGGTGATTACATAGGAACTTCATTACCTATAGTTTTAGAATCATCTAATTATGTTTTATTAAAAATTGACTCAATAGTGACAAGTAAAAAATGAAATATATAACACCATATCTTGCTTACAAATATTTAAAGTCTAAAAAAAATAGTCGTTTTACCTCTATAATTTCAAAGTCTTCAGTAATAGGTATATCGCTTGGTATAGCCGCTATTATAATAGTCATGTCAATTATGAATGGTTTTCATAGCGAAATGCGAAATAAAATTCTAAGCATGGTTTCGCATGTTATCGTTACTCAGAATAATTATGAGCTTAAAGATTGGGATAAGTTAAAATTTAAAATTGATAGAAACAATTTTGTAGCTGCTTCTGCACCATACGTAGAAGGCCAAGCAATGATCAGTTATGGTGGAAACGTTCATGGAATTCAATTAAAAGGAATTATACCTGAATATGAAAAAGAAGTGACGAGTTTATCAAATAATATAATACAAGGAGATTTAAGCAAAATAGGAAATAATCCATATCAAATTTCAATAGGTTCTGATCTTGCAAAAAAAATGAATTTAAATATAGGTGATAAATTAACTTTAATTATACCTCGCGCAAACTCGACTTTGATTGGTATTGTTCCGAGATTTAAAAGATTTGAGGTCTCATCTATTTTTGAATTTGGGATGCATCAGTACGATAAAGATCTTGTTTTTATAGATATTGAAGAAGCTCAGAAATTATACGAAATGGATAATTATGTTTCAGGCTTAAGATTAAAATTATTTGATTTATTCAAATCGCCAGGTATGTCATCAATAATAAGGAACGAAATTAGCCCTGAGTACATTGTTATTGATTGGACAATGATGAACAAAAATTTCTTTAAAGCATTACAAATGGAAAAAACAATGCTAATGCTTTTAATGTTGTTAATAGTCTTAGTTGCTACATTTAATATAATTTCTTCTTTATTTATGGTTGTTTCAGAAAAAAAATCTGATATTGCTATTTTAAAAACAATTGGAATGAGCTCAAACAAAATTATGTCAATATTTATTATTCAAGGATGTTTTCTTGGTATTATTGGTATTGTCCTTGGAATAATCTTAGGATGTTTATTCTGTTATAACCTAGATTATATTGTGCAATTTATTGAGTATATATTGGGTTACAGTATTTTAGATTCAGATATATACATGATAAGTAAAGTCCCGGCAGAGATAAGAATTCTTGATATTATATTTATCTCATTAACTTCATTCATTTTTTCTTTATTAGCCACATTATATCCATCTATTAATGCATCTAGGACTAAACCAGCAGAAGTGCTTAAGGGTAATTAAAATGCTTGTTTGTAAAAATCTTAAAAAAATATTTGTAGAAGGAAATGAATCAATTTGTATTTTAGATGATATAAATTTTAACATATCTAAGGGTGAAACAGTTAGTATAATAGGATCATCAGGAAGTGGAAAAAGTACTTTGCTCCACGTTTTATCATCTCTAGAAAAGGCAGATTCTGGAGAAATTTTATTAGATGATAGTTTAATTACATCCTTAACTGAAAATGAGTTATGCGCCATACGTCTAAATAAAATAGGTTTTATATATCAATTTCATCATTTAATTAAAGAATTAAATGTAAAAGAAAATATTGCATTACCTCTTATAATTAAAGGAGAAGATGTAGACGACATAGAAAGTAAAACTAATGATATTATTGACCAAGTTGGTCTTTCTGAAAGAAAAAATTACCAAATAGATAAATTATCTGGTGGTGAACGCCAAAGGGTAGCTATAGCTAGAGCTGTAGTGCATAAACCAAAAATTATATTTGCAGATGAACCGACTGGAAATTTAGATAAAGTAAACGCTAATAATATTTTTTCTTTATTAAAGGATCTTGTTAATTATAATCAATCATCATTGATAATGGCTACACATGATCTTGATATAGCCGTATTACTAGACAAAAAATATTCAATACAAAATGGAGATCTGATCAAAATAAAAGATTAGCTACTTTTTTCTTTTTGACCAAATTTTTATCACATAATACCTCCAATAAATTCTTATCAATAAATAACTAATAATTGATCCTATTAATGCAAGTATGATTGAACCTAAAAATAACGGCTCCCAAATATGCATTATATTTGATAATAAACTTAATTCATCGTCAGTTATTTCAGGAGTTACATTTGTTGTAATAAAAAAACTTCCAATTTTGTAAGCAAAGAAGAATATTGGTGTATATGTTAGAGGATTTGTTATCCAGGTTAAAATTATTGCAATTGGAAGATTTGCGGCAAAGGTTAGCGCTAGAAAAGCTGCTAATATCATTTGTCCGGGTAATGGAATAAAAGCACAAAATGCACCAATAGCAAAACCTCTAGATACTGATTTTTTGTTAATATGCCACAAATTTGGCTGTAAAACAGCAGGGCCAAATATTTTCAAAATCTTTTCTTCTTTTACGGCATCTAACTTTGGGAATAATCTTTTGATTACATTTTTAATCATTTCTGTAAAATATACCCTTTATTACTATTAATGGAAGTATATAAGAAATTGCGACAAAATAATAAAAAAAATGGCTGGGATATCTATAAAAGATTAGTAAGTATTGCATTAAAAAATAACTCAACGCCACTTACAATAGCTATAATTGGAATGATAATTACAGCTTTAAGTGACCCTGCATTATCAGCTATTATGAAGCCAATTCTTGATGGTGGTTTTATAGAAAGAGACCAAGAAATCATAAGCTTGCTTCCATTAGGATTATTTTCCATATTTTTTATAAGATCCATTGGGATATTTTTGACAATATACTATATGGCAAAAGTAGGAAGATCTTTAGTATACAGATTAAGAGAGATGATGTTTCAAAAGTTATTAGCTTTACCAATAGCTTTCTACGATAAATCTTCATCAGGTGATCTGATGTCAAGAATCTCGCACAATGTTGAACTACTATCATCAGTTGCCGCAAGAAGCTTAATTATCCTAATTAGAGACACAATAACTATAATTGGGTTACTTTTATGGATGTTTTATTTAAGCTGGCAGCTAACATTGTTTTTTATAACAGCCGCACCATTTATAATAATATTGGTAAGCACATTAAACAAAAAGTTTAGAAAGCTTACACATGATGCTCAAAACTCCGTAGGTAGCATAATACACGTTGCCCAAGAAATTATACAAGGCAATAAAATTGTTAAAATTTTTAAAGGTTACACAAAAGAAAGTGATAGATTTAAACTCACAAATGAAAAAAACAAAATTAGTCATATGAGCCTAGCTTTTACAGAAGGCATAAATAGTGCAGTGATTATGTTGATAGTAGGTTCATCATTATCTGGGATAATCTTGTTATCAACTTTTGATTTTATTTTAGAAACTATTACCGTAGGTTCATTTGTTTCATTTATGTTTGCAATGTTTATGATTCTTGGCCCAGCAAGGGGATTAGCAAGTATTAATGCAAGATTACAGCAAGGCATTGCTGCAGGAGAAAATGTTTTTGAACTTATAGATGAAGCCTCAGAAAATGATAATGGAAAATTGGATAAAATAAATATAAATAATAATATAGTTTTCAAAGATGTATGTTTCCAATATGAAGCATCAGAGTCATCAGTTTTGAGCAATATAAATGTTGAAATTAAAACAGGAGAATTTGTTGCAATAGTTGGAAAATCTGGTTGCGGTAAATCTACATTAGTAAATTTAATACCAAGATTATATAATCCAATTTCTGGATCAATATTGATAGACAACACTAACATTTGTGATTTAAAACTTGATATACTTCGCGAAAACATAAGTTATGTCGGTCAAGACACAATTTTATTTAACGACTCAATTAAAAATAACATATGTTATGGCTCAAAAAATATCAGTGAAGCTGATATAAAAGATGCTCTAGAAAAATCATATTCTTATGATTTTGTAAACGAAATGCCTGATGGAATAAATACTACAATAGGTGAAAATGGAGTATTACTATCTGGAGGGCAGCGACAACGATTAGCAATTGCCAGAGCATTCTTGAAAAATTCTCATATTTTGATATTTGATGAAGCAACATCATCCTTGGACTCAGTATCAGAAAAATTTATTCAGTTGGCGTTAGATGATTTAAAAAAAGGAAAAACGACTATAATCATTGCACACAGATTATCTACAGTTGAAAAAGCAAATAATATTTTAGTTATGAATAATGGAGAAATTATTGAATCTGGAAATCATATCTTATTAATGAAAAAGAAAAATTATTATTATAAACTTTATAACTCACAAGTATTTAAATAGTGTTTAAAAAATCAAAACTTCCAATTTTAAAAAAATTATATCTTTATTCGTTAGATGATATATATATATTAAATATTTTATTATTACCATTAACGTTAGTTTATTTAATAATATATAGTTTAAAGAAATATTTACAGACGAATAATAAAACTAATAGTGTACCGGTTGTAGTAGTTGGTAACTTAACTGTTGGAGGTACCGGGAAAACATCAATTGTAATATGGTTATGTAACTATTTTTCATCTAGAAAATATAATGTTGGTGTAATTTCTGGTGGGTATAAAACAAACAGACCTTATGATCTTGAAATTGTAAATGGAACTTCTCTAGCTGAGAATGTCGGTGATGAAGCTATATTAATAAGGGAAAAAACAACAAGTATAGTTTGTAAATGTAAGAATAGGCGTCTAGCTTATGAGTATTTAGTTAGTAAGTTTGATTTAGATATTGTGATATCAGATGATGGATTGACTCATTTTAAGCTAAATAGAGATTTGGAAATAATTATATCTAGGGAAAATAAACCATATGGCAATAGTCTTGTGTTACCAGCTGGACCATTAAGACAATTACCGAGCTCTATAAATAAATATGAAAATATTATTTTTAATAAACTGAAATCCTCAAGTTCTAGAGGATTTTATTATGAAATATCTAAAATAATATCTTGCAGCAATCTAAAAGAAATAAATATCACTGATTTGAATGATAAGCAAATTCATTTGGTAACAGCTATTGCTAATCCTGATTTTTTAATTAAGAATTTAGAAGATTTAGGTATAAATGTCCTGCCTCACATTTACCCAGATCATCATTTGCTAGGTATTCAAGATTTAACTTTTAATGATGATAAAGGAATATTGATGACTGAGAAAGATTTTGTTAAATGTAAAAAATTTAATTTAAAAAATGCATTCTATATACCAACAAAAATTGTTGTTGATAATGACATAAAAATAATGTTGAATGAAAGAATATCTAACTTAATAAAGGTGTAACTAATTGATAAGTAATAAAATTTTAAATATTTTGGTGTGTCCAGTTACAAAAAGTAGGCTTTATTTCAATAAAGATACAAATGAATTAATATCTTTGCCTGCTAGATTAGCATATAAAATAAAAGATGAGATACCTGTTATGCTTGAATCAGAAGCTAGAGAATTAGATGCTGATGAGTATGAAAAACTTAAAAAAATATTTCTTAAATAAGTGACAAGATCATGAAATTTTATGTTGTTATACCTGCACGATATGATTCATCTAGGTTTCCTGGAAAAGTCTTATCATTAATTAATGGTTCTTCAATGTTAGAACTTGTATATAATTCTGCAGTAAAATCTGATGCTGAAAAGGTTTTTATAGCAACTGATAGTGATGTTGTATTTAAAGAAGCAAAAAAGTTTACTAAAAATATTTTCTTAACATCGAATTTAAATATTAATGGTACCGAAAGAATTGCTGAATTAGCTAAAAAATTAAAATGGCCTGATGACTTGTTAATTATTAATTTACAAGCAGATATGCCTCAAATAAAATTTGATAATATTAACTATCTTGCAAGAAAATCTAAAAATAATGACGGTTTGTCTACACTATATTACCCTCTTAAAAACAAAAAATGCATTAATGACCAGAATACTGTTAAAATAGAAGTGTTAAGTAACAAAGTATGTTTCTCGAGAATTACGGAAATTTCAAAAAATATTTATAAGCATATTGGAATTTATGCTTACAGTGTTAAAAACTTGCATTTGTACAAAAGTTATTCTGTATCAAGTAATGAAAAGAAATTGAGCTTGGAGCAGTATAGATTTATCGATAATGGCCATAATGTGCACGCATATTTGGCTATTAGTGACCCTGGTATAAGTGTAGACTCTATAGATAATATAAATGAAATTATAGGTGTAAATAATTGAAAATAAATAAAAATGCATTACTTATAATTGCCCATGGGAGCAGAAAAAAAGTTTCAAATATTGAGATTCATCAGTTAGCCAATAGGATTTTAATAAGTGATTCTGGCTTTGATATAGTTCAATCCTGTTTTTTGGAAATTGCAGAACCATCAATACCCGAAGGTCTTAAAATATGTGCTAATCAAAATCCCTCTAATATCATTGTTTTTCCTTATTTTTTGGCAGCAGGAAGACATGTTATTGAGGATATTCCTGAAATAATTGAACAAGAAAAAGCTAAATATCCAGATATCTCTATAAAATCTGTACCATATCTAGGTTCAAGTCCCGTCATTGTTGACATAATTAAGACACTAGCGGAAAATAACGCTTAGTATTCATAAATTTCTATATCACGGAGTGAGGAGTTAAAATGTTTAATGAAGATATGACAATTGATAGCTTTGATGCGGAGTTATCTAAAGCAATAAAAGATGAAATTAAAAGACAAGAGGAGCATATTGAACTTATAGCTTCGGAAAATTATGCAAGCCCAAGGGTGATAGAAGCTCAGGGCTCTGTTTTAACCAATAAATATGCAGAAGGTTATCCTGGTAAAAGATATTATGGCGGATGTGAGAATGTCGATGTTGCTGAGCAGTTAGCAATAGATCGTTTAAAAGAGTTATATAGTGCTGACTATGCAAATGTGCAACCTCATTCTGGATCACAAGCAAATGCTGCAGTTTTTATGGCTCTACTAGAACCTCACGATACAATTCTTGGAATGAGTTTGGCTCATGGTGGTCACCTTACTCATGGATCGAAAGTTAACTTCTCAGGAAAAATATATAATGCAGTTCAATACGGCTTAAATCCTGAAACTGGTGAAATTGATTATGATCAAGTTGAAGAGCTTGCAAAAGAACATAAACCAAAAATGATAATCGCTGGTTTCTCGGCATACTCAAGAGTTTTAGATTGGCAAAGGTTTAGAGATATAGCTGACTCTATTGGAGCTTATTTCTTTGTAGACATGGCGCACATTTCTGGTTTAGTGGCTGGTGGTGTTTATCCAAGCCCAGTTCCATATGCTGATATTGTTACTTCAACAACACATAAAAGCTTAAGAGGCCCTAGGGGTGGAATTATAATATGTAAATCAAATGAAGAGATTGAGAAAAAAATAAATTCAATGGTATTTCCTGGCACACAAGGTGGTCCATTAATGCATGTTATTGCTGCTAAGGCTGTAGCTTTTAAAGAAGCACTACAACCTGAATTTAAAGAATATCAGAAACAAGTTCTAAAAAATGCTTCTGCTATGGCAAACCAATTTATTAAAAGAGGTTTTAAAGTTGTTTCAGGTGGCACGGATGATCATTTATTCTTAGTAGATTTTATTGAAAAAGGTATTACTGGAAAAGATGTAGATGCAGCATTAGGTCGAGCTAATATTACTGTTAATAAAAACTCAGTACCTAATGATCCACAATCACCTTTTGTTACTAGCGGTATAAGAGTTGGTACACCAGCTCCAACTACAAGAGGTTTCAAAGAAGCAGAGTGCATAGAGTTAACAAATTGGATGTGCGATGTTATTGAAAATCTTGATAACGAAGAGGTTATTAATAATGTTAAGCAAAAAGTTGTTGAATTATGCAGAAAATATCCAGTGTATGCAAAATCATTAGCTTTGAATGCTGCTTCAGCTGCTTAAACCTGAGCCTTTGAATGCATTGCCCATTTTGTAATTTTGAAGACACCAAGGTAATTGATTCAAGGCTAACTGTCGATAACACTCAAGTAAAAAGAAGAAGAGAGTGTCCAAGATGCCAAAACCGATGGTCAACAATGGAAACTGCAGATTTAAATCTTCCTAGGGTAGTTAAAAAAGACAACTCCAGGGAAGATTTTTCTGAACAAAAAGTTGAAAGAGGGATTATTAGGGCGCTTAACAAAAGGTCTGTTGATAAAAATGCAATAGACCAAGCAATTCAAAATATAAAAAATAAACTTAAATCACTAGCCGAAAAAGAAATTATATCATCTCAAATAGGTATATTAGTGATGCAAGAACTAAGAGAAATTGATCAAGTTGCGTATATAAGATTTGCTTCTGTTTATCACAGTTTTGAAGACTTACAAGCATTTCAAGATATAATTAAAATTATAGAAAAAGATTTAACGCCTGAAATGATTAAAACCCAACTTAAATTAATTGATGATGAAACATCTATTAACAAAAAAAAATGAGTTCAAAAAAATTTTTTATGAGGGAAGCTATAGAAATAGCAAAAAAAGGTATTTATACTGCTTCGCCTAATCCATCAGTAGGCTGTGTTATAACAGAAAAAGAAAAAATTATTGCAAGAGGTTTTCATAAAAAACCGGGCTCAGGACATGCTGAAATTAATGCTCTCAGAAATTTAAAAAATAAAATCAATAAAAATATGACAATGTATATTAGCTTGGAGCCTTGCTGCCACCAAGGCAGAACCGGACCTTGCACAGAAGCAATTATAGAATCAGGCATTAAAAAAGTTATTATTGCTATGCTTGATCCAAATCCTATAGTAAAAGGAAAAGGTGTAAAACTTTTAAAAAAAAATGGAATAAACGTAGAAGTAGGCGTATGTAAAGATGAAGCAAAATTAATTAACAAGGGTTATATTAAAAGAATTGAAAAAAAATTACCATATGTAACAGCAAAGCAAGCTGTAAGTGCAGATTTTAGAATTTCCGGCAATAAAAATTCTTGGATTAGTAATTCGCTTTCAAGAAAAGATGTTCAAAAATTGCGGGCTTCAACTTGCGCAATCTTGGTTGGCTCAAATACTGTAAAAAAAGATAACCCATATTTAACAGTAAGATTAAATTCTAAGGAATTATCATTTAATGGAAAAATTAATAATCCTATACGTATAGTTCTTGATACTAATTTGGAATTAGATATAAGAAAGTATAACTTTTTTAAAGGCCCTGATAAAAAAATTATATTTAACTCTTTATCATCATCAACTAATGAAAAAAAGAATATCGATTATATTAAAGTTAAAAAGGATAAAAATGGTCTAAATCTTAACAGTATTTTTAAAATATTAGCACTCAAATACGAAATTAATAATTTATTAATTGAGCCCGGTTCACTTTTATTAACGTCTTTAATAAAGAAAAATCTTCTTGACGAATTTATTATTTATAAAGCACCCATTATAATTGGTGATAAAGGACTAAAATCTCACAATTTAAATGACAAACTATATAATAATAAAGTTATTCAATTAGAATCTGTTAAGATCTTTGGAAATGATGTTAGAATAAAATATAAATTTTGAGAAAAAAATGTTTACTGGTTTAATAAAAAAAATTGGTGTTGTCCAAGAAATTAATAGTCACCATGGTGATATTCAGGCTGTTCTGTCTACCGATAAAAAATTTATTTCATTTCTTTCGGAAGGTGAAAGCTTATCAATTAACGGAGTCTGTTTAACTGTTTACAATATTAAAGACTCTTCATTTTGTGTGGATATTTCAAATGAAACACTCGATGTTACAAATCTAACACAACTTTGTTCTGGTTATGAGGTAAATATAGAGACCTCTTTAACATTAAATGATAAACTTGGTGGCCATCTTGTAAGTGGACACGTTGATTGTATTGCTCAAATTATAGATATTAAGCCTGATTCACGTTCTTATAAGGTTGGTGTTAAGTTAGAAAATGATTATTATTCAAAATATATTGTTAAGAAAGGATCTATTTGCATTGATGGTGTTAGTTTAACAGTTAACAGCGAAGATAAAGATTGTTTTTATGTAAATATAATACCTCACACTTGGAATAATACTATAATAAAAAATTATAAAATTGGAACAGTAGTAAATGTAGAAATTGATAAAATTGCTTTGTATATAGAAAAATTAATCACTGATAACAAATAAGAGATAAGAATGCTACATAAAACTGAAGATATTATTAAAGACCTAAAAAATGGAAAAATGGTCCTAATTGTTGATGATGAAAGCAGGGAAAACGAAGGCGATTTCATTATGGCTGCTAGTAAAGTAACTCCAGAGGATATTAATTTTATGAGTAAATATGCTAGAGGTTTAATATGTTTAACATTAACTAGAGAGAGATGTAAACAACTTAATTTACCTCTAATGAAAAATGATACTGATTCAAAACACGAGACTAATTTCACAATTTCAATAGAAGCATCTGAAGGAGTTACTACAGGAATTTCAGCTTACGATAGAGCTCATACTATTAGAACTGCAGTAATGCCGGATGCGAGCGAAAATGATATTTCCAGACCCGGTCATATTTTTCCATTAATGTCTCAGCCAGGAGGTGTTTTGACAAGAGCTGGTCATACTGAAGCAGGTTGCGATTTGGCAAGGTTAGCTGGATTTGAGCCAGCTGCAGTTATAGTTGAAATTATGAGCGACGACGGAACAATGGCTAGATTGCCAGAATTAATGGACATTGCTAAAAACCATAATATTAAGATTGGCACTATTGAAGATCTAATAAGATATAGAACAAAACACGAAAAAACAGTTATAAGAAAAAGTGAATCATTAATTAATACTGAATATGGTGAATTTAACCTGGTTTCATATGAAGATATGCTTTCAAATACGATGCATGTTGCATTAGTAAAAGGCAAGATAAAAGCTAATGAGTCTACATTTGTAAGGGTACATATTCAAAATACAATTAAAGATATACTGCATTCCTCGCATCATTCTGGGTGGCCTTTAAAAAATGCTATACAAAGAATAAATAAAGAAGGTAACGGGGTAGTTCTTATATTGAGATGGAATGAGTCAGTTGATGCTATAATTAAAGATATAGAGAAAATAAATAATAAAAAAAATGAGGATTTATCTCAGGATTTTGATAGAAGAACCTTGGGTGTTGGTGGTCAAATTTTGTCAGACCTAGGTGTATCTAAAATGAAGCTTTTAAGTTCGCCGAAAACATTTTATGGTCTAGGTGGTTACGGCCTTGAAATAGAAGAGTATATTACAAAGTAGTTATGAAAAATATAAATGCAGCAATAATTTTATCAGAATTCAACATTGATGTTGTTGAAAATCTTTATCTCGGTGTAAAAAAATGCTTTGATGAAAATAATCAAATTAATATTAATGAAAAAAAAATTTATGTACCAGGAGCATTTGAATTAGCATACATGGCAAAAGAGATACAAATAAAAGATTTAAAAATTAAACAGCTGGATTTTATAATAACACTTGGCTGTGTCATAAAAGGCGAGACAGCACATTTTGAATATATATCTGGTGCTTGTGCAAACTCATTATCAATTTTAAATCTGCAAAGCCACATACCAATAATGTTTGGTGTTATAACTGCATATAATAAATCTCAAGCTGTAGAAAGATCTCAAATAAATTTTGATAATAAGGATAATTATAATATTGGTTACAATGTTGCAAAAGCAGCAATTTCAATGATAGATTCTATTAAAAAAATATAAAATGAATATAACGAATTCTATGCGAAATAATAATCGCAATATATGGTCTCGCAGATTAGCATTTCAAGCTGTATATTCGTGGTCTATTAATAATTGTGATATAAGTGACCTTATATTAATTTTTAAATCTGATGAAAATTATGTTAAAGCGAGTGAAGATCATTTTAACTTAATTGTAAATGGTGTCATTAATAATATTTCTACAGTTGACGATATCATTTCAAAAGTATCTAAAATTGAAAAAAAGAAAATAAATCCTATTGAGTTAAGTATTTTAAGATGTTTTATTTTTGAGCTTAACAACACAAATATACCAAAAAATATTTTAATTTCAGAATCTTTAAAGCTTGCTTCAAAATTTGGAGCGCAAGATAGTTATAAAATGGTGAATGCCTTTTTTGAAGATTTTTTAGAAAGTAATTATTATGAAAATAAATGAAGAAAAAATCATAGATCTTGTATCTAAAAATATTAATTTTAGAGAAGAAATCATTGTTCCTATTGGTGAAGATGCAAGTGTAATATTTCCACAGCAGGCTTCTAATATGGTAATTACAACTGACACAATGGTGGAAAATACACATTTTAGATCCAATATAAGCCCGTATGAGCTTGGTTATATTAGTGCAGCGTCAAATATTAGTGATTTGTCAGCAATGGGAGCTAAGCCTGCATTTGCACTTATTAACCTCACAATACAAGATAAGAATGAGGAATATATTAAACAATTTATAAAAGGGTATGACAGAATTTTTAAGGGTTTAAATGTCTCAGTAATTGGTGGAGATACAACATGTGGCCCTATGAATATAACTATGACATTAATTGGTTATACAGAATCAAACAATTTTATGCTTATATCAAATGCTAAAGTAGATGATAAGATCTTTATATCTGGATCACTTGGAAATAGTATGGCGCTAAATAGAATAAATAATTATTTTTTGCCAGATATTAGAAGCGAGCTTGGTCAAATTTTAACTGATTATGCAAATTGCTGTACGGATATGTCTGACGGGATATTAAAATCATTAAAAAAAATAACAAACCAAAGCAATGTAGGAGCTGATATTTTTTTAGATAAAATAATAATAAATAGTGAATTAAAGAATCCATTAATAAAAAAAGAAATAACCTGGGAAGATATTCTAGGTTATGGTGAAGATTATGAATTATTATTTACAGTAAATAACAAAAAAGCAGATATTTTGAAAAAAATATGTAAGGAAATAAATATAGATATATACGAAGTTGGAAGTATAAATAATAAAAAGAAAGTGTCTTTTTATGATAAAAATAAATTAATAAAGATAAATATAAATAAATATTTTGAGCATTTCAAAAAATGAAAGATAAAATTATAGAGTTTTACTTAACAGGTTTATTTATTGGTAAGATAAATTATATGCCTGGAACTTTTGGTACATTATTAGGAGTTTTAATATTTTTTTTTCTTTCTGATAATTCTCTGATTTTTAATATTATATTACTATGTATTTTTTTTATTATTTCTATTTATATATTAGATTTAGCAAAATATAGAAAAATTTTTAGAAAAGTCGATGATAAATCAATAGTCATTGATGAAATTTTTGGATATTTATTTTTAATGATATTTTTTGAGCCAACCTTAGAAAATATAATTATTGGTTTCATATTATTTAGAATATTTGATATTTTAAAACCTTACCCTATATTTTTGATTGATAATAATCTAAAAAATAGTGTTGGTGTTATGCTAGATGATATTCTTGCCGCAATATACTCAGGTTTAATTTTATTTATCTTTAATTATGCTATCAAATTATAATTTTATTAAATGGCTATATTTTAGCTTACTTGTAATTATGTTTGGTAGTGCCTTTTACTTTATAGAAATTTCTCTTTTTTCTTTTACTCCTCTTCAAATTGCTTTTTATAGAGTTTTTATTGCTTCTATAATGTTAACAATATACTCACTCTTAAATAATTATAGATTTAATTTTATAAAAAAAAATTTTATTTTACTTTTTATTTTAGGACTATCTGGAACATCAATACCATTTTTTTTAATAAGTTGGGCTCAAATTACTATAAGTAGTAGTGAAACAGGTATATTGATTGGATTTATGCCACTTTTTACGATAATTGGATCCCATTATATATTTAAATATGAAAAATTAAATTTTTGGAAAATACTGGGTTTTGTAATTGGCTTTATAGGACTCTTTATTCTTTTATTCAATAATAACGATAGTACACATTACCTTTCAAATATGCTTTCAAAACTTGCAGTTATATTTGGAGCATTCTTTTATGCTTTAAATGCTTTATTAGTTAAAAAAATAAAAAATGTAAATGTAATACCATTGTCAGCAGTTGTAATGATATTTTCTTCAATACAACTTTTGGCTTTATTTCCTTTTATGGAAGAAACAAATATATTATTTCAAAACTATGAGTTACGCTCATTATTGTCATTAATTATTATGGGAATTTTTTCTACAGCATTAGCTACTGTAATTTATTATAAGATCATAAATGACTATGGACCAAATTTTTTGAGCTTAGTTAATTATCCTATACCAGTATTTGCCTTTTTTGTTGGAGTTATATTTTTAAATGAAAATATTAGTTTTTACTCTATAGTTTCATTATTACTAGTTATTGTAGCAATATATGTTTCACAAAAAAAATAATTTATTTAAATTTTAAAAAAAGACTAAAATTCTTATTTGTTGCGTTTATTATTAAATTATTTTCTTCATCAATATGAGTCATTCCGACATAATTACCATCTGATATACCGCAAGATGCAATTTCAATATTTAATGAATAAATATTATTATTGAGCTTTTTAAGATCGCCATAGTAGTTACATCCATTCCCATCTTTTCCTAATATTTTATTATTATTAATTACAAAGCTGTGCTTTATTTTTGAATTAATAGACACCCATTTTTTATTATAATTTATTGTTGATTTGTTTGAAATATTATTTTTTTTTAGATATATATTGCCGAAGTCTTTTGCTGGTTCTGTTGACCACTTTCCACTCATTATTTTTCCATCTATTATCTTGCCTTTAATTTCTGCTGTTCCAAAAAACGAACCATCTTTTAGATACATAGAAAGATTCCAAATAAACTCGTTATTTGTGTTTGTTTCTATTGTTCCGTCGTACACAACTTTTGCTTTTTCAGTATATGCTGTTGTTTTATTATCATTTATTAAGCCTGTAAAATCATATACACCGTGTCCATTTATATCAAACACGCCTGTCCATATACCGTCGTTACAAAACGCTGGTTTTGACAGCAAAAAGATAACTAAAATTTTTTTTAGACTGATATTTTTCATTAATTTATAAACTTTAACATCATTTTTTAATAAATGTTACTATATTCAAAATGGCTTGACATGTATAATCTTTAACCTAAGATTTTAGGTAAGGGGCTATAGCTCAGCTGGTAGAGCATTTGCATGGCATGCAAAGGGTCGGCGGTTCGATACCGCCTAGCTCCACATAATATTTAAAAAATATGAATATCACAGATAAATTTTCGAGAAAACTTAGGGATTTAAGAATATCGGTTACTGATAAATGTAATTTTCGATGTAATTATTGTATGCCATCAGAAATATTTGACAATAATTATAAGTTTATAAGTAAGTCTGAGATTCTTAGTTTCGAAGAAATAATAAGATTGGTAAATATCTTTGCAGAGCTTGGTACAAAAAAAATAAGACTAACTGGCGGAGAGCCTTTATTAAGAAATAATCTTCATCTCTTAATAAAAAGATTATCAGAAATAAATGGTATAACAGATATTAGTTTAACTACAAATGGTATTCTGCTATCAGAAAATAATGCTCTGGAATTAAAGAAAAGCGGCCTTAATAGAATTACTGTAAGTTTAGACTCATTAGATAATCAAAGATTTAAAAATATCAGTGGTACAAAATATTCACCTACAGATGTATTAAACGGAATTGATAATGCAAAAAAAGCAGGATTTGAAAATATTAAAGTTAATATGGTGGTTAAAAAAAATGTAAATGACTTAGATATAATTCCAATGTTGAAAAATTTTAAAAACTCAGGATGTATTGTAAGATTTATTGAATTTATGGATGTTGGAAATGTTAATTACTGGAATCATAATGAGGTAGTTTGCCTAGACAATATTCTGAAGATAATTTCAAAAGAATTTGATTTTGTTCCAATAGAAAAAAACTATAGCAGTGAAGTGGCAAAACGATGGTCATACGAGGGTGGAGAATTTGGCATAATAAGTTCAATATCGAGTCCTTTTTGTGGTAATTGTTCAAGACTTAGACTCACTGCAGAGGGAAAACTATACACTTGCTTGTTTTCAGATTCTTCATATGATATTAAAAAAATTATTAGATCTTCTTATTCGGATAGTAGCTTAAAAGATTTCATAAAAAACATATGGAGTAATCGTGATGATAGATACTCTGAAAAAAGATTTGATGTAGATAAAATTAAATCTACAAGAAAAGCTGAAATGTCTTATATTGGCGGCTAACCTTTAAGTCTTGGCATTAACTCTACTAAATTACAAGGTTTATTGTTTGAATCTAGTTGGTATCTAATTATATCTAACCATGCATCTTTGCAAGCACTTGGTGACCCAGGCAAACAAAATATATATGTCGAGTTAGCTACACCAGCTATAGCCCTAGATTGTATAGTTGAAGTTTTTATTTTTTCCCAAGAAATAGATCTGAATATCTCGCCAAAGCCATCTATTTTTTTATCAAGGAGTACTTCAATGGCTTCAGGTGTTCCATCACGTCCTGTAACTCCTGTGCCACCAGTAGTTATTATCACGTTAACATCAGCTAAATCAATCCATCCTGACACAACATTTCTAATAGAATAAATATTATCTTTTACTATGCTATGCTGGCTGACATTATGATTAGACTCTTCAATTAACTTACAAAGTAAATTTCCAGATTTGTCCGTTTCTTTTGTTCTAGAATCTGATATTGTTAAAACAGCAATATTTAGTTTTATTTTATCATTCATAAGATGATAATATTATTTATTAAAGCAATTTACAATAAACAATGAGTATTTGAATGAATTCAGTTTTATTAAAAAAAGACACTATATACCCTTACAAAGTAATAGAAGATTATCAAAATAAAAATTGTAATTTAGATAAATCAGGCGGAGAAAGTATTTTTATTGGTTATATGAGAAAAAGTAGTGAACAGGAAAATGATATTATTTCTATGAAATTAGATTATTATCCTGATATGACAGAAAAATATTTAATCAATTTGCAAAATAATGTTAATAAAAAATATAATCTTCATAATTCTTTAATAGTTCATAGGGTAGGAAATGTGTATCCAGGGGAATGTTTAGTAATTGTTGCTTGCTGGTCAAAGCATAGAAAACAATGTTTAGACGCAGTTCAATTTATATTAGAAGATTTGAAATATAGAGCACCGCTATGGAAAAAAGAATCTTTTCAGGACGGCTCATCTATATGGGTAGAAAAAAACACCTAAATATAATTTTTAAACTTGATTATTTTTACCTTGCAGTCTTTTGTTACATTAGTTTGTTCTAGCAATAAGTAAATTAAGCAATTTGCATTGCTCATAGAACTCAGTATCCCAGATCCTTGCTCACCAACTGACTTCACATATGTTTTTTTATTTTTTTTATAAAAAATTCCTCTTTGAAACTCAACTCGTCCAGGACGTTTTTTTAAATTAGACTCAAGAATTGCTTCTTCTACATCTAAATCATGTTTATGATTTGCAAGAATCTTAATAGATGGCAATACAAAAAGTAAAAAAGTAATCATCACTGAAACTGGGTTTCCTGGTAACCCAAAAAAGACAGTATCTTTTAGCTTTCCGAATGCTAATGGTCTTCCAGGCTTAACAGCAACTTTCCAAAAATTAATTTTTCCGAGTTTTTTCACAACTTCTTTAATATAATCTGCGTCCCCAACTGAAACTCCGCCAGTTGTAATTACTATATCAGAACAATTAATTGCTTTTTTAAATTTTGATTTTATTTCTCTTATATTGTCTTTTGAGTGTCCTAAATCAATTATTTCTACATCTAGCTTAGAAAGCATACCAATTAATGTATATCTATTGCTATCATAGAGCTTTCCTTGGGGTAATTTATTTTTTATATCTACAACTTCATCGCCAGAAGTAAAAAAAGCAATTTTAGGTTTTTTTATAACTTTAACTTTATGTATACCTTGTGATGCAAGTAACCCCATTATAGATGAATCTATTTGTTGATTTTTTTTAAATAATATCTTATTTAATTTTATGTCTTCACCGGCAAATCTAATATTTTGATTAATTTTTATATTATCAGATATAATTTTTATTATATTTTTTTTAATCACAACTGTTTCTTCTTTCATAATTACTACATTACAAGATTGTGGTATCACTGCACCAGTCATTATTTTTATACATTCATTCGCTTTAATCTTTCCATTATATGATTTACCAGCTAATGCTGTACCAACGACTTTAAATATATTATTTTTTTTTGTATATTTGATATTTACAGCATACCCATCCATTGCTGAATTATTATAATTTGGTACTTTGATTTTTGATTTTATGTTTTCATAAAGAATTCTATTGTAAGAATCTTTAAGATCGATAACCTCATAAGAAGTTATTTTTTTTGATATATTTTTTATGACTTTTAACGCGTCTTCAACAAATATTGAATTTGGGTCATAATCATCCATGCAGCTATATTCTTTTTTCATAATTTTTAAATTTTTTTCAGTTGTATGTAAACAGCACCTGTTCCACCGTCTTTCTGCACAGTAGAATGATATGCAAGTACATTTGGGTTATAATCTAAGTATTGTGCTACAAAACTCTTTAATTTTGGACCTTCTTTGCCAGATCCATATCCTTTTCCATGAATAATTATACCTACCAGCCTGTTATCTAATTGTAACTTTGGTATATATATATCAAGAAAGTTTTCAGCCTCTAATATAGATTTCCCGTGAAGATCTATATCAAAATCAATATTAACTTCACCTCTTTTTAGTTTTTGAAACCTTTTTTTCTGAAATCCTGGTTTGCAATTTCCAATTACATTATTTTCAATCATAGCACTTCATCTACGTAATATTTTAAGTATAATCATCACATATGAAAATATTATTGTCCAATGATGATGGGTACTATGCCTCTGGAATACAATCTCTTATAAATGAATTATCTGTAGCTCATGATATTTTTGTTGCTGCACCTTCTGTTAATCAAAGTGCTGGAAGTAGTGCACTTTCAGTTAGAAAAGACATTCTAGTAGAAAATGTCTCAAAAAATCATTATATAATTGATGGAACTCCTGCTGATTGTGTTCATATAGCGCTTACTTGCTTAATAAAAGAAGAGATAGATATTGTTGTTTCTGGTATTAATTTAGGCGCTAATCTTGGAGATGACGTTATATATTCAGGAACAGTAGCTGCCGCTCTTGAAGGCAGGCATCTAAAAATGTCACCAATTGCTATTTCTCTTATGTCGTCGGTAAATATGGATATTAAAAAATCTGCTAAAGTTAGCAAAAAAATAATAGATGAAATAACTAGTAATAAAATCATTTATAAAAATACTCTTTTAAATGTGAATATACCTGACACATCTAAAGATTTAGATATTTCTGATATTGAATATACGAGGCTTGGTGCAAGAGATTTACCTTTGCCAGCAACGAAGATAATTAATAAGAGCGATTATTATAGAATTGGGGGAGCTGGAATACCTAAAGACAATGGTAAAAAAACAGATTTTTATGCAATAGAAAATAATAAAATATCTATATCTCCAATTCTTTATGATTATACGAATAATAATATATTAGAAAAGCTATAAATATGAGCATTAATTTTAAAAAATTCTCTGGGACTGGAATGACATCTGATTCCTCGCGAATTAAACTTATTGAAAATTTGAAAAATAATGGTATTGCAGATTCAAGAGTATTATCAATTATGCGACAAGTACCAAGACATATATTTGTAGATGAAGCTATATCTTCAAAAGCATATGATAATACTGCGCTACCAATTGGCAAAGCTCAAACAATTTCACATCCTCTAATAGTAGCTAAAATGACAGAAATTATTTTAAAAAATAATCCAAAAAGAATACTAGAGATTGGCACTGGATCAGGATATCAAGCTGTAGTCTTATCTTTATTGGTCGATAAAGTTTATACAATTGAACGAATAGAATTATTACACGCAAAATCAAAAGAAATTTTTAGAAAAATTGGCGTTACTAATATATACCCCAAATTTTCTGATGGAAATAATGGATGGAAGCAAAAAGCTCCCTTTGACTCTATAATAGTAACAGCGGGCGCAAAAAGTTTACCTTTAAATTTAGTTGATCAACTCTCTGAAAATAATGGTGTATTGCTTTCGCCAATAGAAGATAATGGAAAACAGTATTTAAAATCTATAACCAAAATAAACAATACTTTATCTGAAAAAGTACATGGAATAGTGAAATTTGTACCACTACTTGACGGAACCACATCATGAATTTTTTCTCTAATCTTTTTGATAAAATTATAAATTTAGCAAAAAAAAATAATAGTGAAAAATATCTTTATTTTGTAAGTTTTATAGAGTCTTTTATATTCCCTGTTCCTCCAGACATACTCTTAGCTCCAATTGCTTTAACTAAAAAAATTCATTGGCTAAAAATTGCTATATATACAACTTTTTATTCAGTATTAGGCGGAATTATTGGATATATTATTGGTATTTATCTTTATGAAATCACATTTTTTCAAAAATTAGTAAATGAAGAAATTTTTTTAGAGGCAAAAAATTTATTTTTAGAACATGGTTTTATAATTATTTTTATGGCAGGATTTACGCCAATTCCTTATAAAGTATTTACTATAACAGCAGGATATATGTCAATAGCATTTATTCCTTTTGTGTTTGCATCGTTCATTGGAAGAGGGCTACGTTTTTTTATTGTTGCAGCCTTGTTCTATTATTTTGGTATAAACCTTGCTAATAAGCTTAAAAAATATTTTGAGTATATAGGTTTTACTATTACAATAGTATTTATATATTTTATTATAAGTAAGTATTTTTAAAAATGGAAATCTATAGAAAATATAATCTCTTTATTATAATTTTTTTTTTATGCTGTTCGTCATGCACAAAAATACACACGCATGGTTCTAAAGCTCCAATTCCTGAAAAAGAACCTATAAAAGAACGAGTTTATTTTACATATGGCTTGAAATCAAAAAAGGCAGAGGAGTCGGGTGATGTATATATTGTTAAAACGGGCGACACATTGTCTTCCATAGCATTCTTATATGATATTAATTATTTGACAATAGCTAAGTGGAATAATATCAAGAAGCCGTATAAAATAAATGTTGGAGATGAAATAATAATCAAATCAAATAAATATAGAAAATCATCCGTTAAAAGTAAATCTAAAGTTAAATTTGCCAGTAACATTAAATGGACTAGACCACATAATGGAAGAGTTTCAAAAAATTTTTCATATAGTGATATTGGAAAAAAGGGAATTGATATATCTGGAAATATTGGCGATGATATTTATTCAGCAGCAAATGGAATTGTTGTTTATTCAGGGAGTGGTATAAAAGGTTACGGAAACTTAATAATTATTAAACACAATGATGTATTTCTGTCAGCGTATGCGCATACTCAAGCAATATTGGTAAAGGAAGACACTTTTGTTAAAAAAGGGCAAATTATTGCAAAACTTGGAGATACAGATTCTGTAAAACCAATACTGCATTTTCAAATAAGAAAAAACGGGAAATCTATCGACCCAGAAAAATACATACCTTGATTTAATTAAAAATAAAAAAACTTATAAAGTTTCTATTTTCTGCAAGTAAAATATTATGGCTACTACAAGCTGACGCAACATTCATAAACTCAATACCAATATCTCTATTATTTAACTCTAAAATAATTGGCGTTTTATCAACGTTACCTGTATTATTTGAAGCTATAATTACAAAATTTATATTATCTTCTATATTTTTTATAATATATTCATGAGAAATACTATTAATATTTATTTTGCACTTAGTAATTTTATTTTCCGGAGGAACTATTACATTATAATTATATTCTTTATTTTGTACTTTTATAGAATTTTTTGAATATGATTTAATAATATTAGAATTTTTATTAAAATTTTGTTCGTTAAATTTCATAATATTAATATAACATAAATATATTTTAATTAGTTATAAAAAAATGTCAGAAGAATTTTACAGAATTAACAGGTTACCACCTTATATATTTAACATAGTAAATGAGCTAAAAGTCATAGCTAGAAAAAATGGTGATGATATTATTGATTTTGGTATGGGTAATCCAGACCAAAGAACACCAACACATATTATTGAAAAGATGAAAGAATGTTCTGACAAGGATAGTGTTCATAGATATTCAAGCTCAAGAGGCATCCCTAGACTAAGAAAAGCCATATCAAATTGGTATGAAGAAAAATTTAATGTATCTATAAATTACGAAGATGAAGCTATTGTAACAATTGGTTCAAAAGAAGGGTTGGCTCACTTAGCTTTAGCAACACTTAATCACGGTGATTCTGTTATTGTCCCAAGCCCTGCATATCCTATTCATCCTTATGGCGCTGTTATTGCAGGAGCTGAAATTATATATATCAAAGTTGAAAATGATAACGATAATTTTTTTCAGTCTCTTGATGCTGCTATCAATAATTCATGGCCTACACCAAAAATGATTATTGCAAATTTTCCATCTAACCCTACTACTAAATGTGTTGATCTTAGTTTTCTAGAGGAACTAGTTCGAATTGCCAAAAAATATAATATATACCTTGTTCATGATATCGCATATGCCGATATTGTTTTTGATGGTTATAAAGCACCATCTATACTTCAGGTAAAAGGTGCAAAAGATATATCTGTAGAATTTTATACATTATCAAAATCATATAATATGCCCGGTTGGAGAATTGGTTTCATGTGTGGAAACAAAAAATTAGTAAATGCTTTATCAAGAATTAAATCTTATGTTGATTATGGGACATATACACCTTTGCAAGTCGGTGCAATAGCAGCCTTAGAGGGCCCACAGGACTGCGTAATAGATATTACGAATATGTATAAAAGCAGAAGAGATGCTTTATGCAAAGGTTTAAATGATATTGGGTGGAATGTTAACCCACCATTAGCAACAATGTTTGTGTGGGCTGAAATTCCAGATAAGTATAAAAGCATTGGGTCATTAGAATTTAGCAAGATATTACTAAAAGAAAATAATGTCGCAGTATCTCCAGGAATAGGCTTTGGCAAACATGGTGATGATTTTGTAAGGTTTAGTTTGATTGAAAATGAACAAAGAACTAAGCAAGCTGTAAGAAATTTAAAAAATATTATATAATTAAAATTTATGGAAAACAAAACTATTAAAATTGGAATTGCAGGTGTTGGCACTGTCGGATGCGGTGTAATTAATCTTTTAAAAAGAAATAACGAAGAAATATTTAAAAGAACTGGCTTCAATATAAAAGTTGTTTGTATTTCTGCTAAGAATAAAGATAAAAAAAGAGATTGTAATGTAGATCAATACAATTTCTATACAGATCCTTTAAAAATGATTGAAAATGAGGACATCAATATTCTTGTAGAATTAATTGGTGGTGAATCAATCGCAAGAAACCTTGTTAAAAAATCCTTGGAAAAAAATATACATGTTGTTACTGCTAATAAAGCTTTAATAGCTCTGCATGGTAATGAAATATCTGATCTAGCTCAGAAAAATAATTGTGACGTTGCCTTTGAGGCTTCTGTTGCTGGAGCTGTACCTATAATAAAAGTTATAAAAGAATCTTTAAACGCTAATAAAATAGAATGGATTGCTGGAATTATTAATGGAACAACAAATTTTATTCTTACTAGCATGCTTAAAACAAAAAAAGACTTTAAGGATGTTTTGCTTGAAGCTCAAGAATTAGGCTACGCAGAATCTGATCCGTCATTTGATGTTGGTGGTATTGATGCAGCCCATAAATTAACTATATTGTCATCAATATCATTTGGTATTAATTTAAATTTTGATGCAATTTATGTTGAAGGTATTGAGAATATTGAATTAGATGATCTGAATTATGCAAAAGAATTAGGATATGTAATTAAGCATTTAGCAATTGCGAGATCAAATGAATCTGGTGTCGAACTTAGAGTTCATCCTTGTCTAATACCAAATTCAAGACTTATAGCTAATGTGGACGGCGTTAAAAATGCTGTCGTTGTTTCTGCAGATGCATCTGGACCCACACTGTATTATGGTGCTGGAGCAGGAAGTTATGCTACAGCGTCCTCAGTTGTTTCTGACATTATCAATGTTTCAAAAAATATTGTTTATAACTCAAATGGTAATTTACCGCTACTTAATTACCAACCCAATAAACTTAAAAAAGTAAATATACTTAAAATTGAGCAAATTAAATCAAGATACTACTTGAGAATAAGGGTTACTAATAAACCAGGAGTGCTAGCAGATATAACAAAAATATTGGGAGGTAAGTCAATCAGTATTGAATCTATATTGCAAAAAGAAGATTTGGTTAATGACGCGAATGTACCAATAGTTTTGGTAACACATGAAGTTTTAGAAAAAAATATTATCGAAGCTTTATCTAGCATTGAAAATCTAGACGTTGTTAAAGGCAAGATAGTAAAAATTAGAATTGAAGAATTGAATTAATCTTTTATTAGATATTATTTTTGATATAATTTTTTACAGTTTCAGAATCGTTGTCCAGCTCAATAAATTTTTCATTATCATTTAAAATCTTTTTTAAAGAATCAGGCTGCTCAGGATAAATACCTATAGATTTATAAATAGAGTCTGGAAATTTAGCCGGATGTGCACAAGCAAGCGAAATATTTATACTATTTTTATCTAGGTTATCCATAATACTTAAACTTGTTGCAGTATGTGGGTCAGCAACATAGTTATACTTTTCATAATATTTTTTTATAGTTAGCGAGGTAATTTGATCATCAACTGCATTAGATTTATAAAAAAGCTTCAAGTGCTCTAGTATACTTCCGCTTATATTATATTTTTTATTTTTTGAAAATGACTCCATTAAGAATTTAAGTTTATCCGAATTATAATCAAGTGACTCAAATAGCTGTCTCTCAAAGTTACTAGAAATTTGAATGTCCATGCTTGGACTTATCGTGCTTTTTACTTGTTTTAAGGACATATCGCCATTACTAATTGTACGATGCATAATATCATTTGAGTTAGTTGCTACGTATAGCTTTTCTATAGGCAAACCCATTAGCCCTGAAATATGAGCGGCATAAACATTACCAAAATTTCCAGTAGGCACTATAAAATTAATTTTTTTATTTTTATTTTTGGTTTGCAAATAAGCCCAGAAAAAATATACTGATTGAGAAATTATTCTTGCCCAATTTATTGAATTTATAGCAGATAAAGATGTGATTTTTCTTAGATCTTCTGATACAAATAATTTTTTAACAATATTTTGACAGTCGTCAAAATTACCATTTATAGCTATATTATAAACATTATCTGATTTAACAGATGTCATTTGTTTTCTTTGTATTTCAGATGTTTTATTTTTTGGATGTAAAATAAATATATTTATATTGTCTTTATCTTTGCAAGCATCTATTGCAGCTGAACCTGTATCACCAGAGGTGGCACCTATTACTGTTATTCGTTTATTTTGTTTCTTTAAGTAGTATTGAAATAGATTGCCAAGCATTTGTAATGGATAATCTTTAAACGCAAGTGTTGGCCCGTGAAATAGTTCTAATATAAATTTATTTTCATTTATATTTATAAGTGGCGCTATTTTATCATGGGTAAATACACTGTATGTTTCTTCGGCAATATATCTAAGCTCAGACTCGGATATTGTATCACCAACATAATTAAACAGTATTTTTGTAGCTAGCTCACTATATGATAAATTTTTAATATCCAACATGTTAATACTAGGCCATTTCTTTGGCATATATAAACCACCATCAGGAGCTAATCCTTCTATAATTATTTTATCAAACTCTTTATTTAATAAAGAATTTCTTGTGCTAAAGTATTTCATTTAATTTTTTTTCTTGGTTAATTTTTGTGCAAGACCTATATAATCCTTTGGTGATAATTTTAGAAGATATTCTTTAATATTATCGTCTAAATCACAAGATTTTATTATAGAGTGTATAGTTTGTTTGTTTAAACTTTTCCCTCTAGTAGAATTCTTAATAATATCATAGCTGTTTTCAATGTTGTGAAATCTCATTACAGTCTGTATTGGCTCTGCTAAGAGTTCCCAGCTTTCATCGAGATCATTGTTTATTTTTTGAATATTTATATCAATTTTATTCATGCCTTTAATCAGGGACGTTATTGAAATATAAAAATGTGAGTATATTACACCCAAATTTCTTAATACAGTTGAATCAGTTAAATCCCTCTGAAATCTTGATATTTGTAATTTTTTTCCAATAGCTTGCGATAATGATGTTACTATTTCTAAATTGCCCTCAGCATTTTCAAAATTTATTGGATTAATTTTATGAGGCATCGTTGATGATCCTACTTCAGACTTTATTTTTCTTTGCTTAATGTAATCCAGCATAATGTACATCCAGATATCTCTTGCAAAATCTATTAGGATGTTTGAAATTAATGAAATATCATTTAAAGATTCAGCAATCCAATCGTGATTCTCAATTTGTGTTGTATTCTCATTTTGCTTTAAACCTAAAGTATTAAGAAATTTCTTTGTTTCAATATCCCATTTAACCTGTGGTAAAACAAAATAGTGAGCATTATAGTTTCCAACAGCACCATTCATTTTTCCATAAATTTCTCTAGTTTCAAAAAATCTTAATTGTTTTTTAACTCTTGAGGTAAATACTTTTAACTCTTTCCCAAATGTTGTCGGTGATGCTTTTTGCCCATGTGTTCTTGAAATCATTGCAGTATTTGAATATTTTTTTTCGTACTTATTTATAATTTTTATTAGTTCATTTATTTTTTTTAGTAAAATTTTTCTTGTTTCGATAAACATTAATGCATAAGAGATATTATTAATATCTTCAGAGGTTGCGCAAAAATGAATAATTTCTTTTTTATCTTTTAGAGTTTTATGCTTATCAAATTTTTCAATTAAAAAATATTCTATTGATTTAACATCATGATTTGTAATATTTTCAATTTTTTTAATATTTTGAGCGTCTTTTATATTGAAATTCTTATGAATATTATTTAAATAATTTTTTTCTTCCTGGTTGAGCTTAAATTTTTTCTTGATAGGGCTTAAAGAACATAGAAATATAAACCATTTGATCTCTATATATAAACGTTTATTTATTAAACCATACTCACTATTAATATCTTTGAGAGATTGTTCTATTTGAGATGAATATCTTCCGTCGATTGGTGAAATTGCTTTCAAACTTGAGTCATTATCTTTATTTGTCATTTCTTAACTTTGCAGTAGTAATTAACGTTTAGATTATACTATAATTATATAATTAATGTTAATAAGAGATAATTTAAATATGAAAAAAATAAAAAAAAGTTTTAAAGTAGAAAAAGATAGTATGGGTCAAGTAAAGATACCAAGAGATGCTTTATATGGCCCACAGACCCAAAGGGCTGTTGATAACTTCAATGTTAGTAATTTAGTAATGCCTAAAGAATTTATTATTAGCGTTTTAAAAGTTAAGATTGCTGCGGCACAGGCGAATTATAAACTCAAATTGATTGACAAAAAGATTTGTGACGCAATATGTAAAAGCTCTCAGTATTTAATAGAAAATTATGACACAAGTAATTTTCCACTAGACGTTTTTCAAACTGGGTCAGGCACTAGTACTAATATGAATGTGAATGAAGTTATTGCCAATATTGCTAAAAAGAAATATAAAGCCAAAATTCATCCAAATGACCATGTAAATATGTCACAAAGCTCTAATGATGTAATTCCAACTGCCATTAATCATTGTGCATTTATGTTGGCATCTGAAAATCTTTTACCTTCATTAATTAAATTGTCAAAAATTATTAATTTAAAAGCAAAAAAAACAAAAAATATAGTAAAAACAGGTAGGACGCATTTAATGGATGCAATGCCTATTACTTTTGAGCAAGAATTATCAGGTTGGAAATCACAGATCGATGATAATATAGACAGTCTAAAAAGTTGTTTATTAAGAATAAAGCG
>MDSW01033937.1_pt1 | contig 41042 bp, 33 predicted proteins | sample 811171 | NCBI WGS metagenome assembly MDSW01 (sample SAMN05326641, study PRJNA326480) | marine metagenome | isolation source: seawater | place: Atlantic Ocean: North West | collected 2012
ATATGTGACAAGTCAGTGTAGAAAATTTTTGAAAGGGATTTTGGATTTAAATTAGATAATCTTCTCATTGCTTTATCTTCTGGACTTTCAAAAATATCATAAATAGATTTTTTGTAATTCCGATTCGCTCGATGATTCCAAATCCAGAACATTCCAAATATTGAACAAAAAAGTATAATTAAATAGATTATAGTTCTAAAAGGAATTACCATTTTTACTGGCACTGGGCCCTGAAATGGCTTTAATTCGGAATCTTTAGAGTTTGAAATAGTACTATTAATATTTATTTTTAAGGATAAAGCCTTAATTTCTTTTTCGATAGCTCCCGAGCTATCCAGTAATTGTATTTGATATTCAGGAGTTTGGAATTTTCCGGTGTCCCAAAAAACTAATTCAAATTCAATACCCTCTAAATTATCATTTTCATACAAAAATGTTTTTTGTTTAACATTTAATGAGTCACTTTCAATATTCAATTCTGGAAAGTGTAATCTACTGCCTTTTACATTTTTAGCTTTCACAGTCCAACTAATAATATCGCCAATGTACACAGATTGTGTATCTAAACTACTAATGACAGAAATAGATTGACTTTTAGATTTTGTAGCGATAAGAAAAAAAAATAAAAAATAAAAAATTTTCAAACTCTTGTTTCTCTCATTTTAAAAAAATCCCTCAAAGGTTTTACATAATCTTCATCAGTTCTGATAGGAATGATGTCAAATCCTATTTTTTTTGATTGTAAATCAAACTCATCTGCTCTACTTTTATTTTGAATTTCATTTTTTTGTCTGTCGGCAACATCCGATGTGTCAATCCAAAAAGCCTCTCCAGATTCTGGATCGTATATTTTTATTAATCCAAAATTTGGAATGCTTATCTCGGATGGGTCTTGCAATTTGACACCAATTAGGTCATGCTTTCTATTTGCGATTTTAAGAGATTGCCAAAATCCCTCATCAATATAATCTGAAATCAAAAAAACCACGCTCTTTCTCTTAGCAACAAACATAAAAAAATCAATAACACCCTTTATTGATGTACTTTTTTCCCTAGGTTTAATATATAATAATTCCCTAATTACTCTTAAAACGTGACTCTTACCTTTTTTCGGAGGAACATATTTTTCTATTTGGTCAGAAAATAGGATTAAGCCAACCTTATCATTGTTTTTTATAGCAGAAAATCCTAAAACCGCTGCAATCTCTGCACCAATTTCTTGTTTTAAAGACTTTCCTGACCCAAAATAACCTGATCGAGATATATCAACAAGAAAGTAAACAGTAAGTTCTCTCTCTTCCTCAAAAATTTTGACAAAGGGCTCTCGTGCTCTAGCAGTGACATTCCAATCAATAAGCCTGATGTCATCTCCTGGCTCATACTCTCTTACCTCTGAAAATGTCATGCCCCTGCCCTTAAATACAGAGTGATACTCTCCACCAAACAAGTCGTTCACTAAACCACGTGTACGAATTTCTATCCGCTTCACCTTTTCTAGGATGTTACGGGGAATCATAATGATTAGGGTATTTCTATGACCTCAAAAAGACGATTTATTACGTCTTTTGTTGTTAGCTCTTCAGCCTCAGCTTCATAACTGAGAACGATACGATGTCGCAAAACATCTTCCCCTATATACCTTATGTCTTCCGGAGTAACGTAGCCTCGATTTTCAATAAATGAACGAGCCTTAGCTGCACGAATTAAATTTATCGTTGCTCTGGGTGAGGCTCCGAAGTCTATAATCCCTTCTAAATCCCCAAGTTGGTATTCTTGAGGTGAACGTGTAGCGAGCACTAAGTTCAAAACATAATCTTCCACTTTCTCATCAACATATATATCACTTATGACTTCTTGTGCAGAAATAATATCAGATGGTGATGCAATATTCTTTAATTGGTCTATTTTAATTGGTTTTGTATTTTTCCTTAAAATCATCCTTTCTGAATCTTTACTTGGATAATCTACAATCAATTTAAACATAAATCTATCAAGTTGAGCTTCAGGTAAAGGATAAGTTCCTTCCTGCTCAATTGGATTCTGTGTGGCTAAAACAATAAAAGGAAGATCAAGCTTAAATGTATTTTCTCCAATAGTAATTTGTCTCTCTTGCATGGCTTCTAAAAGAGCACTCTGAACCTTTGCAGGCGATCTATTAATTTCATCAGCTAAAATAATGTTTGAAAAAATAGGACCTTTCCTTGTTTCAAATTCCGCGGTGCGTTGATTGTAAATCAAGGTTCCCAAAAGATCTGCTGGTAGCATATCAGGGGTAAACTGAATTCTTTGAAAATTAACGTTAATCAATTTAGAAAAAGTTTTAACGGTTAATGTTTTTGCAAGTCCCGGCACACCCTCCAAAAGGATATGCCCATCTGACAACATACCAATAATAATTTTATTGATCAAATCTTCTTGGCCAATAATGATTTTATTTAGTGTTTTTTTCAGATCATCAACAAAATCGGAATTTTCTAAAATTCTGTTGTTGATGTCACTTAAACTAAATTCACTCATTGGAGATTAACTTGTTGAAATATGTTTAAGTTCAGGGATCTCATTTATATTTTTACCTAGATATTTCAGCTCAAACTCTACTGATGGTACTAATTCATGACTAGGAAATAATTTTAAGAATGACTCATACTCTTTTTTTGCACTTTCATAATCATTTAAATAATTTGCAAATATATAACCAATCATAAATCTCGCATGTGGTTCTTGATTTGAATCTTTATAATTCTCAGACACTTTTCTAAGTTCTTGGATTGCTGTTGGAAAGTCCCTTAAATCATTCATATAAATATCACCTATTAGGTACTGACCTTTTGAAGAAACAATATGGTTTTTATAATTTTCAATTAAATAGACTAAATGCTCTAAAGATTCTTTTGTCTTCCTTTTCTTTCGAAGTGATTCTGACTGGTTAAATATCCACTCAGGAAATTGGTTCACTTCTTTTTGCGCTTCTTTAGCTTGATCAGAATTCTCATAATTATTTACGGTTTTTTCTAGTGCTGAAAGTCCTTTGGTTAAATCATTTTTCAAATTTAAATAGATACCTGCTAACTTATATTGAGCAACTGCGGCCAAACTATCTTTTGGGAATTTTTTAACAAGCATTTCTAGATTATCAATAGCAATTTCTACTTGATCTTCATCCAAATTCAATTCTGCATTTTGTAAATATTCTGGTGCTTTCTTCGAACAAGAAACTAGAAGAATCGAAAAAAGAAATAATTTTGAAAGATTAAACTTCATTTTATACCCACTTTTTAGAAGTTAAAATTAAAACTTTGCTTAACTTTTAAAAAGTGTAAGCTGAAATTTATATTATTTCATTTAAAAATAAATAGAAAATTGATTCAAAAAAGACTTTGAACGCCCAATTGAATTTGCCATTTTTTTGGATTATTAATTTGAATTGCATAGTCCAACCTTGCTGGCCCAAGAGGTGTATTTATTGTCATCCCAACACCACCATCCCATTCAATATTTGGTAAAGATACATGATCAATTGAATTTGTCAAAATGCCTCCATCAAAGAAAAATGTTGAACCTAAAGATCTATATAAGGGAAATCGATATTCGATATTAGTCATAAACCTGTAAACATCTCCCCAGGGTTGTCCATTTAATTCTTTAAATTTCAATATTTGCCAACCCCGGAGGCTCGTACTGCCACCCAAATAAAATTTTTCATAGCTATAATCGGGAATGGAAGAGTTCCAATCCCAAATTCTTCCATTTTTTATCCGAAAAGCTAGTACAGATCTTTTTTTAATTGGATAATATATTTGTAATGTTAAGTCCCCTTTCAGATAATCTCTTTCACCTCCAAGTAAATATCCAGCTGATTTAAATGATCCAATAAATAATAGACCTCTCCTTGTATATAAAGGATTATCTCTTTTATCAAAAAAAACTTTTATCCCTATGGATTTTTGTTCTACTCTAGCAACTGATCTTCCTATTTTATCGGAATTATCGCTAAATGATTCCCACACTGAATTTGTTTGAAAATAAGATCTCCCAGAAAATCTAAAATTTTGTGTCAATTTAATACCATAACGCTCTATGGTTCTAGTCGAGTCTTTGTATTCGATAAAAGTTTCATAGTATGAGGTCAAACGCGATGGAAACCGTATGTTAAAAATCCAATTTGTTGAAAGACTTATATCATATCGAATTCTAGGACGAATAAACTCTTCTTCAACAGGAACTCCTGCAAGCAATTTGGTTGAAAATTGTGTTGGTGATTCAAAAATTGATCTATTTTTCCATTCAATTGTAGCGCTCAAAGCAGGTATTGGCTCCGCTCCCTCTGCAAACCTTATAGGATCATAACCTCCTGTAGAGTTCCATTCACGTTGCTTAAATGGCTTAAGCTCAATAACCATATCAACTAAAGAGTCTGACCCTGCTTTAGCAACAGGAACAAAATTAACTAAAGAGAATACACCTAAATCTCTTATTCGCTGGGTTGTCTGATCAATTGTACTCTTCTTATACAATGACCCATAATCATATAATAACTCGCGACTAACAAGCGATTTATCTATCCCTTCTATTCCTTCAAAGTGTGTTTTTTGAATTTTGACTTCTTCCCCCTCTCTAATATTAATGTTTAAAGAAACAGAGTCAGTAACATTACTTTGTATAGTTAATACAAAAAACAACTTTCCTAATTCAAAATATTCATTTTCAACCCTGGTAATATTTTCATTTATCTTTACGGGGTTATATATCTCTCCAGATTGAACGTCTAATAGTGAAAGTATACTTTTATCTGAAATTAATTTATTTCCTGCTATAAAAATATCTGATATAAAATATTGTTTCCCTTCAGTTATATTAAAAGAAAGATCAACATATCCATTATTTAGGGCGTATGAATCTTTTATTGAAACATCCAGAAATCCTTTCGTAAAGTAATAATTTTTAATTGTAAGAGCATCCAATTTTAATAATCTGGGATCAAAAACTGGTCTTCTAAATAAGATATTTGGTGGTTTTTGACGTATTAAGAAAACTATTTCGTCCTCGCTAATCGCTTGATTGCCACTCACTTTAAGAGAATTAATAAAATAATTATCTTGATCTGCGAAGGTATAATTAAATACTACGAAAAATAAAATAAAACACCTAATGTGCATAAATAAACTAATATGCGTATCTATATCGGTATTTTACACTGTACTTACCCAAATCATCTACGTTTCCGACAACAGAAAAATGTCTATTTAATTTGTACTCAACGCCTATTTGGGCGTGATTTGTTAGTGAAAATGATCTTATGTAAGATAAATTTAGGTAAGTCTTATCTCCAATCTTCTTTTTTGCTGTGACTTCAAAGTTTTTATTCTCTTCCCGATTAATAAGAGCTGATGTTCCAGATATATCAATCTCGTCAGCAATACTCAAGGCACCCATTCCTGGCATTTCTTTTAGATTATTTTCTAATTGATTCTCAAGAAGTGATCCTAAAATTGAGACAGTTTGGTTTCCAAATCCCATGGAAGAAATTTCTAGTTCCTCGAATCTTTTTCCCCATGTAATTAATTCCAGAATATCACTTTCAGAAAAACCACTTACTGATTCAAGTGAAATATCTAGATTATCCATATCTCCGTATAAATGAATACTAATTCGTTCATCATCAATATCTGTGTAGGCTGTTAAATCCATAAGAGGATTAAATCCTTTATTATCTAGAGAAATATACCCTTTAAGTCCTTTAAAGCTATCTTTGTAGTAGAAAACACTTCCATCTTCAACAAAAATTTCACCCCCAAAGTTAATCTGATCAAGACCTGTTTGGTTTAAGCTAATTTCTCCATTAATGGTTGCATCTAATTGTGAATTTTGGAAAAGTACCTCACCCTGAATCGGTATTAAAATATTATAAACCATCACGGGATAAATATCATCTGTAAAGGACTCACCAAATTCTTTCGTGTTAAATTCATAAAAAATTTTCGCATCCATAGTCTCAACTGTGCCATCAATTTTAATTGTATCTTTCCCAATAATGTCAATATCTAAATTACAAAGACCGACTATATCTACAGGCAATGTTTTAAATGAAGCGTTTTCAGCATTAATTGTGATGGAATAATGTGGAGAAAAAAAGTCCTCTAAATCAATTATTCCCTTTACCAACACATTTTTCTTTTTTGGTTTTGAATAATTTATGCCAGGATGATATAGTTTCGCATTTAAGGTTGATATAGATAACTTATTATTAGACATTTTTGCCTCTCCATCAATGTCTGTGATCGGATCATCGACCATGACACTATATGCGATCCCATTTTTTATTGAAACGTTACCACTCCTTTGTATGTTGCTAACTAATCCACCCAAATTAAGATTTATTTCTATGTCCCCCGACAATGAATCTAAGTCCTCTATAAATGGTGATAAAAAAAATAAAGATTTTAATTTTCCGTTTGTTTTAAAATTTATTAATTCATTGTTTTGAAGTGTTCCAAAAGCTTCTGAAGCAACATTTAAATCAAATGGTACTATACCGCTGGCTATTATTTCCCCTCTACTACTGATTGAATAAAGTGTATCAATGTTTAAAAAATCCCCATCATAATTACCTGAACTAGATATGTCACCAATAAATAATTCATCAAAGGATCCATCAGTTATATCAATATCATATGAAAATCGAGTCTGTTTTGGTGTTCCGTTAAGCTGAAGTGATCCAGTGGCAAAACCCTCGATATTAAAAAAATCAGGAGCATGCTTTTTTACCATGTTTAGTGGAAGATTTGTAAAGGTCGATGTAATAGTAATTGGTATGTTTTTTATTTTCTTCTGCACAATTGGAATAATACCATTTGCTTGAAAACCCATTGAATTTCCTTTAGTCATGGAAATGTCATCCATGTGAAGTATTGCATCTGTATAAAGAAATGAGAGCGTCATTTCATCAAATTGCTGATCCATATACTGACCCTTTTTTAAAGATAAATCTACATCGAAGTCGTAGCCTCCATTATGACCTTCAGCTAATATTTCTCCAAAAACAAGCCCCGACAAATTAAGTCTTTCATCAGGAAAGAAATAAGTTATTATAGAGGCGTCAAAATTAGACATTTTAACCCTTCCAATAGGATGCATACCTCCTTTAGCTATGCCCTCCAAAATCCCATCATTAATATGAAATTCAAATGGATCTACTAATATCACTGAGTCAACAACATTTATTGATAATAAACCAGAGTTAACAAGATAATTGTTTTCAAAAACTACTTTTATTTGCTCAATAAGATATAACTCATTACCATCAAAGCTGCCTGAGAACTGTAAAAAATCATTTCCAGATTTAAAATGGCAATTTTCAATTATCACTTCCCTATCCTCTAAGGTTATATCAATTGTTCCGCTATCAAATTTTCTATCTCTCCAATTACCATCACCTAGTTTCAAAGCAACTTGTCCATTCTTCTTTTTATCTGAAACCTCAATTTTTGAATTGAGTTGAATAGATTCTAAATAAAAATCATTATAAGTAATGTTGTTGCAAACTAAATCGGCCATAACTGATGGAGAATTGTATGGACCGTTTATTCTCATCTTACCGCTTGAAATTCCTGAGTCAAATTCACCAGGAAGGAATTGATTTACTAGCTGAATATCTGCATTGTGAAGCTCTGAAAAAAGATTAATTTCATTATTGGAAAAATCATAAGACCCATCAAGTGACATTTCACTATTTCCCACAAATAAAATAGCCTGATTAATTGTAGAGATAGTGCTATCCTCATATATTACTTGGCCATGGAAAGAAACATCTCCCTGCTCAAAATAGTCTGTCTCTAAAATCTCCAGAGTAAGATAAATTTTTTCAATAATCCCATTTGCATTTATGCTACCATCCATAATAGCAAGTCCAGTAAGGTCCGTACCAATCGCATTATCGATAAATCTACTGAAATCTAAGTTTTCTAAATTAAGATAACTATTGAACCTGCCTTCCTTATTTAGCAAACCACTTAGGTTAAGTTTGGATCTCTCTCCATTTAAAGATAATTTTTTTAGAATCCATGAGTTTGCATCGGGACGAACCAAATCAAATTCCCCAAACATATCGAGACCAAGATTATTTTTCAAGTTCAGCTTTCCTTTGGAATTTTTCATATTTGTCTCGAAATCAAATGTCCCTGAAAAATTAGAAAACTTTGCTTTGAGGGGTATTTTACTGAATAATTCATCGGGAATAGAAAAATTATTGATATTAATTTTCCCTTTTAACACAGATTCCCGCTGATCAATTGAAAGTTTACCAGATAATGGTAACTTAGCTAAGGAACCGGCTAAATTGTGCAAATAAAAATTAGAGTCTGCATAAGAAATTTCGATTGTATTTAGATCTATATCAACAAATGGTGTAAATGGTAAATCAATTTTACAGAGATCAAAATAAATTTTTGGATTGGGCCCACCTTCTAACTCACCATTCATAATTGCATCAATAGTATGAATTTCAGATTCAATATTAATTGGAATTTCGCCAGTTAAATAAAATGATTCGATATCTAACGGGATGTCATTTTTGAAGATTGATAAAATAGGCGAAACGTCGGTTTTAGTCTTGCGATCTAGTAAATTCATTGAAACTGATTCAGCAAATAAGACCTCAATCGTTGTTCTATGAAACAAGGTAGCAAAAACACCTAGATCAAAGCTTAATTCACTAACAAAAATTTCGCCATGATCCAAACTATGAAGTTTAACATCAAAAAATTTAGTGCTCGTGAGTAAGTGTCCTTTCGTATCTTGAATGCTTAATGTCCATCCACTCAAGAACAAGACCTCATTAGCTTTTTCAGTGATTGCTTCTTGCCAATAGCTTGCCCTTAGCAATAGTCCTATTGCCAAGGACAAACCAAAAAACATTAACGATGACTTATAGAAAGTGCTTTTCACTGCTTTAACTTTACACAGTGAAATTTAAAATAGAAAGTGAGTTCCGTATTATAAAAAAGAATATTTAGAACATTTTATTATATGCGGACTTGCAGACTTCATTTAATCTACTACCTCAAAATCAGCATCTTCAATCTCGTCTTCTTTCTTACTATTTGTTTTTTTATTAGTAGATGTTTTCGAAGCTGAATCATTCGGCTCTTTTTCTTTGGGGGTTGCATCTTGCATTTTAGCTGAAACCGCACTCCATGCGACGTTTAATTGTTCAACTGCAGAATTAATATCTTCAGCTTTGTTACTATCTTTTGCATTTTTTAGTGCTTCTAATTTTTGATTTATTTCTGCTTTTTCAGATTCCTCAAATTTAGAGCCATGTTCTTTAAGGTTTTTTTCAGTTTCGTATATTATTTGGTCAGCTTGATTTGCGGCATCTATAGCTTCTCGCTTGTTTTTGTCATCTTGTTCATGTTTCTTTGCATCATTAACCATTTTTTCAATTTCAGAGTCAGAAAGTCCGCTAGATGCCTCAATTCGAATGCTTTGTTCTTTCCCTGTAGCTTTATCCTTAGCATTTACGTTGAGAATACCATTCGCATCTATATCAAAAGTGACCTCAATTTGTGGAGTCCCTCTAGGCGCAGATGGAATGTCTGCTAAATGAAATTTACCTATTGTTTTATTATCCGCTGCCATTTCACGCTCTCCTTGCAAAACATGAATTTCGACCGTTGTCTGGTTATCTGCTGCAGTACTAAATACTTGTGATTTTTTTGTAGGTATAGTGGTGTTGCGTTCAATTAATTTTGTACTGACATTACCAAGAGTCTCTATACCGAGTGACAATGGTGTAACATCAAGAAGTAATACATCGTCAACATCTCCAGAGAGCACACCCCCTTGTATTGCAGCACCTAGTGCAACTACCTCATCAGGGTTTACACTGTGATTCGGTTCTTTTTTAAATATTTCTTTAACTTTTTCTCGAATTTTTGGAATCCGAGACGAACCGCCAACTAAGATTACCTCATTAATATCACTTGGTGATAGATTTGAATCTTTTAGCGCTTGCAAACAGGGATCAACAGTCCGGTTTATCAAATCATCGACTAACTCTTCAAATTTTGCTCTAGTTAAGGATAAATTAAGATGCTTTGGCCCTGATGAATCTGCAGTGATAAAAGGTAAATTTATGTCAGTCTGTTTTGAAGTGGAAAGTTCCTTTTTCGCCATTTCTGCTGCTTCCTTAAGCCTTTGGAGCGCCATTGGATCTTTACGCAGATCTATCCCATCAGATTTGTTGAATTCACTTGCAATCCAATTTATTATTTTCTGATCAAAATCATCTCCACCAAGATGTCCATCACCATTGGATGCCTTAACTTCAAAAACTCCATCTCCCAGTTCAAGTATTGATATGTCAAAGGTTCCTCCGCCTAAGTCAAAAACAGCTATTTTTTCGTCGTTTTTCTTTTCGAGACCATAAGCAAGTGCAGCCGCTGTTGGCTCATTTATAATCCTCTGCACGTTCAGCCCGGCTATTTTCCCTGCATCCTTTGTGGCTTGGCGCTGTGAATCGTTAAAATATGCAGGAACAGTTACAACTGCATCAGACACTTCGGTACCTAAATATTCCTCTGCCTGTTGTTTCAATTTTAATAAAATCATGGCACTAATTTCTGGAGGCGTGTAGTCTTTTGTTCCCGCATTGACGATTACAGCACCATTGGAGCTTTTTGCGACAGTGTAGGGCACTTCTTCAATTTCATTTGATACCTCACTAAACATTCTTCCCATGAAACGCTTTATGGAAAAGATAGTATTCTCTGGATTAGTTACTGCTTGTCGCTTCGCAGATTGTCCCACCAATCTTTCACCATCTTTTACAAAACCAACTACAGATGGAGTAGTTCTTCCACCTTCTGGATTATTTATAACTGAGGGCTCTCCACCTTCGAGTACTGCAACACATGAGTTCGTTGTACCGAGGTCTATACCAATAATTTTTCCCATTTCAACTCCTATTCAAATAAAATAATTACCTTTTTTACTTATGTTCCAAAACTAACGTTTACAAGGAGCATACCAGACTAAATTGTTTACCATTATGACATATATTGTAAAATTTTAATCCAAAATGGCGGATAAAGTCAGTCTGAAGTTAGTTTTCCAGTCCTAGATTTACTTGAACGCTTTTCTACAAAATCAAACTTGAGCTGATTTTTTAAAACCTTGACTTTAATTATTGTCCCTTTATTTATTTCTTCTGTAAGCAACATCTCGGAGATTGGATCAACAAGACATTTTTGAATTTCCCTTCTGAGGGGCCTAACACCGTTCTCAGGGTCATAGCCTTTTTTTGAGATTAACTTTTTTGCAGTTTTTGCTAGTGTCAATTTCAATCCAATATTATCTAAATTATTGATTAGTTCTTTGAGCTGCAAATCAATGATTTCAAAAACATTTTCTTGAGTTAGAGAATGAAAAACAATTGATTCATCGATTCTATTAAGTAATTCAGGAGGAAATATTTCTTTAACTTTTCCTAACAACATTTCTTTCATTTCACTGTAATCTATGGAACTACCTAATTTCTCAGAAAAACCTAGATTCCTCTTTTTCAGCTGCTTTGTCCCCATATTAGAAGTCATTATAATTATTGTATTTCGGAAATCTATTTTTCTTCCTAATCCATCAGTTAAAACGCCCTCGTCAAAAACTTGGAGTAATATATTAAATAGATCGGGATGTGCCTTTTCTATCTCATCCAGTAGAACAACAGAATAAGGGTTTCTTCTGACCTTTTCAGTTAACTCACCTCCTTCATCATAACCAACATAACCGGGCGGCGCCCCAATTAATCGAGAAACAGAAAACCGCTCTCCGAATTCTGACATATCAACTTTAACCAAAGAGTTCTTATTTGTGAATAAATATTTTGCCAGAACCTTAGCTAATTCAGTTTTACCAACACCAGTGGGGCCTAAAAACAAAAATACACCAATCGGTCTGACAGGGCTCTTCAAACCAACTCTTGTTCGCCGAATTGCTTTCGATAAACTATTTATTGCTTTTTCTTGACCAATGATACTTTCACTTAGTTTATCAGATAATAGCATCAATTTCTTGCTCTCAGATTCTGCAACCTTTGATATGGGTATTCCTGTCATTATTGAGACAACATCTGCTATGTTATCAGAGTCTAATTCCACAGAGGCATTATTTTCTGAAGTCTGCCAGGTCTGTTGCGCCAGAGACAAATCTTGGAGTAATTTTTTCTCTCTGTCTCTTAAAACTGCAGCTTTCTCAAATAATTGTTCGGAAACTTTTAGTTCTTTTTCTTTTCTTATGTTTTTTATTTGATTTTCAATATCTAATATGTTTTCGGGGACTTCTAGATTGTGCATATGTGCCCTTGCACCTGCTTCATCCATGACATCTATCGCTTTGTCAGGGAGGAATTTATCATTTATATAACGATCTGAAAGATAGACACAGGATATAATTGCATCATTTGAATAGAGAACTTTATGATGTTCCTCATATTTTTCTTTCAAGCCATTTAAAATATCAATTGATTCAGGTATAGAAGGAGGCTGGACAGTAATTTTTTGAAATCTTCTATCTAATGCACTATCCTTTTCAATATATTTTCTATATTCATCAATAGTTGTTGCCCCAATACAATGAATATCACCTCTGGCTAAAGAAGGTTTAAACATATTAGATGCATCCAGTGAACCTGAGGCACCGCCAGCACCTACAAGTGTGTGGATTTCATCAATGAAAATAATTATTTTATCATTTGATTCAAGTTCCTCCATTATTCCTTTCAAGCGTTCCTCAAATTGTCCTCTGTACTTTGTGCCAGCTACTAAAGAAGCGAGGTCAAGTGATAATATTCGTTGATTATGAAGAAAACGAGGTAGGTTTTTCCTAATTATTCTTTGGGCTAATCCTTCTATGATTGCAGTTTTTCCGACTCCAGCCTCTCCAATTAACACTGGATTATTCTTTTTTCGTCTTGTTAAAATTTGAGCAACCCTTTCGATCTCTTTTTCTCTGCCTATAACAGGGTCTAGTTTACCTTTGCTTGCAAGTTTAGTGATATCTCTTGAAAAATGATCTAAAGTAGGAGTATTACTTTTAATTGTTGATTTAGAAGTGTACTGAGTAGTAACTACTTCATCTTGAACATTAGTATTTATTAAATCACTTACCGTATCATAGTCTAAAGAAAAAGATTGAAGAACCTCACTTGCAATTCCCTCTTTTTCCTTTAACATTGCTAAAAACAAATGTTCATCGTCTGCTATTTCATCTCCCTTAGTTGTAGCTTCACCATATGCATTTCTAAGTACGCGTTCTGCTCGCCTAGTGAGAGGCAAGTGCCCAAGGGTCATTGTCCCTCCAGAAGATTTTATCATATCCTCTATCATAACTACCATTTCCTGTTTTTCAATATCATAAACATCAAAAATTTTAATTACAAGGCCATCATCACATTTTAAGAGACCCAATAATAAGTGTTCTGAACCAACATAACTGTGTCCAAGACGAATAGCCTCTTCTTTTGATTGTTTAATAACACGTTGTACTCTTTTGGAAAAATTTTCTTTCATTTTTTATTCATCTCTTTTTATCAACTTACCATTTTTAAGTATTAACTTTTGATTGCCTATTGAGGCTACCTCAGGATTATGCGTAGTTAGCACTATAGATTGCCTGTAATTTTCATTTATTTCCATTAAAAGATCAATCAGTTTTAAAGCATTTTTTTGATCTAGATTACCCGTTGGCTCATCCGCTAATATTAATCGTGGTTTATTAATTAGAGCTCTTACAAGAGCAACTCTTGCTTTTTCCCCACCGGATAGCTGGCTTGGGAAATTATCTTTTCTCTCTACAAGGCCTACCCTTTCTAATAATTCATTAGCAAAAAATCCTGCACCTTTTTTGTTCAAAATCCAACTTGGCATTAAAATATTTTCAATGGCAGTAAAATCTGGAAGAAGATGATGGGATTGGAATACAAATCCAATTTCTCTATTTCGAAGTCTGCTCAATTGATTTTTATTGTACCCATTTATGTGATTGCCACTTATTTTTAATTCTCCGCTATCGGAATTGTCAAGTGTCCCCAAAATATTTAACAAGGTAGATTTCCCTGTTCCTGACTGTCCCATGATTGTAACAAGCTCACCCTCTTGAACTTCAAGCGACAAACCTTTAAGGACAGCTAAGGTACCTTTACCATTATCAAAAGACTTCCATAAATTTTTCGCCTCTAAAATCATTTAAACCACTGCATCCCTTGCTGAGGGGTAAAAGTAGCTACTCTCCTGCTCGATATATAAGATGGAAGGATAATGAAAGTAATTGCAATAATTATTATTATTAATAGGTCAAATAAATTAATTGACATTGGCAACGAATCGGTAAAATAAACGTTTGAAGGGATAGGTATTAGTTTAGTTGTAGATTGGAAAAGCACAACAAAATTACCAGAAAACAATCCCCACACCGCACCTTTTAAACCTTTTTTTAAACCCATAAAAAACAAAATTTTATTTAGTAATGCAGTGGGAGCACCTAAAAATTGTAAAATAGTTGTATCCCTTATTTTTTGCATTGAAATAAGAGTTAATGTTGAAGCAAGATTAAATGCAGCTATTAGAAAAATTAGACTTAAAATCATAATGATACCAACTCGTTCTAATTTCATTGCATCCACAAGTGATTTGTTCAAGTCTTCCCAAGTCTGAATATTCGAAGCTTGACCTATGCTGTCAAAAATTTCTTTACCCCATTTTTTCATTATTTTATAATCATTTAGCCTAACATCAAAACCATCAATAGATTTTTTGCGAACAAAAATCGACTCGCCCATATTTAAAGAAATGAATACATATTGCTCGTCATAATTAAGTACTCTGGTTGTAAAGATCCCGCTTACTTTCAATTTCTTTTTTCTTGGAACACCCAAACTAAACGATTGATCAATCGGACTATAAACCTCAATTTCATCTCCAATTTGGAGGCCCAGACTAATTGATAGATCTTGACCAATCATAATTCCATCCTCAGTTAATGAACCACTTATATCAAATGAGTAAACCTTTTTTAGTTTATCTATCTCCACTGCTTTGTATGTAACAACTTTAAATTCTTTGCCTTTATTAATCAAAGCACGACGCTCCATAAATGGCATCGCAGCTAAAACGCCATTTATATTTTCGATTTTTTCATAGTCAGAGTATTTTACTCCCCCAGTAATTTTTATTTCTCCCCCAAAACCCATTAATTTTGATTTAACCAAATTTTCAAAACCGTTTAATATCGAAACAGAAATTACGAGTGCAAAACAGCCTACGCCCATACCTGCTATTGAAAGGAAATTTGAGATTTTACTTTCTTTTAATGATGAACAAGATAATCGATTTGAAATTAAAAATATCAGTTTCATTTGCTGAGAAGTAAAAAACTGGGTGAGAGTTTAGCTATCATTTTGCTTGGCCACCAAGAAGCTACCATACAAAATAAGAATGATAAAAAAACTATTACAGTAAAAACAAACCCGTCAAACATCATCGGAATTTTATCCATAAAATATATATCTTCAGGGATTGTAAAAATCTCAAATTTCATTTGCAAAAATATTATCAACATCGACACTAGCCCTCCAAATAAGCTTGATAGTACTCCAATAAAACCACCCTGAATTATAAAAATATTCTGAATGCCCGAATTTGAATATCCTTGAGCCATAAGTATTGCGATCTGTGTTTTTTTTTCAATAATTATCATAGAAAGTCCTGCGAATATGTTCACTATACCCACAAAAGTAATTAATCCGAACATAATAAATGCAGGGTAACGCTGGAAATTTATCCAATCAATTAATAGTGAATGTCTTTCCATCCAGGTTTCTAAAATTAGCGGATAGAACAGTTCAGGTAATTCTAGTTTTAGTGCGGAATTATTAAATAGTGTCCATCCACTCACATAGTTTTTTTCTAAACCAAGTGCTGACTGAGCATCTTCAATAGTAAGATATACAAGAGTTTTTTCGTACTCTGAAAGCCCTGATTCATAAATACCAACTACTTTTAATGGCAATATTCTTCTCCCAGATTGTTGAATAAAATGATCTAAAAAAACTTTATTCCCTAATTCTACATTCAGTAGTTTTGCTAATTGCCTTCCAATGATAATCTCACCAGGACTCAATCCTCTGTCTTGTTGTTCAACAAACCAGATTACTTTTATCGATGGTGGAATAACAGAAGTTCCCTCTAATATAATGCCATCAGCTTCAGCTTTATACCTTATCATTGTGACCCCACGAATAAAAGGATAAGTATTATATTTCTTTGATAAATCAGCTAAAATAATTTTTAACTTTTCATCTTCCAAGGATAAATATTCGCCCAAAATATGTTTTAATCTGGCATCGCCATCAAATGAGATAATTTTTTTCGCAATAGTTTTTTCGAAGCCATTAATAATACTTGCTGTAAGAAGCAAGGCAGAGATTCCTATACCAAGGCCTGCAATAGAGAGCCAACTTGCAAAAGAAGAAAAACTACCCTTTTCTGGAGAAATTAGATATCGGAATGCTAACCGAAAACTCAATATCATACTAAATTTATTTTTTGCGAAGTGCGGGGAATAATATTACATCTTTTATCCATCTATTTTCTGTGAGCAACATCGTTAATCGATCAATCCCTAGTCCAACACCTCCTGTGGGCGGCATACCGCACTCCATTGCTTCTAAAAAATTCTCATCAAGAGGTTGTGCTTCCTCATCTCCAAGGTCTTTTAGTGCAGCCTGATTCTCTAGTCTTGCCCTTTGATCAATTGGATCATTTAATTCAGTAAATGAATTAGCGAATTCTGAACCACCGATAAATAGCTCAAATCTTTCAACAATTTTTTTATTTTTATTGCGATGTAACTTGGCTAAAGGTGAAATAGATTTAGGATAATCCATGACAAATGTTGGGCTAATTAATTTCGGTTCAACCAAATTACTAAATAAAACATCTAACATTTGACCATGGTTGGAATTTTTATTTACATCTAACTTGAATTTTTTACATAAATCATAAACTTCATTTTCTGAAAAGTTTTCTAGGCTATACCCGGTGGCTTCTTTGAGCAAAACATAAAAGGAGCACTTCTGAAATGGTTTTGATAAATCTATTTCTTTTTCACCCCATGTTACCTTCATCTTTTTAATCGACATCGCCGTATCACGTATGAGGTCTTCGACAATATTCATATTGTCATAATAATCTGCATAAGCCCAATAAAATTCTAACATTGTAAATTCGGGGTTATGATTTCTATCGATACCTTCATTTCTAAAATCTTTAGATATCTCGTATACCCTCTCCATTCCCCCAATCACTAATCGTTTCAAATAAAGTTCATCAGCAATACGTAGATAAAATTTTTGATCTAATGAATTATGGTGAGTTGTAAAAGGACGTGCATTTGCACCACCATATAGTGGTTGTAAAATTGGTGTTTCAACCTCAAGAAACTGATTACCATCAAGAAAGTCACGTATCCTTTTTATAATTTTTGCTCTCAAAATAAATGTCTCTTTTATTCCAGGATTCACGATAAGGTCCAGATGTCGATTCCGATATCTTTGTTCTTTATCATCAAAGGCATCAAATTTTTCACCATCTTTTTCTTTTACAATAGGTAATGGTCTAATACTTTTTGCTAATATAACTAATGACGCAGTGTTTATAGATATTTCTCCAGTTTTTGTTTTGAAAACATTACCATTTACACCAATAAAATCACCTATATCTAAAAGTTTAAAATTCTCATATAACTCAGATCCTACTGTACTTTCTTTAACAAAAATCTGTATTCTGCCTTCACCATCCATTATCTGAGCGAATGATGCTTTTCCCATTTTTCGTAAAGCCATTATTCGCCCAGCAATTTTGACATTTTTATCTTCTAAGCTTTTGTAATCATGCTTAATTAATTGACTCTTATGGCTAGGTTTAAATGAGTGGGGGTATGGCTCTATGCCTTTCTCCCGAATTTTTTCTAACTTTTCAATTCTGTAATTAATTATTTGCTCGAGACTTTTTTTCCCTTGAGCCATATTTAATCCTTATTATTTTTTTTCTTTTGTTAATTCCATTTGATTTAATAAATACGATCTAATAAATTTATGCAAATTACCATCCATGACCGACTGGATATTTCCTGTCTCTTCTTTGGTGCGGTGATCTTTTACCATGTTGTAAGGGTGAAAAACATACGAACGTATCTGACTACCCCAACCTATATCTAATTTTTTATTTTCAAGTTCTTTATTCCTCTGTTTCTCTTTGTCTAATTCGGCTTGGTAAAGTCTTGCTTTTAGTATTTTCATAGCTTGGTTCTTATTTTTGTGTTGCGACCTTTGATTTTGGCATTGGGACACTATACCTGTTGGTAAATGTGTTATCCTAACTGCTGAATCTGTTTTATTAACATGTTGGCCACCTGCTCCGCTTGCTCTGAAAGTATCAATTCTTAGGTCTGACTGTTTTATATCAATCTTTATTTGTTCATCTACTGCTGGACACACAAAAACTGATGCAAAAGATGTATGCCTTCTATTGTTAGAATCAAATGGTGAAATTCTTACTAACCGGTGTACCCCAGCCTCAGCTTTCAAAAAGCCAAAACCATAATCTCCTTTAATCTCAAAAGTAACATCTTTTATGCCAGCATCATCGCCTTGTTGAAGATCAATTAGTTCTAATTTGAAATTCTGTACTTCTGCCCATCTCTTATACATCCTGTACAACATTTTTGCCCAATCTTGGCTCTCAATACCACCCGCACCGGGATGAATTGATACTATCGCATTTTGAATATCCTCCTTTTTTCCCAAAAGTAACTTTAATTCAACTTCTTGAATATTCAATTCGAACGAGTTGATTTCAGAATTTATTTCAATTAAATCAGCATCACCAGATTCATAAAAGTCAAACAATACCTCCATGTCATCACGTTGCTGGTTTAAATTTTCCCAAAATTTGATTTGTTTTTCAATTCTTGAAATACTTTTTAGTAGATTTGAAGCATGTTTACTATCATTCCAAAAATTAGAAGTTGATGATTCTTTTTGAAGTTTCTTTAAACTTGACTCTAGAGATTCAAAGTCAAAGGTACCTCCTAAGTTCAATATATTTTTTATCATTGCGATAAAATCTTTCTTTGAGGTCTGCCAATTCCACCTAAAAATTTAATATAAAATTTGTTAAAATAGACTTATAAATCAGTCCCCGGACGATATAAAAAGTCTTTCATTTAAGTACCTTCTGAGTTTCATCTCATCTAAATCTAGGTTAACAAAGCGTCCATTCTCAGCAACTAATATTTTTCCTCTCTCCTCTGAAATTAGAACTACTATTGCATCAGATTCTTCAGTTATTCCGAGCGCTGCTCTGTGACGGGTACCCATTTCTGGGGAAATCATGGAACTTTCAGTTAATGGCAATATACATCCTGCTGCCTCTAATAAGGTGTTCTGTAATATTACGGCACCATCATGCAGTGGTCCATTTGGGTTAAAAACTGATAGTAATAATTGAGTGGAAACTTCTGCTTTCATTGCCGTACCTGTTTCTTTATAAGATCTCAGGCCAGTTTCACGTTGAAGCACAATTAAGGCCCCCCATTTTTTTTTCGCAAGTTGCAAAGATGCGTCAACAACAGATTCTAATGATCTTGTGGAGGAACCGGTACGAAAAATTAGTTGGAAAAACTTTGTCTGTCCTACATAAATCAATAATCTTCTAATTTCAGGCTGAAACAATATTACAAAAGCTACTACCCATACTGTTTGAAACTGATTTACAAGCCATGATGTGGCACTCAAACCAAGTGCATTAAATAAAAACGAAGAAATTAGTAATATTATTAAACCTATTAACATTTGTCCAGCTCTTGTGTCCCTAAAATAATAATACACCCTGTAAAAAATCAGAGTTACAATTATCAAATCAACTAGATCAAATAATGTAATTGTCAAAAAGCCAATCTTAAATAATGTCATTTAGCAGTTCGGATCCTCTCAATAATTTTAACTACTCGTTTAATTTCTAATACATCATGAACTCTCACCATACGAGCGCCATTAAGAATACATGCAGATACAGCCGCAGACGTGCCTTCTAATCTATTTCCTGTGGACAGTGACAAAACTGAACCAATAAATGATTTTCTACTTGGCCCTATTAAAACTGGGTAACCTAGAGAACACATACGATTTAAATGACGGATTATTGAAAAATTATCTTCAACAGTTTTTCCAAAACCTAAGCCTGGATCAAGTATGATTTGTTTATCTTTAACACCAATCGATTTAGCTTTTTTTATTCTATACTTAAAAAATTTAATTATTTCATCGATGATATTCCCGTAATGAGGGCTGTTCTGCATGGTTTCTGGATTTCCCTTCATATGCATAATTACCACAGGGACATTGTGTTTGGATATTATTTGGACCATGGATTTATCAAAACGAAGACCGCTAATATCATTTATGATATCTGCTCCAGCTTTTATCGATTCATAAGCAACTTGAGATTTGTAGGTATCCACAGAAATCAATGAGTTTAATGAAAACTTCCTGACTTCCTGGATAACGGGAATCACGCGATCCAATTCATCACTTACGTCCACAGGTTTTGCCCCTGGACGAGTTGATTCACCCCCAATATCTAAAATATCTGCCCCCTCTTCTAGTAGGGCTTGGGCGCGCTCAGTTGCATTTTTGATAGATAAATATTTTCCACCATCACTAAAAGAATCCGGGGTTACATTAATTACACCCATTACAAGAGTCTCTTTGTTTGAGCTGGAATGCCAATTGTTGAAATTTTTATTTGTGATAGTTGAGTTCAATTTCAAATATCCAAAGCATATATCAAATAAAGTTGATCTTGTTGATTGTTGTACTTTTAAACTTTTTTCTTGGGCACGCTCATTTTCCTTTTTCGTGTTTTCTTTGGCCTTTGTCCATTAATTCTTCTTGTCAATTTTTGACCCTTTATAATTTTTGATAAATCTTGGGAAGTTATTGTTTCATACTTCAATAATTCTCTAGCTAGTCTATGAAGTAAATCAATATCCTTCCTAAGTATTTCATCAGATGTTCTTTGTGCCTCTCTAACAATTCTGGATACTTCTTCATCGATCATTCTTGCTGTTACATCACTATAATCATTATTTGATTGAATTTCTCTACCTAAAAATATTTCTTGATTTTTTTTACCAAATGTCATCGGCCCAAGTAAATCACTCATGCCCCACTCTACAACCATCTTTCTTGCTATCTCTGTGGCTTGCTCAATGTCATTTCCTGCGCCTGTTGTCATCTGATCAAAAATAAGAACTTCAGCGCTTCTTCCACCCATTAAAATGACTAACCGCCCCTCAACATATTCGCGGGTATAACCATGACGTTCATCCATTGGTAACTGCATTGTAACTCCCATAGCGCGACCTCTTGGGATGATTGTAATTTTATGAACTGGATCCGCACCTTTAGTTCGCATTGCAACTAAAGCATGTCCGGCCTCATGATATGCGGTAACTTCTTTTTCATGGTCAGACAACACCATACTTTTTCTTTGAATACCCATCATGACTTTATCTTTTGCTTCTTCAAAATCATCTGTATCAATAGATTTTTTTCGTTTTCTAGCCGCTAATAGAGCTGCTTCATTAACTATATTTGCAATATCTGCACCAACCATCCCTGGTGTACCTTTTGCAAGAGACTGAAGATCTATTTTTCTTCGATTTAATACTATTTTTTTTGTATGGACTTTTAATATCCCTAATCTGCCCTTGTAATCTGGGACATCCACAACAATTTGTCTATCAAATCGACCAGGTCGAAGCAATGCTTTATCTAAAACGTCAGGGCGGTTTGTAGCAGCAATTACAATAACATTTTGAGTATTATCAAAACCATCCATCTCTACTAGAAGAGCATTTAAAGTTTGTTCTCGCTCATCATGACCACCACCTATGCCCGCTCCTCGTTGCCTACCTACTGCATCAAGTTCATCTATAAAAATTATGCATGGCGTAGTTTTCTTTGCTTGTTCAAATAGATCTCTAACCCTTGAAGCGCCTACACCTACAAACATTTCTACAAAATCAGCACCACTAAGGCTGTAAAAAGGGACGTTGGCCTCTCCTGCTACAGCTCTTGCAAGTAGAGTTTTTCCAGTCCCAGGAGGTCCTACTAAAAGAGCGCCTTTTGGAACAGTGGCTCCTAATTTTTGAAAACGTTTAGGGTTTTTTAGAAATTCTATGACTTCCTTCAATTCTTCTTTTGCTTCTTCACACCCTGCTACATCTTTGAATGTAACAAGTGGTTGATCTGAGGTCCAAAGTGATGCTCTACTTTTTCCAAAGTTAAAGATACCTTTAACACCTCCAGGGCCGCCTTGCATACGCCTAATCATAAAAATCCAGAAACCAATTAGTAAAAGCCAAGGAAGCATGTTTAATAGGTAACCTGTCCAATCTATTGTCTTTTCTTTGAAAGTATATTTTAACCCAGCAGAATCCCATTCGTCTGTTACTGAGCGATCAATAAATGGTAAGGTCAATTTAAAATTGGTTATATTGTCGAGCACACCAATGGAGGTTTTAACAGATTGAGGCAATTTAAATTCTCCATGAAATACGTTACCAATGATAACGCCTTTATCAATATCTTTGTTTTTGAGGTAATCCTTGTATTCAGTATACTCAATTTCAACTTCTTTTTTACTGGATTCTGTCAAAACTCCTGAAACATAGACTGCAAATAAAATTACACTAATCCAAATGAGACTTGTTTTCCCTGCTCTTTTCCATTCGAACTGCGAGGGGCTATTTTCTTTATTTTTATCAGGTGAATTGTCATTATTAGATGTTTGATTATTTTTCATCTTAGTTTATCCTCTTTCTAACTCATTTTTTTTAAAATATTGATTTAATGTATAAATTGCACCTAAATTTCTGTATTTCTGGTCAAAATCAAGACCAAATCCTACAACAAATTCCTCCTTAACTTCAAATCCTATGAAATCAATAGGGAAATCTAAATTCGCCGTCTTTTGTCTTTTTAACAAGGTTACGATTGAAAACGACCTAGGCACAAAATTCATTAAATGCTTCCTTAAAAACTTAATTGTAGCCCCCGAATCGATTATATCTTCAACCAATATTACATGTCGATTTTTTATATCTACAGAGATATCTTTAACTAATTCTACCTTACCAGTGGACAGGAACCCGCTGTAGCTGCTTGCTTTAATAAAATCTAATGTACAACTAATACTTAATTTTCTTATTAGGTCAGCTAAAAATATAAAACTACCATTCAAAACACCTATTAGGATGGGCTCTCTGGAATTATAGCTTTTTGATATTTCTTCAGCCAGTTCTGTTATTTTTATATCGATTTTTTCTTTCGAAAACAACAGTGATAGTTTTTTTATCTCACTCATTTAATTTTTATTCTACATATCTAAGTTTAATTGCTTTATTCGTATTTTCTGTGATTTTTGCCCATTCAGATATCCTATAACCGCATACCCAAAAAATTCGCCCATTTGCAGTCATCACTGTTTGTCTCATTTTATCGAATCGATTAACCTTGAGGTTGATTAAAAAATCACTAACCTTTTGGTGACCATTCATTCCTAATGGTTGAAAAACATCACCATTTCTCCAAAGCCTCAATTCTAGTTTCATGTTTTTTAAAACACACCAATTTACATACTCAATATTTTTGGAATTATCATTTAAAAAATAATTTTCGACAAGAGATAATTTATATTTCTTATCTATAAAATATGTGTATTTATTAAAGTTTAGTTTTATTTTTTTTGTTAGTTTCTTAGAATATATTTTTTCCCCAAAAATAATTTTCCTGTCTATGAGAAGATCCCATTTATTTCTCAAAATTAATTTTTTCCCTGTTTTGGGTGTTTTTAAAAAATTTTTCATTCGATTTAAATCATATTTCGACCAAAAATTCATTCCATCAGAAGTTAAAAATTGAATTAACCTTACGATTGAAAAAGTTGGAGTTTTTTGAACAAGATCAATAGGGATTGCAAAGTCACTATCCGTATAACTTACCTTCTTTAAAAGTATTTCATGGATAAAATAATCTAATGAATTTTTCCATTCACTAAAGTGCTCAGCAGATTGATTTATCGCATTAATCATGTCATTATTTTGTTCCTCCCATTCACTAAGAACTCTCTTTCTTATGAAGTTTCTTGGAATATTAACATCATCATTTGTCGGATCAATTACATAGGGTATTTGATATTTTTTTACGAAATTTTTTATCTTTCGCTTTGGGAAAAATAAAAAAGGTCTGATTAAATTTTTATTCTTCGTCCCAATACCGCATAAACCTGATACCCCTGAATGCCTTGATAAGTTCAACAATACAGTCTCAGCTTGATCATTAGCATGATGTGCTGTTAGGATATAATTTGCATCTGCATTTTTAGCTATTTTATCTAGCTGATGATAACGATTTTTTCTACACCATGATTCAATGCTATCACCCCGTTTGATGTTTTTTGGTTTTAATGTTCTGTAGAAAAATGGGACTTCAAATCTCTTAGCAATTGATTCAACAAACTTTAAATCCTCAACAGATTCATTTCTTATACCATGGTCAACATGTCCAATTACGAAGTCATAACATTTTAATGATTTAATTGCAAAAAACATTGCCATGGAATCCATTCCCCCTGAAACGGCTATCAATAATCTTTGTTTTGTATTTGATTCCAGTAAGTTGTGGAGATTAGAATAAAAACTTTTACAAAAAGGGTCTTCCGAAATTTTTTGTAAAACCATTTTATTAGATATATACATTTTTAAATTTTGTTAGACTCCAATTACAAAATAATATTTTTTAAAATAACAAAATATTAGAGAAGTTTTGTGTTGTTATATTTTTTATTCAATAATAATTAAATCTTATCAAAAAACAGATGATCAAAACAACTAAGTTTATCTTTAAAAGAATGAGGATAAAGAAACCATTCTGCTGCGGATATGCTGCTAAAGATGGAATTACCATCAGATGGTGTAAAACAAAAGCCAACGATCTCATGATCGTTTTTCACATTAAGAGTTTTTTCGACAACAACTGCCTGATTCAAGATTCTACCATAATGCCCATGATCACGCCCAAAAGAAAAAACTGAACTAGTCATATCTTTTGATGTCATGGCTATCAAGTTATTTGATTTTAATAGAGACTTCACTTTTTGCAATGAAGTTGGCTCCCTAACTTTTAAGTTGAACCACAAAACATGCATATATTGACTATTGATCCTCATTTCAGATGAAAACAAATTTAATTCCATGCCAAGAGTGCGGAATAAATCAACAGAATCTTTTGCGTGATGAGAGCCATATCTTTCATTCAAGTGCATATTCACCTGGGGCGAGGGTATAAATCCAGAATCTTGGCTTATATCGTTAGCTCTTCGTATACAAACAAATTTTCCATCAATTAGATTATCTGGGTCAATTGAAAGCGCGAGTGTCTTCGTAATGGATGAAATATTATGAGAATTACAAGAAATAACTTGAATAAATTTATCAGATTGATCTAGAGCACTATCATTAATTCCATAGGCATACTTCTTACCAAAACCATTTTGATCACCTTGAATAATAAATCCCTTAACATCATTTTTAAAATCATTGTAATATTCTTTTTTACTACTAATTTGATTGCTTTTCGTAGAACAATCGATCACGACCGTTGCCCTTTTTATGGCCTCGTCAGATTCAAAAGCAGGATCCAAATTAAGTTTTTTGAATTCATTTATTTTATCTTGATCTGTTACTAACCTAGCACCTCTTTTGATTAAATCTATCACTTTTGATTTATCTGTTTCACTAGCCACCTCTTTTTTAAAGGTAATTCCATCTATACCCAATTGATCACGATAATCGCATAATAAGCCTATTAATGGTTCTCCAATCGTTCCAGTTCCTATGACATGGATAATTTTTCTTTCCATTCTAAAAATTTTCCCTAACTTTTTTTATTTTAAAATATTGTAAAAAAAACCAACCAACGATAATACCATAGACCGCAAACTCTGCTAAAATTAGATACAACACTTAAGAGGCCTCGCTTGTGTGACGCAAGATATGTATCCTGAAACGTATCATAAATGAAGAAACAATGATAAAAGAAAAGAAAGAGAATAAAATTAAATATGTTGGTAATGAATTATTTTCATCAAAATATTGACCAACTTGAGGGTGGGATTGCAATTCAGGCAACCAGAATTTAACAGAGTAAAAAATTAAAGGAACATCGATAAAGGCTACTATTCCCAATATTGCAGCATATCTTGGAACCTGTTCTGAGCTACCTCCAAATTCTCTTAACATAAAATAACCAATATAGATGAGAAATAAAATTAAACTGGTTGTCAACCTTGGTTCCCAAGGCCAAAAATAACCCCATGCTGGCTTTGCCCAAATCGGCCCAGTTGTGAGTACCATAAACATAAATAATGTACCAACTTCAGCACATGAATAGCCTATGTCATCCCATATACTTTCTTTTTTTATCAAGAAGATCACGCCGGCAATCATCACAGCAAAATAAATAAGAAAGGCTGTCCATGCCACTGGAACATGAATGTAGAAAATATTTCCGAAAACCCCTTGTGCCTTATTTGGGGGATCTAAAGAAGTGACTAAATAAATATTTACAATACTTAGAATGATTGAAAAAATTAGATGGTATCTATTTAATTGAATTTTAAAAAAAGACATTATTCTTCAACAATATAATCAAACAATAAATAACCTAATAGGCCATAGACCATAAAAAACGTGAACATTATTAAGAGCCAATAATTCCACTGATTTATAGGACGATTTTCAAAAATATACATCGTGCTTTTTGTCGCAGAAATTACAACTGGAGTTACAAGCGGAAATAGTAAAATAGGAATTAGCATATCCCTCAACTGAGATCTCAAAGTCAAACCGGAGATTAGGCAACCTACCGAAACAATTGCACCTGATCCTAAAACTAGAACTATGAAAAACTGAGGGATTGAAAATTGAATGCTAATTCCTAATAGTACTACAAAAGGAAGAATAAAAAAAAACTCTGAAATCATTAAGAAACAAAAAGAAGTAACTACTTTTGATAAATAGATCAAACCACGATCTGTGGGTGCAGATATCCAGCTAAAGCAACCTTCGAAATCTCTCTCATATGAAAATAGTCGATTTAACCCTAATGTAGAAGAAAACAAAATAATGATCCATAAAAACCCTGGTGCAAATTTATGAACTAATTGGGATGATGATTGAAAGGCTAAGGCAAAAATAACAGTTGAGGATAAGCCAAAAACAAACATGGAGATAACTATTTGCTTCGATCGCCATTCAATTAAAAATTCTTTCCATAATAGATTTCTCATATTTTATTAGATTTCACTCCAACTGCCATCAATTAAAAAACCAACTTGATTTGTATATTTTTCTAACCATTTTAAATCGTGCGTTACGATAATGATTGTTTTTTTTTCTTGCTTCCAATTATTTATGAATGAATTGAATAATTGTATTCCACTCTCATCTAACCCTGAGGTCGGTTCGTCCAATAGTACAACTTCTGGGGACAAGAGTAAAAGAACTGCCAATTTTAACCTTTGAAGCATGCCTGCAGAAAAAAACCTGATTTCTCTGTCAACCTGATTTTTTAGTCCAACAGAAGATAAAATTTCATGAGTTAAATCTGAAGTTTTATTATACAGACTCCCAAAATACTGAAGATTTTCTGATGGAGTTAGTGATCCGTACATACCAACTTCATGATTTATTAAAAATGTACTCTTTCTAGTATCTTTTGAAGTAGATGATACTTGCGCACCACCGATACTTATATTTCCTGAATCAATAGATGTAAGCCCAGCTATGCATTTTAGAAAAGTACTTTTACCACTCCCATTGGGACCTGTTATACCATAAATATTACCAGAGTTAACTTTAAGATTAATTGAATTTAGAATTACATTTTTTTGAAAAGATTTAACAAGATTGTCTATATCTATATTCATTAATTTTTTTTCAATTTTACAATAATTGACGATATTTGGTTTTTAAGCAACTCTTTATTACCCATGTAATCATTTTTATCGATGTTGCCTATACTATAATCCAATTCCAATTCTTTAATTTGTTGAAGCAAATTTTCTTTTTTTCTTTCTAAATCACGTTTTTCAGTATTAATTAAAAATTCATTAGAGTATTCAAATAAGGGGGTTCCTATGTACCATACTAGGGTAGAAAAAGTAAATACTAAAAAAATAAAAGATATTAAATCCATTGCTTATTTCTTTTAGGCCACAGACTAATCATTGTTCCAGCGATTAAGATATATCCTCCTAACCATACCCACCAAACAAGAGGATTTATCATAATTTTCATGTAAGCAATCTTATTGTCAATATCAATACCTGAAAATATCGCATAAATGTCACGATGAATCGTGCTAAATATATCAAGTTCACTGTGCGGCTGCCTTTTATCTGGATTTGGATCTTTGTGAAAATATATTCGCTTTTCAGGATTTAGCATTGTTACTGTATTTTCTTCATTATCTTGAACATTTAAATCAGCAATCCACGCAAAATGGTTAGGTCTTTCATCAGTTTTAAGGGATTCTAATTTAAATTTATAACCATCAAATTTTTTCTCTTCACCTACCTTTATTGCAAACTCAGTTTCGGAATCAAAAGCATGTCCAGTAAATCCAATAAACATGAACACAATCCCCAGGTGAACTAGATGGCCCCCATACCTGCTTCTATTTTTCAAAACAAGTGATCTAAGAGCCATTAATATTGATTCATCAAACCTATTAATCCTCGATAGAGTTCCCCGATAAAATTCCTTAAATATTGCAAAAATTGAAAAAGATGCTAAACTAAAAGCAATTTGTGCGAAGAAACTTATTTCAATTAAAAAACAAATTATGAAAACTGCAGCTCCTGCCAAAATTGGTGTTGTAAAGTTTCTCAAAAAAGCTTTTTTAGAAGTCCTCCCCCAAACTAATAATGGCCCAACTCCAGTTAGGAATAACAAAACTAATCCAATGGGGGCATTTACTTTATTAAAAAATGGTGCCCCAACTGTAATTTTTTCTCCGCGAATGGCCTCTGATAGAACGGGAAAAATTGTACCCCAGAATACAGAAAAGCATATTACTACAAATATAACATTGTTTAGAAGGAAACCACTCTCTCGTGAAGTAAATGATTCAATTCTTTTTTCATTCCTAAGGAATGGGTATCGTAGCCAAAATAAAATGGAACAGATTGATATTAGTAACAAAATAAATATCATGAACGCAGGACCTAGGTCAGAGACGGCAAACGAATGAACTGATGACATTATCCCGCTTCGTGTTAAAAATGTGCCGAAAATAACTAGTATAAAAGTCATGATAATCAAAATCATATTCCATGCTTTTAACATACCTCTCTTTTCTTGGACTATTATAGAATGAAGAAAAGCTGTCCCTGTTAGCCATGGCATGAAAGAGGCATTTTCAACAGGATCCCAGGCCCAATAACCACCCCAACCAAGTTCTTGATATGCCCACCAACCACCTAAAATAATACCCATACTTTGGAACATCCAAGCAATAAGCGTCCAGCGACGAATTGAGCGAATCCATGTAAATCCATCATATTTAGTTATTAGTGAAGCAATAGCAAATGCAAAAGGAATTGTAAATCCAATGTATCCCAAATATAAAGTGGGTGGATGAATAGCCATGGTTAAATTTTGTAAAAGTGGGTTTAGACCGTTGCCATTTGTCACAATGAAATCTGCTTCGGTTGGGGAAAATGGATTTTCAATGAAATTAACCAGAAGCAAAAAGAACGACTGGATAAATACAATTACGATTATCACCCAGGGCATTAATATTGAATAAGCGTCTCTGTAAATAAACAAGGTAATAAGGCTATACACAGAAAGTACGAACAACCAAAAAAGGAGAGAGCCCGATTGCCCAGCCCAGAGAGCAGTGAACTTGTAAAAAATAGGAGTTTCATAGCTAGTGTAATGCGCCACATAACTAATATCAAAATTACTTGTAATTAATTCATTAAGTAGAAGTATGGTGGAAAGTATTACTAAAATTGATATCGAAAGTGAACAGCGCCAACCTGCTAAAAAGTAACTGTAGTTTTTTGTTTTTAAGAAAATTGAAAAACATAAAACACATATGCCTGCCAGTCCCAAAGCTAGGCTAATTAATATCGAGCCTATAATTGGAGTCATATGGATTTTAAATTATAAGATGATTCATTTCTGAGTTCGCCCTCATATCTAGAGGCACATTTTGTCTGCAACTGATCTGCAACAAATAGATCATTCAAGTAATTACCCTCAACGATTATCTCTGCATCATCCTTAAACAAATCAGGTCTTGTACCAATGAACTTAACATCAACAGTGCTCTCGCCCTGCTTCAATCTAAACTTACACTCTAGTTGATCGTGTTCTGCAATCACAATAGAACCATTGTCAACTAGTCCACCAAGACGTATTCTCTCATCGCCTTTTGCTTGCGGCAAATCATCTATTGACAAAAAACGAACAATCCCCGAATTAGTACGATTTGGATTCCAGGTCACCCAAGAAACCCAAGTTATAGCCAGCAGGCTTACGATTGAAATTGATATGACTACTTTGTGGTTCATAATTACTTTAAAAATAATTGATTTTTTAGAACTATAAATGCCTCGTATAACATCCAGATTATTAAAATTATAAGTAAAATATTAATTCCTAGCAATAGCAAATTGCTCATGTAAAAAGATTTAGCTTGAAAAACTAGTGTTGTAAGTGTCATGACAGTTATGATTAAAAAAGGTATTAACAGCAATGTAACTGGGCGTTTTTTCTTTAAAAAGTATATTGTTAAAATCATAAATATCAACGCCGCGAGCATCTGGTTTGAAGCTCCGAAGATTGGCCAAAGCAGCCAAGCAGCTTGGGTGCTTAATCCGGTGTTCGGATCTTCTAAACTCCAAAGAGATAAAAATAGTGCTGGTAATACTGAACATATTGTTGATATAAAACGACTTTTTAGAAACTTAATTTGTGTAGAATTACCTATTTCAATCAAAATGAATCTCTGAATTCTTGTTGCAGTGTCCAACGTTGTGGCCGCAAAAGAAATAACCAAAACAGCCATTATTGTAACAGATAGTCCGGAAGGAATTCCAATTGATTGAATCAGAGCTGCACCCCCCAAAACAAAAGCAGTGGCTTTATTTGTTGTTGCATGCGCCCAGGTATCATAATAGATCTCCCAGCTTAGGTTAGTTATTTTGCCAACTGAAGGTAGATTACATTCACCAACTATTGAAATTCCAGCAACCGCTGCTACAAGGCTGAATAATGCTAAGGTTCCCTCACCAAGCATAGCGCCATATCCTATCAATTTTGAATCTTTAATATTGCTTATTTGCTTTGATGTGGTTCCGGATGCGATAAGACCATGAAATCCACTTATTGCACCGCATGCAATCGTGACAAATAACAAAGGAAATATATCTGGCCCCACCCCGTCGATATCCCTAACAATTGGAGCATCAACTGCTGGTTGAGAGATCATTATTCCACAAAATAGAAGGATAAGTCCAACTATTAGTTGATGACTGTTTATGTAATCTCTTGGTTGCAGTAAAATCCACACTGGTAACAAGCTAGCAATTGTTGAGTAAATAAACAAAAGTACGATCCATAGATTTGTCTGTTCTGCAGTATTTAAATTAAAGTTTTCAAAGGATATCGGAAATAAGCTACCTATAAAAACAAAAATATACAAAAATACCAAAGCAATTAAAGAGGGTAACATAATATTAGTTTTTTTCTTGTAAAATAAGTAGCCAATTAAAATAGCAAAAATGATTTCAATGTTTACTGGCAAAACAGCCGTTGGCACGCTAACAAAAAGTCCTGCTATTGCCATTGCAAATACTGCTAGAACCAACCAAGTTAACATCATTACAAAAATGAGAAACATAATTCGAACTCTTTTATTAATAACAGATCCTGTTATACTCGCTATCGTCTTCCCTTTTTCCTTAACTGAAATCACAAGAGCTCCAAAATCGTGGACAGCTCCAATAAAAATTGTACCCAAAACAATCCATAAAAAGGCAGGCAACCAACCCCAATAAGCTGCAATACATGGTCCAATGATTGGTGCTGCACCAGCTATTGATGTAAAATGATGACCAAAAAGTATTTCTTTTTTTGTTGGAACGAAATCAATTCCATCCTCAAACTCCTCCGATGGAACTCTTCTTTGGGAAGTTTTTAAATCAAAAACTCTTGAAGCGATATAAGAGGCATAAAACTTATAACCTATCAAAAAAGTTGAAAGGCCAATAATGACGAGAAAAACTGAGCTCAAACTTTAGCTTATTTTATTCTCTTTTTGAAGGCAAAAGTTTTTGATTTGTTTCGTTAAGCCGTCCGCGTCAAGGTTTAGCATGGATAATATTTCATCCCTTGTCCCATGTTCAACAAACAAATCAGGTAGACCAATCTTTTTAAAACGGCCTGTAAAGCCATTTTCTAATAACCACCCAGCCACACCATCACCAAAACCACCAACTACTGTTCCTTCCTCGATTGTGATTACTTGCGAAAATGTTTTATTTATAGTATCAAGGTAAGAAGTATCCATTGGTTTGACGAATCTACAGTTTACAACTTCACAGGATATTCCCAATAAATCTATTCGACTTGCAGCCTCTAAAGCAGTGTATACCAAAGATCCAACAGCTAAAATAGTAATATCAGAACCTTTTTTTTCCACTTGCCATGAACCTATAGGAATCAATTCGGTTTGTCCCGATTCATCAAATTCAACAGAACTTGTTTTGGGGTATCGTATCGCAAAAGGCCTGTCAAATAAATTTAATGCTGTATAGAGCAGGTGCCGAAACTCATTCCCATTTTTGGGAGAGGTAACAATTATATTTTGAATACAACGCAAATATGCAATATCTAGCGAACCATGATGGGTAGGCCCATCTTCACCAGCTATTCCAGCACGGTCCATACAAAATATAACAGGTAGATTCTGTATTGAAACATCATGGACAATATGATCATAGGCCCTTTGTAAAAATGTTGAATAAATCGCAACAATAGGTCTTATTCCTTGAGTTGCAAGTCCAGCTGAAAATGTGACAGCATGTCCTTCAGCAATACCAACATCGTAATAACGACTGGAAAATTCTTTTGAATACTCCACAAGTCCTGTACCTTCCCTCATTGCGGCTGTGATGCATACAGTATCTTTTCTGTTTCTAGCGATCTCACATGATAATTTTGAAAAAACGTCTTGGAAATTAGGAGCACTAGGTATGTTGGTATTTCTATTTTTAACAATTTTTTCGATTTTCCCATTAGGTTTAACTGCATGATATTTTATTGCATCATTATGATATTTACCATTCCCAGCGCCCGTGGATACCATCCCCTTACCTTTTTTTGTCAATACGTGAAGTAGAACAGGATTTTGAATATCCTTTATATTGTCTAAAGTTTTAATTAGTTCAGGTAAGTTATGCCCGTCAATTGGACCAAAATACCTGAATCCTAGTTCTTGAAATAAAATTCCTGGAACAATTAAACTTTTAAGACTTTCATCAATTTTCTTCACTAAAGAACGAGTTTTATTTTTTGCGATAGGTAGTTTCCCTGTCAAATCCCAGAATTCATTTCTTATTCTATTGTAAAGTGGATTAGATATTAAACGTGTAAAATAGGTAGATATAGCGCCTACATTAGGACTGATAGACATTTCATTATCATTTAGGATAACTAAAAACTGTTTATTAAGATGACCCGCATTATTAATAGCCTCAAATGCTAGCCCACCAGTCATTGAACCATCTCCTATAATTGCCGAGACCCTAAAGTTTTCATTTTTTTGATATCTTCCCTCAGCAATCCCCAAAGCTGCTGAGATTGAGGTGGAAGCATGCCCAGCACCAATTACATCATATTCACTTTCAGAACGCTTTAGAAATCCACTGAGACCCCCAAATTTTCTTATACTTGGGAAATTTTTAAATCTACCTGTAAGAAGCTTGTGTGCATATCCTTGATGTCCAACATCCCAAACAAGTTGATCTATTGGTGTATTAAATATGTAGTGCAGAGCGACAGTCAGTTCAATGACGCCAAGAGTAGGCGCAAGATGACCACCAATATTGGTAATTGTGTCGATGGTATAATACCTAAGTTCTTTACACAGAACCTCTAAGTCTTCATGGGACATATTTCGTATATCCTGAGGGCTTTTAATATTGGGTAAATAATTTAATTTCATTTTTCTAATTAATATTTTTGTAATATACTAAACTTTCAGAATCAAAAAGTATCTTATGAAAGACATCAATATTGTTTAATTCTGGGTGGAAGGAAAGTCCTAAATACATATCTGAGAAAACTGCGATTGGGCTACCATTAATTTCGCCTAAAATATTCATCTTTTTGGAGACTTTAGTTATTTTTGGCGCTCTTATTAGGGTCGCAGGTAATTTAATTGCTAAAGATGGGTTAAAATTAAACTCTACCATTTCTGTGGTGGAATCTAGTTGTTTACCGTAAGCATTCCTCTTAATAGTTATATCAAGCAAGGATAGGGGAATCACTTTTTTATCTAGCACATTATTAGCCATTAATATGAGTCCAGCACAGGTACCCATTACTGGTTTTGACTTGCTAAAATTTTTAATTGGCTCTCTTAATTTAAATGAATCCATAAGAAGCGAAATAGTGGTTGACTCTCCCCCCGGGATAATTAGGCCATCTATTCCCTCGAGATCAGATGGAAGTTTAACGGATGAGGAATTAATCCCAATATTAGAAAGAATACGATGATGCAAAGAAAAATTTCCCTGCAACTCTAATACACCTACTTGAATTACCAGCCCCTATCTTGTAATCGTTTCTCCTTGGGAATTTCAGAGATGTCTAAACCCTTCATGGCTTTCTTCAATCCTGTGCTAGCCTCGGCAACAAGGGATGAATCTTTATAATGAGTTGTAGCTTTGACGATTGCGTTTGCTCTTGATTCAGGATCAGCGCTTTTAAAAATTCCAGATCCAACAAAAACTGATTCTGCACCGAGTTGCATCATCAATGAAGCATCTGCTGGTGTAGCTATGCCTCCTGCAGCAAAATTTGGGACTGGAAGCCTTCCAAGCTTAGAAACTTGTTGTATTAAAGAAAGCGGTGCACCAAGATTCTTCGACTGCGCTACCAATTCATCTTGGTCCATTGTTTTAAGCTGCTTGATCTGCTTGTTTATTGTTCTCATGTGACGTACTGCTTCAATAATATTCCCACTACCTGCTTCACCCTTTGTTCTTATCATGGCAGCACCTTCAGCTATACGTCTAAGCGCCTCTCCAAGGTCTTTACAACCACAGACAAAAGGAACTGTAAATCTATGTTTCCAAATGTGGTTACTTTCATCAGCTGGAGTTAAGACCTCACTCTCATCAATAAAATCTACTGCGAGAGTTTCTAGTACTTGAGCTTCTGCAAAATGACCAATTCTACATTTTGCCATAACTGGAATTGATACAGAATCTTGAATCTTCTTTATCATATCAGGGTCACTCATTCTCGCAATCCCGCCATCTTTTCTTATATCTGAGGGTATTCTTTCTAAAGCCATTACAGCGCATGCACCTGATTTTTCTGCAATTTTTGCTTGTTCAGAGTCTGTGACATCCATAATGACTCCTCCTTTAAGCATTTCTGCTAAACCTACTTTTACTTCAAATGATCCTTTACTCATAGATTAATTCCTTATCACTTGTTTTGCCAATTATTTTAATTTTTTCTACTACCTCATGGATGGTCTCATCTGGCGTTGATGCACCTGCTGAGATACCTACTGTATCACATTTATTGAACCAAGATATTTCTAAATCTTTTGCACCCATGACTTGATATGAGCGCTTGTTTCGCTCCAGCGCCAATTGAGTCAGTCTTTTTGAATTAGCACTAGTGAAAGATCCAATTACGATCATAACATCACAATTGATTGATAATTCTTTTATTTGTTCATGATTTCTTCTAGTGGGGAAACATATAGTATTTATGAAACGTAAGTCAAACACCTTTTGCATTAAAACATTTATAATTTCTTGGACATTTTCAATCATCTGAGTTGATTGAGTAACAACTCCTGCCTTTTTCATTTTTCTTAATTTTTTTGCTTCATCAATATTTGATAAGACAATTGGGTTTGTAACTTGTCCAGCTATTGCAACTACCTCATCATGACCATGATCCCCAATGATAATAGTTTTACGACCTTCTTTTTCAAGAAGTTTGATTTCATGGTGTATTTCAGTTACTAATGGGCAGGTTCCATCAACCAGTTTAATTTTCTTATCAGATGCTTTTTCCCACAGTTCTGGCACTGTGCCATGTGCACGAAATAAGAGAGTTTTATCCTCAGGAACGTCATCTATAGAATTAACAACTTTTGCGCCTTTTTCTGATAAATTTTTAATTACTCTCTCATTATGTACTATTGTACCGAGCATGTATATTTCACCATCAGTATCCAAATTGTCATTGGCAAGATTGACAGCGTCTCTAACACCGAAACAATAGCCCGCATCTTTAGCAAGATAAATTTTCATATATTTTTACCATTTATTTTTTTCTTTATTGAAGAAATAGTAGCTTCTAAGACTTTTTCGCTTACGTCTCCCAAGGTTCCAGGTACCATTGCACCTGCAGCAAAGGCGTGGCCTCCGCCACCTAGCTTTTTCGCTATATCATTTACGATTACATTGCCCTTTGAACGAAAATTTATCCTGCAAGACTCCTCACTTTTTTCGTGAATCATTAAAGCTATTTCAACTCCTTTTATACTCCTAACAAGATCAGAAAATCCATCTACATCTTGGTTAGTTGCATTTGCTTTAGTTATCATTTCTTGAGTTATAACAAACCAAGCCAATAATCCTTGCAGTTCATAATTTAGTTGAGATAAAACCCCACCCATTAATTTCATCCTCGATTTGTTACTATTTTCATAAATGTTTTTATAAATAGAATGAGTATCAATATTATTCTCTAAACATTCAATTGCAATTTCATGACATTTTCGATCAGTATTACTATGTCTGAAAGAACCAGTATCAGTCATTACAGCCGTGTAGATGCCCTCTAAACTTTTTTTATCAATACTGCTTTTTCTGGAGAATTTTAAATAATCATAGACCATACATCCTGTTGCAGCTGCAGAAAGATCAACAATATTATGGGAAAAAAAATTTTTCTTCGGGTGAGGGTGATGATCAATGTTAATTGTTTCCAAATTGTATTTTTTAACTAAACGGGCAATTGCTCTTGTCCTCGCAAAATCTCCAACGTCAAAAATCATAACTAAATCAACAGCTTTTATCCAAGAATCATGAAAAGGTGGATCATAGTATTCAAAGATATTATCCTCATTTAAAAAGTCATAAACATCTGGATGTATAGAGCAATTAATGATCCTTGCATCCTTCCCAATCTCTTTTAAATGATAATAAATTCCACGTTCCGATCCTAATCCATCGCCATCAGGATTTTCATGAGTAGTAAGTAAAATCCTTTTGCTCTTTTTAATCAGTTCATCAACAAGCCTCCATTTAATTTGAGTATTATTAGAATTCATTTTTATTTGGTTTGCTTCCATAATATTTCGGAGGATCCATCTGATATATTAATTTTTCTAGCCAATATAAACAGATAATCAGATAATCTATTTAAATATTTTAAGTGCAGATCTGATACGGGTTCTGATAAGTGAAGGGCTACAACTGCACGCTCCGTATCCCTGCATTCGGCGCGTGAAATATGAATTCGCGATGCTAGCTCTGTCCCACCAGGTAAAATGAATTCTTTAAGTGGTTGTAATGTACCGTTAATTTTTTCAGATTCAGTTTCTAGCCACTCCAACCTATCTTCACCCAATAGAGATAGATCACAATTTTTAAATGAAAGTTCTCCACCTAAATTAAAAAGATCATTCTGTATTTTTTCTAAATCGTGTTTTAAATCAGATTCAGATTCTAAAATTGTCCAGCCGATAACTGAATTAAGCTTATCAACTGCGCCCATTGCATTGATCCTTTTATCAGTCTTTGGCACTTTTATACCATCCGATAAACTGGTGTAGCCTTTGTCTCCATTTCTTGTTGTAACTTTTGTGAGTCTCATTACTGGCTAGAAAAAAATATAAGTTATTATAATGAATAGTGGGACTAGGATTGGAATCGACCATTTAATTAGATACCCAAAAAAACTTGGCATTTTTACTCCCGAAGTCTCGGCAATTGATTTAACCATAAAATTAGGCGCATTACCAATATACGTGTTTGCACCCATAAAAACAGCACCTGCAGAAATGGCTAAAAGGGTATTTGCCCGATCGCCCATCAAAATTAAAGGATCACCTCCGGCAGTATTAAAAAACACCAAATAGGTAGGTGCGTTATCTAGAAAACTAGACAGAATCCCAGTTAACCAAAAATACATGTAATTAATTGGTTCCCCAGATTTAGATGAAACGGAATTTATAATGCTGGAAAGTGCTCCATTATTTCCAGCTTTGAGAATTGCAATGGCAGGAATGATTGTTATAAAAATACCCGCGAACAATTTTGCGACCTCAACAATAGGAAACCAGGTATATTCATTTGATTTCCTAATTTTAATTGATGTAAGAGTCCAACTCGCATATGTTAATGAAAGTAATAACAAATCTCTCATGATATTTTGTAATTCTAGTTTTACGTGATATAGTTCAAAATATATACCAGGCTTCCAAAAACCAGATAATAAGACTCCAAACACAACACCTGCCAATAGTAAAAGATTAAAAGTACCCTCTATACTTAATTTTTCTTTCGGTTCCTTACCAATCGTATTTTTTGGCTCTTTCTTGTAAAAATAATAGTCTATGCCAAAAAAAATTATCAGCAGTGTTAAAACCATAAAAATCATTGGCAATAACATGGCTGTTGTGGTCCAAAAAAAATCAACTCCTTTAAGAAACCCCAGAAACAAGGGAGGATCTCCAAGTGGTGTTAGAGAACCACCTATGTTGGCAACAAGAAAAATAAAAAACACAACAATATGTACTTTATTTTTTCTGAAAGCATTTGCTCTAATGATAGGCCTAATTAACAGCATAGCTGCCCCTGTGGTTCCCATCCAGCTAGCAAGCATTGTGCCTATGAATATTATACAGGTATTAAGAATAGGAGTACCCACTAATGATCCTTTTAGGCAGACGCCTCCAGAAATAGTGAAAAGGGCTAGTAGAAGAATAATGAAAGGAACATACTCAAGCAAACCTACGTGCAATAACTCATAAATTGTGATTGATAAACCTTGAAAGGCAATGAAAGGTAAAACTAATCCTGTAGCCCAGAAAAAAGAAACCTTACCGAAGTTTTGGTGCCAAAAATGCGGTGCTAGAAGCGGGAAAACTGCAATAGATAATAGTATACCTACGAATGGGATTACCCAAAAAATATTAAGTTCGCTACCGTCGAGGTGTGGGACTCCAGCATGCGTATTTCCTGCTCCTAACACAGATGAAGGCAGAAGAATAGCGGCTAGGATTATATTTTTATATTTTTTCATTGAATATATTCCGATCTATTATGCTAAAATTACATTGTTTAATACAAATAGTAAAAACATGATCGGAATAGGATGAATTATAATCCAAACAACTATAAATTAGTCCATGCAAATTATTATGGGAATACTTATTTTATGTATTGCTATGCTAGCAATGTCAGTAGGTGTAATGTTCGATCGGAAACCTCTTTCTGGATCATGTGGCGGTATTGAAACTGATGGATTTTGTACAATTTGTGGAGGCGATAAAATGAAATGTGAAGAAATAGATGTTGCTAATGCAATATCGGGTAAATAGCTTTTCTCAATTCCAAGTTTTTTGAAGAGCAGAATATAATTCTATTTTTAAATTCATTTTCCATGATCCAAATCACACTTAATTGAGGATTGCTTTCTACTAGACTTAATCCTTTATCATGATCCAAAGCCATCAGAGCAGTTGCCCAGGCATCTGCCACCATACAACTATTTGCTAAAACTGAGACAGATAAAATATTACTATTTACAGGAAAACCAGATCTTGGGTTAATTGTATGTCCTAAAATTTGGCCCTCAAGGTTAACAAAATTTCTATAATTCCCTGATGTTGCCACAGACTTATCACCGGGAATTAGTATCAGCGCATATTTTGTATCTTGCGACTGTTTATTTGGCGGGTCTTCAATACCAATCGACCATTGATTCATTTTTTGATTTTTACCAGCACACCTGATTTCTCCACCTATTTCAACGAATATATTCCTATCATCTTTACCACTGACGTATTTAAATAATCTATCAACGGCATATCCTTTTGCAATGGCGTTTAAGTCCAATTTAGTTGCAATCTTAAGTTTTGTTAAGCTAGTTCCATTAACGATTATATTTCCATGCCCGGTGTATTTTAGTATATTATTTATCATATTAGAGTCAGGTGGTTCTTTCATCGGATTAGGACCAAAACCCCATAAGCTCATCAAATCGAAGACTGTAATATCAAAATATCCATTTGTTTTTTCAGATATTTCTTTTGCACTTTTTACAACTTCAATAAAAGATTTAGAAACGATAAAAGGCTCATATGATTCCCATCTGTTAAATTTCGATATTTCACTTGTGCTATCCCAAGTTGACATTTTTTTATTAATCGATAGTAATATAGAATCAATATCACTTTTATAGCCATCAGTATCAATATGATTCTTGGAAGAATTTATTTTTATGGAGTATGTAGTTCCCATCGTGGTACCTGTTATGTCAATTGTACGGGGTGTGTTTTGGCAAGATAGGAGAAAGAATAAAAAACAATACAG
>MDSW01097738.1_pt1 | contig 41040 bp, 30 predicted proteins | sample 811171 | NCBI WGS metagenome assembly MDSW01 (sample SAMN05326641, study PRJNA326480) | marine metagenome | isolation source: seawater | place: Atlantic Ocean: North West | collected 2012
AATCTAGACATTGGCCAATTTACAATATTTACACCTTTTACATATCTTGATCCAATAGCAACTTCACCTCCATGTTCAGCATTAGCATTATATAACCTAATTAAATCTTCTGGATTATGTGAAAAATCAGCATCCATTTCAAAAATATATTTATAATCCTTTTTTAATGCCCATTTGAATCCATGAATATAGGCTGTGCCAAGACCTAATTTCCCTTTCCTCTCCTCAATATGTAATGCTTCAGAATATCTATTAATTAATCCCTTTACAATATCTGATGTACCATCAGGTGATCCATCATCAATAATTAGAATATGAAAAGCCTTTTCTAAAGAAAATATTTTGAGTATTATTTTCTCAATATTTTCCTTTTCGTTATAAGTAGGTATAATTATTAAACTATCATTCATAGATGCAAAAATATACAAACAGTTTTATAAAATCTTTATTGAAGAGATATTTTAATAGATTCCACCACTGAAGGATCTAATAGTGTACTTGTATCACCCAGATTTTCTATATCTCCATGTGCTAATTTTCTAAGAATTCTTCTCATTATTTTCCCCGATCTAGTCTTAGGTAATCCGCTTACAAATTGAATCTTATCTGCTTTTGCAATTGGACCAACTTCTTTTGTTATCAAGTCATTTATCTCTTTTCTTAAAATACCTTCATCTTTAGGGGTTTCATGGCATATAACATAGGCGTATACACCATTTCCCTTAATAGAATGCGGATACCCAACAATTGCAGTTTCACACACATTCTTGTGCTCATCTATTGCACTTTCTATTTCAGCAGTACCTAGGTTATGACCAGAAACTATTAATACGTCATCTACTCTTCCAGTTATTCTATATAAACCTTCCTCATCTCTTAAAGCGCCATCTCCAGTAAAATATTTATTTTTAAATTTTGAGAAATAAGTTTCTTTAAATCTTTTATGATCTCCATAAATTGTTCTTGCAATTGATGGCCATGGATACTTAATACATAAACTTCCTTCAACAGAATTACCTTGAATTTCAATTCCATTATTATCAACTAAACAAGGTTGAATTCCTGGTAATGGTAATGTAGCAAAAGTTGGTCTTGATTTAGTAACTCCCGCTATATTAGAAATCATTATACCTCCCGTTTCTGTTTGCCACCAAGTATCAACAATTGGTGATTTTCTATTTCCAATTTCTTTATCGTACCAATGCCATGCATCTTCATTAATAGGCTCTCCTACTGTTCCAAGAACTTTTAATGAGGAAAGATCATAAGGTCTTACAAAATCTAATCCTTTTGCTTCTAAAGCTCTAATTGCTGTTGGTGCAGTATAAAAAATATTTACCTTATTCTCTTGAACTATTTGCCAGAAACGACCATAATCAGGATAAGAAGGTATTCCCTCAAACATAATTGTAGTTGCTCCTGCTAGTAGTGGCCCATATATTATATACGAATGACCTGTTATCCAGCCTATATCAGCTGTACACCAATAAATATCACCATCATTATATTGAAAGACATTTCTAAATGAGAATTCGGTATATATCATATACCCAGCCGTAGAATGTTGAATTCCTTTTGGTTTTCCAGTAGAACCAGATGTGTATAAAATAAATAACGGGTCCTCTGAATCCATAACTTCTATTGGGCAATTTTCTTCTACTTTATTTATCTCATCATGCCACCAAGTATCTCTATTTCCATCCATTGAGATCTTACATTTTGTTCTTTTAAGGACAATACACTTTTCTATTGTATTAGTAGAGTTCATTGCTTCATCAGAAATATCCTTAAGGGGTGTAATTTTAGCGCCTCTGTAACCACCATCTGCAGTAATTAGAATATTACAACTAGCATCATTTATTCTGTCAGAAAGTGATTTAGCAGAGAAACCAGCAAATACAACTGAATGGATTGCTCCAATCCTTGCGCATGCTAAAACTGCAATAGCCAATTCAGGAACCATTGGCATATATATACATACCCTATCACCTTTTCTCGCTCCATTATTCTTTAGAACATTTGCAAATTTACAAACCTCTGAATACAATTTATTATAAGTTAATGAGACACTCTCTTCATTTAGATTATTTGCAATCCATTTTACTGCAATATTTTCTCCTCTTTTTTCAAGGTGTCTATCTAAACAATTTTCTGTTATATTTAACTGACCACCAGAAAACCATCTTATTTCTGGCTTTGTAAAATCCCACTCAAGAACTTTTTCCCACTTCTTTCTCCAAACAAAGTTTTCTGCTTTCTTTTTCCAAAAAGATTCAGGGTCATTAATACTTTCTTGATACTGCTGCTTATATTTTTGATAGCTAATTATATTTTCCTCCATATGATATAATGTTAATTTCCAAAGATAATTTTTTTAAATAAATTAAATAAAAGTAATTAGCATTTTTGTAGTTTAGCAAATCCTAAAAAAATATAAAAATGAAAAAATCCTTACTATTATTTAGTTTAATTTTGGCAATTTCTGTAAAAGGACAAATAGTTCCTGATTGTTCTGACCTATTCTTTTCAGAGTATGTAGAAGGCTGGAGCCAAAATAAAGCAATTGAGATCTATAACCCAACCCCAAATTCAATAGACTTAAGCAACTACCAAGTAGAAAGATATTCTAATGGAGCTACTAGTAATACTGCTGGCGGCATTACCATTTTAACAGGTACTCTGGCTTCTGGTGATGCTTTTGTTTTGACAAATGGAGAAACTGACACCTCTAGCACTTTTGGCTTTTGTGATCCGTTATTAATTGCTCTAGGTGATATGGCTGAACCAAATGGTTCTTATCCAACACCTATGCATATGAATGGTAATGATGCTATAGTATTAACAAAAAATGGAACTATATTAGATGTTATTGGAAGAGTTGGAGAAAACCCATCTTCTGGAGCTTGGACTGCTGAACCTGATTCAAATTTTCAAACAGGAACATGGTGGACAGCACAACATACACTTATTAGAAAAAATGAGGTCTTAAAAGGTGATGATGATGGATTAGATTTATTTAACCCTAGTTTAGAATGGGACTCATTACCTGTTGGGACTTGGACTAATTTAGGTTCACATAATTGCGATTGTATTGTAACAAGTGATAATTTAGAATCATCCGATATATCCTATTTACTTTATCCAAATCCTGCTATCAAAGGGACACCCACTAAAATAACTTCTAACACAGATATAGAAATGATAGAGATCTTGAATATATTAGGAGAGATTATCTCTATTTCAAGAGAAAATATTATTTATACTAATAAATTAGTAAAAGGAGTCTATCTTGTTAAGATAAAGTTTATCAATGGCAAGGAGATTCATAATAAGCTAATTGTTAAGTAATCTTCACAATATAGCTAAAGTAAGAATCTACTTTTCCAAAATTGGATAATGAAAAATATAACAATATTACTTTTTGTATTTTTTTTCAGTACTCTGTGCTTTGCACAAACTAAAATAAGTGGGAAGATTTCAGATGCAACTACAGGAGAATCACTAATTGGTGCAACTATAATATATGGAAAAGGGCAAGGAACTTCTACAGATATTAATGGTAATTATTCGTTTTTAATTCAAGAAGGAGATAGAAATATTAAAATCTCTTATGTAGGTTATAAAGAAATCAGCAAATTGATTGCTATTAAAGGTAAATCGCAAATAATTAACTTTAGATTAGAAACGATTCTGTTAAATGAAGTGAAAGTTGTCGCAGATGTTGCTATTGATAGAGAAACTCCAGTAGCATTTTCTACAGTCCCTATGAAACAAATAAGTGAAGAGTTAGCCTCTCAAGATATTCCAATGGTTCTTAATTCAACACCAGGTGTATATGCAACTCAAAGTGGAGGTGGTGATGGAGATGCAAGAATAACAATCCGTGGTTTTAATCAAAGAAATGTTGCTGTTATGATTGATGGAATTCCAGTAAATGATATGGAGAATGGTTGGGTATATTGGAGCAATTGGTTTGGGTTAGACGCTGTCACTTCAAAAATTCAAATTCAACGAGGGTTAGGTGCCTCTAAAATTGCAATTCCTTCTGTAGGGGGTACTATGAATATCCTAACAAGCGGGATAAATAGTAGAGCTAAAGCAACCGTAAAGCAATCTATAGGAAGCTTTGGTAGGTTAAGAACTTCTATAAGCTATAATTCTGGAAAATTAAAAAATGGATGGGGTGTTACTGTAGCTGGATCATATAAAAGAGGTAATGGATTCGTTGATGAGACATGGAGTGAAGGATTTTTCTATTATACAAAGTTACAGAAAGAAATAGGAAATCATATTATAAGTTTTTCAGCTATTGGGGCACCACAGAAACATGGCCAAAGATCATATAAAAGTGATATAGCAACATTTGATACTACATATGCTCGCTCACTTGGTGATGACTCTGATTTCAGCGGTAGAATATCAAATAAAGGGATCCAATATAATAGATTCTGGGGGTATTTAGATAGATGGAGTTTGTCGGCGAATGGAGATACTATCCATAACAAAGAAAATCTCAATACCCGACAAAATTATTACCATAAACCTCAATTTTCATTAAGAGATTTCTGGAAAGTTAATGACCAATTATATATATCTAATATCGTATATGTATCTCTTGGAAAAGGAGGGGGAACAAGATCGGAAGGGATTGGAGAAAAAAATGGTCAACAAGATTTACAGTCTGCCTATAATGCGAATGCAGGATATGGTCCATTTGGCCCTGTTATAGATCCTGTTTTTTCTGATAGTGAATATAAATCAGGAAGTTACTTAAAATCATCTATTAATAATCATTATTGGTATGGAGGGCTCTCTACATTAAATTATCAAGCAAATGAAAATCTGTCAATCTCTGGAGGCCTTGATATGCGTTACTATAAAGGAGAACATTATAGTGAAATATATGATCTTCTAGGTGGTGATTATGCAGTTGACAATAATAATGCTAATCAAACAGACCCTGTTAAAAGAGTAGGGGATATTATAGGGTACCATAATGAAGGAGTTGTAAAGTGGAGTGGAATATTCTCACAAGCTGAATATTCAAATGGGATTTTAAGTGGCTTTATAAATATATCAGGATCTAATTCTGCATATAAAAGGATTGATTACTTTATAAAGAAAGATGCTGATGGGCAAGTATCTTCAACAAATTGGAAATGGATTAAAGGATATACTTTAAAGTCTGGAGCCAATATAAATTTAAGTGAATCTAGTAATATATTCTTTAATATAGGACGTCTATCTAAAGCTCCAAAATTTAACAATATTTATACTCAAACAAATACTCTACAAGAATATATAAAAAATGAGATAGTAAAGGCTGCAGAATGTGGATACTCATATAGATCTCCTATATTTTCGGCTAATCTAAATTCATATTATACTATTTGGGAAAATAAGCCTGCTAATATATATCAAACTATTGGAGGAATTAGATATTCAGACGTAGTTGCAATGAATGCACTTCATAAAGGTGTAGAGATGGATTTCTCTTTTAAAATAAATAATGGTTTAAGTTTAGAAGGTCTTGTATCGATAGGAGATTGGAAGTGGACTTCAAAAGGACAAGCGATTATATTAAATAGTGATAATAATGCTCCTTCTATTGACCTTGGCGTAACTAGTTCCGATACTTTAAATTATGATGCCACAGGAGTACATGTTGGTGATGCTGCACAGACACAATATGGAATTTGTGTTAGATATGAACCAAACTATAATTCCTATATAAAAATAAGAGGGACTTATTTTGATGATTATTATGCTGATTTTGATGCAGCGACTTTAAAAGGTAATAATTCAGGTAGAGAAAGTTGGGTAATACCATCATATGAATTATTTGATTTACATGCAGGCTATAAATTTAAAATTTTAAATAATAATTTGTTAGATTTGAAGATAAGTGTTTTGAATCTATTAAATAAGAAGTATATTTCAGATGCCCAAAATAATGATAGTTATAATACAAATTACAATGATTTTGATGCTAAATCTGCAAGTGTCTTCTTTGGATTAGGTAGAAGAATTAATATCTCTGCAAAATATACTTTTTAATAAAAAATAAATATTACTAAAATGAAAAAAACAACAACATTAATTATTGCAAGTTTAATAAATCTATTATGTATTGGACAGACAGATATTGCAACTGAAAGATTACAGCCACTAGGGACTACAGTAACAATAACTGGAATCGCAACAAATGGAGCTGAACTAGGGGTTATAAGATATATTCAAGATCAAAGTGCAGGGATTGCAATATACGATCAAACAACAAATAATTATCTAGATAGTATTATGAGAGGAGATAGCATTACAATTACTGGGGAATTAGCAGATTATAGGGGGTTGTTAGAAATAAATGTTTCAGGATATCCAATAATACATTCAAATAATAACCCTTTACCAAATCCTCAATTAATATTGCCAAATCAAATAGGCGAAACAACTGAATCTGAACTAGTTCAAATTGATGATGCTGTATTTAGTGCTGGTGGAAGCGTCTTTGCAGTAGGATCTTATGATTTTACTTCTAATTCTCAACAAGGGTCAATCTATGTTAGAACTAATCATCCTTTATTAGGAAGTTTTATTCCTGTAGGGCCTGTTACATTAATTGCAATTTCATCTCAATTTACATTTTCAGTTCCAGCAAATGATGGGTATCAAATACTTCTAAGAGACAGTAATGATATTATTCAGTCTAGTGGTATTGTCTTTACATCTGGGGTTACACAGTCAAATATTACCACTACAAGTTTTGACTTAAGTTGGAGCACATCACTTCCTTCATCAACAAATTGCAATTATGATATATTAACAGTATTAGGAAACACAATAAATAATGGTGGAAGTACACAAAATCATACAATTAGCTTAAGTGGGCTATCTCCAGCTACTTTTTATTATGTACAATGTTATTCAATAAATGGTACTGATACTGCTTTTTCCAATATAGGAGTTTATTCTACTGCATCCAACTCAACAGGTATAATCCGTCCATACTTTAATCATTCTGTAGATATTTCAGTGTCAACTGGTGTTAATGCTCAAAATATATCAGCAAGCTTTAGTGATACTATTGCAGCATATATTGGTTTAGCAGATTCAACATTAGATGTTTGTGTTTATAATGCATCTGACCCTACCATTGCAAATGCAATAAATGATGCAGCTAACAGAGGAGTTTCTGTTAGATATATTGCAGATGATGATGCTGCAAATATTATGTTAGGTAATTTGGATCCTACGATCCCTATTGTAAGAAGAGACCCTTCCCCAGCTGGAATAATGCATAATAAGTTTATTATTGTTGATGTACATTCTACCAATAATTCTTGGGTAATGGGAGGTTCCTGTAACTGGACAAATCCATCAAATCTATTTAATGATTATAATAATCTAATCTTTATTCAAGATGAAGCAATTGCAAAAGCATACACACTAGAATTTGAAGAAATGTGGAATGGTACATTTGGAACTCATAAAGAGGATAATACGCCACATAATTTTATTGTAAATGGTAAAGATGTAGAGTTATACTTCTCTCCTTCAGATCAAACAACAAATAAAATTTTGGAAGTAATAGAAGATGTTAATACCACTCTAGAATTTGGATTATTAAGTTTTACTAGAGATGATTTGGGACAAGCGGTTATAGATAAAGATTCCGAGTTTGGAGTTACAGTAAGAGGTATTATTGAGCAAGAAAATGTAACAGGAAGTGAATTTTCAGCTTTAGTTACTGCAAATGTTAATGTCCTCTCTCATCAAGGAGTATCTCATCAATTACATCATAAATATGCTATAGCGGATGCTAATAATATAAATTCTGATCCAACTATCATCACAGGTTCACATAATTGGAGTGCTAATGCAGAAAATAATTCAGATGAGAATACACTTATAATTCATGATCATACTATTGCGAATATTTATTTACAAGAGTTTACTGCAAGATTTAATGAGTTAAATGGTGTGTCTGGAATTAATGATCTAGTTGAATTTGAATTAGATATTTTTCCAAACCCTTCAAGCAATGGTGTTGTATATATAAAAACGGATCTTATAGTTAAAAAAGTGAATTTATATTCAGCTAATGGAGCTCTAATTTCAATAAGTAAATCAAACAGGGTTAAAATACCAAGCAGTGGATACTATATAATGAAAGTTATTACAGATAAAGGAAGTGTACTCAAGAAGGTAATAGTAGATTAATATAACTTTTTATTTGCTCTAATAGAAAAAAAGTAAATATAACCATAGCATAGTAACAACAATAACATAGCTAACTTAAAACCAGATAAATCTACAAAGTATCCAAAAAGTGGTGGAACAATAGCGCCTCCAACTATCATAGTACAAAGAATTCCTGAAGCTTGAGGTTTTAAATCTTCAATGTTCTCAATAGATAATGTGAATATTGTTGGGAACATAATTGAATTAAATAAACCAACTCCTAATATACTCCACATTGAAATTAATCCAATAGAATTAATAGAAATAATAATTAAGACAATAGCTAGAATTGCGAAATAACCCAATATCTTATTTGGAGCATATATTTTAGTTAAATAAGATCCTATAAATCTCCCAACCATTGCTCCGCTCCAATAAAATGTAACAAAAGCCCCTACAATTGCCCTCTTATCTAATGATGATAAATCAGTATTTAAGATATTCATGGCAATATTATTCATCCATGAAGTGTTAATAATAATAAGATGCATATCCATATCGATGAAATAACTTACAAGATAACTTCCTATTGCTACTTCAGCTCCCACATACAGGAAAATACCAACCGCCCCCAGCATAAGAATCTTGTTTTTTATTACTTGACCATATCCATTATTAGCAACACTTTGTATCAGTTTAGGTAATTTAACGAACGTAAAAAGAATAGCTAATAAAACAATTATAAGAGATATAAAAATGAAAGGACCCTGAACAGCTTCTGCTTCTAGAAGATAGTAAACTGTTCTCTCTGCTTCAGATAATAAATTAATTTCACTCGTTGTCTTTACTGTATCACTTAATAAGTAAGAAGCTCCAATTGCTGGCGCAATAGCAGTGCCTAATGAATTAAATGCTTGTGATAAATTTAATCTGCTAGAAGCTCCTTCTTTTGAACCTAGAACAGCTACAAATGGATTTGCAGCAACCTGTAATATTGTCATCCCGCCTGCTAGAATAAAATATGCCAAAAGAAAAATGGGAAAAGTACGTAATGCAGCAGCAGGATAAAATAAAAAACAACCAAAAGCCATCGTCAAAAGCCCTAATACTATTCCTTTCTTATAACCTATTTTAGACAAAATAAATCCTGAAGGAATCGAGAGTAAAAAATATGCCATAAAGAATGCAAATTGTACTAATCCTGCCTGAAAATAATTCAGTGTGAATAATTCTTTTATTCTTGGAATCAAAAAATCTACTAAAACAGTTAGAAAACCCCATAAAAAGAAAAGAGATGTAAGAGCAATAAAAGGAAATAAGTATTTATTTTTTTTCATGTTATTCAATAATTAATTCATCAACAAATAGCCAAGCCTTACCGCCAGCACCTAAATGCCATTCAGGGCAATAACCGTAATTCTCTGCCTTTACTTGTATGTATCTAGCTTTTATATCATTTAGTTGCGCAATATAATCATTTATAAAGCTGCCATCTAATGTGTCGGTAAAAGTATTATTTATTTTTTCTACTAATTCAAATTTTTCACCATCATTTGATATATAAAACTCTACATTATTTGGGTAAAAAATCCAAGATCTAATATCCTGCAAACATCCAATACTAATAGTATTAATAGTAGATATTTGACCCAAATCAACAATAGCATCTAAATCTCCTCTATAGCCTTGCCAATTTCCAGTTCGATAATTTCTTCCGCCTCTTTGATAGTCAATCAAACTTTTATCCCCTGCAGCAGAATATTGGTTTTCATATTTTGATTTTATTTCAATGCTTTTTCTATTATCAATCTTATAATAATTCGCTGTTACACTTTTACTCCATTTTTTATCATTATATGCTCTACATTTTATCTCACTATCTTCACTTACAATTATTTTGTTTACATATTTTATTTCTTCTCCACCATTAATTGAATAGTAAATATCTCCAGCAATCACAGAACCTAATTCTATTTCAATTTTATCAGAAAAAGTTTGACTTTTAGCTACAAAATATGGCACAGGAACAATCTTGAACTTATCAATATTAGATGGAGGTATAGATTTTGATGCCCAATTTGAAGGTGAACTTCCCATCTCAAAAATAAGCACGCCTCCATCCATAATACTTTGATGATTTATAAATGACTGATTAAATTTTTTCCCGTTTAATGTAGCAGACTGAATATAGATGTTTTTTTCAGAAACATTATTTGCTGTTATTCTAAAAAGATTACCGTTTTCTAAATTAATTTTTATATGCTCAAAAATTGGTGTTCCTATTGTATAATAATCAAGTCCAGGCGTCACAGAATACAACCCTATAGCGCTAAGAACATACCAAGAAGACATCTGACCACAATCTTCGTTTCCAGATAATCCATCTGGCATATTAGTATACTGTTCATCTAGGATCTGCCTAATGATCTTTTGTGTCTTAAATGGTTTTCCTACATAATTATATAAATAACCCATATGATGACTTGGCTCATTACCATGAGCATATTGTCCAATTAATCCTGTAATATCTGGCTGTTCTCTACCTGTAGTAATATTAGAAGCTTCAAACATTCTATCTAGATGGTTTTCAAAATTTGCAGATCCTCCCATCAAATCTATATGTCCTTCAATATCTTGAGGTACAAAAAGAGAATATTGCCATGCATTTGCCTCTGTATAATTAAAATTTACCTCTTCAGGAATAAATGGAGCAAACCACGAATAATTTCTTTTTGCTCTAAAAAACCCGGATGATGGATCAAAAATATTTTTATAATTCTGTGCTCTTATATAAAAATTCTTAGCATTGATTGTGTCTCCTAATTGATCAGCCATATGAGCAATACACCAGTCATCATATGCGTATTCCAGATTTTTTGAGACAGATTCTGGCTCTTCAGATGCAGAAATAAATCCATTATCTTTATATGATTTTAGACCTAAACTATCCTGATTCGCTGAATGAATCATTGCCTCTAAAGCTAAATCATAATCAAAATCTTTAATACCTTTAATAAAAGCATCTACAATCACTGGGATTGCATGATAACCAATCATACATCCTGTATAATTTCCTGCTAATTCCCAAATTGGCAATTTACCACCATCTTTATATTGTCTTAATAAAGTACGTATAAATTCTCCCGTTCTTCTATTTTGAACTAAAGTAAATAGAGGATGTGTTGCTCTAAATGTATCCCAAAGTGAAAAAATAGTATAATGTTTATCATCTGTATGATGATTTTTTAAATCTGTACCATTATATTCTCCATTAACATCTATATATAAATTAGGGGCAAGAAAACTATGATATAAAGCAGTATAAAAAATCTCTTTCTGAACTTCAGAGCCACCATTTACAATAATCTTGTTCAGCTCAGTATTCCATTTTTCTTTTGCTTCTAATTTAACTCTATCAAAGTCAGAGTGAGGCGTTTCAGTTTCTAAATTATTTTTTGCACCTTCCATACTTACAGCAGAAATACCAACTTTAACTAATAATGGATCATTAATATTCCCAAAATCAAATCCCGCTACAGTCTTTCTATTATTATAAATTATACTCTCTATATTTTCTGAAAATTCTATATAGAAATGTACTTTCTGCTTCTTTGCCCAATTGTCTGAATAACGAATTCCTTGTATTATATTACTATCAACATACTCAATATTATATTCTAATAATTTATCTCTATGATCAAGATCTAATATAAGTTTTGCTTCCTTATCTTTAGGAAATTCATATCTATGAAAGCCCACTCTGCTAGTAGTTGTAAGCTCAACATTAATATTATAATCCTTTAATATAACTTTATAATAACCTGGTTCTGCCAATTCTTCTTTATGAGAGAATGCCGAACAATAACCTTCCTGTCCATTAGCGCCATTATTAAGTTTAAAATCTCCAACTATTGGCATTATTAAAATATCTCCATAGTCTGAAACTCCAGTACCACTAAGATGTGTATGAGAAAAGCCATATATAATACTGTCAGAATAATGATAACCTCCACAGCCATCCCAGCCTTCTAATCTAGTGTCAGGACTTAATTGTACCATCCCAAATGGAACACTTGCTCCTGGATAAGTATGACCATGCCCTCCAGTACCTACAAATGTATTAACATAATCTGTTAATGCCTTTTCTTGCTTATTACAGCTAATAAAGACTAAAAACAGTATTGGAAATATATTCTTTAACATCAATTAATTATAATTTCATCAACAAATATCCAAGCATCAGATCCTGTAGCAGGATGCTGATCTGGTAGTTTGCCTACATTTTTAGCAAATACTTTAATATATCTTAATCTTTCTTTTACATTACTCAACGTAAATTTATGCTTAAACTTTCCTTCTTTCATTAAAGATATATTGTTATCTATTTTTTTAAACTCATAAAAATTTATTCCATCTTCTGAAAAAGCATAAACAACATAAGTTGGTAAAATAATCCAAGATAAATAATATTGAAAGAAAGAAGTACTTATTTCAGAAATTTCTTTTGATTCTCCCAAATCAATAATTACTTCCATATCTGAACCTGAGAACCCCTGATAGTAACCATCTCTAAAATTATCTTCAGAACCTAATAGACCATCTGTTAGATTAAAATCACCTTTCCCTGTATAGTCTTTACTATAAGGAAAATTATATTGAACATTTCTACCAGTACCAATATGTTTAATGAATTGTTGTTTAAATTCTCCGTATGGTTTATTATTCTTAAATCCTCTAACAATTAAATGAGAAGTAGTGTCAATATTAAAAGGTCTATTGTAATCATTCCATACTCCATTATCTAATTTATATTCCATTTTCATGCCAGAGCTTCCCTCATTAAGATTAATAATAAAACTTCCTGAATCAAAAGAAACTGTAGAATTAATAGGAATACTTTCATAACCATACTCTACACCTAATGAATCTAGAATAGAATAATGATTTTGAACACGTAAATAAAAATCTTCGTAGTCTTTTTCAGAAGAACTCCAAAGAACTTCACTCATAGCTAAAATTCTTGGAAATACTTTACTATCTATTAATTCTTGTGGGGCTCTTTCACTCCACATATTACATTCTGCTCCTAAAATATGAGAGGCTTCAACATCAGTCAATACTGATGGTATTGGTTCATAATAATAAACATCTTTTAAATTAATCGCATCTAATCCATAATCAAAATAACAATGGGATGTTGGAGACATTATAACATTATTGCCATTTTTAGCAGCCTTAATCCCTCCTTCTTCTCCCCTCCATGATTGAATTGTTGATGTAGAGCTAATCCCTCCTTCCATAATTTCATCCCAACCAATTAATTTTCTATCATTTGAATGCAATACTTCTTCTATCTTTTTAATAAAATAAAATTGTAGTTCATGCTCGTCTTTTAAATTTTCTTTTGATATTCTTGCTTGGCATTTACTACATTTCTCCCACCTATACTTTGGAACTTCATCACCCCCAATATGTATATATTTAGAAGGGAAAAGATCAATAACTTCTTTTAGAACATTTTCCATAAACTCAAAAACCATATCATTACCCGCACAATAAATATCTTTATATACTCCCCAATCATTACCTACCAATATGCTATCCCCAGTACATGAAAGTTGGGGATATGAAGCAATAGCAGCTACACAATGACCCGGAAATTCAATTTCAGGCACTATAGTTATATGCCTCTCTTCTGCATAATTTATTATCTCTTTAATATCTTCCTTTGTATAGAAACCGCCATAACTACTACCATCCTTTTGAATTCGATACGCTCCTACTTCAGTTAATTTAGGGTATTTATCTATCTGAATTCTCCAACCTTGGTCTTCAGTAAGATGCCAATGTAAAACATTCATCTTATGATAGGCTAATAAATCAATATAACGCATAACAAATTCTTTAGTCATAAAATGTCTACAACAATCTAATAACATTCCCCGCCAAGAAAATCTTGGGAAATCATGTATGCTTAAACAGGGTATTTCTATTATTTTTTTATGTCCAAAATCAACACATATCTGTCTTAATGTTTGAATGCCTCTCATAATACCATCTGGTGTACTAGCCTCTATCTTAATCTCATTTTTTTCTACTTCTAAATAAAATTCTTCTTTTGCTAAGCTATTCCGATATTTTAAAGAAATATGATTTGAACTTCCATTTAATGGGAGTGATGTTATTTTTTTAAAATACTGCGCTTCAGATAAAAAAAGACTATCAAAATCAATACCTGTTCTATCAGATAAATAAAACTTTCCATTATGTGTTATTAGTTCCTGTGGTTTAGGAATTAGGTTAATCTTATTCTCATTTTGGATAGTACAAGAAAATAGTAACCAGCATAACAATATATATCTCATTTCTTAATATGTGAATCTGAATCAAATAAAATATTTTTGTCATTCTGATAAAGTGCATAATTAAAACCAGGATGTACAGCATATGATCCATGTTCTCCTTCTTTATTTATAGCTAGGTACCCTATCTGCATATCTTTGTATTTCTGTTTTTTGACAATTCTTGAAATAGCTTCCTCGCATGCATCTTGAGGGGTAGCTCCTTGTCTCATAAGCTCTACTACTAAAAAAGAACCTAATGTTTTTAAAACAGCCTCCCCAACTCCTGTTGCACATGCACCTCCAACCTCATTATCTACAAACATTCCAGCTCCAATAACTGGTGAATCTCCAACTCTTCCGTGTAATTTCCAAGCTAAACCTGAAGTAGTACAGGCTCCTGAAATTTCACCTCTATTATCTAATGCGAGAAGGCCAATGGTATCATGATTCTCAATATTTATAATTGGTTTATATTCAGATTTTTTTAACCACTCTTTCCATTTATTTTCAGCTCGCGCAGTAAGAAGATTTTGTGTTTTATGCCCATTCTCAATAGCAAACTGTTGTGCTCCTTTTCCTGATAGCATTACATGTGGTGTTTTATCCATTACTAGTCTAGCAACTGATATTGGATGCATTATATTCTCTAAAAAACTAACAGAACCACAATTTCCTTTTTCATCCATAATACAAGCATCTAATGTTACATTTCCATCTCTATCAGGCCATCCCCCATATCCAACAGAAGTGACATCAGGATCTGATTCAGGTACTCTAACGCCTGCTTCTACAGCGTCTATTGCTCTACCATTATTTTTTAATATATTCATTGCTTCATGATTTGCTGGTAAACCATGACGCCACGTTGATATAACTAAAGGATATCCTTTTTGAGAGTTTTTGTTTTTTTTCTTCATTTTTGCTTTTATTTTGTCTGGGATAAGCATTGCACCAAGTGCTCCTATCGCAGATTTTTTTAAGAAATATCTTCTATTTTCCATTTATAAAGTATTGAGATCATAAAGTGACCATATTAGTATTTTTTTTCTTTGATTTAGAAACCCATCAAATTTAACAGATTTTTCTTGACCTGGAAATAAAGTAAAATAATTGTCTTCAAAATGACCATTTACTCCATGTATAAAAACTTCAAATGCCGGAATATCAGTATTAAGATTCAATATATCCTTATCCCAGGAAAAAGAAATTGTAGGTTTATTAAATTTGATGTCTTTAATTTTATTTTTAAAAACAGTCCTAGAAATCACCTTTTGCTCCTTTAATCTAGCAACTACAAATTCATCCTCCTTTAAAGTAATTTCCTTATTAAAAACTAAATTACTTGTATCCTTTTTTATATTTACTAAATTCTTAATCTGATTAATTCTTACTCCATCAAGATTATAAACAGTAATTTCTAATGTATCCTTTAATTCCTCTTCCAAATCTGACATAAACCATACATTTAGTATACTATCTTTCAAAATAATTGATAATGAAATAGTTGAAAAAACATCCTGCGTAGCATATTGCAGGGCTTTCCAATTGCCAAAATAATCTCGACTACTCCAAGATGCCGCAGGCCAACAATCATTTAATTGCCAATACAATGTCCCCATACAATACGGTTGATTTCTTCGATGCGCCTCTAATCCTATCCTTATTCCATTAGCTTGTAAAATTTGACTTGTATAAATAAACTTCTTGAAATCCCTTGGAGTATTATATTCTCTTGACATATATTCTAAAATAAGTTGATTTCCTCTTGGATGCTTTTGATGATTTTGAAGAGCATTAGAATTTAAATTCCATTGTGAAGAATCAGAGAAAGAAGAAATAGTAGATAATTGAGGGAATGATTGAAATCCAAATTCACTCATAAATCTGGGTACCTTATTTTCAAAGTTTTCAAAAGGCTCTGAATCATGCCATACTCCCCAATAATGTGAATCGCCTTGAAATTGATGCTTAATATCTCCTCTCCCAAATTTTGGTGAACTTTCCCAATAAGATATTTGTGAATAATCTTTAACAATATTTGGTAGAATTTCTTTAAAAACTTTTTCATACCCATTCCATATATCTGATTGCTGATCTTTGCTATATTTTTCTTGCCATCCCCATCTATGCCATCCTTCAGAGTTCTCATTATTTCCACACCATAAAGCCAAACATGGATGATTTGCCAATCTTTTTACATTCTGGATTGCCTCTATCCTTACATTATCTATAAATATAGAATCACTAGGATACATTGCGCATGCAAACATAAAATCTTGCCAAACCAGAATTCCTAATGAATCACATAAATGATAAAATATATCTTCTTCGTATATACCACCACCCCAAACTCTTATCATGTTCATATTTGAGTTTACTACATCTAATAATAACTCTCGATAATGTCTTGATGTAACTCTATTTTGTAAATTATCTTGTGGAATATAATTTGCTCCTTTCATAAATATCTGCTTGTTATTGATCCTAAATAAAAAACTTTCTCCTAATGTATCTGTGTTACAAATTAGATCAATATCACGTAATCCTATTTTATTTTCTATGAAATCAATTTTTTTATTCTTATCATAAAGGGTAACATTTATGTCATATAATTTCTGACTTCCATATCCATTTGGCCACCATAATTCAGGATTCTTAATATGAATATTATATGAAAGTTGATTAATACCCGATTGTAAACTCTGATAATTATATTTTCTATCATTTATTTTTATAGAGATTTCTTTATCAATTATAGACTCAATTTCAATATTAACAGTAATATCAGCAAAAGAATCTGTTATGTTATTCTGTATTATATATGTATTGGTTATCCTACAGTCATTCCAACTTAACAATTCTACTTTTCTCCAAAGACCTACTGGTGAAATCTTTGGACCCCAATCCCAACCATAGTGAAACCCAGCTTTTCTTGTGAAAACTCTATTTCCTCCTGGTAGATTATAGCCTAAATTATTCTTTTTTTCGTTCTCAATATCTACAACTGATTCAAAAATTATCTCGATAAAATTATTTCTTTGCAATATTTGTGTAACGTCAATCTCCCAAACCCTAAACATATTATCTGATTGTAAAATTAAAGAATCATTTAAAAAAACTTTAGAATATGTATCCATTCCATGAAAAATTAAATACTGGTTTTTTCTGGCTAATATTTCTTCAGTAAGTGTAAATTTAGTTCTATATTTCCAATCTCTTTGAGCAACCCATTGAACACTATCTTCATTTGTTCCATAAAATGGATCTAGAATAAGTGAATTACTTAAAAGATCTGAAAAATTATTTCCTGGGACTTCAGCATTATACCACTCATTATTAAATAGAAAAGACCAATCATCTATTTCTAATGATGAAACATCTTGATTTCTTTCCGAGCAAGATGCAAGAATTGTTACTATTATAAGTATATATTTATTCACTTTCCTCTATGCTAACTATAACTTTATTAATCACTGAAGAATCTGTTTCTATTAATAAATTATTCCTTCTTTTCCCTGAAAGATGAAAGTTTCTTACTCCCATTTTGTATAAAGATTTTACGTTTCTATAATTTACACCACTACCTGCAATAATATTTATCCTTCCTTTAGCTAATCCTATCAACTTCTCTATATTAACAAGTCCATCATTTACATTTGTACTATGCCCAGCTGTAAGAATTGATTTGCAACCACATGAAATTACATCTTCTAAGTTATGTAACATATCATTCCCACAATCAAATGCCCTATTAAAGGTTGTGTGCATTGAACCTGCTGCATTTACCATTGCTTTTGTTTGTTCCTTATTAATTGAACCGTCCGTATTTAATGCTCCAATTACAACACCTTCATATCCTAGCTTTTTACAAAACATAATATCATTAACCATACCTGAAAGTTCTAAATCAGAAAAAACGAAATTTCCACTCCTTGGTCGTATAAGTAATCGAATAGGAATTTTAACCTTTTGAATAGCTTTAATAATCTCTTGTTTTTTAGGGGTAATTCCTCCAACTTCCAAATTAGTACATAACTCTATTCTATTAGCGCCTCCAATCTGTCCATTTATTGCTGATTGAACAGAATTTGCACAACATTCTACTATGAAATTATTCATGCTATAAATGTATAAAAATTCGAATAAAATAATTTGAATATAGTAAATTTTCATACTTTTGAAGCCACTAAAAAAACAACACTATGAAAAAGCTTATTCTATTATTATTTAGCGCCTACTTTGTTTCTGTAAATGCACAAACTGCGCATTATGTTAATGTTGGAGGTTCATCCGATGTTTTTACTCCTGCAAGCATTAGTATTAATACAGGTGACACTGTAATCTGGACTAATATTGGAGGGTACCATAATGTAAATGGCGCTATATCAATTTATCCAAATAATCCAGCAGGATTTGGCAATGCTGTAAGTGCTTCTGCATGGACTTTTCAGTGGGTTTTTACTTTACCTGGTGTTTATGACTATCAATGTGACCCACATGTAGGAATGGGAATGGTGGGTAGTGTTAGTGTAGTTAATTCTATCCCTGGATGTACAGATTCAACAGCAACAAACTATAATCCATTAGCTACAATTGATGACAGCTCATGTGTATATAACTATGATTGTAATGGGATAGTAAATGGTCCCGCATTAGTTGATACCTGTGGAGTATGCCAATTAGCGTATATATATAATTTTATCACTCATGTACCTGTATTTATCAATGATACAATTGGTGTTGTTTTAGGTGTCAATGAGATATTAGTATTACCAAATGACTCTACAAGTCCATTGTGGAATTCTACATGTCAAGGATGTACTGATCCACTAGCATGTAATTATGATTCTACTGCAGTTATTGATGATGGATCTTGTTTAACTGTTTATGGTTGTATGGATTCAACAGCGTTAAATTATAACCCGATGGCTAATTGTAATGATAACAGCTCTTGCATATCATTAAATTATACTCACCTATTCTTTTCAGAAGCTGCCGAAGGTAGTTCAAATAATAAATACTTTGAAATTCATAATCCAACGAACGATACTATTGATTTAACAAATTATGCTTTTGCTAAAGTAACAAATAGTCCTGGTAATGGGCCTGGAGTATACGAGACCTGGATAGATTTTGATTCTGGTTCAATAGTGCTTCCTAATGATGTATTTATTGTTGCTCATCCTCAAGCAGATTCCTTAATCATAGCTGAGTCAGATATGACTTATGGTTCAATGAGTAATGGAGACGATGGGTTTGCTATAGTGTATGGAAATAAGCCTAATATTCCAGTGAGCCCAGATAGCGGCAATTACATTATTCTAGATTGGGTAGGTGATTGGAATGGTGATCCAGGAAGTGGTTGGGATGTTGCAGGAATAAATAGTGCAACCCAAAATCATACATTAGTAAGAAAATGTTCGGTATCTCAAGGTGATACATCATGGACAAATTCAGCTGGCACAAACGCTACTAATTCTCAATGGATTGTTTTGTCCCAGAATGACTGGTCTAGTATAGGGGTTCATAATATATGTCCTTGTGATAGCACTACAAATGCTTATACAACAATTTTTGATACAATTTGTAATGGCTTAAGTGTAACTGTTGGCTCCAACACCTATGATTCAACTGGTGTATATATAGATACATTAATGGCTTTCAATGGTTGTGATAGTATTATTACCACTAATTTAAATGTTTTAAACACCTTTGCATCTGCAATAACAATAGACACAACAATTTGTAATGGGGATTCTATACATATAGGAGGTAATAGTTTTTATACTTCCGGAACATATACAGAAATTTTGTATAATCAATCAGGTTGCGATAGTGCTGTAACAATTAATTTAACTGTACAGACTCCTGTAAGTTGGAATAGTGTTATCTGTAGTGGTGACTCATTGGTAGTTGGTAATTCAGTCTATTATACTACAGGAAACTATACTGATACTCTAATAAGTTCAATAGGTTGTGATAGTATAATAAATACTAACTTAACAATCTATTCTCAATTTAATTCTATATATGGTGGTATCCCAAATAATACAGTTGGTGGTGGTGGGTACTATAGTGGAGCGCAGTATCTAGAGCTAAATGCTTATCTGCCATCAGAATTAGTTTCTGCAGTAGTATATGCGCAGGATACAACGCTTACTACATTCCAAATTAGAGATGATAATGGTAATGTTCTAGACTCTAATACTATTAATATTATTCCAGGAGGTCAAAGGATATATTTTAATTTTCCACTATCTCCAAATACAGAATATCAAATAGGAATTGATGGAAGTAGTAATAATCTTTATAGAAACAATAATGGAGTAAATTACCCATATAATTTTAGTCAATTAGCTTCTGTTACAAGCTCTTCTGCTGGTGGTCAGTATTATTACTTCTTTTATGATATTGAGATTAAACAAACTAATCAACCTATTACTTATTCAATATGCGCTGGTGATAGTATATCGGTTGCTGGAAACGTATACAATAGTACAGGGTTATATACTGATAGTTTAAGTACAAATCTTGGATGTGATAGTCTAGTATATACAAATTTAATAGTTTATCAAAGTAGCTCATATAATAATATACAAATAATATGTAGTGGAGAGCTATATAATATAGGAAATAGTTCTTATGATACTACTGGTATATATATAGATACTTTATATAATCAATATGGATGTGACAGTATTATTACTACTGATTTAACAGTTCTTTCTATTTCTGGTGCAATAACAACAAATAACCAAACAATATGTTTCGGGGATAGCATATCAGTTGCTGGAAATTTTTATTATACAACTGGAGTCTATAATGACACATTGCAAGATAGTAATGGATGTGATAGTATAATCATAACAACGTTATCAACCAATTCTTCAGCATATAGTTCATTATATGGTGGAATTATAGATTCTACCACTGGCCCTGGTACATTTAGCAGTTATAATGGTCAATTAAATCTTGACAATAGCTTACCAAGTATCCTAAAATCAGCTAAAGTATATGCACAAGATACAAACACTGTAACTTTTGAATTAAGAGATGATAATGGAATTGTGCTAGAAGATATTACTCATACAGTATATCCTGGAGAACAAAGACTTAATTTTAATTTCTTAATTCCAATAGGAACTAACCTTCATCTAGGAATTAGTACTGGAGGATCTGGTCTCTATCGCAGTAATACTACAAATGGAGGTAGCTGGAGTTATCCTTTCAATATAGGTCCTGTAACATTTAATAGTGCAAATACTGGATCTACACAATACTATTATTTTTATTATGATATGGAAATTATGCCATTTGCTCAATATATAGATACTAATATATGCGTAGGAGACAGTGTCCAAGTTGGATCCAATATTTATAAAACTAGTGGATCCTATACTGATACATTAACAGGCACTTGGTGTGATAGTGTTGTATTTACTAACTTAAATAATTTTCAATCTCCTAATCTAAATATTATATCAGTACCTAATCCTCCAGAAATATGTCTAGGCGACTCTATTATCCTTGAAGGTTCAAATGGATTTACTTATTATTGGTGGTCAAATGGTCAGACTGGAAACAGATTAGTTGATAATCCAACTATAGATACATGGTATTCACTTTCAGCAAAAGATTCAAATAACTGCGTGGTTAAAGAAGACATATGGGTATATGTAGATAGTTGTATAACTGGGGTTTCTTATACTGAACTATCTAATCAGATTACTATTTATCCAAATCCTACAAAAGGAAAAATTAATATCCAAAGTGATTTAGATGTTAAGAGAATGGATCTATACTCTTCAGATGGCAAGCTTATTAAAAGTACTATAAAGAAACGTCACTTAAGAATTAAGGTTAGAGGGGTCTACTATATTAAGATTATGACTGAGAAAGGAAGTGTAGTTAGGAGAGTTGTTGTAGATTAATTTATACTTAGTGTAATAAGTCTTTAACTTTCTTTATATATTCCTATATATCAAATAGAAAGGAGTAGTTTTGCAGAAATTTTCTATTTATGACATTTTCTAACATAGGATTAGATAAGAATATCCAAAAAGCAATTTCAGAGTTGGGGTTTGAACAACCAACTCCCATTCAAAGTGAGAGTATCCCTTTCTTACTTGTTGAGGAGAATGACCTGATTGCACTTGCTCAAACAGGAACAGGTAAAACAGCAGCCTTTGGATTACCAATTATTCAACAAATTAAACCATCAAAAAAATCAACTCAAGCAATAATCTTGTGTCCTACAAGAGAATTATGTCTTCAAATTACAAAAGATCTTAATACCTATGCAAAATATACAAAGGAATTAAGAATTACAGCTGTCTATGGAGGAACAAACATTCAAACACAAATAAAAGCACTTAATTCTGGAAGTCAAATTGTAGTTGGAACACCCGGAAGAGTCATTGATTTAATTAAGAGAAAAAAACTGAAGCTTGGTCATATAGAATATGTAGTTTTAGATGAAGCAGATGAAATGCTTAATATGGGATTTAAAGAAGATTTAGACACTATATTAGCAGAAACACCAGAAGAGAAAAGAACGCTCCTTTTTTCAGCAACTATGCCAAAAGAAGTAATGAGAATTACTAAAAACTATATGTTCAGCCCAAAAACCATAGAGGTCGCAGGTAGAAATGAGGGAGCTAAAAATGTTGAGCATCATTTTTATGTGGTGAATGCTCGCGATAGATATAAGGCACTTAGAAGAATCTGTGATGTAAATCCTGAAATTTATGGAATAGTGTTTTGTAGAACCCGTAGAGAAACAAAAGATGTTGCTGAAAAATTGATGCAAGATGGTTATAATGCAGACGCAATACATGGAGATTTATCACAGTCCCAGAGAGATCATGTGATGGGGAAGTTTAGAAAAAGAAATTTGCAAATGTTAGTTGCAACTGATGTGGCAGCAAGAGGAATTGATATTGATGATTTGACACATATAATAAATTATAATTTACCTGATGATCTAGAGGTTTATGTTCATAGGTCTGGACGAACTGGGAGAGCTGGTAAAAATGGAATTTCTATTATTATCTCTCATAGTAGAGAAAGAAGAAAATTACAAGCCATTAGCAAAATGCTAAAAAAAGATCTGACTCAGAAAAAAGTTCCAAATGGCGAAGAGATTTGCGCTATACAATTACTTTCACTTATTGATAAAGTAGTAAAAACAAAAGTAAATGAACAAATAGAAGGATATCTCCCAATTATTGAAGAAAAATTAGCACATCTAAATAAAGAAGAGCTTTTAAAACATTTTGTTTCTGCTGAATTTAACCGATTTCTATCCTTTTATAAAAATGCACCTGATTTAAATATTAGCGCAAATAGTAAAAGTGAGGGAAGAAGAAAAAATGATAGAGGAAAAAATGATAGAAAAAACAAAAAAGGAGGGAAAAAAGGGCATGCAGAAGAAGGGTACAGCCGTTTCTTTATCAATCTAGGAAAATTACAAAATCTAGAAACCCACAATCTTATTGGTCTTATCAATGAGTATACTCGTCAGAGAAATATCCCAATTGGAAAAATTGATATATTGAGAAAGTTTTCTTTTTTTGAAGCGGATAGTAATCATGAACAAGATATATTATCAGGACTTGTTAATGCTAATTGGAATGGTAATAAAGTATCTGTAGAATTATCTAAACCCCCTTCCTCTAACAGTGATTTTAGGAAACCTTCTAAAAGAAGTGGTAGAAAAAGGTTTGATGGAAAAAGAAAAAGTAATAGTAAAAAAGGTAGTAGCGGAAGAAAAAGTAGTAGCGAAAGAAGAAGTGGTGACGGGGAAGGTTCCTTCAAAGATAAATTTAAAGCCAGTGCAAAAAGAAAAAGACGCTAGTCCTTTTTTCCTGCAATAAAATCTTTTAAATAAAAAGGCTCGAAATACGCAACGTCCTCAAACTCCTTAATATTATATTTGTGATTCGCTAACTTGAGCATATCTTTTGAGCTTGGATAAATATTATCAATAAAAATAGCATTATCATTCTGAATTATCTTCTTACATTTATTTGCTCCATCTCCAAAAAACAATACAGTATTTTTTAATTCTAACTTATAACTATTCTTATCTATAATATCAGCTTTTTCTCCTCTAAATTCAGTAAGACTCTTATCATAAAAAGCCGTATACACCTCCATTCTACGTGCATCTAGCATCGGACAATACAATTCTGCTTGCATATTCGCTATTACACCATAAGTCATTGATTTTAATGTAGATACAGAAATAAGAGGTATCCCTAATGAATAGCATATACCTTTAGCAGTAGAGACTCCAATACGTAACCCTGTATAAGAGCCAGGCCCTTTACTAACCGCAACTGCGTCTAAATCATAAATACTAATATCTTGATTAATAAATAATTTTTCAATAAATACTGTTAGCTTCTCACTATGTGAATATTGTTCATCTAACTCTTCTATATTTGCAATAATCTTATTATTTAAAGATAATGAAGCGGAACATTTTTTTGTTGCTGTTTCTATAAGTAAGATAAGGGCCATTCTTATTGATTTTATGTACTAAACTAAAAATTATTAATAAACATACTATCATTCAATACTTTCGACCTCCATACCGTCATCTAATGATTTAGATACTAACGAATATGGCCCGATGATAAGAATATCTTCATCTAATACACCTTCAATAATTTGTATATATCTATCATTTTGTATACCTGTCTTAACAAGACTAAATTTAGCTAAATTATCTTCATATAAAAAGACACACTCAATTTTATTATTCTTTTCTTTATCATATGATGTGTCTTTTCTTGTTGTAACTGCCTGTATAGGTACTGAAACTACATCTTCTACTAAATTAGTTTTAACTTCCACTGAAGCTGTCATTCCAGGCCGGAAATTTGCACTATTAAGTATCCTAATTTTAACTTTAAAATTAGTAACTTGGTCAGCACTAACTCCAGTTACATTTGCTGAACTAGCAATTTCAGTAACTACTCCTTTAAATTTATTACCAAGAAATGCATCTACTTCTATTATTGAAGTATCTCCAATATTAACACGGATTATATCGTTCTCATTTACCTCAACTGCAACTTCCATTGCATTTAAATTAGCTATACGCATTAATTCTGTTCCTGACATCTGACCAGTACCAACAACTCTTTCTCCCAATTCAACATTTAATATTGATATTGTCCCATTCACCGGAGCATATATAGAAGTTTTATCTAAATTCTCTTTCGCCTCATTTAGTGATGCTTGTGCACTATTAACTGCATATTCTGAACTTTCAACATTATATGTTGCTATTTTATATGCAGATTCAATCTGTTCGTAATCAGATAATGAAATTGCTTGCTGATTATAAAGCCTTTTATTTCTACTATAATTAGCCCTTTGTTCAGCATACTGCGCTTTAGATTTTGCTAAATTAGATTTAGCTGTATTAACAGTAGCTCTACTTCTTTCTAAAATAGATTTGTAAATATCAGGTTTTATCTTAAGAAGTAAATCTCCCTTATCTACTATATCACCCTCCTGTACTAAAAGTTCTACAATTTCTCCAGATACATCGGGAGAAATCTTTACCTCAATCTCTGGCTGTATTTTTCCACTAGCTGAAACTGTTTCTATTATGTCTCTTCTTTCAGCTTTTTCTATTTCTACCTTTATTTTATTATCTAATTTAATTACCCCAGAAAAAATTAAAACTAAAATAGATAATACTATTATTAAAAAAGTAGCACTTATCTTTGTTAGTCTACTATTTGTTTTTTTTCTTCTAATAAAATAGAACGTTAAGAGGATCATTAATAAGATAAATAATGTTTTCATAATTATAGGGTTAATGGATTTCCCATATAGAAATCCAGGATTTTTATTTTAAATAAATAATCATACTTTGACTTTATTAGGTCAGACTGCGCCTTCATAAATTTGTTTTTTGATTCATTATAATCATATATATTTATCATTCCTTCATTGAACTTTTGTTCATTATGATTAAATACCTCTTTAAATGCATCCTTATTTCTTTTTGCATATTGATATTGTTTTTCGGCAGCTAATACATCAGCTCTTACTTGTTCTGTTTGTTTTCTTAATGCATTCTTTGTTTTCTGTAAAGTGTTTCTAGCAGACATAACCCATATCTTGGAATTAGCAATTGATGAATTTGTTGTCCATCCATTAAAGATAGGAATACTAATAGAAAATGAAAGTGAATTTGAAAAATTATCTTTTAACTGTTGGTTAAAAGGTGTAATTTCAGAAGTATAATCTAGAATAGGCATTAAGATGTTTTCGCCATTAGTTAGTTGATATATTGAAGGTGTCATTCCTAATGAATCAATACTTACTATCCTTGTTCTAGCGTCTGAATATCCAGATCCTATTGATCCGCTTAAAGTAATCCTTGGGCTTCTTAATCCTCTTGAAATAGCCAACGACTTTTCGCTACTTTTTAAACGATATTCTGCACTCTTTATATCTGGCAAAAATTCCAATGAATATTTATATATTTCATTAGTACTGGGGATGTTTGATTCTATTGGCATAGATATTATTGGGACCTCAATATCAAAATCTATATCCGCTTCTATCTCTAATAATTGTTTAATATTTAGTAGTGCCATTGATTTCTGACTTTGAACATTAATTAATTGTAATTGTTCGGATGCAACCTGAGAATGAGTTTCTAATAATGAAGTTTTAGCTAATTGACCCTCTTCTACTAATTTATTTATTCTTTCCTCTTGTTGTAAAATTATTTCAAGTTGTTTTTGGGCCATTATTACTAGCTCCTTATTAAATAAAAGCTGAAGGAAACTTGTCGTTACATTCATAGAAATATCATTAACTACTCTTTCAATATCATATTGTTTAGCCAAATATTCATAATTATCTTTCCTTAACTTATTAATATTTTGAAAACCATTGAATAGAGTCATCGAAGATGATATTGAAAAATTACTTGCTTTAACATTGAGATTAGTAAATTCATTTGAATATGGATCTACTGTTCTGCCATAATTAAATCCTTGAGCTGCTCCTCCATTTAATGATGGTAATAATGATAATTTAGACTGGATTAGTTGTTGTTCAGAAGATAGCAATGATAATTTAGCATCGTGAATATCTAAATTCTTTTCTCTAGCTCTATTTACACATTCTTCAAGTGACCATGTTTCTTGTGCAAAAGTGTCTAAAGAAATACATATTGAAATGCAGCAAAGAAAAAATTCCTTCATTTTAAATTTGTCTTATTTATAAATTTAAAGATTCTATCTTTTTGGTTCAGCTCTCATTCTATACCAAATAAAACCTATAGCAATCATCGATATATATGGAATAGCCATTAAATAGAGGATCCCATCATTAAGGCCAGCACCTATACTTCCTCCACTTTCTAAATTTGCTTCAACAACTGCCTTGCACATTGCACATTGAGCTACTATTTTTTTAGATGATAGAAGGAATGAGAATAACAAAAAAATTATAAATCTATTTTTCATTATTATGTTCCTTTTTCTTGTATTCAGCCATCAACACCTTAATATCTTTTACTAATGTTTTTATATCTGCCTCATCCCTGCTATTATAATTTCCATAAGGATTACCTTGAATATCAATTCCAGAACGCACCTTACCTTCCTTATCTATTAACACAAGTCTTTCTGAATGAAAGAATCCTCCTGGTTCACTTTTATCCTCCTTACCAGCACTTACTAAATATGAACTTGCAATAGAATATATCTCTTGCTTATTTCCTGTTACAAAATTCCAATTTTCTAGATTGATATCCATAGATGATGTAAATTCCAGAAGTTTATCTGGAGTATCATTTACAGGGTCTACAGTATGTGATAAAAATTTAATATTTGGGTATATACTTAACTTATCCTGCAGATACTTCATCTTACTTATCATATTTGGACATATTTTAGGGCATGAAGTAAAAAAGAAATTTGCAACATATATGTTTCCCTCATAATTAGTCTTTGTAATTGTGTCATTATGTTGATTAATAAAAGTAAAATCTGGAATAACATGACCCTCAATTCCTATAGTTGCCAAAGGCATAAAATGATTTTCAGCCTGCACTACAAAATAATAAATAAATCCTGGAAGCGCTAGAACAGTAATTAAACCGACCCATTTTTTTAATGAATTTAAATACATTACATCATTATGTATGAGTAACCCCCTTCTACTAATAAAATAAAAAGCAAATAGGGTATTAAAATAAATGCAGGTAGTAAGACGGCCCATCTAAATGAGGTCCTTTCAAATCCTAGGTGCATAAAAACATTAACTATATAAGCTGCCTTGACCAATGTTAAAATTATAAAAATATGATTTAACAATTTTGTTCCTAAAAAAATTGTATCAATTAAAATAGATGGTTTAATAATACCAAGTACAACTTCTACAGTAGTAACTATTAGTAAAATCCAAAATACTTTCCAAATCCACCAATGTCCCTCATTTTGATTCTGTCCCATAATATTAATTTTAAACTAAATAGAAAAACGTAAAAACAAAGACCCATACTAAATCAACAAAATGCCAATACAAGCCAACTTTTTCAATCATCTCATAATGACCTCTTCTTTCATAAGTTCCCTTTATTACATTAATCAAAATAATGATTAATATCACAACTCCACTAAATACATGGAATCCATGAAATCCTGTAATAAAAAAGAAATAATCTGCAAATAATCTATGTCCATATTCATTGTGTACTAAATTAGATCCAAGAATAACCTCTGTTGCATTCTCTTGCAAATACTTAACTGATTCTTCGTTAGATAAATATGTTCTGTCTGCTTTCCTAATATTAAATGATGTTTTATCTTCTAATTCAGAAATAACTTCTTCAACTGAAAAATGATGATGGGTACCATCATGACCATCTACCCCCATTAAATGATAAACAGAAGACAGTTCCTCACCTTCTGCAACATGACAGACAAATTCTGTTTTTGTTCCAATACCTCCTTTATCTCCATGTATAAAATGGCCCCACTCCCATGCTTGTGAGCCAAGAAACATTAAGCCACCAACAATGGTAAGTGAAAGCCAAAGAACAACTTTATTTTTTTGCATCTTATGCCCATAATTTACAGCAAGAACCATTGTTACAGAACTCATAATAAGAATAAATGTCATCAATGCTACAAACAATAAAGGATGATCTCCATGTAAAAATGGAAAATGAGTAAATACATCTTCAGGATTAGGCCATACATCTGGATACTTAAATCTACTAAAACCATATGCTGCTAAAAAACCTGAAAAAGTAAGAGCATCTGTAACAAGGAAAAACCACATCATCATTTTTCCATAGCTTGCATTAAAAGGCCTTTCACCTCCTCCCCATACATCTTCTTTCTGAATTGGCTTTTCCATATATTGGTTTAAATTTAAAAATCAAAATTAGTATTTTTCTATATCTCTTCTATGATTTTTATAATAAATATTAAATATAGAGCATAAATAAATATAAATACAACCACAAACACCCTAAATAATGCCAATAAATAGAAATAAGTTCTATTCCTAAATAATTATCTGAAGTATACTTACCGTATTTTGAATTTACAGTTATTACTAATAGCGCTATTAACCCGCCACTAAAATGAACCAAATGCGAAAGAGTAATAACATAAAGAAAAGAAGCAGACACATTACTTCCTTCTCCAGTCATATAGAATCCCTGCTCTACTAAATCCTGCCAACCTTTTATCTGAAAAAATGCAAAAAACAAACCAAAAATTAATGAATAAAGTAGCCAATTAGAAGCATTTTTATTCCGTTTAATATTACGAAGTGATTTAATGAGACAGAAGCTACTAAAAACTATAATTATTGTGCTATACAAAAACCAGTCTGGGAATGGTAATTCTGACCAATTACCTTCTGCTTTACGTACAATATAGGCAGATGTCAAACCTGCAAAAAACATAGTCATCCCAGCTATCCCAACCCATAGAAGAAGTTTTGCACTCTTATTTTTACGCATAATCTTAATTTCAATTTTAATTCTACAATTTTAATTATTTTTTAAAAAATATAGAACTAAAAATCATAATAATGATTGAACAAATCTGTTTTTACTCCTATATTGTAAATTAAACTATTACTTTCAATTAGTTGACTTACCTTAACTCTTCTCATAATGCTAAAATAAATTTTCAAATTAGAAGCAGGATTAATAAGATAACTAACATTTAATTGGGAAAATAAAATATCTGTAATATCGCCTTGATACATCTGTGACAATTGATTTGGTGAATCTTGGTAATCATGTATAGAGTTATAAATATCATGTCCATAAGAAGTATGCCCTTGTATTTCATCACCATATTTAGTGAAAATAAGTTTTGTATTACCTCCCCATCTATTTTTTCTGTAGCTAATAATTAATATCTTTTCTGAAAAATTAGCGCCTATTGGATGTGCTAATGATTGATTATAATGCGCATAGTTTACTCTAGTGTTTTGTTCGGCATAGGTGAAAGGTCTTACAAGATTATATTCTAATTGAAAACAAAGATTTTCAATACCTAAAAAATCATATAGCTTTGCTCCAAACTGATAACCATATCTTGAGTTATTCCAATAATCTAATGAATGTATTTTATTATTTTTAAAATCATCCAAAACAAGCTGGCCATAAAGATATGATCTAAATGGTAATTTATATTTTACATTTATACCTAACATAAGATTATGTTGTGTCTTATAATGATAAATTAAAGGTCTAAATAACGATATAGGATTGATGTATTTTATGTCAAAACCTTTATTTCCAGAATCTATATTTGTATCCCATATTACTGATTGAAAAATTCCTAAATTGATATTTGAAGAAATGTTTGCGCTTATATAGTGTGATGAAAGATATTTTTTTGCGTAACCCATGTTATTATTATCTGTACTATTATCTTCAAAATAATTAATGTCTAGTAACTCTGCACATAGATTAGTATATTGTATGTGCTCAAAATTACTTTGAACACGAAGAAAAGGATAATTAAAACTATTATCCGAAATTAGAAGTGATCTATAACCATTACCAATAAAATTCTTCCCATGACCAAATTGAATCAAAAATTTATTACCTGGTTTTACCGATACATAACCAGAAGCCATAGCATAATCAAATCCTGTCTTTTTGAAGTCTCTTGCAAAACCCTGACCTGGAACAACTTTTTTTGATCTTATTCTATAATCAATATATTCAGGAAAAATAGATTGATTTTCTAAAAATGATGAGGAAAATGAAACTAATCTTCCAATATCCCCTTCAACCATAAAACCTCTAGTGTTTGTAAGAATATCTTTTTTAATGCGTATATCTTTTCCCTTATCTAAATGAATAATTGGTGATAAGTGAACTTTATAATCCTTACCATTTAATATTAAAGTATGCTCATAAAACAACTTACGTTTATACCAAACATCTTTATCATTTATAAATTTAGTTTGATATAAAGAATCTAAATCAATTTTCATACTAACTGATGACTTTACCAATGGTTTAAATGATGTGTGTAATTGTGTATTATTTAGCTCTTTCTCAAAAAGTAGACTTGCATCATATCCTAATGGGAGGTTTCCATGTTGTGCCCTTATATTAAAAGATAATAATAGTAGTAATAAGCATATTATTTTATTCATTTTTTTTATTAAATCTTCTTAAAATATATATTGGGGCCAACATTAATAAATAAACAATAATTGCCATAATAGCTATTGAATAATTAATATTGATATGTATTAATAGTAATGAGAAAATTATTGTAACTAAACTTAAAATATAAAGAATAATTGCAATCCTCCTATGAGAGAAACCTAAATCTAGTAATCTATGATGTATATGATTTCTGTCAGCATAAAGAGGATACTTTCCACTATAAACTCTAAATAAGAAAACTCGCAATGAGTCAAATAATGGAACAGATAGTAAAGATATTGCAATTAAAGGACCTTTGTTTACATATACAATGTCTTGAAAGATAACCCCTGATCTAATTAGATCTATCGATAAAATTGCAAAAATAAAACCTACAACTAATGATCCGGTATCACCCATTAAAATTTTTGCTGGGTAAAAATTAAATATTAAATATGCTATTAAAGATCCTGTTAATGAAAAAGCTAAAATTACCATAAGATAGTTAGCATTTAAGAAAGCAAAAATGCCAAAAAATATCGACGCAATAATACCAATACCTGCTGCTAAACCATCAATACCATCAATTAAATTATATGAATTTGTGATAACTACAACTACAAAAATTGTAAATGGAATACTAATGTAAGTTGAAATATTAAAAATACCAAATACTCCATGCATATTATCAATTTCAAATCCAGCAAAAAAAACTAAAACAAGGATTGCTAATAATTGCCCAATCATTTTACCAAAAGGAGACAGTGACAAAAGATCATCAATAAGACCAACAATAAATATAATAATTAATGAAGAAAGAACAAATCCAATATTATTAACATTCTCCATCCCAATTCCCCAGAAAAGAAATGAAAAACCAACCCCACCAAAAATAGCGATTCCTCCGAAAAAAGGTGTATTCTTTTCATGTGCAGCACGTTCGTTAGGCTTAATATATAGGCGTTTATCTTTTGAAAATAAGATAATCTTTGGGATTATAAAATATGTTAAGATTAATGCTGTTAGAAAACCTAAAAATGTATATAAAAAAATGTCTTCCAATTTTATTTTTTTCTTAATAATTCAATATCAGATTTAACCATTATCTCGCATAGTTCTTCAACATCTGTTTTAGTTTTCCATCCTAATTCTTTTTCTGCTTTAATAGGGTTGCCAATTAATGCATCTACTTCAGAAAGTCTAAAATGTTTTTCACTAATTCTTACTATTTCTTTTCCTGATCTTTTATCAATTCCTTTTTCCTGAATCCCTTCCCCTTGCCATATTACTTCTATCCCTATTACAGAGAATGCTAATTCAGCGAACCTTCTTACCGAAACTGCTCTATTAGTTGCTAAAACAAAATTGTCAGGAGTTTCATGTTGCATCATTCTGTACATGCCATCAACAAATTCTGGAGCATATCCCCAATCTCTACTTGCATTTAGATTGCCTAACTCAATACAATTATTCTCACCTTGATTATATCTTGCCACCCCTTCAGTAATCTTCCGGGTAACAAATTCTAAACCTCTTAAAGGAGATTCATGATTAAATAGTATCCCGCTACATGCAAAAATATTATGTGATTCCCTATAATTCTGTGTCATCCAATGTGCATATAACTTTGATGTTCCATATGGGCTTCTAGGGTAAAATGGAGTGGTCTCTTTTTGAGGTACCTCCTGGGCTTTTCCGAAAAGTTCAGAAGTTGAAGCTTGATAAAATTTAATGTCCTTATTAATAATCCTGATAGCTTCTAGAAGATGTGTTACTCCAAGACCAGTAATCATACTTGTCGCTAAAGGTTGATCAAATGATACATGAACAAAACTTTGTGCAGCTAAATTATAAATCTCATCCGGTTTTATAGCACTAATCATTCTTATAGTACTTGCTGAATCAATTAAATCATGTTCAACAAGTCTAAGATTAGGATTGTTTTTTACACCTAGATATTCAATTCTCCAGAAACTTTGACAGCTTGTTCTTCTATAAGCACCATATACTTTATAACCTTTAGAAAGTAATAACTTTGCTAAATATGCTCCATCCTGTCCAGTGATCCCTGTAATTATTGCTTTCTTCATTAAAATTAAGATGAGTTAATTGCTGTAAAAATAATCATAAATAATTTAATCAGTTATAAATTGTTGTGTCCAATCATATAACGTGAAACTATTATCAACTTTGATAGTTTTAAGGCCTGCACTTTTTCCTGCCTCTATATCAGAAACTGAATCTCCAACTAAATATGAATTAATTCTATTAATGTATGGGAAATCTTTTATTGCGTTCTCAATCATTCCAGTCTTAGGTTTTCTACAATTGCAATTATCTTTTTCAAAATGTGGGCAGAAATATACTTTATTTATCATACCACCAGCCTTTTCAATCTCTTGTATCATTTTTTTGTGTAATATAATTAAATCATCTGCGGTCATAATACCTTTAGCAATCCCTTGCTGATTTGTCACAATAATGATCAAATTAAAAATTTTAGAAAGTCTATTTATTGCTTCGAGAGCATTTGGAATAAAAGTAAATTCATCCCAATTTCTAACATATCTTCCTTCCAATTTCTTATTGATCACACCATCTCGATCTAAAAAAAGAGTATTAACCTTTGGCGTTCCCACTAGAATAATTCTTCCTCTATTAACTGACAAATAATATGCCCTAATAAAATATGTGCCTCTTGAATTCTAGGAGTATCTTTAGATGGTACTTTGATAATATAATCACAAATACTGGCAATTCTTCCTCCATTAATCCCTGTAAATCCTATTGTTTTCATTCCAATATCTTTTGCTTTTTCTAAAGCATTAATAACATTAGTTGAATCACCAGATGTTGAAATGCCAAGTAAAATATCTCCTTCTCTTCCCGCTGCCTCCGTCATCCTAGAATAAGTATATTCATACCCATAATCATTTGCTACTGCAGTTATGTAAGATGAATTTACATGTAGTGCTTCAGCATAGAGCGGGGATCTTTCTTTATAAAATTTACCGCTAAGCTCTGCAGCAATATGTTGTGCATCAGAAGCTGAACCTCCATTGCCACACAAAAGCATCTTCTTATCATCCTTAAAAGCAATTAAGCATGTCTTGACTATATCCTCGAGGGATTTAAGAAGCTCTTTATCATTTAAAATTGAATCTATATTTTCAGATGATTTTTTTATACATTCTATGATCCTATTATTCATTCATTTTTTTTGCTAAAGTACAAAATTATAATATTTGATATGCTTGTATAAGCTGACTACCAATATCATTCCAATTATATTTCTCTTTTGCTAGAATAGCACCATTTTTACTTACTGTATCTAATTTATCTTTATCACTAAATATAGTAATTATCTTATCTGCTAAAGATTCTGCATCTCCTGTTTCAAATAAAAACCCGTCATGATTATCTTTAATCATCTCTTTATTAGGTTTCAGATTAGAAGCTAAAACTGCTTTTTCAAAACTTAATGCCATCATTAAAACACCACTTTGATATATTTCTCTATATGGTAACACAACTAAATCTGATGACAAATAATAATATGGCAATTTTTTATCTGGAATAAAGTTGTTATGTATTAAACAATAATCTTGTAGATTATTTTTATCTATAATTCGCTGATAATTTGCGAAATCATTATTCCATGATTTACCAGCAATAACTAAAAAAATATCTTGATTATAATCTTTAACTTTAATAAGCGCTTTCAATAGAATTTCTAGTCCTTTTACTTTCTTGATCATTCCGAAAAAAAGCAATACCTTCTTGTTTTCAGGAATATTTAAGAGTTTTCTTGATTCAGTTTTATTATATCTTGATTCTAAAAATAATTTATAATTACCATGTGGTATTACCTTGATCTTACTTTCTTTTATATCTGTAAGATTCAAAACTTCTTTTTTACTAAAATCATTATGAGTTATAACTATATTCGCTAATTTATAAATCCATTCTACAATATGAATATTATCTTTTTTGTTCTTAAAACTATAGACATCATGAATTGTAATAATATTCCTTCCAAATAATATTTTTACTAAAATCATATTATATAATACAAAGAAATCTGAGTTAAAAACATGAAAATGAAAAATAAGATATCCATTTATACGGGCGTGTAATATAGAATATAAAGATCCAAAAAGATATTTAATCCCACTAAATATCTTTCTCTTTGATGAGAAAAGAGACCCAAAGAATGTATAAAAACCAAGACCTGGTATATTAGGGTTCTCTGTCTCTTTATTTGTGTAAATTCTCACTTCAAACTTATTATACAGCAACCCAATAGACTGACCATATAAATAATAATGATGAGAACTTCCGTGCGCACCTAATGGATCTATTATAGCAACTCTTTTTTTCATGATTTAGTCAAACAAATATAAACTCTTTTCTAAGACAAACAATTTATATATTTGCAAGTATACATTATAAAAATCAACTAAGTAAATAGATGCTTTTTAACTCATTACAGTTTTTAATATTTTTCCCAATTGTAATCTCCATTTTCTTTTTGTTACCACAAAAAAGAAGATGGATTCTATTACTAATTTCATCATACTATTTCTACATGTGCTGGAAAATAGATTACATTGTTTTGATTATAGCCTCTACACTTATTGATTATTTTGTTGCACAGAAAATGGCTACAATAGAGACTAAAATTAAAAGAAAGAAATGGTTACTGATAAGTATAATAACAAATCTTAGTATTCTATTTGGATTTAAGTATTTTAACTTTTTTAATGAGAATGTACAAGCTCTATTTAATAGCCTAAATATATTTTATGGAGTATCTTCATTTGACTTATTACTTCCCGTTGGTATTTCATTCTACACTTTTCAAACGTTAAGTTATACAATTGATGTTTATAATGGCAGAACCCAAGCGCAAAAACATTTAGGGATCTTTGCTGTATATGTTTCATTCTTTCCTCAATTAGTTGCAGGTCCAATTGAAAGATCTAAAAATTTATTACCTCAATTTTATATAGAACATAAGTTTAGTTTTAATAGAATTAAATATGGTTTACAACAGATGTTATGGGGATTCTTTAAAAAAGTCGTAATTGCTGACAGATTAGCAATAGTTGTAGATGCAGTATATAATAACTTAGATGACTATACAGGCATATCACTTCTCGTAGCCACTTTATTCTTTGCATTCCAAATATATTGTGACTTTTCAGGGTATTCTGATATCGCAATTGGTTCTGCAAGAATAATGGGGTTTGAGCTTATGGATAACTTTAAAAGACCTTATTTTTCTAAATCAATTTTAGAATTCTGGAGAAGATGGCATATCTCTCTATCAACATGGTTCCGAGATTACCTATATATACCTTTAGGAGGAAGTAGGGTTGTAAAATGGCGATGGTATTATAATTTATTCATTACTTTTATTATAAGTGGTCTATGGCACGGAGCCAATTGGACTTTTATAACGTGGGGAGGACTGCATGGAATTTTCTTGATTTTAGCAATCATCTTAACTAAACCTGAAAGGTATATAATAAAGATGTTAAGATTAGATAATAGTATTATACATAAAATATATAAAGTAACTTTTACTTTTTCCTTAGTATGTTTTGCTTGGATTTTCTTTAGAGCAAATAATATTTCTGATGCTTTATATATAATTAATAATTTATTTATTGATATTAATGATTATAGTGATATACAGAAGATGAAGATAAACCTAAGAGGTATTGGTGTTGGTCTTAATGAAATTTTAATCAGTATATCTCTGATTATACTTATGGAAGTGTATAATATATATGAGCGTAGTGGAGATGTTTGGAAGAAATTAGAGAAAAAACCAATCTGGATAAGATGGGGGTTTTATTATATCCTTTTATTTTGCATATTATTTCTAGCGCCATACTCTAGATTAAATAACTTTATTTATTTTCAATTCTAAATGAAACAAGAGGTTAACAAATTATTATTAAAAATAGGTTTATTTATAATCCCTGTATTATGCTGGGTATCTATAGTCATTGTTGTTGATCCATTTAACTATTTTAACATTTCTAAAATAATTTCATATAATATAAAAGTTAAATCTGCACAACAAATTAATTCTCTTCTATTTAATACTATTAATTTTAAAAATAAGCCTACAAGCAATGTAATTATCGGGGATTCTAGAATTAGAAAATTACCTACTAAAAAAATTAAAAAAATAACAGGAGAAAAATATCATATTATGCATTCGAATGCTGCAAAATTAAATGAAATAATTGATCTATTCTGGTATAGTGACTCTATATATTTTGCAGCTACTTCAAAGAACTTAAAGAATGTTATAATTGGTATAAATTTTAACCTCTATAATCAATATTCCTATGCAAATAGGGTAGAAGAAGTAGAAGCAATGCTGAAAAATAAGTACCTATATTTTTTTAATTGGAGTACCTTGGAGACTGTTTATTTGACATTGAAGAATCAATTCTTTAAATATAATGTAAAAGAAAAGAAGATTAAAAAAGAGCATTGGGAATACATAACAAAAACTATAGCAAGGAATCATTATTCTAAATATAAATACCCAGAAAATACTTTGAAAAGGTTAAAAGAAATAGGAAATTATTGTTCATTAAAAAATATTAATCTAACATTATTGATTGTTCCACATCACAAAGATTTCCATGACAGATTAATTGAATACAATCTTGAAAAAGCTGAACTAGTTTTTAAAAATGATATAAAAGATATTGGCAGAGTAATTGATTATGATTTTCCTAATTCAATTACAGAATGCACATCCTGTTTTAATGACCCTATTCATACTACTGATTCTGTTAGTGATTTAATTATAGAAGAAATTTTATTAAATAAATTTGAAATTGGCAATGAATTATAGAAAAATACCTTCCATATAGGACGTGTTAATTAGTTTCCAAGTTCTAAAATCTTTTTTTATTTTCTGATTTAAAATAAAACGAATATTATTTTTGAAAAATAGCCATAGAATAAATAGATAAGCGTAAAATCCGCCTATCTTCTTTAAAAAATAAATATGGTTCCTAATTGTATATCTTAAGAAAAAATCTCCTCTATAAATTTTTTTATCTTCTAATCTAAAAGATTTTGTTAGGCTCCCTACTTTATGGTAGAATTCAATGTCTGGACAATAAAACATCTTATGTCTTCCATCTATATATATCCTATAAGAAAAATCAGTATCATCAAAATAAACAAAATAGTTCTCATCCATAAAACCAATATCATCAAAAACCTCTTTCTTAACTAACAGGCAACAAGTAGGCGCATACTCAATTTCTCTAATCTTATCATATTGTCCTTTATCAATTTCTCCAATACCTCTATGAATTGGCAAAAAACCTTTTTTTTCTTGGAACCAGCTTCCTGCATACCATATAGTATCTTTATTGGTATGAAACAGTATCTTTGGAGTTGTTAAACTACAACCTATATTAAACTGGGCTTTCAATAATTTATCAATTAAGCACTTTTCAAATTCTACATCGTTATTAATTATAAGCATTTGATTACAATCATCATTTATAGCTGCTATTATACCCTGATTATTAGCCTTTGCTACACCAAGATTATTTTTATTAAATATGATTTTCATTCTATCATCATCTATTGTTTCTATAATATCTAATGTAGAGTCTTGTGATGCATTATCAATAATATAAAGAAAAAAGTTCTGGTAACTTTGATTCCAGATACATTCTAAAAAAGCAGGCAAAACATTTGCAGAATTATATGTAACAGTTATAATACCTACTTTTTCCATATTGAAAGATCCTTAGATAATAAATCTTCTAAAAGCTCAATATCATGTAAAAATAAACGATTCATCTTTTGTCGCAACTTTATTGATAATGTTGGATTTATCTTACTGCCAAGAAAATTATTTTTAATCATATTCATAGTTTTTTTTGGTATAAATAATCTTAAAAATTTTCTTATAACTGACCATTTGTATAACATCCTAAAAAAACTGTTCCTTGGTGTAAAAGATATATTATGTATTCTGTCTAATTCTGGAATAAAGTTTTTGTCTACTTCTAAAAAATCATAAATACCCTTAACAACTAATTCGATATTAGAGTTAAAATCCTCATAGAAAATAATATGTATATTTTCCCTTCCAAATGTATCTATATATCTTTTGACTTGATTGTAATACATACTTAATTCAATATACTGTTGATATAACAATTTTGATCTTTTATTACTTTCCCTATTATCAATAATGTCCTCAAGTGTCGCATTAACAAGCCCTAATCTAAAATCCATTTGATAATGAGAAAAAGCTCTATCAGTTAAATCTCTTAGCATAATTATTATTTTCCCTTCGCTATTATATTCCTTTATTTTTTGAGGCACATCATTGTAATAAAGATATGAAACACTCGCTTCACCATATTTGACTCTATAGTTATCTTTAAACAAGCTATGGTATAAATCTACTGTATCTATGCTTTCACTATTATAGTAGAGTGATTGTTTCTGGATTGAATGGTTTGAAAAAAAATTTGTCTCTTTCTTACTGCTCATCTCTATCTCTGGATGCTCACTCAAGTAATAATACAATGATGTTGTTCCTGCTTTTGGTGCTCCAACTATAAAAAAATCTACTTTCATCTATTTGCCTAATAAGTTCTTTAAATATTCCTTGAGATTAACTATTCTATTTATATTTAAAAGGATTCCGCATAATCCTTTTATTGGCAAAGTTATATAATGAAAAATACTAAAAACAGGTGGAATTATGAATTTTATTAATGTATAGCCATTTTTACTCATTACTTCTTTTGTGAAAACCTGTGATAAATATATTTCTGATTG
>MDSW01030534.1_pt1 | contig 41038 bp, 17 predicted proteins | sample 811171 | NCBI WGS metagenome assembly MDSW01 (sample SAMN05326641, study PRJNA326480) | marine metagenome | isolation source: seawater | place: Atlantic Ocean: North West | collected 2012
ATGCGTTCCTGAACCCCTGGTTTGGATGCAGGCACGGAAGTCATGGTGCTACTAGCGACAAGTTTCATTCAAGAATGTTCGTGATTAACGACCTATTGGTGATTCACGCCTGGGAATCCTCTGAGACCCATTCTTCGTTGACTGTGTCCCACAGCCATCCGGGGTGATCGGCATGGCTCTGGAAGCGTTCATTCTGGGAAGATGGGGCTTCCTCTTCGGACTTGGCCCAAGAATATGGGTCCTCCTCCGTTTCTTCCGAATCAACTACTTGTGTTGAGTCCTCTGCCTCATCTTCCTCTTCAATTTCAACGAAGAAGTAGGCGAAGGCAGCTATCGCGCCGAGTAAAATTACAACAGCTATGATCAACATAGTGCCAAGACCGGTTCCTTCTTCATCGCTCACGGTGATTTTGAATCCGGGCTCATAAGTCTCTCCCCCGTACTTGAATTGCGGCGTTGCAGAGCCGGATATCCTGGACCCAGGAATCCCCATCTGCCAAGTTGAATCGCTTGAGATAACAGTATTGTTCACGGGGTTTCCACCAATGGTAGCTGTGACGGTTTTACCAGGGAGTCCGGTACCGGTGAATATTGCGATCTCATCGTCGCCAATCCTACTATCATCGGGCTCATTTACGACGAAAGTCAGTCCAATCACATTTATCGACACAGGGAGTGAGTTCGCCTTGGATCCGAATGGGTCAGAGGCTACGAAAATAACTTCATCCAAGGACCATCCGGATATCTCCGGATCGTAGAATGACATGGTTATCGGGTTGTAAGTCGCCATGCCATTAGAAGCGATGCTGAAAACTACCCCATACTCATCGTCACTTGTCAATTCCTCGTTGTCATAAACGGAGAGCATCAGTTCTTGATTCTGGTCTGCGTCGCTGAAGTGTTCCATCAAATCGATCTCCGCCAGCGTACACCTGTCTTGGGACTGGGAGTCCAATTCGCAATAGAGGGTGATCTCATTGAGCCAGCCGCTTGAGTCGAACACTGGTTGGTTGTTGCCGGCATCAGGAGGGTTGTCCGCGGTAATCTGAAGTTCTACCCAATCGCTGTAGTCGAACCCATCATATGACCTCATCCTGATTTGGTATTCTGCATTATGTCTGAGGGACATTGAGTTCCACTCCTGACTGAATGCCCCATTTGAGGAGAAATCAGTGATTGCATCCGAGTGGACGTTGATGTAGCCATTCGCTATATCGAGAACCTCAACATCGACCCTTGTGATGGTGCCATCAGAGTCTCTGGCGACCCCTTCGAAGACTGAACTCTCGGAGACGGCTAGCCTGTCTCCACTCTGGGGAGAGGTTACACTGAGGAACGGTGCCGTATTCGAATTGTCGATATTCAATGTGAGGACGGTCGCCTCGCATTCGTCAATGACTCCTATGCAGAAGTCAGAGTCTGATGCCCATATTGTGAATGTGTACTGAGCATTCACTCTTGGCTGCCCACCGAAATCCCAAGTCCATGACCAGTCGGGTCCGCCACTCACAGGAGTGGTAACTTGGAAGTTCGGACCCACGATCTGGAAATATATGTCCTCTACATCCATGCTACACTGCTCCGGGCAGCCATAGAAGTCGTAAGCCGTTCCTTCGAATGTGACACTATCGTCTGAGTGTGTTGACATCGAGCTTGGTGATGTGACGGAAATAGTAGGAGCCTGTGTGTTGAGCTTTATCGTAATCCCGACTATGGGGCTATGTGTGATGCCGTCAAAGGATCTGAACTCGAACGTGTAGTCCCCTTCTGCCATGCTGGACATGTCCAATTCGTAGAACCATGTCTTGAACGGGTGATTGTTACGTGTTACCTCACCCATTCCTGCCCCAGATGAGTCAGTCGCCACAAGGGCATTGTCCCAGTCGCCGGTGAATGGATCCTTGACCTCGACGGAGTGGACGTAGCCCTTCTGATCCCACTGGGCCAACTCATCGGTCTGATAGAATGCTGCGAGGACGCCATCGTGGGCTGTGCCGGTGATATTGACGATCTTTCTGAACGAGTGGCCCTCATTTTGAGTTACGGTTACAGAGGGAGCCATATTCAGCAGCTCTGCGGTACCTTGGTAGGAAGAGTCCTCGAGTGTGAACTCCCCGCTATCCAAGCCTGAGCCGAACTTGTAGGCTGTGTATCTGTATAACGAAAGCTCGCGAGTTCCTGCGGCATAGTCGCAATCTGGATCCTCAGTATCCGTGATGAGGTCCCCGTCGTTGTCGATTCCATCCGTACAGGAGTCTTCGAATTCATCATCCGCATACCCATCGGGATTGTCCCCCCCTCCTAGGCCCCTGAAGTCTAGGTGGAAATCAGAGGGCAATGAGAACCAAGGGGTGTATCCGTCATCGAGGGTTTCGATATCGTAAAGATCGTTTCCAAGGGCGTCCTCTACAAGGACCCCAGCACCTGCGACTCTTTCGCCCTCCACCAATACCTGGTAACGGACCAGCTCAGCCCTGCGCACTTGAACGGCGTAGGGAGTTGGCTGAGTCTCGATAAACACTGACGAGAGGTCAAGATTTGCCAGGGCCGCGAAGGTGAATACGGTAGAGTTGTTGTCCATACTTATCGCGAGAGGGAAGTTCCTTGGAGTCAGATTATCGCATAGGGCACACTCCTGAACCTCAGTGGGAACTATTGCGTTCTGGAATTGGTTAGCTGGCCAGGCTTCCTGATCGGGCCATGACAGGATTACGGGATCCCCGCCCGCCGCAGCACTTGGAATCGTCTCAGACTGCACTGTTACTGCACTCTTTGTGACATTGTAGGTCATGTCCACCCCATTCCATGAGTTCTCAGTGAAGAATCCGAGAGTTCCGTACTGCTGAGTTCCCGCATACCCCGAATCGTAGTGCTTGATGACTGCGCCAGTTGAAGGTACATTCCAATTGTTCCTCCGGATATCTAGGAGAGCTCCGACGGCCCTGAGCCCATCGGCATCCCCAGCGGCGTTGATCTCGTTGTCGTACATGGTTAGGCCTGATCTGAAGGCGAGCACAACGGGACAAGTGAATCCGCCTCCGAAGTGAGTCATGCTGGAGCAGGTCCCAGTTCCGTCTGTGGAGAGTGTGTTGTTTGCGAGGAACGCTCTTGCAGCAGATGGGGCTGGAGCTTGATTGCCGTATTCTCCTGCCAGAACTACTTCCTTGGCTACGTCATGTATCGTATTGTTCTCAGCTATTACATCGAATGAGCCCAGCATCCAGAGTCCGTTCCATCCCCCTATCGGGCCAATGTCATTATTCTGGATGTTTGCATAACTGGAGTATACGGCAATTCCGGAGCCTCCCGATGCCCCCGATAGTTCGTTATCGTAAACGTCAGCATGGGCGCCTCCGTAGATGGTAACTGGAGTGCCTTCTGCCGTGGTTATCTCATTGCTGGCAACTGTGTTGTAGTAGTCTGTCGTCCCAACGCTCTTGAGGCTGTATATGTCAATTCCATTGCAGTTGACACCGATCGATGAGTTGGTCACCGAACCTGATGAGTACCTGAGTGATATCCCGAAGTCGCCCACTGAAATATCAGCATCGTCGATTTCAATGAAAGCGTCCTGAACCCAGACAGTTGGCCTACCTCCGTCCCTCTGTCCACAACCTCTGTCAGTCCCAACGAGAGTAGGGGAATCCATAATCAGAGGAGTGACTGGAGTTCCTGAGCTGTAGATCTGGACAGCGGAACCGTCTACGCCGCTTTCGCCGTCATTCCCTACTACGTATTCCCCCCCAATGAATCTGGGCTGAGCGAGATTGGTGGTCAATACGCTACTGGTATTGACATCTGTGAACTCCATCTCTCTGAGAGTCGGACTGGCACCATCTAGAACCAAAGCACCGTATCTGAACTCGTTCAGGGTGTCTATGTAGTATGGTATCCCCCATGCCCCATCTATGGTCAGGTACCTGATCGCGGTTTGGGATAGGTCTATCGAATCCCTAATCAAGACTCCCTCAAAGCAGGATGGGTCTTCAATGAAAATTTCCTCATTACCGTTTGACATCCCATAGCACTCCCCTCTTGCACTGGAATTCGATGGTTCTGTCCATCTGAATGTAATTTTCTGAGCTGTATTTGCGTTTCCGCTAGCTCCGCATGAGGATGCACCTATGCATATACTCCCCCTGGCATCCAAGTGGGTGCCATTGGGAAAGGTCACGGTAGTGCCAGGCTGGATTATCAGCTTCGCTCCGGATGAGACGACTACATCGCCAGTCAGGGCGTGACTTCCTTGCCACACCTCAGTTCCCGAAATGGTACCTGAAGTGGTGTCATTTGCCGCAACCACAGGGGTCGCCGGGCCCACGAGGGAAACGAATACGCTTGTTAGCATTAAGAATACCAATAGGGAGCTTCGTGTTCTATCTCCGCGGGCCATGCATGCGGGGTGTCGGGAGCGGATTTAACCATAGGGTCGAAATGAGTGTGCGGGGACGGCTGAAAAATTCGCTCTCAGAATGTATTTCTAGTTCAAATTGAGCTCAAAAGCGACTTGTGAGGCCCATTCAAAGGCATCTAGTTTCCCGTATCCCAATTTGCTGTCGTGAGCTCCATCAGACCCATCTCCACTGACTGCTGAGTTTGCAAGCGCCCTCTTCACCAGCTCCATCCCTTCCTGATCTATTTGGCCGTCTTCATTGGCGAGTTCTTCGCCATAGAGCTCCAAAATAAGAGATAGTGCCCCAGTAACAAAAACAGTAGAGTCGCTGGTGCCCGATGAATATGCGTACGGAGGAGATAGCTCGGTAGTTGCTGTGGAGAATATGTTTACTCCTGGGGCGGAAACTTCGGGTTTCTGGTTCGGAAAATCCCTAGTCTCCCCTTCGTAGGGATCAATGACAGAGCCAGAAGCACTGTCTTGCCATGAGATTCCGCTCCTGTACGTTGCCCCTACCGCTATCACCCCTGGGATGTTTGCAGGGACAGAGACATCAGATATCGAATCGTCCAGTCCGGTGTTACCGGCAGCGGCGACCACGAAGATCCCTGAGTCTAGTGCCTCATTGACTGCAGAAACGGTTTCGGATTCGGTCCCCATGCCCATGCCCGGATTCGACCCCAGACTTAGGCTGATAATGTCCGCCTCCTGCGTAATTCTACACCACCTGATGGCTAACGCAACTCTGTCTTGCTGTCCTGAGGAGCCCTCTGGCCCCAATGCTAGAGCTACTGAAAGTGAAACACCTGGAGCTGCCCCAATGAATGTTCCATTGGCTACAAGAAGGCCTGCCATCATAGTCCCGTGATATTCCTCCCCTACGTCCCTGACTTCATCGTTATTTTCTTCATAGAAATCCCGGAATCCGGCCAAACTCATTCCTGCCAGATCTGGATGGGAGGAATCCACGCCTGTATCCACTATGCAAACGGAAACCCCATCTCCTGTAAGTCCGGAACTCTGCAATCGCCTGATTCCAGTATCTTCGTAGGCCCACTCTGAGTCCGGCAGAACGGGAGTAAGGTATGCGTCAATGAAGGGCCATGAAACAAGTAAGAGAATTGTGCCCAATGAAAATACGACGGCCCCCCAAGGCCATAGTGCCTCCTTGATGGGTCCCAATGGCCACCTGAGTCTTCGGGCCTCTTCGTCCGAGAGGCCGTAAGCCTCCCCTGGATATCCAGGAGCAGCGGGGTCCACTGTAGTCAACAGTCTGGGCTCCTCTGGCTCGGGCATCAACTCAAGATGCTCGATTGCAGGCATAATCGGTTCCCGTCTGAACGGACATAAATACCAATGTATCAGAAGGGTGCATTGGGCCTTCTTGAACGAGGCCTTGTCAACATCCCGATAGCCAGTAGGATGAGAGCTCCGAGTATCCAACCAATCCAGTCAGTTGTACCCTCTACTGGGGGCGATCGGACATCAACATTCGATACACCTCCCTGCTCATCGAGATAAGGCAGTACCTCGCCATCCACTGTCTCCTCCACCACTACAAGTCGGAGGTAGTATGAGTCCGGCCCGTATTCAGTAAGATCCAACGAAATGTCGAATGTGACTTCAGACATTGATGGTATATCACGAGTATCCAAATCGAATGCTACCTCGCTGCTGCAAGTGCTATCTTCGCACATTGTACCGTTCAGCGTAACTCCGGGTGCATCGACTAATCCGCCGTTGAACACCGTTACCGCCCAGCCATTCGTCGTGAATGCGACGGGATCCCCTCCAGTGTACGATTGGTGTCCGGTAATGCTGATGACCGGATTGGATACTTCCACGTTAATTTCTATGTCGGGATATGTTCCGCCCATCTTGTCAGTTACAGAGACGTAAATCGTGTATGGTCCGCCTGTCGCATTCTCTGGCGTAATCACCGATATCGAATGGGTCGTTGAGACGAAGGCGCCGAGAGTGTGGCTAGTGGCCCCAGTCCTCTCCCAGCCCTCGGGAAGCTCTGAGTCGTCGAATGAGAATTCGAATTTCTCGTCGCCATTGCCCGTATTGGTGATGTCAATTCCAATTTGTATCGCTTCACCCGATGACACCCCGTAAACCTCATCCATCGGCTCTGCCGAGAAACCGTGTATCTGGGGGATCCTCACAACGACTGTCTCTTCGGCGTAGTAGCCGTCCACAGTGAAGACGTCAATATTCACTGAATGGCCATTAGACAGAGAATGGGCCATGGACTGGTTTGCAGGACTGATTCTGACGTGCAGATCAGTGAAGTTCAGAGTATTCTCAAGGCCCACGTCGAAGCTTACCGAGGTATTCCACTCGCCTGATCCGTTGTGGAACTCGACCAGCCAGTCTCCGCCATCGGTCCCAGGGACCAGTGCCTGAGCGGAGAACGTATCAAATGGCTCGTGGCCGAGGTAATCCACGCCCATGACGAACTCCAGTGGTTGGAATCCCGAGGTGTTCTCATCGAGCTGTGCCAGTAGGTCAGCTATCCCTCCATCATGAGAAGGATCGCCTCCACTGCTGGAGATTACTCGCAGGGCCACCTCGTGGTTGGAAACTCTGGTATGTGAAATAACAGTAGCTGGAGTCTCTTGTCCGGCCTGCATACCGACCGTGCGTCCGCCCGAGTAGGTCATGTTCCGATCCATTTGGTTTACCACGAATTCGCTGGAAGTCTCGGCCACCCCTCCTGGAAGGAGCATTCGTAGACCTCCATCATCGTCCAATTGGGCGACCCAGGATATCCCTGCACCTATGTTGATTATCAGCTCAGGACTCTCTACATCTGCAAGAGTTCTGGATACTCCGTCGTAGTCCAGCCACTGCGTCTCAAGAATGAGCCACCCTCCAGAGATTAGTCCCATGTCCTCAAAGCCGCCCTCTAGGACGTCGGCTTCTATGTTGGCCATTGCAATTAGGCCGTCTTCCTCGACGCTGGCACGTATGATCCACTCGCCGGGCTCAACTTGGGCTGACCAGTTTCCTTTCCAAACACCGTTCTCCAGATTCTTTGTCGGTGTAACGGGGTCCCTCACTAGGCCCTCAGCAGGGAATAGCTCGAGGACCAAAGAGTCGGAAATCTCTGAGAATTGTGTCTCGTCTATGTAAGAAATAGTTCCTCCCACGTCCACTAATCCGGCTGTAAGCTCTATCTCGACATCATTTGAGGAGGAGCCGAGTACGACTGAGATTTCCTCTTGGTCGAATCCTTCCATGTGAGTGGTTATGCACCATGAGGTTTCAGAGGGCTGGAATACGGACCAGTCGCCATTTGGATCTGTAGTAAGGTTTCCAGTGAAGAACTCCGAATCCGTGTCCGAATCTGAAATTTCATCATCGCAATCCTGCCTGATGGAAACTATCACTCCCTCGACTCCCTCGCCTACATCTGAGTCATCGTCGTCATTGAAGTCCCAATACACGTTTCCGCTGAGCTCCGATGATCTGTTTGCAACGAGTGAAATCTCTGGATTTGAACCCGCGGATAGTGTGAATTCGGCGGAATCTAGATCCCACATCACACCATCCTCTACCATGTTCATCTTTGCTGACCAGATTCCGGGAGATACCGAAGCGGAAACGAGTCCCTCGGAGTCAGTCTCCCCTAGTTCGATAGTACCGAGTCCATCCACTGACTCCATTACGATTGTGAATCCACTTAGTGGCTCATCAGAAAGGTCCCCGGTCAGGTTCAGGGATACTGTAGCAATCTCGCTGGTTGAGAAACTCAGTTCTTCTGCAGCATTCTCGTAAGACACGTTTACTGCGTGCCTCAGAGTCTCGGAGACCCCACCGGGACTTGGGAATGGCTCAACCCATAGAACCCAGCTTCCCTCCTCGACGTGATCGACCCAGGAGCCGTTGGAATCAGTGTAATATGTCGATGTCCAACCATTATCCGAGTTAATCATTCTAAACATCTGGTCGGCCAGTGGGCCACCACTCTCATTGGTCAATGAGAGGCTAACCCTCCACTCTGGATCGAATGAGACGGACCTCTCTACAATCCCCCCATCAAGACCTATCTCAAAGGACTGGACCGGACTCAGGATTCTTGTTCCGAATAGATCCCCATTATTTGGGTCGGAAATGAGGTTCACTACTGAGTATGAACCTGGTTCCAGAGATACCTCTGCGATACCCTCCTGGACCCACTCTGTCCCATTCGCTACAATACTCTCACCAACTCCTGCCGGCATCATTGAAACAATCTCGAAGTCATATGATACGAGTGTCCCATTCGAAGAGTTTCCATCGTTCGAGTGATCTATGAACATGGTTACAGATAGGGTTCCATTGCTTGGATGAAGTATCATTTCGAGAGAAGTGTTCTTGTCATCGATATTCTTCTGAATTGCAGTGGCTCCTAGGAAATCCGGGCCCTCTATATCGAAGGTCCAGTTGCCCTCTGGAAGAACCATATCAAAGAGTCCGTCAACAGGAACCTGCTCTCTCCAAGTAACATCGTGGACTTCGCTGTCGGCAGTCACAGTAATTTGCTCCCATCCATTGAATGCGGGGGAATACAGGTTATTGGCCCTGTTTATACTAACCATGCCTGAAATTGAAATCCCGGGCCTTGCGACCATGATGACGTCTTCCATTTCCTCAGAGACAGTGAACCTTTCTCCTGCGACCAAGGAGGCCACGATGCCCTCCACAGTAGCATCGACCATCGCGCCTTCTGGCAAGGAGATGCTGAACTGGCTCGACTCATTGGTTACTGCCGTAGTGCTGAATCCGCCCCAGTGGAATTCTACTGTAACGTCGGAGCCTATGAGCTTGTTATCATCCGGATTGAATTCGGCTGAGACATTTTCCTCGTAGTAGACTATCCCCGAAACTAGTAGGCTTGTTCTGAATTCGAATGTCTCGAAGGAGTCGGCATCTACATCGATGACCTCCCATATCTGCTTGGTCTCATCCAGGGTATAGTCCAACAGCCATTCGCCCGGTGCGAGTTCGGCGAAGTATGTGCCTGTCACATTATCGAAGATCGCATCGACCTTGCTATCCGAGCCGTCATTCGCCTTTAGTGAGACATTCAAGTCAGGGACGTTCTCGTCAGCGTCTAGGAGTTCGAAAGTTATGTCAAAGGTCTGGGAGATCGGGAAGGGTATCTGTACATCCGTAGCCTCATTTGCATCGAAAATGTAGTCTTCTAAGAATTCTGGGAAGCCGTCATTGTCGATGTCTATCTCCACTGTGTAGTTTCCAGGGATAATTGGGCCGAAGTTTAGCTTGCCATCTTCATCGGGCAAAATCATACAAGGAGCGAAGTGTACCTCCTCGCAGTCATCTACCGCATCTGAGAAGCCGCTTCCATCCTGATACAGGGCTACACCGCCCTCGATGACCTGATCTGTTTCGTCTACGAGTTTTCCTCCTATTGTGCTGCCCATAATTTGGACCTCGGAAACCTGTGAACCGGGATTTGATGAGACGATGAATGCCTCGTCCAGAGTAGCTCTTGAGTCGTCTGCGAATACTACTGTGACTTCATATTCGCCCGGTATTGCATCCATCAGGTGGAAAGTCCCCGGCTTGACCATTGGACCGCTGAATGAACCAGCGCCGGAGAATTGCCCGGTGCCATTGATAGTTCCGTATGTGTTCATTTCCTCTGATGTGTCGACCTCGAATCTACCTGATGCAACCATTGATGCGTGATACAGGTGCTGAGTGAAAATTGTTGACCCATTGGATGTGAATCTACCCGAGGCATTGACCTGTCCATCGATTAGGAAGTCCCCGGAAGAGAGTTCGCAGAATGTGAGGTTCTCAGGCATTGTGCCATTCTCGTTACATACCTGGATCTGAGATTCTCCCCCGATGTCCTCGGAGATGGTCCCACTTAGGGTGCCACGGCCGTCGAAAAGCCCGTCTCCCGTCAGGCTATGATTGTTCATTACCTCCTGCGAGAAGTTGCCGGTGAAATCTGAGACTGTGACCACGGATGTTGAGAGAACGGAGCCTTCGCCCGTGAAGGTTACCTCCCCTATCCCGTTGAAGACTAGGTCCGTGCCAGTTACAGTCCCATTTGATGTCGTTACTGTGTAAGGATCCAACTGTATGGCGTCCCACATGGGAGATAGTTCCAGATCAACACCGATAATTGGCTCGTCCTCGAATTCTGATGCGCCGGACCAAGCCAGTTGTCCTGTTGCGTGCGTGGGGTCGACGTTGATCGAGACATCGATATTTGAGGCTCCATTAGAGTGCCCGTCGTCGCCCGAGATGTTTACGATCTGCTCTGCTAGCCATGTAGATCCTGAGACATTTCCTAGTATACCTGAAATCGGGTTGATATTGCGATTCGAGTTGGACTCGGAGAGAATTTCTGTCATACCATAGCTACCAGACATTACGGTAGCTCTAGCCGAATCTAGATCTGGCTCTCCGAAGAAGGCTGACACTCTGATCTTGCCTGCTGGCGCCACGAAAGAGAAGGCCCCATCCTCATCTGCATCCGTAGTCCCAATAGGAATCCAGTATGTCCTACCGTCCCTATCAACTACGTCTCCGTTTTCATCAGCAGTCTCTTCGCCACTGAATGCGTCTCGCTCAATGAGGATCCTGGCATTGGGCACTGGGCCTATTCCATCGAGTTCAACGGTTCCCGAGATGGTAGCCCCACTGTAGTACTTGAGAATCTTGACTTGGGTGTTTGCATTGCCTACAACTGGGTCCGTACAATCCGAATCCAGCTTTTCCCCGGACTCGTCCAACTCGCAAGGCAAATCGTACCAATTTGCTAGAACGAAGTGGTTCATCATTGCTCCGGGCATAGGGATCGCCGACTCCAGGGGTGAGCCGGGCGTCCCGGTAGTGTAGAAGTGCGGTGCTGGCTGAGAAGCGTCGCCCGGCAGACCGAGAGTCGATGATCCGTAACCCACATACACCCTCGCAACCATTGTCTCGAAGAATGCGTCTTGGTGCTGATAGTCGATGTCGATCATCTGAATCACCTCACTCGCATCCTGAGCGGCCCCCGACTGTTGCCTCACGACGTCATTGAGATATTCCTGCTCGTATTCCTCAGATGTCCTAGGGATGACTGGTCCATCTGCCCCTCTCTGTGTCAGATAATTTGTTGAGATGTAGTTATCCAAGTCAAGTCCCGAGAGCGCGGTCGGGGCATGGAAGATTCCTGTGGTTTGACCACGGTGGTAAGAATAGTCCTCATAGTAAGACCCTCCAAGTGGGTAAAGACGATTGTCAACGGCGAAGTATCGGATATCGTTGTTCCTCTCCACTGTGACTCCCAGTCCTTCCTCGTAGTCCTGAACTTCGTAAGTGACCGATGTTGTGATCGAGTGATACATGTCAACTAGTTCTGAAGAGTCGAATGCCGTCAGAAGGAAGGCCCGTCCCATTGCGAGCTTCGAGTTCGCCCTGTGGAGGCCCGTGGAGACGTCATCGAAATCCTCTATCAGGTCATTTGTGTACCTGTAGTTCCCAATCATGTAGTGAGTGGTGGTTTCATCGAAGTCCGAGGTCCTGCCCCTAGCCTCGTCGAAGGATGCTCTGGCTTCTGTCTCGTTCATTGGCTCTCCATAAGGCTCACCGTCGAAATATACCATCCATGACTCGCCATCTGATGGGATTCCGCTTTCACCTAGGGAATGGCCCCTAAGGAGCTCTACGACCCCGTCGGTAGCTATGATTTCCATAGAGCGCTGAATGACGAAGGAAGAGTCTCCAACATCGATCGAAAGAATTGAGTCGAATTCCTGCATCTGGGGTGTGCTCATGTATTCGTCAATCGCATCAGTGAAGTCAGTGGTGAACTCACCGTTATTCGACCTCCTATCGCCTTGAGATAGGGTCATTATGAATAGTGCCAGAGTGTCATCTTGTCCTTGTGAGAGGAGCATCCCGCCACTGTTCGGAATTCCTGACTGGAAGTTGTCGGCCACAGTGGGGTGCTGGCCTTGGGCCAAAGCCTGGAAGCCATAGTCCCACCATGATACGAAAGCTGGCCTTTCACTGAAACCAACATCTGTGTCTTGCTCCGACAGCCATTCGTATGCAGTATTCCAGTCCGCGCCATTGAAGCCGGGCCCGAAGGTCCCCATGTACCAGAGCTGGCCTGATTCTGCGTCATATTCAGCGCCATTCAATATCGAGAGGTCTCTGAGAAAGTCAGGGGATATCTCGTATATGGTCTGGTCAACATCCGAGGCGGCAGCCTGGCCTCTTGGAATTCCGGAGTCTATTCCGTAAGTCATGTGCTGGCTTGCAACCAGCATGAAGACTAGAACGAGGGCAGGAATTCCAGGGTGCTTCTTTGTGGCTGGCCATGTAGACTTCCTCCTAGCAGATGGAGAGCCGATTCCCGACCTCCTCCATTCCTTGACAAAGCCCACTGGATCTGCGGACTTCCATAGCATTGCCATTCCCAGCCCCCCTACGACTGCCATTGCTGGAGTCGCGTTGAAGATGAAACGCCCAGCACTCCATGCCATGTACGCAGCAACGATTACCCAGGTGCCCAGAAGCAGTTGGCTCTGGCTTTCCTTCCTTGATCCCCTCCAGAGCAGGTAGATTGCGCATGATACTGCTATCAGTGTGACAATGGGGCCATAGGATGCGAACAAGACCCCCCTACTGGGTGCTTGGGCCTCACCGATTGTACCGAAAATCTTGTTCTTAGAGAAGTAGAATCCGCCGGTGAAGAGAATGTCCCACCCATTGTATAGCTCCATCGTCTGCAACAGGTAGAGCGTACCCAGAATACCTGAGAAGAGTGCTGCTCCGCTTCCAATAACAAGTAGCCAAGGCCTGTCTCTGAAAGAGCATGTGACCCATCCTAGTGCCATTGTGAAACCTATGATGTAGAACATTGGCTGGAAACCACTGGGATCGAAAAGAAGATCCATCCCGGGCCACATGTAGAATGGAAGTGGAATTAGGAATGATGTGAATAGCATCTGCAGGGAGGCTGCCGTAATTGGCAGGCTATCCCTGCCCCTGAATAGATTCATCACGACCTGTGCGCCATATGCTAGGAATAAGATTCCCGGACCATAGACGAATCCTTTCCACCCCAGTGCCGCTGTCGCAAAGGATATGCCAGAAAGGGTGGCATTGGACATTACCGCTGGGTTACGGGCCCACATCTCCCTCATTCCAGCAATTAGGTAAAGTGGGTTCTTGCTTGGATTCTCAAAAATTCTCTCAGTGCTGAGGCTCTCCATAGCCTTGACCCAGAAGTAGAACGCCATCGAGATGAATAACAAGGCGAAGGAGTCGTGATCTGCAAGAGCGAATGTCGAATGACCGATGTGCCCTGGCATCAATGCTATCAGCCAAGCAGCGAAGATTCCTGCCAAGTTGCTGTGTACCCTCCTTGCTATTGCAGCGATTGGCAAGACAATCAGAGCGCCATAGATGGCTGGCATGGATGCGACACTCCACCAAACCATTGTTGCCTCCTCGCTCGAAGGGGCGCCAGTGACCCAAGAGAGGCCTATTCCCCCAAGGGCGATAGACCATGAGAATAGTGGCGGCCGTGGATTAATTGAGCCCATCGGATATGCCCTATCTGCATCGAAAATGTAGTGGCTTCTTTCCGCGACGACATAATCAATGACCCTCTTCATGTACCACGGGTCGGAACCGCCTGTCATGTCCCACAACTGAGTCCCTGATGCGTTCATTGCGGGAAGGACATTCCATCCGGTTCTTACTGCCAATGCGACGAAAAGTGCCAATCCCACCATAATTCCGTAGTAGTTTTTGTTCCACCAAGCCCTTATTTGACTGTTCTCTCTACGGGGTGCAGTATCTCCGAAATAGCCTCTTGAAGAGAAAATTACAGCCGCTACATTGAGCCAGAAAATCAGGAAAACCCATGCAACTCCGGACAAGCCATCGTCTGAGGAGAGGGTGGACCCAAGTAAGTCGCTACCAATCTCCACCATCCTAGCGAGAGTGTATAGTATCCAGTTTACGGCGACTAGTGCCCCCCATACCTGCCATCCCTCTGCCCTGCAGAAAGCCCAGAACACAATGACGAGCGTTGTGAAGAGTGCCCAGATTGAACCCAGATAGATGTGCTCTGTATATTCGGTTAGAGTTTCCAAACTACCTACCCAAAGGAGTGGGAGAAGTTGTACGGCAAGAATCAGTGACATGACCCCCATGGTAACTCTCGAGGATTTATCCGAAGCTTCGAAAGTTGGTAAATCTGAGAAAAGTGGGCCCACGCCTCGATCGTCAAGTGTGCCTCTCATGGCAACAGCAAGTATTGCCCCGAGGGCACATGCTGATGCCCAGAATGCGAACAATATGGAAGCTGTAGCAGATCTGGAAGCGTCAATCAGTTCTGCTTCGGTGCCGGCCCATGCGGAGGAGTCGAATTGTGTATGGGCTGCATGGGAGACGGCAAAGTGGAAGCCTACTATCAAAGCTAGGAGTAGATTGGCCTCCTCATTCCTTCTCAACCTAGTTAGGAAGAGGGTTGAAATCGCCATGAAGACAAATGTGAAAATTGTAATGTTCTCTATCGATGAGGATATCGAGGGCACCAACATTGGAATTGCCAGTATTGCAAAAAACGACACCATGAAGATTCCAAATCTATAGCTAGGAGAGCCATCCGATTTCGAATACGAACTGTCGAATTCCCCAGGGGCAGAGGAGGAAGAGGCGACCCTTCCAAGCGCAGCTCCGAAAGTGGCTGCGAGAGGGAGGGTCAGGATTCTCAGATATCCATCATTCTCCATTGCTCCGTTTGCGACATAGTCGATCCCGAGGAACAGCACCATGAGAGTGGCAAAAACCACCGTCACAGGGGCCAGTCCCATCAGCGGAATCTCGACTCTTGTCGCGTCTTCTTTTCCGTTCATTGGTATTCACCGTCTGCTACAGCCTGAAGGCTAGCGTCGCGGCGATTTTACTTCCTGTTATAACCGTTCTTAGAACGGTTGCGAAATGAATAGCCCAAAACGGCGATTCTAGCGCTTCAGGGCCCTATGTCCTATGTCGGACCGATAATGCGAACCATCTAAATCGACGTTGTCCATAATTTCGTATGCTGTCGAGACGGCGCCCTCGAGTGTGGGGGCTACCCCAGTGGCGGCTAGAACCCTGCCTCCTGAAGAAACGAGTGCCCCCTCCCTCAGGGAAGTCCCTGCATAGTGAACCATGCCAACTGTTTCGCCTTCATCTATGGACGTCTCGCTTCCTGAAATCAGCCCCCCTAATTTAGGCGATTCAGGATACCCTTCCGAAGCCAGAACTACGGTCGCAGCCGACATCCCGGAGAAGGAGGGTTCGATGGAACTGAGGCTACCCTCTGCAGCAGCCAAGAGTAGTTGCCCAAGATCGCTATCAATTAGCGGCACAGTGACCTGGGTCTCGGGATCTCCGAATCTAACATTGAATTCGATCACCCTAGGGGCTCCGTTTTCGTCTATCATGAGTCCTGCATATAGGCACCCCCTGTAGGGGGTTTCCTGGTTCCTCAGGTGATGGTGCATTGGCTCTACTACCTCATCTAAAATCCTCTCCATCACCGAGGGGGAGACGACCGGTGCGGGAGCGTAAGCACCCATCCCACCAGTATTCGGGCCCATGTCATTGTCGAAGGCCCTCTTGTGATCTTGACTCGGGGGGAGGCATACAAAACCAGTTTCGTCCATGACAATCAGTACGGAAGCCTCCTCGCCATCAAGATGCTCCTCCATCAGGACGATGCCGTCTTCCTCCAAGGCTGATGAAAGAGCGTGTTCCGCGGCAATCCTGTCAGATGTCACGGTGACCCCTTTACCTCCTGCGAGAACGTCTCTCTTGATTACCCAAGGACTGTGAAACGAGTCTAGGAATTTTGGGATATCTTCGACGTCTTTGATTACTTGGCAGCTACCAGTAGGGACGCCCAATTCCAACATAGTTTTCTTTGCATGCAATTTCGAACCCTCCAACATTGCCCCTCCGGAATGGGGGCCAAAGCAAGGAATTCCGTTATCCCTCAATTTATCGGCGAGACCTAGGACCAGGGGTGCCTCGGGCCCAACTACAACTAAGTCTGCTTGTATTTCAATCGATAATCCAACAAGTCCGTCTATGTCACTTGAGCCGATATCGTGATTGGTGCCCAGTGACCGCGTGCCGGCATTTCCGGGAGACGTGTGTATCGATGCCACTGAAGGGCTACTTGACAGCCCTATTGCAATGGCATGTTCCCTTCCGCCCCCTCCAACAATGAGGACCCTCATCCCTACCACGCTCATGCGCGCCGACGACAGGGCATAATGTATACTGATAGTGGGTTTCAATATGGGACTGACTTCAATCCCAGTCTGTATCCGATGATGTTGGTTGCTCTGTGAATGACGGGTGTCAGAACCAAGAGTGCCAGTATCTCGTTAGTTAGTTCGGGTTGTGTGATTACCTGCCCCTCAAATAATGTGAATGAAACTGCGAAAATTGCTAATGCGAACGTCATGGTATCTAGGAGAGGGGCTTGGGAGCTTTCCGAGCCCTCCCTCTTGTGGCCCTTCCTTCTCTTGAAGAAAGAGCCGATGGTGTCTCCGGCCATACAGGCTGCCCCCAAGGTGAATCCCATTACAAACGCGGCGCCCCATTCATTTCCAAACCAAAACCAGTCATCCGGAGTAGCCCACAATATTGGATCGATGAATGGCCTACTACCGGGCTCAGATCTTCCCTCCCACATGTGATGTGTTGCCATTGCAAGGAAACCACTGAAAACTGCGCCCCCGAAGAAGCCATTCCAGGACTTTCCATCACCCAATATTCGGTAGCCGTCGCCAAGGGTCCTTCCCCCGTCGATGACCAAACTATCGAATTCAAATTTTTCTGGGATCCATTTGCCAAAAAGCATGGCACCAGTATTTGCGAGATAGAATGGTCCGTACATCATCAGAACAGTAATCACATTCAGTAAGAATCCCCATGATGATTCTCCGAATGAATCAGCTAACGTTTGTACTGCATCCACGACTGGCCCACCGTTAATTGGTGTATGAGTGATTTGGTTCCATCGAACAATATGAGCAGTTATGCAATTTTAGGGAAATCATTGATTTGCCTAGGGGCCCGGCTGGATTCATGAGTATACGCTCGGCGACGATAATGACCTTTGTTCTGATGGCATCTATTTGCATTTCATGCATCCAGACCTCGGCTGAGGACCCGGACCTCGTGATCGATGGAGACGTTACATGGGGGTCCGAAGAAGTAATCGACGGAACGATCAGGATTGCTGATGGCGGAACCCTGACCCTCCTAGAAGCCGATGTCAGTGTTTCTACCGGTTCAATGATAGTTGTAGAGAATGGGGGCTCGCTAATTTTGGATGATTCCAATCTTGCTTCAACCTCACCGCCCTCGGGGATTACTAGTTTCGGTTACTGGGATGAAGAAAGAAGAGGGGCCTTCAGGGTACCTTCTGACGGAATTGACGGTGATTTCTCCCTTACCATACACTCAGTTGGAGGGGCAAGCTACTATGGAGGACAGGCATACGTAGGTGATTCCGAGCCAGTTTCACTCAATGGCACAGAGCACACGTTCGATTTCTCAGATCTAGAAGGGGGCGAGGCTTGGATAGGACTCGTTGGTTATGGGTATTCTTCTGTGTCCATATCCAGTGTCACCATCGATACAGGAAATTCTCAGATTTCAATTGATGGAATCGATTTGGACAGTGTCAACATGATGGCGGCAGGGGACCATGGCTTCCAAATTGTCGTCGCTGGAAATATGGAAGTGGATAATTCCGTAATTTCAGGAGGCGGGATAACGATAGAGGGAGAGGGATCCCTGGATTCCGATAGTGGCACATTTGACAGGGTTGGTCCGATTGTCATTTCGAGCGACAGCTCTTCAATCGACATATACGGGGAATCTGTCTTTGCCGATAGCTTAGACGATCATGACATCAGAGGGACCTCGTTCTGCGGGATTAGCTGGGGGGACTCTGTTCTAGGCTCCGGAGACTTCGAGAGGAGTGGGGGCCTTACCGACAGATGGGAGAGAAGGGTAGTAGACCAGAGGCTTGTCTTCGATTCGATCGATGTTATCTTTGAAGTCGATGGAATGGGACTTGATGGAGGGACTTCGTTCCAATCATCCAGCAATTCCGAGGGAATTGGGATAGTGGATGGAGGCGGAGAGAGGGTCGTTCAGATAAGGTGGTCTGATGGGAGTTGGTGGAACGAGTCTGCAACTATCAACATCGTTTCATATAGAACTGGGTGGAATCCAGAGGCTTCTGGAATCGACAATTATGGAGGAAGTGCCATTCCATTAACATGGGGGCAAGAGCAGGTAATTGACCAGTTCACTCCCGATATAGAGTGGGTGTCCATTGCCGTATTGGGCGAAGGAGAGGCATCGACATCGCAGTCAGTGGCAGTCTTAGCTGAATTTGCGAACAGGGGCACATCTGCCGCGAGCTTCTACATAACCTGCGACATATCTGAGACCGGAGCTCAGGCTGACATTGGAGGGTTTCAAGGAGTGGTCGTGGGCCCCGGGGAATCGATGGATCTCCAATTCGGGTGGCGAGGTGGCGAGGTAGGGACATTCAGTCTGGACTGCGAGATTCTGACTCCAACCCAGCTGGTTGACGATAGTGCATTTGGAGGCGGTACAATGATGACAGAATCAGTGATTTGGAATGAGCCTGTGGAGGAAGAGGGTCTAGACATTCTTCCAATATTGGTCGCACTGACAATTGGGATTGGCATAGCTGCGGTTTGGGCCTACCGGCGAGCCAAAGACAGTGTAGACGAGTCGTTCGAAGATGATGAGCTTGACGAATACTGAGGAACTAGCAGCTTGAGACAACCGTCCATGCCTCGTCAGTAGCGGGGTTTCCTTCATCATCCGCACCTTCTTCTGAATATTCATAGTATGATGTGTGAGATATGACACTTCCATCTGACCAGGGGGACATCTGGGTGACCTCTATGATGAAGTGATAGCAACCGTAGTCATTCTCTTGCCAGTCCTCTTTGGGAATGTAAAGTGTGTTTAGGGCAGCATCCTGAACTGAGCCTGCCAGTGGTAGCTGGGAGCCTTCTGAGCCGACCATCGCCGATCCGGTTCCGTACTCTCCAGAATTACTATCCCATGACGCTTGTCCGTTAACTACCGTAACGGTTGGATAGGTCACCACACTGCTGCCCGCATACTCCATTCTTGCATCAAGAGTATAGTCAGCCTCAACCAGGCCGGCTGGCGGAAGTCCGCCTAGAGTTTCCAAGCCCGCCCAGGAAGTCAGGGCGACTCCCAACAGACAGCTGTTCTTGTTGCCCTCGCAATTATCTGAGTTGGTCGAAATAGCCCCACTGGTAGATCCTTGGACACCCGTGACTGTCCTAGACAGGGATGCTGAGTCGAGAGTTGCCGTCATGGTAGAAGAGCCGGCGATAATTTGTATTGTGTAGGGAGATTCAGGAAGAGCATTATTGGAGTAGAAATCGGAAACTGAGAATGAAATTGACCCATAGTCCCCCTTCCCATCGCTCTTGCTTATCGAGAAAGACGATGTTCCCGACCATACTACAACTCCGGACTGCTCGATGGTGATTTCAGCATCTATGGTGGGACTAGTGATGGAGTTCTGTCTGATCTTGACTACCATTGTATCTCCGTCATCGCTAAATTCGATCTCGCCCATGGACATCTCGCCCTGTAGCACCGTACCGAGGATCAACGGGAATCCCAGTAAAACCAGATAGGCGCCCACCACCAATGCAGCCCTCATCTGACTGAATCCATCCTTGCCGGGAAGGCCTATCCGGAGCCTCCACCAAACTACAGCAAAAGAGGCGATTATTGTGACGGGGACCAGAATACTGAGTGGAATGAAATCTAGGTAAACGCCGAACCACATTATCAGTGCCAATGGAGCTACTGCGAAGACGAGGAGTGCTTTGAAAATGTCAACGATTCCAACGTCACTCCCTTGGGCACTCACAACGGCACTAGGTACTGCCTCGGCGACCACTTCATCGACCATTTGCTGCTCCTTTGCCTTCTCAAGTAGACCTCCGTTACTCATTCGAGCACCTCCTATTTCGGTAGAGTGGTCGGGCATCGCAGTTATCAACCCGTTGCCAAAGAGGGCCGAGCTTGGGCGTTCTAGAATAATCTAGAGTCCAAGGGAGTTATTTCTCCGTCGCTATCAATAATGACTGGATCATCCTCCAATCGGTTCCTTCCCGCTATAGCAGCAGCGGCCAGAGCGGTCATCATCATTGACCCTAAGGCACCAAACCCGGGGAGATAGACTCCACGGATGTAAATCGTCATCGACTGAATCATGTAATTAGGAATGCCCTCAGTCCTGACCGAATACTCGGAAGTCGCCTTGAATTGGAGATTGAAGTATTTGTCAGTCCAACCTTGATTCTTCGGAGTCCTCATCTGAATCCTCACCTTCTCGGCAGGGGCAAGGGACTCAATCTCGACTGAGACCAAGGGGATGCTGAGTTGGAATCCCTCGTCGTTTAGCTCGTCGTAGTTCACTATCTCGACATTGAACCTATCCATCGCGTTGCCGTCATTGTAGACATCGAAGGTCAGAAGCATATCCACTCTGGGCCTCAGTTGCATAAATGCAACATCGGAAGCCACTCTGAGTCGGCTGAACTGCTTTATGACTGCGAGGACCTTGTAGGTTGTCGGAGTCCCGACTACCGTTATTCCGTTTGCTTGGACAACCTCAGCAGTAATTGAAATCTGATGCTGTCCCTCGGGCATCCTTAGGTCCGCCCTCAGAATAACCTGGAAACTCACATCGGCGCCCGATCCGACAGTCATGGATGCGGGACCAGCTGAAATTAGCGAACCTGACTGTATCTGGATGTTCACCTTCTCACTGTGAATAGTGGGATTTTGTAGGACGCAGTACACAATCGAAGTCCTGGTCGCACCGGGGTATACCTCGATTGCCTGGGGGTTATCGCAGGTCAGCGTAATGTCGGGAGTAGGGTTAGTCTGTGCCTGCACTGAAGCCGCCCCCGCCCATGTGCTTAGGAAGTAAACCATCAGAATCAGCATACTGGTTCTAACACTTCTACGCGTGGCCATCGTAACGATGCCCACAAAGACCGTATTTGAGACTTCGCCCAACTAGTACTGCAATAATAGCGGTTCATGGGGCAAATTGGCAGGCGGTTTGGTGGACCCGACCGGATTTGAACCGATGACCACTCGGTTATGAGCCGAGCGCTCTAACCAACTGAGCTACGGGTCCTGCATCACGCTGGCTCGCATCCGAGTCATGAACCTTGCCGAAGCCTCTGGTGCCAGATTACGATCACGCACAACCATCAAGCGTCGCCCCCTTCCTTCGCGGCACATGACGAAGCTGTGGGTGATGTTCTTCACGTCGCTTCTTCTTGTCTCGGCGATGAATTTCTACGCCGTGATTAGGGAGCCAGATATGATTGAGATTGATGAGATAAGGAACTTCCCGAGGGAGACTGTGAAAATTGAGGGGGTTTTGACCAGTTATGTCCGAGACCCATATGGGGAGGGTGCAGACCGGATTGATCTCCAGGTACAGGAGATAGGTGGGCACTCTGTAGCAAAAATACGGTGGAATATAGATTGGAACAACGAGGTGCCCCCAATAGGAACTGTCGTGACCGTCGAAGGAGAGGTATCCGAGTGGAATGGAAGGATTTGGCTGCAATCCAATGGATATGGCGCTGTGATCGCTCAAGGCGAATCAATTGAGTTCACCGAGACCAAACTGGTAGAAGTCGGACAGAATCCCGAAATGTTCTCTAATTCTTCGCTATTGATTGACGGATGGCTGAGCGAGCCTCTGGCGCCTGATGTTACCTACCACTCACTTTACCTGATGGATAATCAGGTGTACGGAGGGGCTGATCACCTCCTCTACATCCAAGTCGAAGGGAGGGTGATAGAGTGGGTAGAGTCCGGAAGTCACGTGAGGATGAAGGGTTGGCTACAATTCGATGAGCGAACTTATCGATGGAGGTTACTGGTTCAAGCTAGCGAAGTTGAAGTTCTCAACCAGGGGGAGGTCGCATACGTTGACTGGGAAGCAGAGGCGTACGCACTGACTTATGATGTTGGAAAGTTGGTTATCGTGACCGGTACTGTTGGCTTGGACAATGGGGAGTGGTACATCAATGGGCCTGCTCCGACCGATAGGTTATGCCTAATGCCATCTGACAGTGACCTTTCCGACACCACATTCGAAGGAAGAACAGGGGATTGGGGAGGCAGGCTTGTCTGGGCTCTCGACGAGGCCGCAGTATGCCTAGACAGGGGATTCAATACGAGCTCGGGAAGAGAAACAGGGGAATTCGGAGATGATTTCACCGAATTGAGGGATGTTGCAATGGACCCATTCTCTTACATTGGTGGCAACTACACATTCCAAGGCTGGATCACTGATCCGATCTCTCCGGACTATGACAAGGGGTATGTCGGAGATGGGGAGGACTACTATGCCAGGGACACAAAGCTCAGGATTCAGTTAGTGGGCGAGCATTCGGAATTTATCGAGGCGAATCAGGAAATTAGATTCAATGCGACGGTTCTCTGGTCGGCCGCGGATGGGCGTGTGGTCCTAGAAGCTAGGTCATGGACGCTTGGGGATGCCCCTCCTCCCTCACTATTGAACTGGGGGGACGGATACAACTCATGGAGGTGGGACCTTGGAAAAATGGTTCAGTTGACAGGGGAAGTCGTCGCTGACGAAGATGGGACTCAGTGGATTTCCAGATCTGGTTCGGATGAGCGTGTTTGTCTACTTGGCGATGGAACAGAATATCTTGACCAGCTATCGATTGGTGAGCCCGTTGATTGGGTCGGAAGATTGAGCATGGAAGAGATTGGTTTCGATAGTTCAGCGATGTTCTGCATCGATATCCGTTGAGGTGGGAAGATGGACCCAGTAATAGTCGATTTTGCATGGCTAATTGGCTCATTTGTATTTGGAGTGGGGCTGGGCTGCCTGACGGGCCTGATCCCAGGCTTCCACGTTAACAATGTGGCTCTGATCGCATTGAGCCTCTCTCCTGTGGCAGTGGGGATAGGCATACCGTTGGATGCGGTTGCCGGAATTATTGTCGCTTGTGGAACTGTACACACATTCCTCAATTACATCCCTAGTGCCCTTGTTGGTGCCCCTGACGATAACATGGCACTGGCACTCCTCCCAGGACATAGGATGCTGATATCGGGGCAGGCCGCCCAAGGGGTCGCTTACTCGGCGAGGGGCTCTCAAATGGGAATGCTAATGTCGATTCCTCTGCTGATTGTGGCTAGACTGATGTTCGGAGAGAATCCGGGACTCGGTTTGTACGAGTCTAGCAGGGACTTCCTCCCATGGCTGCTTCTGATTATCTCGATTTTCCTAATCTTAACTGAGACTACCAGGCTGCCTTGGCCATACTGGATGCAACGTGCGACAAGTAGTCTCGTATTCCCCCTTCCAAGGCCAATCAACATCAACATTCCATTTGGAAAGTTTCGATTCAAGAGAAAGTGGGAGAATCTCAACTTGAGCCTTGGGCCTAGTTCGAGAGTTGCGGGAATCCTAGTTGCTAGCGCATTCTTCCTCCTTACTGGATTCTATGGCTGGGCTGTTTTCGAGCTACCTGGGAGATCCCCTGTGGGTATGCCATCTGCGACTCTCCTCTTCCCAGGGCTTGCCGGACTGTTTGGGATTGCGAACCTCATTGACATCTATGTGACCACTTCTGAAATTCCCCCTCAGAAACAGAATTGGGAGATGCCGGCGATGAAGCCCCTGGCAGTACCCACTTTCCTCTCAGCGGTAGTATCGTCGGTAATGGCGATACTCCCGGGCATGACTGCTGCACAGGCCACTGTAGTGGTTATGAGCGCGAGGAACATGTGGGGCAGACTCACTGATCCAAACTATATTCCAGCAGACTTCGAACATGGCATTCAACCGGGTTTCAACCCCAGGCCAGTGACTGTTGACGCTTCAGACATGGAGGGGCTATCCGAGGAGGAGATGGAGCTATTCGGGGCCGCTCTAGAGGAAGCGGGGGAGACTAGTCCGGACTTGGACCTCAGTGCTCAGAGTCAGCAACAGGATTTGGAGGTCATAGCCGTTCTATCTTCGGTAAATACCGCAGTTACTGTGATGGTTCTTGGTTTCCTTTACATGGTGGGCAGACCCCGAAGCGGGGCTGCTTTAGCATTGAACATGATGTACCCCATAGACGGGTGGAATGCGGTCGAGCCGCCTGCTGATTTCGTAAGACTGCTTGGAATAACTATTGCAGCTGGACTTTTCGCAGTTCCCGTGATGATAGAGGTTGGCAAGGGTATGCTGAAGATGCACGAGATAGTTCCACTTAGGACGCTTGTATTCTCAGTTGCGGCATTCGTGAGCGTATTGGTCTGGCTTTCGACTGGGTGGGTCGGCGTCGGAGTTCTAATCGTTGGAACCGGGCTTGGCCTAATGCCGCCCAGAATTGGCATAAGGAGAAGTCATGCTATGGGGATTATCCTAGTCCCCATAATGCTCTACACGTTCGCACAAACGTTCGACAGCTTCGGATTCATTTAGGCAATTAACGCGGGTAATCCGAGATTTCAGCGAGTGTAACGCTTATGTCTTGTACATGTGTGGGACGGAGGGAGAGTGACAACAATGAACGACAAATCAACCAAGGCAATTGCAATCGGAGCGCTGCTCCTTCTAGTGAACATAGGCCTAGCTGTGACGGGATTCGTGGACAGCCAGATCGAGAGCGGGGTTCAGACCCAAGTCGCAGAGGGTTACGATGGACTGGATGAAGATGGGAATCAAGACTGGAGCATAGACTATGACGAAGATTGGCACGTTTCCACCTCCGAGAGGGTTTACTATGCCTACAACCTAGATGTGGAAGCAGCAGCAGCATCCGACGATATTTGCGGGGCAGCTTGCCATGAGAAAATGGGGCCGTTCATCTACGAGGTGACGACCACAAGGGAGATCCTTGACTTCGACTACGATGCGGGAACAATGACCTACTCAGAGTATGATGTCTTCGAATGGTGCGAGGATTGTACCCACGAAGGGATGCCTTCGATGTCGGGAGACACCGACATCACACAGGTCAACATCCTGTGGAACACCCAGAGAATCGGTGGAATGGGCAGTGGGATAGAGTACGGCGAAATCTTCGCAAAGGGGATGTTCGCCGCACAGATGATTGAGTTCGACATCTCGAACAGAGCACCTAGCATCTGGGCCTCCGAAGATATTGACGGAATGGTTGATGTCTTCTCGGGAAGTCTGCAAGCCATGGGCATGGATGCAGTGAATGCATCCATATTGGCACCATCCGGAGTTCTTTCTGGCGTCTACTCGGGTGCCGACGCAACTGTCAGCGACATCCTGAACAACACAGATATTTTCTTCGACTACACCGATGGGATACTTTACGACGCAGTGGACCCATCGACAGTTGACGAAAATGGAAATGGTGGGATATGCATCGCGTTGACCTGCGACATAGGGCCCGTTCTCGTCACTGGGATGGGCGCACCTGACGGTGGCCAGGTCACTGCTACACGAGCGGCCCTCTATGGATATGCAGGTGCCGACGAAGCCACAGTAGCCGCGATAGACGCGACTGTTTTCGGACTTGCAGCGAGCAAGTTCGTCGAGCATGGTGGCGGCGCTGAGGTGAATAATGAGACTCCACAGCTCAGAGAGAGGTTCCAAGAGGTCAGCGGAGTCAATATAATCAATCCAGATACCCTCAATACGCTTCTTTTCGACCCTAATGTCGGACTGATGGGTTCGTTCGAGATTTCTGGAATCCCGCTCCCGGGAATGGTAGTAGGGCTACTACTGCCACTGCAATCCGGATCATACTTCGAAGCTATGGAGACTTACAACGTCGGACTACTCACAGTAGTTGCCATAGCCGAGTACGCGGAGCCATGGGTCGGCCTTGGACTCCTAGGGGAGCCGACTGAGTTCGAGCTGATCCTCACTGGGGGACAGGGGACGATGGTGGCCAACGACTGGTGGCTAGCTTCCTTCGGAGACTACGACCCATTGGGAGGGACCTACATCGAGATAGGCCTCAACCGCGGTGACTTCGGCGGAATGTCTGCTCTGAGCGCAGAGAAGGCGGACTTCATTCTGAATGATCCCGTCATCGGACTCAAATCTTCATTCCCAGCAGCCTTCATGTACGGGGAGCTCTCTGGAATGACCCTTCCTGACGAAAATGGAGAGCAGGTCGTTTGGGACGATGCGTACGTAGCGAATCTGTATGGCATCTCGGAAGATGCCGCGCAGGCCCTGAGGGACTGGGTCGGAAACTTCTACTTCGACACGGTGATGCCAGTTCTACTGAATTTCGTGACGGGCAATGAGCCCGTGGTCACGATGCCGATCAGTAACTGGCTGTACGGATGGAATGATGCTGTGAACACCTACTTCGGATTCTTCCCCTGGGTTAGCCTTGAGACCAATGACACATACTACGGCTCTGGCGGAGTCAGCACTGGGGACCGCTCTGTCTACGTGGTCAGCACATCCGGGGATAGCGTCGGGCAGCAACTGATGCAGGGATACATCAACTCTGATGGCGACGGAATGTGCGACTACGACTATGATTCTGATGGAGCCTTCCTGGGTTACGACTTAGAATGCTCTGAGAACCAGACCTATGGGATGACTGAGCACCTGCCATGGAGGGCACCTCACAGAGAGGATAGCGCCCTGGGCCTTCTTTCTGACCACGTAGGAAACCCAGTTACATCCCTGAGTGGTACTGTAGGCGGAATTGCTGATGCTGACGAGTCCTTCGATGTTAACCTGATCGGTTATACAATTGCCAACTCAGAGGTTGGCGACACGGTGACTCACAAGGGCATCGAGATGGTCGAGCACAGAGTCACAGCTGATCCTGCATCAAACCAGATTCAGGGTAAGCTGATTGGGTCTGCAACGTTCGTTGATGCCATGCCAGGCGCGCTTCCAGTATACCTAGGGGCAGACATTGACATGAAGGTCGAGCCGCTATCGAACGCATTGATGTACGGAGATGTAGAAGTGACCTTCTATCTTGACTTGAGGGGAGTCGGTAGCATGAACCCGGACTTTGATTCTACTGATGTCCATCCTGTTTTCGTAATCAACACGTTCTCCGAGATAGAGGATGACCAAGCTTCGGACTTCAGAGCGGCGGTCAGCGATAACCTTGGACCCACTGGATGGACCAACTTCGGCGGGAGCGTCGGAGGGACCCTTGCAATCATCGCCTACGCACAGCTCGCGTTCTACGTCATGGGAATAGGGCTGATAGGATACGGGATGTCTAAGAAAGACGAATGATACGTAACACTACGTGGAACTTTTTCGCGAAGGGTTTGAACCCCGTCGCATCGACGGGGTGCCCATGGGGAACCCTAGGGGGCTTGTTTTCGCAACGCTGGTTGCCGTCATGTTGAGTCCGTTATGCAACATAGCTCCGGAGTCGCTATCCGTAGAAGCACGCAATGTTGGGGGCCGGGATACTGCCTGCACGGGAGTGTGTATCAGCGAGGTGATGCCTAATGCTGATGGGTCAGACCAAGGGATGTACCCCAGTGGAGAATGGGTAGAGCTCTTCAACTCCGGGACTTCAGATGAAAACCTAGACGGTTGGGCGATAGTCGATCTTGGGGGATGGTACCATCCAATAAACTCTGAGACGTGGGTGGGATTCGATGAATTGGAGAATCCATTCGTGCTTAAATCCGGAGAATACGCAGTAATAGCCGAGAACGAGGTAGGGACCCTCAGGCTGAATAATGGAGGCGAGACGGTCTATCTCAAGAACCAAGACAATAGTACAATCCATGAGGTGATTACTGGTGAAGCGTCCAACGGAGTATCCAAGGTTGGCGATCCTTCAACCCCTGGAGGGACTTGGGTAGACTCACAGATGCCAAGTCCGGGTGCCGAGAATCCGGGAGAGCAAGGCGTGGAAGACCCTGTAGATGTCGACCCATCATGGTGGAACGGCGAATTCGATGTCAAGTTCACCAGGATAATGCCTGGTGAAGTCCCTGACAGAAGTAACGACTGGTTGGAGATCACTAATCTGGGTTCAGAGCAAGTGAGCCTCGATGGTTGGAATATCACAAGAGTCCGGGCAAGCGGCCCCTGGCATTCGACAATAATCTCACTGATCATTGATGCTGGATCATCAGTGGTCTTGACGGACAATCCGTTCAACCTACTGCAAGATGGAGGCATAGTAGCCCAGGATGGTAATGTAGCCCTCAACAATATGCCTTGGCTAGTCAACTCAGGGAGTTCGTTAATGCTAGTTGAGCCCAATGGAACAGTAGTGGACTCGATAGTATATGGGGGCGGCATAGCCGAGATTGATGGTTGGAACGGACCCGCCATCTCAGTCCCGGGCGATGGTTCTCCTGGACTAATTCTGATGAGGGGTTCAGGTTGCGGGGATTACCCAGATACCGATACAGGGTCAGACTGGGAAGAGAGGTGGATCAGGATTGGTGCTTCTACGTTCTGCGATGGAGGCCAATTCAGTGGTGAAGATTCCTCAAGCATCTCTCCTTCGATAGGTCCTGATAGCGCATTCAATGATTTGTACCATTGGATAGGTCTGGCAGATGAGACCATTCACTTACACATCTACCAGTTCATGAGTCCTGATCTTTCGCACTCCCTTATCGATGCCATGGAAAGAGGAGTGGAGGTCACAATTTTGCTGGAGGAGGGGATATTAGATGGCTCTAGCACAATAGACAACCAGAGGGGTCACGCACAGACACTGCATGATGCTGGTGCTACGGTCTTCTGGATGGAGGATCCGTCCCAAATCAGCTCGCCTTACGCATACATCCATAGTAAAGTGGCAGTGAGGGACTCAGAGAGCGTTTGGATTTCGTCTGGGAACTGGAAGGATTCCAGTCTCCCCTCCGATGGGGTGGGCAATCGTGAGTGGTCAGTAATTCTGAACTCCGAAGAGGCGGCTGAACTGGTGCTCTCGAGACTATCTTGGGACGAGAATCCCAATCACCTTCACATCTCCGTACATTCGTCGAGCCACTCTCCATCGAATGGATGGTCCATGGAAGAGGTGAGTTTCGAGGGGGGCGTGACTGCTCCCGATACGATAGAAGGGGCATTCGATGCGCAACTGATGACGTGCCCCGATGATTGTGTGGAGGGGGTGATCAGTATGATTGATTCAGCAGAATATTCAATTGATCTTTCAGTGCAATATCTCGACTTAGATTGGTACTGGGGATTCGGAGATAATCCAATCATTGGATCCCTCTATGACGCTGTCAACAGGGGAGTGAAGTTGAGAATTATGCTGAATGGATTCTACGCGGAATGGGATGAAGAGATAAGGGACACAATTCACATGTTCAATACAAATTGGAATGCCACTGAAGGATTGGATGCGACTGCTAGGCTAATGGCGTCATCGAATGAAATTGTGAAGCTACACAATAAGGGCGCAATAATTGATGGCGAGAGTGTTCTAGTTGGCAGCATGAACTGGGGCTCCAGTGCTACACTGAGAAACAGGGAAATGGGCGTCCTCATACACCAACAGGAGGTTGCTGAGGTTTACCTATCATCATTCAACGAAGACTGGTCAAGGCTTGACTCCAGTACGGACTCTGACGGAGATCTTATGCCTGACTCATGGGAGCTCCAGTATGGATTAAATAGGCACTCAGCGGCTATTCTCGGTACTGCCTTAAGTGAGCAATCACTTGACTTGGATGAAGACGGCCTGGATAATCTCAGGGAGTTCCAGTTAGGGGGCGATCCACTTGATCCCGATACTGATGGCGACTGCATCCCTGACGGCGAGGAGGAGGCTTTCGCTCAAAGCGTACTTCGCTCCCCGACCCTTTCGATGACATCTGGGGATGTGGACGAGAACGGCATCCCTGACGGAGAGCAATGGGGGTGCGAGGATCCAGAAGAAATAGACCCGCAAGAAGGAAACGAAACTAATGAAACTGATCCTGAAGAAGAGGAGACAGATGATGAGGAGGGTTTCATCAACATAAGGGAGGATGCCATGACTAGGCCCGGAGCCAATTTACTATTCGGCCTGATGACCATTTCAGCAATCTCACTCCTTATTGCTGGAATTACTACATTCAGAAAACCCAGAAGCAGCACGGATGAGGTTTTAGTTGACGACTCTGGATACAGATTCGACGATGCTGGGTCGGAGCTAGCGATACTAAAGGGGACGAGTTTTGATGAAGAGTCAGAGGATGTTCGGGCCCTGACCAAGGGCAAGGATGACGGGTCCCATGGAAAAATAGTCTTGGATGGATTCGGTTTCGACAGGGAGAAAACTACCAGGGACGAGGTACAATGGCGCCTAGACAGCGGCCAGAGTATGGATCGAATCAGAGAAGAGCTCGGAGAGGAGGAGTGATTGTTGTCCATCGATGAGTTCATCGATGGTGTCGTAGATGGTTCAATACCTGACGAGGATATCATTTCTTGGCTAGAGAAGGTTTTCAGTAAAGGCCTTGAAACCGACGAAACTGTAATTCTTACCGAGTCCATGAGGGACTCGGGAGAAGTTCTGAGTTGGACATCACCCGAACTATGCGTCGACAAGCACTCTACTGGAGGAGTCGGGGACAAGGTGTCGATACCCCTCGCCCCCGCCTTAGCCGCCTGTGGACTCAGAGTGCCTATGATTTCAGGAAGGGGTTTGGGGCACACGGGAGGGACTCTCGATAAGCTAGAGTCGATTCCCGGCCTGAGAGTCTCTCTTGAGACGGACGAGATAGTCAGCCAAGTTAATGAGATAGGTTTGGCGATGGTTGGTCAGACCGAAGGATTAGTTCCTGCCGATAGGAAATTATACGCTCTCCGTGACGTGACAGGGACTGTCGCATCTCTCCCACTAATTACATCGTCAATAGTTTCAAAGAAGGCGGCAGAGGGAATTTCCTCATTAGTCCTAGATGTAAAGTTCGGAAGGGGGGCATTCATGGGAAGTAGGGATGAAGCGGCAGAATTGGCGAAATCCATGGTCAGTGTTTCCAAGGGGATGGGGATTCGTACTTCGGCTATTCTATCAACTATGGACCAGCCGATTGGATACTCTATCGGAAACTCGCTAGAGATCGTGGAGAGTGTTGAAACTCTATGCGGAAGAGGGCCTGCTGACCTAGAGGAATTGGTTTGTGTCTTGGGAGGGATTCTCCTGAAGTCATCCGGACTATCCGATGATTTGAACGAGGGGGCATCTATGATTCAAGATAGCCTGTATGATGGGACTGCCTTCAAAAAATTCCTAGAAATGGTTGATTCGCAAGGAGGGGACACGCGGATTTTCGATAGTGACTCCTCCCTAATGAGGGCTCTCGGAATACTCGATGGCGACCTATTCTCGACAACCTTGGAGACGAGGGTGGGCGGCTGGATTTCAGACATTGATGCGATGTCTGTGGCCGAGGTTTGCCTTGGCCTAGGGGCAGGTAGGAAATCACTTGATGACGAGATAGACAGGAGAGTCGGAGTGGTTCTGGAAGTTCAGGTTGGGGACTACCTAGAGGAGGGTGAAATATGGGCTACAGTCTATCATAGTGAGGAATTCATCGAGGAGATCTTCGAAACACTGAGCGGAGCGGTCCAAATTTCGGAAACTGAACCTATCGTCGAGTCACGAATATCCGAGGTGATTTGGTGAGGCTTGCTCACATAGACAGGATGCGTGCAATCGCGGTACTGTGCATGGTGCAAGTTCACACCGCCGCTATCGTCCCACCAAGGGGGATGACGGTTGGAGATCCTGCTGCCTTCGTGGCTGCTGCCTTTGGAGGGATGGCTGCCCCCATGTTTGTTATGATCTCAGGATGGGGGATTCACATGGGTGCAACTCGTAGAGCCAACAGGGGACAGATGATGGCAACTGACTGGATTGCCTGGCTGATTCCCAGGGTAGTTCTCCTTCTTTTTTGTCAGCTCCTAGTCAACGTCCTTCTAAATATCGAGAGGGGAGGTAGGTTCGAATGGCACACCCCTGGTGTCCTAAGTCTACTCGCAATAGCAGCCCTGTTGGCACCAGCCCTGGTCAGACTTGGTATGCAATTCAGAGTCTTTCTAATGCTAGCCATGGCAGTATCCCCGATGTTGCTGGGCGATGCTGCCGGACTCGACTGGGCGTGGTGGGAGAGGATTGCTTCCGAAGGGCCCTCCGAGTGGGTAGCCAGACTTCTATGGAACGGAACATACCCAGCTTTGCCATGGTTGTTCTTCGTTCTCCTAGGGACTCTCGTCTATGACCTATCGGAGGAACGGGAGGTGCGTCAGCGTAATATCGCGATAGGGTTGGTATTTTCGGCAATCACTGTTGTGATTTCAATGATAGAGGAAATCCCATGGGCGCTCACGGAGGGAGATGCAGTTCTGACATTCTTCCCCGCAAGTACTGCATTCTTGGTGGTTTCAGGCACATTCGCCCTTCTTGCGCACAGAATACTAGAGGGAGACGAGGGCAACGGGGGAGAGCCATGGCAGGGAGAGCGACTTTCCTTCCTCGAACCTCTGGGAAAGATTACGCTGACTGTGTATGTCGCGCACTTCGCGATTCTTGGAGTCGTGGCTTCTCTGATGCGTGGTGAGCCAGATTTGGAGCTTTTTCCTGCATTCGTTGCTACGATTGGGCATACACTAATCTGGATACCATTGGCGATCTGGCACCAGAAGAGTATACCGGGGATCTCTCTCGAGTCATTACTCAGGAGATTCAGTTAGGCGTCACAGAAATTGGACCAAACCAAGTCTCACCTTCCTCATTGTGCGCCTTGATTCGTATGTAGTGAGTGCTATCTCCCATGAATGTCATCTCTGCTGATCCAGGGCCCACAGATGGTGCGGTGACGCTCACACTATTCGGCCAGAGTTGGGAGTTGTTGCCCATGTCGGCCTGACCGTAGTATATGGTGAGTGTAGTATTGGTGCCATTGTCATAGACATCCCAGATGACGTCTGCAGTACTGCTGGTTACGTTGGCTGTACTCAGGTTACGGATAATCGCGGCATAGGCGTGGTACTCTCCGCGCAACGGGTCGTCAACCCATACGGGAAGATGGTCCAAATCATCAGATGTTGCTTGAGATAGAGGGAAGCCCCATGCTGCATGATATGGGGCCAGATTGTAACCTGTAGCATTCGAGAGGTGCATGACCCATGCATTGAACTCTTCATCTCCACTGGTTGGGACCTCTGCTGCAGGGAGGGTGTAGTAGACACTGAGGGCATCGGTAATCGGGCCCCATCCCCACTCCTCCTTGATGATCAGGTAGGTATCTAGGGCGACCCATACAGACCAGTTTGAGATATTCGAGCCGTCGTCGAAGTAGTTTCTCATTCGCGATGCCCTCTGGGCAGGGTCAACAGCCCCGTGCCCCTCGATACCAACTAGTTCTTCCATCAAGTAGACACTGGCGAAATTACACCCTGTCTCCGTTGTTCCTGGTAATGTGGATGGCATCCACTGGTGATTGTGCCCCAACTCATGGAACATCCCCCAATCACCGTTCTCAGACATGTAGGAGGAGTTTACCACTCCAGAAACGCTCAGATCATGAGCCATGAAGGGGTATCCAGAGTGCATCCACCCGGCTGATATCTGCGCATCGAATACTGCCCTCTCGACCCTAGGCCATGGCAAGTATCCATAGAGCTCATGCTCCATCTCCAGGGCCTCGTCCCACCACTCCATCAACTCCGTGGGATTTACGAGATCGCGGATCTCGTGGCTTGGTACTGTCATTATGAATTCATCAGAAACCAATTCGGCCCATGGAGCTGGATTCTCGCTCTCGGAGTAAATCCACTCAAAATCGGATATCTCATCCAAAACGAACATGGGGGCCCTCACGGCATTGGAAATGGTGGCTTGGAAGTCGCCCAATGTTGAACCAGGCTCAATTGCTATGTATATCGGGCCACCGAAAGCATTCCCCACTTCCATCGAGGCATCGCCCATATACCACCATCTTACTATCTGCGGATGTCGATGTAACTGACTCTTTGACCATAGGCTGTCACTGTGCGCACCAACGAGTACCCATATTCCGGAGTCGGCGAGTTCAGAAGGAAGTGTGACGGTAACTACCTCGCCAGGGGCTGCGTACAAGCCCGTAGTCATCCTGACATGAGATCTGGCTTGAGAGTAGCCGAAGTTGCTCGGGAGCCCGCTCTGATTTCCATCTATTGTGACAGTGCGGGAGACTCTGGTCGCGTTGGCTGGGACTTCTCCTGGGAACTCAACGTGACTGGGGTGCACGGGTAACTCGTTGGCCGGAAGTCCCTGAGTGAGAGCGGCCTCGACTCTGAGAAGAGTGTCGGCCACTGGATCAGCCCCCATGTTGTGGCCGACATCCTGCCACAGAGTACCGTATTCTATGATGGTCCATCCTGTGGAGTTCACAGTTTCCCGTAAGGGCGACCAGAAACCATGGAAGTCCAGTGTTACAACGCCAGTACAAACCGACAGGGTCGCATCGGCGATGGCTGCATCATCCGTCGAGAGCGCCTGATTGTCGAGCCTATCAGCTCTGATTGCCTCAATGGCGGCATGAGGGCGCGCTAACTCGTCCGGCATGTCAGACAGGTCGACATCGTTGTAGCCCCATGCATGTGAGACAAACAGTCCAGAAGTTTTGGCGATCTTGTTGCCGGGATAGTTATGCGCGACATCGGAATTAGAGTATGACCAGTACCATGCGTGGCCGCCCATGATGAGTCCGCCGCCTTGTAGCATGAATTCGATTAGATTCTGGTTGTCCTGGTCGTCGTGACCGTTCCAGAATTCATCCAACAAGCAATCGATTCCAGAAAGATCTGCCGGGGTTACCGATAGATGTACCGTATGTCCCTCGGCCTGCAGTTCGTCCTCGAAGTCGTCGAACCCTGCGCCATAGGCGAGCCCTACGTCCGCATTCTCGCCGCAGACCCACTCTACCGCTCGCAGGGAGAACTGGGTCTCCTCCTCTCCAGCCCCATCCACCCAACTCTCGTGCCCGTATCCTAGCATCTTTCCTCGGCCTACATGACTGGCTGAGATTACAGGAATGGTCGAGCCATAGCCCTCCTGTGTGAAGCCTATTGGGAAGGCCCACTCTCCAATTGGCAATATCGGAGAGGGCCATCCCCCCCAATTGGTCTCGCCCATGCCTCGCAGTAAATCAGATTGGTCCGCTCGCAGATCGTGTACTGCAATCCAAATATTGAGCCCGGCTGAGCCTCCAGTGTTGTTCGCCCAGATGGTGTACTGCTGCCAGTCTGACCTCTCTATTGGAGATCCAGAAATTGTTCCATTCTGGAGTATTTCTAAACCATCTGGCAAAGGCGGGTAAACTTCCCAAGATTCAATCTCGGGGCCGTCGTTAGTGGCTATAATGACGATGCTTTCGTTTGACTTTAGTGCAAACTCATTGGCTGGCCAATGAATAGCATCGGGAGGCATACTAGTGACTCTGAATCCGACCTCAGTTGATGATGATCCACCTGAGTTATTGGCCCAAATCCTATGGTAAGTCCATGGCTGTAATGATGTTGAGTTGCCACTAATTGAGCCTGACTGTGAATCCAAAAAGAAGCCGTCTGGTAGGCTCGGACTAACCTCCCAGGAAGAGGGGGTGCCGCCTTCAATGGATGGCAACACAGTACCAATCCCCTCTCCGATCCTAAGGTCAAATTGGGATGGCTCGTAGACCAGACCAGCAGGGGATTCCTCAGATAACTGAATTAGAATATTGACTGATAAAGACCCCCCGGTATTGTATGCAGTTACAGTGTATTGGGCTAATTGTTGTGGAAGGTAAGAGATTCCCGTGATTGAGCCATCTGACTGCTCAATGGACAGTCCCTCGGGTAGTGGCGGAGAAACAGACCAAGAGAGGTGCCCACCTCCACCAACAGTGGGTGTGACCTCCACCATTCCCCCAGTGAGCCAGAAGAATGGTTGGCCCGGATAATGGAGGCTATTTGGTGGCTCGTGCAAAGTAATAATGCGAATCTGGGTGGATGCCTCTCCTCCGATATTTGAGGCTGTGATTGTATGGTTCGAATCTCCCAATGATGATGGGTTCCCCAATATTGACCCGTCCTCAAGAATTTGGAAGCCAGCTGGAAGCGGTGGCTCGACCCCCCAAGACTCCGCATTCCCGCCTAGTACCAGAGGAGCATAAATCTCACAATGGGACCCCATCTCACATGATAGGACCTCAGCTTGATACTGGACAGAAGATGGCCCAGGTGGGATAACCTCGATTTCAATTAACGAAGTTGACTGCCCAGCGGCATTAGAGGCAATGATGGTGTAGCCTGTCTGAATTTTCTGTAATTGTGGAGTCCCGCTTATTACCCCTGATTGGGGATCCAATGAAAGCCCATCTGGCAGACGGGGGTTGACCAGCCAATTCTGTGGCCCGTCACCAAGAAAGCTAGGGGTTAGTGGCTGAATTTCTTCACCCACGATCACGGTCATTTCTTCGACACCGTAGGAGAGCGAGGCCGGCATCATCATGGCCCTGCAGTAATCGCCTGTGAAAATCTGAGAGTAGGTGCAGTCATCCTCGGTGATGACTGGGACGAAGCAATCCTGATGGGAGGGCTGTTCATCGCAGTCAACGGCTATTTCCGATTCCCCTCCCTGGCCAAAGATACCTAGACAGCCTGATGATAGCATCAGAAAGGTTAGCATCAGAGATGATGCACGCACGCTGCGCATGTGCCTCGATAAAGGGGGGACGTGAATAACTTGTCATATCCCGGGATATGCGGGCCCTTCCTCGAAGCAGTATTTGACGGTCTGGAAATCAGACTTGAAGCCCGATACTTCTGAACATACGGTCGATGGGTCTTCCTGGTGGATTAGGGCTCTAGCGAAGAAGCGTGCTACGTCTTGCATCTCGTCGACACCCATTCCCACGCGAGTCAGTTCCGGAACCCCCAGCCTTAGCCCACTAGGGCCGGACATTGCCTTTGTGTCGCCTGGTAGCATGTTCATGTTGGTGATTATTCCACAGTCCTCGAGAGTCTGGGCGGCTCTCATTCCCGCTCCGGAATCAGGGCCTCCGTGACGAGTGAGGACCTGATGGCTCTCCGTGAAACCCCTCTCCTCCGCGAGGACGTCGAAACCCTCTGACGAGAGGGCTGCCCCTAATGCCTGAGCGTTTGAAACGATGTCCCGGGCATAGTCTTCGCCAAACTCCTCAAACTCTGCCAGAGCAACTACCTTTCCAGCGACGTGATGCAAGTGGTATGATGAGCATGTCCCGGGGAAAATTGAGTTATTGAGTTTCTTCTGTAGAGACTGATCTTCGGAATTTGAGAGGAGGAAGCCTCCTTGGGGGCCAGGGAAGGTCTTGTGACTGGACCCCGTCATTACGTCTGCACCCTCTTGGAGCGGGTCTTGGAACAGCCCTCCTGCAATCAAACCCAAGACATGTGCACCATCGTACATAACTCTGGCTCCGACCTCATGTGCTGCATCCGAGAGTTCAGAAAGAGGTGTCGGAAATAGGAAGACCGACTGCCCGAAGAGTGCTAGTTCTGGTTCCGTCTCGCGTATCAGCGCGCATGATGCGTCTATGTCCGGCTCCATTCTTTCCTCATCCCATGGGTATGTCACTAGATCTAGACCCCTCAGGCCAACTGCTCCCATCCTTGCGTGGGAGATATGCCCTCCATCAGCTGTTGATACTGCTGTGATCTTATCGCCTGGCTTGGCGAGTGCCTTCAGTGCGCCTATGTTGGAGACGGTTCCCGAAGTAGACTGGATGTTGGCGAAGCCACAATTGAACACCCTCTTAGCCAGGGATATTCCTATCTCTTCGATGGTATCGAAATCATCGCATCCCTGATAGTACCTCTTTCCCGGAAGCCCCTCTGCATATCTCCCATGAAGGTCAGAATCACATGCTTTGCGCACTAATGGACTGAGTATATTCTCACTGGCTATCATCGGTAGACTGTCTCGGTAGTGTCGACCAGATTGGGCGACAGCATCGAGAACCCGCTCGGCGGCCGCTCTTGGACTCATGACGATGCATCGAAAACAGGTCAAAGATGTTAACGGAGAGTGCAGTGATACAGTATCACTTGGGAATTCCACCCAAGCGTTAATTGAATCGTTCCCCCTCTGCGCTTCATGAGCCGCCGCCGAGTGCTGACTCCACTACTGATTGCCATACTGATGCTAACCTCGACATACAACGTGTCAGCGACAGATTCCGATGGAGATGGGACCGATGACGCGAATGATGCGTTCCCAGACGATCCTTGTGCGGATACAGATACAGATGGCGACGGGATGCCGGACACCCTGGCCAGCGGTTGCTCTGGGGATTACGTCGTCGCCCATACCTCATTCGAGGATCCATTCACCATCTCTAGTGTCAAGTATACTGACACCGGGAATGAGAGTGTTGACAGGTACCTGTGGAATAACGCCAATGAGCCACACGTGGCGCATAACCAAACCACTGGATCAGAGATGGGCTTCTCACTCTTCTACGAATCTAACGGAGGAGTTGGGCTCACTGACGGGGACTACTTTGGAACCATAGACTATACTGGAACTGTTGGAAACTTCACTGACGGGGACAATGGCTACCAGATGTCGGATGTAGATGGCATCACTACTCTGCAGTTGGACAACGTCACAGCCGAGATGCTTACCTTCGACATGTTCCTGCAAGATACCGCGTATGAGACCTCCACGCCAGTGGATTACCTCATCGTCACATTCAGGGGCTCTAACTCAGATATCTCAATATTGAACACGACTGGATATGACATCGATTCCTCCTTCTCGTCGTACTTGGGGACTTGGACCTCCACCACCGTAAGCATTTCCGCTGCGGGACAGGGGTTCCTAGAGGTGGAGTTCAGTTCGAACTCGGCGATGGAGGCGCTATACCTAGACAATATTCAGTTTACCTCATCGTCACAACTCGTTGAGGATGACGATGACGATAACGATGGTTGGTCGGACTCTGATGAAGCTGCGTGCGGAACCAATCACTTGGACTCATCAGATGCCCCGATCGATGCTGACTCTAACGGCATCTGCGACGCCCTAGAAGGCGATGATTTCGATGGCGACGGGATTCCGAATGACACGGACTCCGATGATGACAACGATGGCGTAGAGGATGTGGATGATGACTTCCCACTAAATCCGAATGAGACCACTGACACGGACATGGATGGGATTGGAGATAATGCCGACGAGGACGACGACAACGATGGTTGGCCGGACACGGCAGAGATTGATTGCGGCTCAGACCCACTCGATTCCTCCTCTGTTCCGATTGACACAGATTCAGACGGGACCTGCGACGCACTTGATGAGGATACTGATGGGGATGGAGTGGCGGATGTCGATGACGCGTTTCCCAATGACCCCACGGAGTGGGGTGATGCTGATGGAGATGGCAAGGGGGACAACGTAGATGACGACGATGACAACGATGGTGTTCCTGACCTTATGGAAGAGAGGTGCTTCTCCGACCCTCTGGACCCACTCTCATTGCCAACGGATACCGATGGTGACGGGGATTGTGATCCAATAGACTACGATGACGATGACGATGGATACACGGACCAGGTAGAGGGGTGGTGTGGTTCCGACCCCCTAGACATAAATTCGGTGCCTGTTGATTCCGATGGGGATGGCGAATGTGATGTCATGGACAACGATTCCGACAATGACGGAGTGGATGATGCGAATGACGCATTCCCTGATGATGCCACTGAGTGGGTCGACACAGATATGGACGGCTGGGGAGACAATGCTGACTACGATGACGATGGAGATGGTTGGTTGGATACCGACGAGGACTCCTGTGGTAGTGACTCGATGGATTCGGGTTCTTTTCCTGCGGACTTAGACGGCGATGGTGAATGCGATGGGGAGGATTTCGACATTGATGGCGATGGAGTCATGAACCCTGACGATGACTTCCCGAATGATTCCAGCGAGTGGTACGACCTTGATGGCGACGGGATCGGCGACAACGCAGATGAGGATGTTGATGGCGATGGGTGGGCCAACTCCGTTGAGGCGGAATGTGCCGAGGCTGGCGGGGATGGTGACCCAAACAACGCCAACGTGCAGCCTAGTGACATCGATAACGATGGCAACTGCGACGCCCTCGACCCTGATGACGACGGAGATGGAGTGGCCGATGGCGATGATGCTTTCCCAGACGATGGGACAGAGTGGCTAGACACAGATGGGGACGGAACTGGAAACAATGCTGACACAGACGACGACGGCGACCAGTTCTCTGATGACCTTGAGACAGAGTGTGAGAGCGACTCTCTCGATCCCGATTCCATACCAAGCGATATCGACTCGGATGACATTTGTGATCCACTAGATGACTTCAATGACATAGCGGAAAACGATGAAACCCCTGGTTTCGGCCTCATTTCGGCTCTTGCGATGCTCGCCATAGCAGCATTCGCACGAAGGGATTGATGGCGCCGACAGCAGGACTTGAACCTGCGACCTGTGGATTAACAGTCCACCGCTCCACCAACTAAGCTATGTCGTCCCAAGCTGGTCGCGGCATAACACATTC
>MDSW01179605.1_pt1 | contig 41013 bp, 45 predicted proteins | sample 811171 | NCBI WGS metagenome assembly MDSW01 (sample SAMN05326641, study PRJNA326480) | marine metagenome | isolation source: seawater | place: Atlantic Ocean: North West | collected 2012
AAATTACAACGATTTAGATGAACTTGTATATTCTGTACATATATCTTATGCAGGTTTTGCAGCTGACTACAGAAAGAATGAAGCTGATAATTCTGGACGTGAAGCAGCAACTAATGCTGGAAATAATGAAGGTACATCAATCTGTGGTGAATATAGAATGGCAAATTTAGGCTTAGGTGTATGTCAAGTTGAGACTGGATTCACTGACGCAAACAACCGTTCAAACTCATCAATGATTAGAACTTATGCTGCTGAATATAGTTTAGGTGGCGGAGCTAATATAGCTGTTGTTTATTTCACTGATGAGCACGAAGCTAACAGTGTAACAAACACAGACGTAGATGGTGTTATGACTAAATTATCTATTGGTTTCTAATAGACTAGAATAAAATAGTATATAATTAAAAAGGAGAATTTATTGATTCTCCTTTTTTTTTGTGTAGAATTTGTTTATGTTTTATAAATATTTAATCTTAATTTTGCTAACTTTCATATACGGTTGTAGTAATGAAAAGGTAGAAAAATTTGATGTAGATTCAGCTATTTATCATCCTCAAGAATACCATTGGCGAAAAAATAATAAAGGAAAAGATTCTATTTTAAAAAGGCTTTTTATTGATAAAGAAGATAAAAAAATCGGATCAAAATATGAAAATTTACCAATTAATCCTTATCTTTGGAAAGCGTCTTTAAATGTCCTTTCTTCGACTGTTCCCATTGCAAGTGTTGATAGTTCTAGTGGAATCATAATATCAGATTGGTATAACCTTAAAAATAACGATAATGAGAGGGTAAAAATAACTGTGCTTGTTAACTCTATTGAATTAAGAGCCGATGGAGTTAGTGTAAAAATATTTAAACAAATAAAAAATACAGGTCAGTGGAAGAATGTAAAAGTTAATCCGTCTATAGTATCTAACTTGGAAAAAAAAATTATCCAAACTGCTGGAAAACTTGCTTCACAGTAAATTGGGGACGAAAATTTGAATACCTATAATATAGAGTATAATCATAAAAGATCAGAGAAATATTGGCAAGAAATCTGGAATAAGAATAATTGTTTCAAATTAAAAAAAACTGATAATCCTTATTATGTTTTAGAAATGTTTCCTTATCCTTCAGGAAGAATACATATGGGACATGTTAGAGTCTACACACTTGGAGATGTGCTAGCTAGGTATAAAAGAGCTCAAGGGTTTGATGTAATGCACCCTATGGGATGGGATTCTTTTGGTATGCCAGCTGAAAATGCTGCAATAGAAAATAATGTTCACCCTAGAGATTGGACAGAACAAAATATTGCTAATATGAAAGAACAGTTAAAATCTATGGGTATATCTTATGATTGGGATAGAGAAATTAGCACCTGTAGTGAGTCATATATAAAACAGCAACAAAAAATTTTTATTAAACTATTTAATGCTAAACTAGCATATAAAAAAGAAAGCTGGGCAAACTGGGACCCAGTAGAGAAAACTGTTTTAGCAAATGAACAAGTAATAGATGGAAAAGGATGGAGATCAGGAGCGTTAGTAGAAAAAAAACTACTTAGTCAATGGTTTTTAGCTATTACAAAGTTTGCTGAACCTCTTCTAAAAAACCTAGAAGAATTAGCAGAGTGGCCAGAAAATGTAAAGGTGATGCAAAAAAACTGGATAGGAAAGTCTACTGGCGCGAATATTAAATTTTATATTAATAAAAATGATTTTATTGAAGATGACTTTAATAGTATAGATGTTTTTACTACTAGACCGGACACTATTTTTGGAGCTTCTTTTATTGCATTAGCTCCTGATCATAAGCTATCTAATCAATTATCTAAAAATTCTAAAACTATTAAAACCTTTATATCAGAATGGAAAAAAACTTTTGTAAATGAAGAGTTGCTAGAAAAAGCTCCTAAAAAAGGAATATTTACTGGACTTTATGTGAAGCACCCTTTTCAGGATAAAAGTCTACCTGTTTATTTGGCAAACTTTGTATTATCTTCATATGGGACGGGAGCAATCTTTGGTGTTCCAGCTCATGACCAAAGGGACTTCGATTTTGCAAAAAAATATGATTTAAAAATCATACAAGTAGTTAAGCCTATAAACCAAGAGAGTTTTAATTTAAAAGAAGCCTATACTGGAGATGGAGTTTTATATAACTCAAGTTTTTTAGATAATCTATCTGTTGATGAAGCAAAAAAATTGATCATAGAAAAAATTTTAGAAAAAGGAATTGGGAAAAAAGAGATCAAATATAGACTTAGAGACTGGTGTGCCTCTAGACAGAGATACTGGGGTTGTCCTATTCCAATAATATATAGAGAAGATGGTAAGGTGCTTCCAGTAGGAGAAGATGAGTTGCCTATAACATTACCAGATAATATAGATTTTTCTTTAGGAGGAAACCCCCTGGAAAACCATCCTACTTGGAAACATACAACTTGTAAAAAAACTGGCTTAAAAGCTCTAAGAGAAACAGACACACTTGATACATTTTTTGATTCATCCTGGTATTACCTTAGGTTTTTGTCACCTAAAGAAGACACTCCTTATAAAGTTCAAGAATTGGAAAATTGGTGTCCTGTACATCAGTATGTAGGAGGAATTGAACATGCTGTATTACACTTGTTGTACTCTAGATTTTTTATAAAAGCATTAAAAAGTATTGGAGAGCTAAAAGTAAGTGAACCCTTTAAAAGTCTTTTTTGTCAAGGAATGGTATGTCATATAACATATAAAGACGAGGACAATAAATGGGTTTTTCCTGAAGATGTTATTAAGAAAGGAACTAGTTTTATACATAAAATAACAGGAAAGAAAGTAATTCCATTAAAATCTGAAAAAATGTCTAAGTCGAAAAAGAATATTGTTGACCCTGTGAATATAATAAAAAGTTATGGTGCTGATACAGCTAGAATATTTATGTTGTCTGATAGCCCTCCAGAGAGGAATTTAGATTGGAGTAACAGTGGGATAGAAGGAGCAAGTAGATTTATACAAAAAATATGGAAGTACTTTAGTAACATAAATATAATAAACACTGAATCTAAAAAAGATTATATAAGTGATTATTCAGAAAAAGAGTTAATATCTAAAATGCACTTATGTATTTCTAAAGTTACAAAAAACCTAGATAGCTTTCAATATAATGTTGCAGTTGCAGCATTAAGAGAGTTCTCAAATATTTTTCTGTCTATTAATAAAGACAAAGACCTAATTAAAAATTCTGCTTTATACAAAGCTCTTTCCAATTGGATTATAATGATAGGGCCCCTTATGCCTCACTTAGCTGAAGAACTTTGGAAGAAGCTAGATTATCCTGAAGAATCATTGGTTGTTGATCAAAAGTGGCCGGTTTATAATTCAAAATACCTAGAAGAAGAAAAAATTAATTTAGTTGTTCAAATAAATGGAAAAAAGAAAATAGTACTAGTGATAGATAAAGGACTTAGCAAAAATGATACAAGTAAATTTGTATTAGATAATATTAAAAATAAAAGCTTTATGGAAAATAAAAAAATAAAAAAAATAATTATTGTTCCTGACAAAGTTGCAAATTTAGTCATCTAATGTTTGTTAAAAGAAAAGCTATATTAATTTTAATATTTTTTTTTATATCTAATTGTTCTAATTTTAAACCAGTCTACAAAAATAATATCGAAAACATTTCTCTTTTACAAAGCTTTGCTTTAACTACTGATAACAAAGCAATTTCAAAAAATATTAAAAAAAGTTTGTTGGCTACTCTGCCAACAAATAAATCTAATAAATATATTTTAAAAATTGAAGCTAATAGTAGTTCTATAGGAACTGTAAATGATGCATCTAGAAGTATATCTAGATATAAAATAGAATTAGATGCAATTATTAAATTATATTATAGAGACAAAAGTTATGACAAACTTTTAAAGGTTTTTAAAGAAAGACATAGTTCTCCTTATAGTTTAGTATCAAATAATATCAGGTCTACTTTGGCTAGCAGGAATAAGGCAGAAAAAGTAGCTATTAGACTTTTAACTGAGAGCTTTTACAATAGGCTTATAATATATTTATCAAGCAAAGAAAATGTTAATTAAAGAATTTGAATACAATTTCTTTTTAAAAAAGATTAATAGTTATGTTGGCGTTTTAGTGCACGGAGCTGATAGAGGAAAAGTTAATGTTAAAATATCTGAAATAATTTCAAGTTTGAGATCCATATACAATAATTCCTTAGAAGTTATAAATTTATCACTAGACGACTTATCTAATTCTAAAGGAGTTATTTATGAAACCATATATCAAAAGTCTTTTTTTAATAGTTTTACAGCAATCAGAATCAATTTAGATTTAATAAAGTTAGACAATGAATTTTTAAATATTTTTACTAATCTAGATACAAATAAAAGCAATTTTATATTACTAGAATCTGATTATATAAAAAATAATTCACCTGTTCTGAAACTTTTTACATCTAGTAAAACTTTTGCTTGCTTACCTTGTTATCATGAAACAAATAAAAGTATTAAATCTAAAGTTCAAAAATATATAGATGAGTTTTCTATAAAGATTGATGCCGATACATTAAACTATTTATGTTCTAAATTAGGTAATGACAGTTTAATTACTAAAAATGAACTAAAAAAACTATCTCTTTTTTCAAAATCTAGGTTAATTAATTATGAAACCGTTCTTAATGCAGTAGGGGATAACTCTGCTTTTAACATATTTAAATTATGTGATAATGTAGGAGTGTCCAAAATAGATGAAATAGAGGCCCTATATTATAAGACAATTAGTAATGGCGTTACATATATAGCTATAATAAGGTCACTTTTAACCCACTTCCAAAGGTTATTAGAAGCCAAATCTAAAAATATTAGCAACATAAAAGAGCTGTATAAAAGCATTCATTTTTCTAGACATGAGAATATTAATAGACAACTTTCTACATTAAAGTTACAAGAAATTAAAGAATTTATTGCAGGATTATACAAAGTTGAAATTGATGCAAAGTTAAACCCCTCATTAAGCAATATTTACGTACAGAAACTTATTCTAAGTATATATAATTACTGAATATTTTTGCTTTATTAAGTTTTTTTTAGGTTTTTAAATATATATTAAATATTAGATGTAAGTATATCTATTTATTGAATATTTCTATAATTTGATCTAACTGCTCTAAACTTTTATACCTAACTAGTAAATAACCCTTTCCGGATTTATCTTGAATTTCAACTTTATAACCTAACTTCAAAGAGAGATATTTTTCATAATCTAAAATATTTGGATCCTTATTTTTATTTTTTTTAAACTTTGAAATATTCTTCTCTAGAATTATTTCTTTGCCTTTTACCAATTCCTCTGTTTCTCTTACGCTTAATTTATTTTTCACTATACTTTCTGCTAATTTCTCTTGGTTCTTTGCTGTTAATAATGCGCGCGCGTGTCCATAAGTTAATTTTCCTGAACTTAAAAATGCTTTTACCTTTTCTTTTAAACTAATTAATCTTACTATATTAGTTACATAACTTCTGGATTTTCCTGTCTTTTCAGCAATATCTTCATGTTTCATTTTATGATTTATTATTAACTGATTATATGCTTCCGCCTCTTCTAACACATTTAGATCCTCTCTTTGCACGTTTTCTATTATTGCAGCTAATGAGTTTTCTTTTTGATTGCTTTTAACTATTATTGTTTTTATTTTTTTAAAGCCTGCTATTCTTGAAGCCCTCCAACGTCTTTCTCCTGCTACAATGATATATTTATCATTATGATTTTCTTCTTTTCTTACTAATATTGGCATTAATAAACCTTGTTTCTTTATGGACAAAGATAACTCTTTAATTTTATCTTCGTCAAAAGCCTTCCTTGGTTGCTTTGGGTTAGGTGCTATTTTATTTATTTCAATATCTACGTATACTTCTGATTTTAATTGATTTTTCTTATTCTGTTCTTTTTTTTGATCAGCTCCTAATAATATATCCAAGCCTGTTTTCAATCTTTTTTTAGTAATATCTAACTCCTTTTTATTATTTAAATCTATTCACAAATTCTTTTGCTAATTCAATATATGCAATTGACCCTGAGCACTTATTGTCATAAAGTATAGCAGGTAGACCATGACTAGGTGCCTCTGATAACCTAACATTTCTAGGAATAACAGTATCAAAAACTTTATCCCCTAAATGTTCTCTAGCATCATGGATAACATCTTCTGAAAGTCTATTTCTACTGTCATACATAGTAAGAACAACTCCTTCCAAAATTAAGTTTGGGTTTAAGTTGTTTTGAACTGCTTCTATAGTTTTAAGTAATTGTGCTAAACCTTCTAATGCATAAAACTCGCATTGTAGAGGAACAATTATAGAGCTAGATGCAACTAAAGAATTTATAGTCAATATACCAAGTGATGGGGGACAATCAATAATTATGTAATCAAACTTTTCCGTATTTTTATGAATTTTATTAAAAAGCTTATTATTTCTTTCATTATCTGTGGTTAATTCAAACTCAATCCCTGATAAGTTTATACTTGAGGGAACTATGAATAAACTGGGCACTTTTGTTTCCTGAATTACATTCTCAAAGTAGATATCTTTTTTCATAATTAAATCGTAAACTGACTTTTTCCTATCCTTATATCCTATACCTAATCCTGTAGATAAGTTACCTTGTGGATCTAAGTCTACTATTAATACTTTTTTATTTATAGCCGCAAGCGCTGTACTCAAGTTAACTGCAGTAGTAGTTTTGCCTACTCCTCCTTTTTGATTAACCACCGATATAACCTTAGCTTTTCTCATTTATATTTTTACTACTTTGTTAATTTTAATAATTCTTGCATATGGATCTGTTAAGCTCTTATAACATTTATGTTTAAACTTATAAATATTGCTTGCTTCCTCTAATTCATGCATATAGCTTTTTCCTTTGTGAATTAAAAGTATAGTTTCTGGACTTATAATATGGGTAACACTATTAAAAAGCTTTTTTAAAGGTGCAAATGCTCTAGATAAAATTATCTTAATATTTAGTTCATTAAATTCCTCTATCTGACCTTTAAAAATTTTAATTTTTAACTCACACTCCTTTGCTACCAATCTTAAAAAGTTTATTTTTTTAAAGCTTTTGTCACATAAAACTAAATCAGTTCTTCCTAATATTGATAAAACCATACCTGGAAAGCCAGCTCCTGTTCCTACATCTAAAACTAATTCGTTTTGCTTTTGCTTTGGCAAATACTTTAATATTTGCGCTGAATCTAAAATATGCCTGCTCCATATATTTTTTCTTGTGCTTTTTCCTATTAAATTAACTTTTTTCTGGTAGTTATCCATCAAAGCTATGTATCTATTAAATTTTTCTATTGTTTCTTTGCTAACATTAAAATTCTTTTTAAATGTAAGAATTTGTTCTTTTTCCATTTCAAGCAAGTTTTTTTACCTTTTTTTTTGTATACAGCAAAACTGAGGATAAAGCTGCTGCCGTTACACCTGGAATTTTAGCTGCACTAGCCAAGTCCTCAGGCCTTACCAATTCTAGTGCATCGCAGGATTCCTTTGATAATCCCCCTATGCTTTTATAATTAATTTCTTTAGGTATTTTTATTTTTTGATCTCTTTTGTATGAAAAAAGACTGCTTTCTTGTTTTTTTAAATGTACCTCATACTTTGACTGAATTTCTAATTGATTTAGAACTCTTTTATTTACTTTAGAAATATTTATGTACTTACTAAATAGTCTGCTTTTGTCTATCCCTTCGAAACCTAGAATTTCTAGAAGACTTCTTTTTTTTCCATCTAAACTAAGGTTTAAACCTATTTCTCTAGCGTGATTGGGTGTAACTTTTATATCTATACATTTTTCTTTTAATTTGGCCAGCTCTTTTTTGTAAGTAAGGAATTTTTTTATTCTTTTCGATGACAATAAATTAACTGATATTGCTTTATCAGTTAACCTTAAATCTGCATTATCAGACCTTAAATATAACCTATATTCAGCTCTAGAAGTAAACATTCTATATGGCTCAGGGGCACCTCTAGTAGTTAAATCATCTATCATAACCCCTATATAAGACTCAGTTCTATCTAAAACAAAAGTTTTTTTATTATCATTAATTGCCAATACCGCATTTACTCCTGCTATTAAACCCTGCCCTGCTGCCTCCTCATAACCTGTAGTTCCATTTATTTGTCCAGCAAAAAAAAGATTTTTATAGATTTTGCTTTCTAATGTTCTTTTAAGAGCCCTAGGATCTATATGATCATACTCTATTGCATAACCCATTTGTGAAATTTTAGCATTCTCTAAACCCTTTATAGAGTGAATGAAACTATTTTGTACATTTTCAGGCAAAGAAGTTGATATTCCATTAGGATAAATTAAATTTGAGTTAAGCCCTTCAGGTTCAAGCATTACTCTATGCCTATTCCTATCAAAAAATCTATATACTTTATCTTCTATTGAAGGACAATAACGTGGACCTATAGAAGAAATAGTTCCATTATAAAGCGGACTTTCCTTTATTGATTTTTTTATTAGATCATGGGTGACTTGGTTAGTCCAAGTAGTATAACATGGTAATTGCTTGCTATAAATTTTGTTAGTTTCTATAGAAAAAAATTCAGGAGACTCATCTCCTTTATCTTTTTCTAATATACTAAAGTCAATAGAGTCTTTTAATATTCTTGGAGGGGTTCCTGTTTTTAATCTAGCCATAGGTAACCCTAAGCTTTTTAAACTTTCCCCCAGTCTATTTGAAGGGCTTTCATTTAGCCTGCCTGCCGGGGTTTTTTTGTTTCCTAAATAAATCATACCATTTAAGAAAGTTCCTGTTGTTAGAACTACTGACCCTGAATTTATAGTTTCTCCGTTATCTAAATATACCCCTGTACATTTTTTTTTATTAAACTTTAAACCCCTTACCATTGAATTAATAATTCTAATATTTTTATATCTTCTTAGCTCATCTTGAATAGAAGACCTATATACATCTCTATCAGCTTGGCATCTAACACCTCTTACTGCCGGCCCTTTACTAGAGTTTAACAGCTTAAATTGGATGCCTGCTTTGTCTGCACACTTAGGCATTATTCCACCCATAGCATCTATTTCTTTTACTATATGACCTTTTCCTATTCCCCCTATAGCGGGATTACATGACATGACACCAATTTTGCTTTCATCTATAGTTGCCAACATTACGCTAGCCCCCATTCTTGCTGCTGCAGCGGCCGCTTCTACTCCGGCATGACCGCCTCCTATAACTATGATGTCTGTTTTATTAATCATTCTATAATAATATATAGGATAAATAATATAGTCTATAAAAACCTTCAATGTTTCACGTGAAACTATATATTAAAAATGCACCTTTTGTTTCACGTGAAACTACTTCCCTATACAAAAGCTAGAAAAAATATTACCTAAAATTTCTTCCACATCTATTGTTCCCATGATCCTGGAGAGATTTCTGCTGGCTTGCCTCAGATGTTCACTTATTATTTCTTCTGATTTTTCTTGTAAAGCAGCCTCAATGTTTTCTAATGCTCCACATAACTCTTTTTGCTGTCTTGCATTAGAGATCAATAAATCATCTTTTTTAAGATCCTTTGTCTTTTTAAGTATTGTTTTATAGATACTTTCTAATAAACCTTCAAACCCTTGCCCTTTTAAAGCACTTATAAATATTACTTTATCATAGTTTTTTTTCATTGGCCCTAACTTATCTATTTTATTAAGTATTATTAATTCATTTTTTTTAATCTGCTTAGGAATGTCTTCTTCTCTTTCAATTACGTGCAAAATAATATCTGATTCTTTTTGTAAAAGTCTGGCCCTCCTAATTCCTTCTTTTTCTATTTTATTTTTTGTATTCTCTATTCCTGCTGTATCATAAAATATTACAGCGTACCCTTTTAGATTTACCGCTGACTCAATAATATCTCTTGTTGTGCCTGGCTGGTTGCTTACTATAGATTTTTCTTTTTTAACAATTTTATTAAATATGCTAGATTTCCCAACATTTGGCTTTCCCTTTAAAACTACTTTTGCTCCGTCTTTTATCAACTCGTAGTAGTCTTTATTTTTTATGGCTTTTTTCATTCCTGTTAATATTTCTAAAAGTTCTTTTTTTATCTTTAGTGTTTCTGGGGCATCTTCCTCGTCTGAAAAATCTATAGTTGCCTCCACCAAGCTCATACATTTAATTAATTTTTTTCTCCAGTCTTTTATATATTCAGCTAAGCCATCTTTATATTGCTTAGTTGCTAGCTCCCTTTGTGCTTCAGTCTGTGAGTTAATTAAATCATTAATTGCTTCTGCTTCTATTAGGTTCATTTTTCCGTTCATAATTGCTCTTTTTGAAAACTCTCCTTGTTCAGCATAATTAACATTTTTGAATGAACTTAACACATTAAAAAAACTTTGAAAAACTGCTTGTCCTCCATGAGTATAAATTTCTATAGTATCCTCCCCTGTATATGACTTTGGTCCAGGCATCCAACAAAGCATGCAAGTATCTATTATTTTAGTTTTATTTGGATAGTAAAGTTCTCTTAAAGTAATTACTCTCTCTTTAGGTATATTTTTTTTTGTAAGTTCCTTAAGTATGTTTTTACAGTCTGGCCCTGATATCCTTATTATAGAAATTGCTGATTTCTGGCTGCCTGTTGCTAGGGCGAATATTGTTTTATCCATTTAATTAGCTACTAAAAGCTTTTTAACCACGTTACCCCTAATTAGTAACTCATCTATAATTAAATCGACTTCCCGTTTACTTGATACTTTGTACCAATGTCCTTCCGGGTATGAAACTAAAATAGGTCCCTTTTTGCACCTGTTCAAGCAACCAGAACTATTTATTCTAATCTTTTTTAAGCCTAATTCTTTTACTTTTTTTTTCATGTAATTTCTAAGTTCAACACTATCATATTTGCCACATGAAACTTTCTTAGGGTCTTTCCTTAAATTTGTACAAAAAAAGATATGTTTATCGTAAAATAACTTCATAGTTTATATATTTGTATGTTAAATTATAAATGAGAATAATATAAATATTTAATTTTATAAAGGACTTATACTATGTCTACTCAAATAAAAAAAATACAAATAGAAGAAAATGGGGGTCCAGAAAAAATGCTATGGAAAAACTTTGATCTACCTGATCCAGAAGCAGGACAAGTTACCATTAAACATTCTTACATAGGATTAAACTATATTGATACTTACCACAGGTCTGGTTTGTATCCTTTGCCTTTACCCTCTGGATTAGGCATGGAAGCGTCAGGACAAATAATTAGCATAGGAAATAGTGTATCAGGACTTAATATTGGAGACAGAATATCTTATGTAATGGAATTAGGAAGCTATGCAACACATAGAAATATTAGTGCGGAAAGATTAGTAAAAATACCAAATAATATTAAAGAGTCTGAGGCAGCTGCTTCAATGCTTAAAGGAATGACAGTTGAATATCTAGTAGAAAGGTTATTTAAAGTAAGTCAATCTCACACGGTACTTTTTCATGCAATCGCTGGGGGAGTTGGCTTAATAGCATGTCAGTGGTTAAAAAGTATTGGGGCTTTTGTCATAGGAACAGCTGGAAGTGAAGAAAAAGCTGAACTAGCAAAAAAGTATGGCTGTGATGAAGTAATTTTGTATAAAAAAGAAAACTTTGTAGAAAAAGTTAATGATATTACAAAAGGAAAAGGAGTAGATGTAGTCTACGATGGTGTTGGAAAAGATACTGTAATCAAAGGATTAGACTGTTTAAAGCCAAGAGGTATGATGGTGGTATTTGGTAACTCTTCTGGAAATTGTCCTCCTATAGATCCAGGAACTTTAGCTGCAAAAGGGAGCTTGTATTTTACTAGACCTACCTTAATGACATATGGAGCCAATAGAGATGACTTATTACATAGCTCTTCTAGAGTATTTAATATGATAGAAGAAAATAAAATTAATCTTACTATTAATACTGACTATAAATTATCCGAAGTCGTAAAAGCTCACGGGGATTTGGAAAGCAGAAAAACTGTTGGATCTATAGTAATGATAAATGACTACTGATTCATTGCTTGAAAAAAGTCTTCGTTATTTTTTGAAGATTTAAGTTTATCTAATAAAAATTCCATTGCATCCGTTGTTCCCATTGGGGAAAGTATTTTTCTTAAAACCCACATTTTAGCAAGCACCCCTTTATCAACTAATAACTCTTCTTTTCTAGTTCCAGACTTAGCAATATCTATAGCAGGGAAAGTCCTTTTATCAGATAGTTTTCTATCTAGCACTATTTCAGCATTTCCTGTTCCTTTAAACTCTTCAAAAATCACCTCATCCATTCTAGACCCTGTTTCAATTAAAGCGGTAGCTATAATGGTTAAACTTCCACCTTCTTCTATATTTCTTGCTGCACCAAAAAATCTTTTTGGTCTCTGAAGGGCGTTAGCATCAACTCCTCCTGTTAAAACCTTTCCTGAAGAAGGCACAACCGTGTTATATGCCCTAGCTAATCTAGTAATAGAATCTAACAATATAACTACATCTCTTCCGCTTTCTACTAGTCTTTTTGCTTTTTGTATTACCATTTCCGCAACCTGTACGTGCCTACTTGCTGGCTCATCAAAAGTAGAAGATACCACTTCTCCATTAACAGTTCTTTGCATATCTGTTACCTCTTCAGGTCTTTCGTCTATTAAAAGTACAATAAGATATATTTCCTTATGATTTACTTCGATAGAATGTGCTATACTTTGCAAGAATACAGTTTTTCCTGTTCTAGGTGGAGAAACAATTAAAGCTCTTTGACCTTTGCCAATAGGTGATACTAGTTCCATTATTCTTGTAGACATATTTTTTTTCTTTGCTTCAGGACTAGAAGAGTCTATTTCTAGGTGAATTCTATCATTCGGGTATAGTGGTGTTAAATTGTCAAAATTTATTTTATTTCTAACTTTTTCTGGACTTGTAAAATTAATGGTTGTTACTTTCAGAAGTGCAAAATATCTTTCGCTATCTTTTGGCTGTCTAATTTCCCCTTCTACAGTATCCCCATTTCTTAGTCCAAACTTTCTAATTTGACTAGGACTTACATAAATATCATCTGGACCTGGCAAATAATTTGACTCTGGTGCCCTTAAAAAACCAAAACCATCTTGTAAGATATCAATTACACCGTCTCCATGTATTGCCGTTCCTTTATCTGCAACAGATTTTAGTATACTAAACATGATGTCCTGTCTTCTCATATTAGCTGCATTTTCTATGTTGTGTTCGGTTGCTAACTGCAACAATTCATGTGTTTTCCTTTTTTTAAGATCCTGTAAATGCATTTTATTGAGTTTTTTTGTGAAGTATCTATAGTAAATATATTAAATTGAGATTAAAGTCAATAAAGTACTAATTTTATATTGTTATATTTTTAATTATACTTGCTAATAATTTACTATGATTTTAAAAAAAAATACAGAGCATCCTGATGTTTCATTCGGTAAAACTGGAATACTTTTAATAAACTTAGGAACTCCTGACTCCACAAAAGTTAGTGATGTGAAGAAATATCTGAAAGAATTTTTGTCAGACAAAAGAATAGTAGAAGTCAATAGGGTTTTATGGTGGCTAATTTTAAATTTAATTATACTTAACACAAGACCTTCAAAAACTGCCAAGGTTTATAAAGAAATTTGGATCAATGATGTAGATCAATCACCTTTAAGATACTATACAATTGCACAGAAAAACAAATTATCGATTAAATTTAAAAAAAAAAATATACTTGTAGATTATGCTATGCGTTATGGGAATCCTAGTATTAAAGAAAAAATAAATTTTTTAAAAACAAAAGGCTGTGAAAACATAATCATATTACCTCTTTATCCTCAATATTCATCTCCTACTACTGGTTCAGTTTGTGAGTCCGTTTTTAAATCCTTAATAAAAATGCGGTGGCAACCCAGCATACAAATTGTTCCTCATTATGAATCAAATCCTCTTTATATATTGGCTTTAGCAAATAGTTTAAATCATAGCTTAGCCAAAATTAAATGGAGACCTGATCTTATTATTGCTTCTTACCATGGGATTCCCAGAAAATATTTTTTAAAGGGTGATCCGTATCATTGTTACTGCCATAAAACAACTCGTTTACTAAAAGAAAGGTTTAACAAAAAAATACCCTTTCTTACCACTTTTCAATCCCGCTTTGGTCCTGAGAAATGGTTAGAGCCCTACACTGAGGAGAAACTTATAGAATTGGCAAAAAAAAACATAAAAAATATAGTAATAATATGTCCTGGCTTTTCTTCTGATTGCATAGAAACATTAGAAGAGATTAATCTTCGTGCTAAAGAAGTTTTTATAAAAAATGGTGGTAAAAATTTCTTTATGGTTCCTTGCTTAAATGATAACAAAGATCATATTACTTTATTAGCAAATTTAGTAAAAAAATATTTATAATGCTTAATTTATACTTAATCGTAAAATCTTTACACATTATTAGTTTCACTGCTTGGATGGCTGGTATGTTTTATCTACCTAGATTATTTGTTTACCATAGTGAAAACAATTTGAGGGATGAGGAAAAACAAAGGTTTTTACTTATGGAGAAAAGACTACTTAAAATTATAATGAATCCTTCCATGATGCTTACATGGCTTTTTGGTATAATTCTAACTATTCAAAATCCCTTTTATTTAACTGAGGTATGGTTTCATATAAAAATTCTTTTTGTTTTTCTTATGTCTGCTATGCATGGCTATTTTTCATATTGTTATAAAATGTTTTTATACGAAAGAAATAACAAGAGCCATAAGTTTTTTAGAATAATCAACGAAGTACCTACAATATTCTTTTTAATTATAGTTTTTCTTATAGTCTTTGGAGTTAACTCTTAAAATCTCGAACATAGTTTACTAGGTCATGAACATTTTTATTAGGTGTTTGAGGTAATACTCCATGACCTAAATTAAAAATGTAACTGTTATTTTTCATAACAGATAATATTCTGTTAACCTCATTTTTTAATTGGTTACCTCCAACAACTAATGAAATAGGGTCAAGATTCCCTTGAATACAGAATTTTTTTGAAACTAAGGCTTTAGCTAGGTTTAAGTCCACATTAGAATTAAGACTTATACAGTCAATATAACTCTCTATTTCTTTATAGTTATTTAAAATGTTACTTTTTGTGTAAAGAATAATGGGAATTTCTGGATGTTTTTTTTTTATTTTTATTGCAATGTTCCTAATTGCCTCTAATGAATATTTACTGTGCATCAAATAATCCATCTGATAAGCATGTGTATCAAATATTTGCACCGCATCTACTCCTGCTTTTATCTGGTTAACTAAATGCTCTTCAATATTCTTAGCAAATCTTTTGATAATAAATTCCATTAGTTTTTTATTTTCGTAACCAAATCTCTTTATTTTAGACAGATCTTTTGTTATTTTTCCTTCTATGTAATAAGTTGCCAACGTCCAGGGAGCTGCTGAAAATCCCAACAAAGCTTTGTCTTTTATTTCTTTTTTTAAATTTTTAATAGCTTTGTAACAAGGGTTTAACTTTCTATAGTCCAGTTCTTTTTTAATACTTTTTATATCATTTTCTTTTTTAGGCGCCTGTACTACAGGGCCAATATTTTTGATAAATTCTACTTTTATTTGTAAAGCATCAAGTAATAATAAGATATCAGAAAATATTATAGCCGCATCAAAGTCATATTCTTTTATTGGTTGTAAAGTTATTTCTGTCATTGCTTGTTCATTTTTGCACATATCCAAAAAACTTGGAAATTTTTCTTTTACTTTATGATAGGCTTGCATATACCTTCCAGCCTGTCTCATTAACCATATGGGAGTGGTCTCAGTCTTTTTTTGTTTTAAGTTTTCAACTAGAATTTTTTTCATAATATTTATATTACACATAATATATATATTTTAATATTAGTAGTAGTAATGAATATAATTACAAGGATTAAATTCTATTAACATTTATATCAACAAATTGTTTTATTAAAAGTAGATAGTATGATTAGTTTATAAAGAAAATATAGTGACATCTTAGAATTACCCACATTTTAATAATAAGTTTTTATATGTGAATTAAATGTTAATACTTTACTTAAAATTCAATAAAAACTGTTATATATTAGAATATAGGTAACTTATGCATAATTTATTAAAAAATAATCCACAGGTTTATCTAATTTCAGATTCTACTGGTGAAACTGTTTCTATAGTTGCTAGGTCAGTCTATGCAAGGTTTGAGGACATAAATTTTGAGGAAAGCCGTTGGGCATTAATTAGGTCTAACAAACAAATTGATAATATATTGAGTGTAATTGAAAAAAAACCAGGAATAGTTTTGTATACTATGATAAATAAAAAACTAGAAAACTATTTACAGAAAAAATGTCAAGAAATAGACGTTATTGCTCATCCTATATTAGATAACACTATTACTGCTCTTAAGGAAAGCTTTGAAATTAAAACAAAAAACAAACAGAAACCAGGAAAACAACATAAATTAACGGATGATTATTTTGAAAGAATAGAGGCTTTGCAATATGCAATAGCAAATGATGACGGCCAATCTGCAGATAAACACAAAGCAGATATTATATTATTTGGAGTATCAAGAACTTCTAAAACACCTACTTCCATATATTTGGCAAATAAAGGTATCAAAGTTGCTAACATACCATTTGTTTTAAATCAATCACCAGACCTTACAGATATTTCAAAAAAAACATTAGTTATTGGTCTTTTTGCTAGTCCTGAAAGGCTCCAACAAATAAGAACATCTAGGCTAAATTCACTAAAAGAAACTAAAAAAACAGAGTACATTGATTTAGATTTATTAAAAAAAGAAACAGAACAAGCAAAATTGATTTGTATTAAAAATAAGTGGTTAATGATAGATGTGACAAAAAAATCTATTGAGGAGATAGCAGCTACAGTAATAGAATATTTTAAAATTTTTAAAAAAAGATATAATGAAATATAGAGAAGATACAAAAATATTAGGTATTGTAGGGAACCCTCTTAAACAATCCTTATCACCATTATTGCATAACTATTGGATAAAAAAATATGAGTTAAATGCTATTTATCTACCTTTAATCACAAATGAAATTCAATATTTAGATAAGACCTTAAAAAATTTTAACTTTCTTGGTCTTAATGTAACAATACCTTTTAAAAAAGAAGTATTAAGATATTTAGATAAGGTAGATAAAGGAGCAAAAAAAATTAAAGCAGTTAATACTATTGTATGTAAGAATAAAATAATTAAGGGTTACAACACAGATATATTTGGTTTTAGCGCAGGAATAAAAACAGAACTAGAGTGGAACAAAAAAAGACCGACAATAGTTTTTGGAGCTGGTGGTGCTGCAGAAGCAGTTTTATGTTTTCTTACAAATAGCAATGCAAAGGATATTATAGTTATAAACAGAAATAAAAATAGAGGAGAAAAAATATCCAAAAAATATAAGGGAGTAAAGCATTTAAAAAATATAGATAATAGTTTATTAAAGGAAGCAGGTTTAATAGTTAACACTACAAGTTTAGGTATGTTGGGATACAAAGAACTAGATATAGAGTTAAAGGGGATAAATAAAGAGGTTATAATATATGATATTGTATATAATCCAGAAATGACAGGTCTAATAAAAAAAGCAAAAAAAGAAAAGTTAAAAACTATATCGGGATTAAGTATGTTTTTAGAGCAAGCTAAAAAAAGTTTTAAGCTATGGTTTAATATCGATCCAGTTATAGATAATAAATTTTTAATTAAACTAAAGAAGGAAATAAAAGGAAAATGATTGTGATAGGCCTAACTGGTTCAGTTGGAATGGGAAAGACAGAAGTAGGCAAGTATTTTAAGAAAAAAAAAATTAGAGTTTTTGACTGTGATGAAGAAGTAAGAAAAATTTATCAGGAGCATAAAGTAATTAAGCAAATTGCAGATAAGTTTCCCAGTGTTTTTTTGGGAGGAAAAATAAATAAAATAGAACTGACTAAGATAGTTTTTGACAATCCTAAAAAATTAAGAAAGTTAGAGAAAATTTTACATCATAGACTAAGAGAAGTGCAATCTAAATGGATAAGAAGCCGGGTCAGAGAAAAAGATAATATTATTGTGTTTGACGTGCCATTGTTATTTGAGAGCAATAATATAAAAAAATATGATATAGTAATTGTAGTAAGTTGTTCTGATGAAATACAAGAAAAAAGAGTGCTTAGAAGAAAAAACTGGACTAAAGAAAGGTTAGAAAAAACAATAAAAACACAGATGTCGAGTGAAAAAAAAAAAAAATTGGCTAACTTAATAATTAAAACAGATAGAGGAAAAAGGTATTTATGGGAAGAGGTTACAAAGATTTTAAAATTTTCCAATATGATTTCCGTTAGGCCTAATAATTTAATACTTAGAGAATTCAAATAATGAGAAAAATAGCATTAGACATAGAAACCACGGGTCTGAACTTTTTAGAAGGACACAAAATAGTAGAAATAGGATGTGTAGAATTAATTGAAAATTTCCCTACAGGTAAAGTGTGGCAAAATTATATAAATCCAGGAAGAGCTATGCCACAAGAAGCTTATGAAGTTCATGGGTTAAGCTCTGATTTTTTGTTGGACAAGCCTAGATTCTCTGAAATAGTAGAGGACTTTATTTCTTTTATAAAAGACTCTGATTTAATTATTCATAATGCAAAATTTGACCTGACGTTTTTAAATTATGAATTAGAAAGCATTAACAAGAAAAAAATTAATAGAAATGAAGTAAATATTATAGATACAATTGAAATTGCAAAAAAATTATTTCCAGGGCAATCTGTTAGTCTTGATGCTTTATGTAAAAGATATAAAATTGATTTAGATAGAAGAAAAGTGCATGGGGCATTGCTTGATGCGGAATTATTAGCGGAAGTTTTCTTAGAAATGCATGGAGGAAGACAGCAAAATATAATTTTGTCTACCAAAGAAAAACACTTAGAAAAACATAATTTTAGTGATCTTAAGTATTCAAAAAAAATCTACAAGTTAAAGGAAGATGAATTAAAGAAACACAAAGAACTTTTAGATACTATTAATAATTTTTAAACAACTATTGTAATAAACTTAAATGATGTATATAGATATATAAAAGGAGAAAAAAGCTGTATATAGATATAATATTATTTGCTGTATTAGCAGCAGTTCTTGCTACAAACCTATACAGGATTTTAGGGAGGAAGGCCGCATCAGAAACATTTACAAGTGAGGACGAATTAAGTGTTGAAAAAGATGACACAAATATTTTTTCTGAGGACGTAATGGATTATTCTCAGAAACAAGTAATCAATCTTGACAAAAATTTTAGTTTTAACGACTTTCTCGACGGAGCAAAAAAAGCATTCACATTAATAGTTATGGCTTATAAAAAAGGAAACCTAGAAGAAATAAAGAGTTTAATTAGTAAAGAAGTATATGAAAACTTTCAAAACGCCTTAAATTCAAGCAATAATAAAGGAAGCAAGTTTAATGTATCTTCAGTTAAAGCATCAATACTTAATATAGAAGTTATTAAAAAACTTGTTAAAATAAAAGTACAGTTTCTCTCAAATCAAGAAAGTTTAATTAAAGACAAAATAAACAAGCATAATAATATTAAAGATATTTGGACTTTTGAAAAAAACATGGATGGAAGTAGCCCAATATGGACCCTTGTAGAAGTAACTGCAGAATGAAAAATTTAATTTTTATAATGTTTTTTTTTTATCAGTTGCCAGAGCAATTTAAATAAATATAAAATTTATGAAAATTCAGCTTGGATAGAAATTAAAAACTTGGATCCAGATGATTTGCAAGAGATTTTTTTAGCATATAAAAATTCTTGTACAAACTTAATTTATAAGAATACTAATAAGGCCTATAAGAATGTATGCGCAAAAGCAAAAAAAGAAAAAATTAGAAATTCTATAGATATAATAAAGTTTTTAAGTAAAAATTTTTCTTTGCAAAAAATTACAAAGTCTAAAAGGGGAATTATGACGGGATACTATGAACCTGAAGTTAAAGCATCCAGAATATATGTAAAAGGTTTTTATCCATTATACAAAAGAAATACTGATGATTTTTCTGACACTATATTTAATAAATCTAGAAAAGAAATTAATACTGGTGCACTAGAAAATAAAGGATTAGAAATAGCTTGGGTAGAAAGTGAGATAGAGGCATTTTTTTTACATATTCAAGGATCAGGAAGACTCAAACTCGAAAATGGAGAAGTCATAAAAGTTAGGTATTCAGGTAATAATAACAAAAAATACACGTCTATTGGAAAATATTTACTCGAGGAAGGAGCAATACGAAAAGAAAATATGTCTATGTTTTCTATAAAAAATTGGCTTAAAAAAAATAAAAAAGAAGCCAGAAAAGTAATGGAAATAAACGAGAGATATATTTTTTTTGAAGAGTATAAAGGCAATGTTAAGGGAGGGTCTAATGAAGACCTTATACCAGAAAAAAGTATTGCTGTTGACCCCAAGTTTCACAGAGCTGGAAGCATATTTTTAATAAAAAAGAATAACAATAATAAAGAAAAGTCTCTAGCAATATCTCATGATACAGGAGCAGCCATAAAAGGAAAAGGAAGGATTGATCTATTTTTAGGTTTTGGAAAAGAAGCGGAAAAAATAGCTGCAACTCTTCATGAAGAAATAGAATTATGGAAGCTCTTGCCAAAATAAACTATTAAATAACTTAGTTTGACTATGTAGTTTAGTAAATGTAAATATAATACTATGAAAAATATATTAGAAATAAACGACTTAAAAAAGCTAGCAAAAAAAAGAGTTCCAAAAATGTTTTATGATTATGTAGACTCAGGATCTTATAGTCAAAGCACATATGAAGAAAATGAGAGTGATTTTAAAAAAATCAAATTAAGGCAAAGAGTAGGAAATGATATTAGTGAGACTAGTCTTAAAAAAAGATTTTTAGATATACAATATAATTTACCATTTGGCTTTTCTCCATGTGGTATGGGAGGCATGCTTTATCCAAACGGAGAAATATTGGTTGCAAAAGCCTGTGAAAAATTTGGTATACCATATATTCTCTCAACTATGAGTATTTGTTCTATTGAGCAGGTAGCTGAAGCCACAAGCGCGCCTTTTTGGTTTCAACTCTATGTAATGAGGGACAAGAGCTTTGTAGAGAATGCTATTATGAGAGCGAAGGAAGCTAATTGTTCAGTATTGGTTTTAACTTTGGACCTTCCTGTTTTAGCGCAAAGACACCAAGATATAAGAAACGGACTATCAGCCCCTCCAAAGTTTAATTTAAAGCATGTTTGGCAAATGATACAAAAGCCAAAATGGTGCTTTCGAATGTTGACTACTAAAAATAGATCTTTTGGAAACATATTAGGCCATGCAAAAGGAGTTGATGACTTATCTTCTATAGTGGCATGGGCAAATGCACAATTTGATCCAAGTCTATCTTGGGAATATGTAAATTGGGTTAGAAAATTATGGAAAGGTCCTTTAATACTAAAAGGAATATTAGATGAAAAAGATGCTGTAATAGCTGAAAAATATGACATTAATGGAATTATAGTCTCTAATCATGGAGGCAGGCAACTTGACGGAACATTGTCCTCAATTTTAGCATTAAAAAAAATAACTGAAAAATTAAACAAAAAATTAAATATTTTTTTTGATGGTGGAATTAGATCAGGACATGATATAGTTAAAGCTTTATCATTAGGTGCTAAAGGTGTTTTTATGGGAAGACCTTATTTGTATGGATTAGGAGCACAAGGGCAAAATGGCGTTGAGAGGTTAATAGAGGTTTTAATAAAAGAATTAACAACGGCATTAGTATTGTGTGGAGAGACAAATATAAATAATCTTAGTAGAGAGAATTTATACTAATGTTAGATAAAAAAAGAAAATTAAATCAAGAAGAATTAGACCTATGGAAAAAAGTTACAAAAGAAGACATTAAATTAAAAAGTTATGAAACAGAAGTAGTAAATGAGAAAAAAACAAAAGTTAAAAATATAAAAAATATAAAACTTAAATATGAGCAAGATAATAAAATTAAAAAAAACATAGTTTTGAGTAATCCAATACAGATTAATAAAAGAACGAAGCTAAGGCTTGAAAGAGGACTGATAAAGCCAGAGGCTACCTTAGACCTTCATGGGAATACTCAATTAGAGGCTATAGAAATTTTAGAAAAATTCATAATTTCTAGCATTAGTAATGATTTCAGATGTGTTTTGGTGATTACTGGAAGAAGAAATACAAAGTATGGAGCAAAAGGTGTTATAAGGGAAAAGCTTCCACTTTGGCTCAAAAACATCAAACTGAAAAATAGTGTTCTATATCACTGTTATGCCTCAGTTAAAGATGGAGCTGACGGAGCAAGATATGTATTACTAAGGAAAAAAGAAAAGGTGTTAGATGAATAGAAAAGCAAAACTAGAAAGGATTACTAAAGAAACTAATATAAAAGTTAGTGTAAACTTAGATGGATTAAACAAGTATTCTATTAATACAGGAATAGGTTTTTTAGACCACATGCTAGAACAATTATCTAAGCACAGTATGATTGATATAAACCTAAAAGCAAAAGGAGACTTACATATAGATTACCATCACACCACTGAAGATACTGGGTATGCAATCGGTAAATCTATTGATGAAGCATTAGGAGTTAGAAGAGGAATTAATAGATTTGGTCATGCATATGTTCCAATGGATGAAACTTTAACTAGGGTAGTTATAGATTTTTCAGGTAGACCATATCTAATATGGAAAGTTTTTTTTACACAAAGCAAATTAGGTGAGATGGACACAGAGTTGTTTAAGGAATGGTTTCAAGCTTTTTCACAAGCAGTAGGAGCAAACATTCACGTAGAAAATATTTATGGTGTAAACAATCATCACATCATAGAATCTTGCTATAAAGGATTGGCTTTAGCACTTAAAAAAGCAGTACATATAAATTCTTCCAATAGTATTCCTTCTACAAAAGGAAAAATACTTAATGATGGAAAAAAATGAATATAGTAATTATTGATTATAAATCAGGCAACCTTGCTTCTTTAAAAAACTCACTGGAAAACGCAGCCTTAAACTTTAAAAAAAATATTAAAATTATTATCAGCAATAATCCTGAGGTTATTTCAAAAGCTGATAAATTAATACTGCCAGGAGTAGGAGACTTCTTAAACTGCAGAAAACAACTTTTAAAGATTATAGGTATGAAAGAAACTATAGAAGAATATATAAAAAAAAAATCAAGGCCTTTTTTAGGTATATGTGTAGGGATGCAATTAATGGGAAATATCAGTTATGAAAGGGGAAAAAATAAAGGACTAGAATTAATAGATGCAGATGTAATAAAAATAAATAATGAAGTAAATAATATTAGAGTTCCTCACATGGGATGGAATAATATAAAAGTAAAAAAAAACTTAGATAAAGGTTTCCTCTCTTTAGATAGCAGTGATTTTTATTTTGTCCATAGTTATCATATGAAATGTAATAATGATAATGATATATTAGCTAGCGTAGAATATGGTGAAGAGTTAGTAGCTGCCGTTTGCAAAGACAATATTTTGGGAGTACAATTCCACCCTGAAAAAAGTCAATTATCTGGAAAAAAATTTCTTCAACAATTTTTTAGCTGGACGCCTTAAATATGATACAAGTTAAAAAAATTAATAAATTTGAAAAAGGAGAGCTTGAAGAACTTACTTCTGCTACAATGGATGCCATTCAAGAAGGAATAGGATTTGGTTGGACTAAAAAGCCTCCAAAAAATAAGATTATAGATTATTGGAAAGGTGTTTTAATGGTTCCTAACAGGTGGCTTTTTTTAGGAAAATATAAGGGAGTAATATCTGGATCTATCCAGGTAGTAACTGTTTCTTCTTCTAACGAGGCAGCAATTTTTAGAGTATTTATAGACACACATTTTGTAGCAACATGGGCAAGAGGACACGGGCTAGCAAAGTTACTATTAGAAACTGCTCAAAACGAGTGTGTAGAGAATAATTTTACTCATGTCATTTTGGACGTAAGGGATACACAAATTAGAGCCATAAGTTTATATGAACAACTAGGTTTTAAATTATGGGGCAAACTCCCAGCATATCATAAATTAGCTAATGGACAAATTATTCCAGGAAACTTTTATTACAAAAGTCTCAAACAACTATGATTATTTACCCAGCAATAGATTTATCACAAGGAAGCATAGTAAGACTTACAAAAGGAAACTTTAATGAAAAAAAAGTTTATAATAAAAATGTCATAGAACAGGTAAAACTTTTTCAAGATAATGGAGCTAAATGGATTCATGTAGTAGATTTAGATGGAGCACTTTTAGGAAGAAATAAAAATGAAGTTTCTATAGAAAAAATTTTAAGAAATACTAATTGCAGAATTCAAATGGGTGGAGGCATTAGAACACTTTCTGATATTGAAAAATGGGTCAATTTTGGAGTAGATAGAATTATAATTGGAACATCAGCTATCATCGAAGATGATTTGGTAAAAGAAGCAGTAAAAAAATTTCCTAAAAAAATTTCTGTAGGATTAGATTTGTATAACGATTACGTAGCAATTAGAGGATGGACAGAAACAGTTAAAGAACATAAAGCAGAGTATTATTTCAAAAAGTTCTCGGATCTAGGCGTGTGCAGTATTATTTTTACAGATATAAATAAAGATGGTGTGCTAAAAGGTCCAAATTTTAAAAAGATACTAAAATATAAAAAAATAATAGATGTACCAATAATAGCATCAGGCGGAGTAGCTAATATTGATGACATTAAAAGACTATATTCATTTAATATTGAAGGTGTTATAGTTGGCAAAGCTTTATATGATAATAAAATAAAACTAGATGAAATATTTAAAATAAATTAATATGTTGAAAATACGCATTATACCTTGCCTTGATGTAAAAGACGGAAGAGTCGTTAAAGGTATAAACTTTTTTGACTTAAAAGACGCTGGAGACCCAGTAGAGCAAGCACAAATTTATGATGAACAAGGAGCTGATGAGCTCTGTTTTTTAGATATCACAGCCAGTTTAGAAAAAAGAGACATACTGCTAGATGTTGTAAATAAAACAGCAAAAAAATGTTTTATGCCACTTACAGTAGGCGGAGGCATAAAGTCTGTAAAAGACATAAAAACATTATTATATTCTGGTGCAGATAAAGTTTCTATCAATTCAGCAGCTATTTATAAGCCTGAACTAATAAAGGAAGCAGCAGATAGGTTTGGAAGCCAGTGTATAGTAATTGCCATAGACGCAAAAAAAACCGCTAAAAAAAATTTAAAAAGTGGCTATGAAGTTTTTTCTCATGGAGGAACTAAAGAAACAAATATAGATGTAATAGAATGGGCAAAAAAATCTGTAAATTTAGGAGCAGGCGAAATTTTGTTAACTTCTATGGATAGTGATGGTACAAAAAAAGGTTTTAATATAGACCTTACAAAGAAAGTTACGGCTACAGTAAATACTCCTGTTATAGCATCAGGAGGAGTTGGAGAACTTAAACATTTTACAGAAGGAGCAACTGAAACTAATGCCTCTGGTTTGTTGGCGGCTTCAGTTTTTCATTATGGTAAATTTAGTATAACTGAAGTCAAAAGAGAACTTCATAAAAATGGTGTATCAGTAAGGATATAAAATGACAGATAATAGTAACAAGCTTGGTGAAGTCTTATCATACCTAGAAAAAATGGTGGAAGAAAAAAAACAGTCAGGAGGGAAATCTTATACTAATGAATTATTAAAAAGCGACACAAACAGAATAGCTCAAAAAGTAGGAGAAGAGGCGATTGAATTAGTTATAGCTGCTACGATAAAAAGTGAGAAACAGGTCATATATGAAAGTGCAGATCTATTGTACCATATTTTAGTTTTGTGGGGGAAATTAGATATAAAAGTGGAAAGTATAGCTGAAGAATTACTAAGAAGGAAAAAATGAGTATAGATAAATACGAAGATAACAATATATTTGCAAAAATTTTAAAAGGGGAGGCATCAGCGGATATAGTTTATGAGAACAAGTATGTTTTGTGCATAAAGGATTTATATCCAAAGGCGCCCATTCATATTTTAATTATGCCAAAGGCAAAGTTTTCTAATATTTTAGATTTTTCAGTAAATGCAAGCATAGATGAGAAAGCAGGGATTTTTGAAAGTTTTGAAAAAATTATAAATACGTATGACTTGAAAAAAAAAGGTTGTAGAATAATTACCAATTTTGGAGAACATGGAAGACAAGAAGTTCCACATTTGCACTTTCATCTTCTGGCAGGACAAGATATAGGAAGTATGATTAGATAATATTAATAACTTCATCCCAAAAAAGACTAGATATATTAGACTTATTCAGAGCATCAATTTCCCTAATACAAGTTGGAGAAGTCACATTAATCTCAGTTAAATATCCATCAATAATATCAATACCTGAAAAAAATAATCCTCTTTTCTTAATTTCTTCCTTGATCTCATTGCAAATATATATATCTCTTTTACTTAATTTAGATTTCTTTGCAATCCCTCCAATATGCAGGTTAGCTCTTATTTCATTCTTATTTGGTACTCTATTAACAGCCCCAACAGGTTCTCCATTAATTAGAAGTACTCTTTTATCTCCCATTTTTACTTTTTTAAGGAATTTTTGAACTATAATATGTTCTTTTTTTTGAAGTAGGTTATCAATTATTATTTTTATATTAGGATCTTTTTCAGAGAGAAAATATACATCTGATCCACCATTGCCATACAACGGCTTAACTACTACTTGAACATATTTTTTTATAAAAGCATTAATTTTTTTAGCTTCTTTACTAATTAATGTAGGAGGCATCAAATGAGAAAAATCTAGAACAAAAAGTTTTTCAGGACAATCCCTTATTGATTTAGGGTTGTTCAAAATTAAGCAAGATGATCTAACTTTTTCTAATATATATGTTGACGTAATATACTGCATGTTAAAAGGAGGGTCTTGTCTTACTAAAATTACATCAAATGTATTTAATTTTTTATTTAGGCTATCACCCAAAGAAAGAAATTTTTTTTTATTAAGGTTAATACTAATTAATTTTTTAACTGTAGCTAGGGGACAATTTTTTTCTAAAGTTAAGTTATCTACATTATAAATAAATACATCATACTTTCTTTTATGAGCTTCTTTTATAAGAGATAATGTGCTATCTGTTTCTTTATTTATTTTATCTAGGCTATCCATTTGAATAGCTATTTTAAGTTTTTTTTTATTATCTTTCTGGGTCATTTTTTTCTTTTATAAGATTAATAATTTTAGTTATACCTGCAATATTTGAGGCATGATTTAAAACTCTTTTTATTTCTTCTTGATCTTGAGCTATGCCAACAATATATAAAATTCTATTTTCAGTAGTGCTACTAAAGTTCACCTCTGAAACTTCTTTATCTGTTAAAAGTTTAGCTCTAAACTCTAAAGATATTCTAGTATCTTTAACATAATCTACTAAATCATTTTTACCTAAAGATATATAATTTCCTACTTCTTTAACATTTTTAGTGCTCCAAGCTATATTCTCTGCTTCTGTTTTGGTTTCTTTTTTTTCTACTGTTCCAACTAAAAGCACTCTGCCTTCATAAACTATTACCCTTACTTTAGAAAATAGTTTTTCGTAACTATTTGAAAACATTGCTTCTTCTATTTTTGTTTTAATCAATATATCTATTGCAGCCTGTTTTGAGGATCTCTCTTGAACAACACTTAATCCAGCAGTAGTTGCTCCCCCTATAATAACTTGACCACAGGAGCCTATTAAAATAAGAATCACTGATACGATAACAAATCTAAAAACTTTAATTTTTTTTATTTTCATTTTTTATTAACTCTATACATCTTTTATATATTTTTTCTCTGCTTTCTGTTGATTTTTTTGATAGCATAGCAGAAACTTGTGAAGGTTTTAACTTTTTTAATTCTATTAAAAGTACTTTGTCACTAAAAATAATATCTATATCCTTTACTATTTCTATTATTATGGTTAATTCACCTCTAAGTTTTACATTTTTTTCAATGTAAGTATGAACATTTTTAGAATTTATAAATATAACTTCTTCATATATTTTAGTGAGTTCCTTTACTATAACTAATTTAAATGTAGAAAAGTTTGATGATAAAGTATTTAATAAAAAATTTATTCTCGTTGCTTTTTCATAAATTATTATAGTGCTTTTTAAAGATGAGTAGTTTCTTAAGATGGATACGTATTTATTTTTATTTCTAGGAAGAAAACCTAAAAAACAAAATTTGTCAGTTTTTAATCCAGATATAACTAAACTAGATATGGCCGCGCATGGTCCTGGTATTGAAAATATTTTATAACCTTTTTCTCTAATATAATTTATTAGCTTATAGCCAGGGTCTGAAATTAGAGGAGTGCCAGCATCAGATACCATAGAGACTATTTCATTTAAATCTAGGGCTTTTTTAATTCTATTCCTTCTAATGTCTGACTTATAATCATTGTAGGTTAACCATTTTTTGTCTTTAAAGTCTAATTCCAAAAGCTTAAATAAGTTTTTAGTTACTCTAGTGTCCTCACATACAATTACATCAGAGTTTTTTAATATAGAAATTGCCCTGAGAGTAATATCATATCTATTTCCTATGGGAGTGGATATTATGTACAAACCTTTTTCGAATTTTTTCATTAAAAACCAAGTTAAATATTATTTTGATCCAATCTATTTTTAATTACATTTTTTTTTTTTAACTTATAATGTAAAAATGAAATTTTATTTAAAATATTTTGTGATTATAATACCCATTGTTTTATCTTCATGCCATGAAAAAGATTACGATATTATTGGAGAAGCCAGAAAGTTACTACTTAATAGCAAAGAGAAGGAGAACATTGAAAAGATAGAAATTGATAAAAAAAACGAAATTATTAAAAAAGAAGAAAAAAAAGAAAACATCAAAACTAAAAAAGTAAAAAAGAAAGAGACAATAAAAAAATCAAGAATTTTAAAGAAAATAGAAAAAACAGATAGAGATAACAAAGATAACGAAATTAAAAGGAAGGAAAAAAAAGATAAATCACGGGAAAAAATCTTAGAACATAAAATAAAGAAAATAGGCATTATGCTACCCTTAAGTGGTGAAAACGGGAAGGTAGGCAAAATGATTTTAAATGCAATAGAGATGGCGTTATTTCAAACTAAAGCTAGCAATTTAGAGCTAGTTATTAAAGATACTAAGGCAGATCCAAAAATAGCTCAAAATGCATTTTTAGACTTACTGGAAAGGGATATTAAATTTGTAATAGGACCACTATTTTCAAAAACTCTAGGAGCTATTTCAGAGATGGTAGACTCCGAAAAAATTAGTGTACTAGCTTTAACAAATAATACAAATCTAGCAAAAAAAGGGATATGGACTTTTGGAGTTGACCCTCAAGAACAAACTAGAAGACTTCTTAAAATAGCATTAGAAAAGGACTTTAAGAAAACGGCGGCATTACTTCCTCAAAATGCATATGGATTACTACTTTTTGAAACTTTATCAAATTTTTCCATGAATAATTTGACCGATATAAGCAGAATTGAGTTTTATGAAAATACTATAGAAAGCCAACAAACTGCTGCTAAAAAAATATCTAAAGGCTTTGAAAAATATAGAGAATATTTAAATAAATTAGAAGAGCAAGATAATACAGAAACTAGTTTTGAGGAAATAAAAAAAGTTGATAAACCATTTGATAGTGTTTTTATTGCCGCTTCAGGTCAAGTACTAACTATATTATCTTCTCAATTACAATATAATTTTGTAGACCCAAAAGTAATTCAGTTTCTTGGCATTTCATCATGGGAGGATATTAGTATTTTAAACGAGCCAGCATTAGACGGTGGCATATATACTACTACTAGTGGTCTTTATCATAATAACATAAGTAAAATTTATAAAAAATACTTTGAAATTGATATGCCTAAAATAGCAATGATAGCATATGATTTAGTTGCTCTCTTAAACTCTTTAGAAGCTGATAACAATAATTTTTTTAGCATTGATTCTTTAATAAATAAAGAAGGCTATATAGGCTTACGTGGCTTATTTAGGTTAGACGAAAACGGGAAAGTTGAAAGAACATATGATGTAAAACAAATTAAAAGACAACGTTTTACAGTTTTTGAGAAAGCAAAAAGTAGCTTTTAGATATTTTTATTAATTAATTATATTTTATTAAATAATTTATTTTTTAAGAGTTTTTTAATTGCTATATTCCTATGGCTAATTTTGTTTTTCAATTCGGGATCTATCTCTGCTAGTGTATTTTTATATTTTAAAGGAATAAATATTGGATCATACCCAAAACCTAAAGTGCCCCTGGGTGGAAAGGCCAAAGTTCCTTTTAAAATTCCTTTATATATAAACTCTTTTTTATATTTATTAATTAGAACCAAAACACATACAAAGTTTGCTTTTTGTCCTGTGGCTTGAATTTTATTTTTATTTATTTTATTAATTATTTTTTTAAATGCTAAACTATAATTATTATTTTTTGCCCATCTAGCCGAGTGAATCCCAGGTTCGTTATTTAAGTTTTCAATACATAACCCACTATCATCAGAAATTATAGGAGTTTTATATTCTACAGTTTTTGCCGCAAATCTTGCCTTTATAAGGGCGTTTTCTATAAAAGTATGGCCATTCTCTTTCGGTATTACATCAGTAATACCAGACAATGAATAAGTATCAATTTTATATTTATATAAGATATTTTTAAATTCATTTAATTTATTTTTATTATGTGTAGCTATTATTATTTTTATTTTTCTATCCTATAGCTTTTGTTTGTAATTTATATATTTCCTCTGATGCACTTTTAGCTAATTTATACATAGTGGAAAAGTTATTAGGAGATATGGAAGATTTCTCAGCAGAGCACTGTATCTCTATGATATTTCCCTGATTATCAAAAACAAAATTAGCATCTGCTTCGGCTTGAGAGTCTTCTAAGTAATCCAAATCTAAATATGGTTGACTTTCTATAATTCCACAAGATATTGCAGACACTCCAAAAAATATTGGGTTTTTACTTAAAATTTTTCTTTCTACTAATTTTTTTATAGCCATATTTAATGCTATCCAAGATCCATTTATGGATGTTGTTCTAGTTCCTCCATCTGCAGTTATTACATCACAATCAACTTTTATAAGTTTTTCTTCTAGTTGATGAAGGTCTACACAACTTCTCAAACTTCTTCCAATTAGTCTTTGTATTTCTTGAGTCCTTCCTGAAAGCTTACCTCTTATTGACTCTCTTTCATTTCTAGTATTAGTGGAAGTAGGCAACATAGAATATTCTGCAGTTAACCAACCTTTACCCGATCCTTTTAACCATCTAGGTACTTTATTTTCAATGCTAACGCTACATATTACTTGGGTATTCCCGAATTCAATTAAACAAGATGTAAAAGCATTTTTCATGTAGTTGCTAGTTATATTAATTTTTCTTAGTTCATTATATTTTCTTTTTCTTCTCATATTTTTACTTACTGATATAATTACTATAATGTAAAAATTAAGAATTAAAAGTTAATTAAAATGACTGATGAATTAAAAAAAGACAGTGGTATAGGAGAAAGGGCTAGATCTATTTTAGCTAAAGTAGTAGAATCTTACCTAAATCAAGGGCACCCTATCTCCTCAAAGTTAATTTCTGAAAAATTAAACTCTTTACTTTCTCCCTCAAGCATAAGATCGGTTATGGCTAAATTAGAAGAGCAAGGCTATCTTTACTCTCCACACACTTCCTCGGGACGAATGCCTACCGATAGGGGGCTAAAGCTATTTGTAGATGGGCTTCTTGAGCTCGGAGATTTAACAAAAGAAGAAAGAAAAAATATAGAGGCGAGGTGTGCAGTAGCTGGAAAGACTTTAATGGAGGTTTTGGATCATTCTTCTAAACAATTGGCAGGACTTTCTAATTGTACGTCACTGGTTTATGCACCAGAAAATATAGATAGACCATTGAAACATATAGAGTTTGTTTCATTGAATAATGAAAATGCTTTAGTAATAACTATTGATATTAACGGGCTAGTTGAAAACAAATTAATAAAAGTTGCAAAGGGAATAACTAATTCTTCGCTAATAGAAGCAACTAATTACATTAATTCAAGGGTGTATGGCAAAACATTGCAAGATTTAAAGAATGATTTATCGAGAGAATTAATGCGTCAGAAAACAGAGGTAGAGAAACTATCTGAACAATTAGTTTCTGAAGGCATAGCCATCAGAAGTAAAGATAAGGGAGATGATCACTTTCTAATTAATAGGAGAGACTTCATATATGGTAAAGTAGATCAAAAGGAAGACTTGTCTAAGTTAGACATATTATTGAATGAACTACAAAATAAGGAAAACTTTATTAATATTTTAAGAAACACTTCTGAAGGTGCTGGCGTTCACGTTTTTATAGGTTCTAATACTGAAATGTTTAACTTAACAGGTTGCTCAATGATAATTGCTCCTTTAAAACAAAAATCAGGACAAAAAAATACCAGTACTCTAGGAGCTATAGGAATTATAGGTCCATCAAGGTTAAATTATTCAAGAATAATTCCTATGGTTGACTTTACAGCAAAAGTACTAAATAAATTTTTAAATTAATCTTGTATACTAAAATTTTACATACCATTTAATATTTAAGGAAAAGACATGAATGAAAAGCTAGAAAAAAATCTAAAAGAGAAAAAAGACAAGCATATTGAAGATGAGAGTGCTAATAACTCAACTTTAGAAAAAAACAAAAAATTAGAAGAAGAGAATCAAGTAGAAAAAAATGCAGAAAATAATGAAAGCATTCATGAGCAAGAAGAAAATAAAGAAGAAAAAATAAATGCTTTAAAAGAGGAATTAGATATTTCTAATGATAAACTATTAAGAGCTTTAGCAGAAAATGAGAACACAAGAAAGCAAATGGATAAAATAAGGATGGAGTCGAACAAATACGGTGTTCAGCCTTTGGCAAGAGAAATATTAAATGTAGTTGATAATTTTGATAGAGCTCTTAACTCTAAAAGCGATTGTAATGAAAATGCATTAGAGGAAGGGGTAATATTAATTCAGAAAGAAGTATTAAGCATTTTAGAAAAATTTAATGTAAAAAAAATAAATGCTTTAGGTGAGGACTTTGATGCAAACATTCATCAAGCAATGTTTGAGAAAGAATCAAAAGAATACAAGCCAGGACAAGTTTGTGAAATAGTTCAGGAGGGTTATAGTTTCCATGACAGATTATTAAGACCAGCTTTAGTAGGTATTTCTAAGGAAAACGTAGAAGAAAAAGAAGAAAAAAATGAAGAAGATAAAGATATTGAAAATAATAGTAAATAGAAATTTATGACATATAAAGAATATAAATTTTTAAATAAAACTATATATTTATATTTTCCTGATGATTGGATAGTTAGCCAAAATAGCATTAATTCAATTAAAGTTAAATTTCCATTTGGACCTTATCCGACTTTAGATTGTTATTTAGATTGTTTTGATAATCCAAAATTAAATTATGATAATAAAATAAGAGATTATATTCTTGATGGAGTAGAAAAAGGAAAGGAAGTAATCAAAATTGATGATAATATTTTTACCGTTTCTTATGAGTTTAAATCAGAAAGCGAAAATTTAATAGCATGGAAAGTTTTAAACTTTTTAAAACCTAGAAGTTTTCGAGAAATTAGGCTTTCATTAGCTTGGCCAGAAAATGATGATGCTAATAAAATAGTAAGCGAAATTATTAAAAATATACCAGAAATATTAGATAGAATTAAATTTAGCGAAAAAAAAACCTATTCTGATTTTTTAGGAGGAATTAAATATAAGTTAAATAATATAAAGTTGAAAAAATACCAATTTTGGAATCATTTGGAAATTTTTCTTCCAGAAAAATGGAGTTGCCAAGAAGATAAAAAAGAAAGTTTAGTAATCTTAGACATTAACGAAGAAAAAAAACTAAAACTTTTTTTTGAATATTTTAATGTTGAACGCAAGCAGGCAAAAGAAGATAATGATCAGGCAGTTTCCGACTTTATTAAAGAAATTACAAAGGGATCTTATATTAATAATGCTAAATTCGTTAAGGCAGACAATAATAACTATATCTTTTCTTTTTTTACAAAAGAAGAAAATAAAAATTCTACTTTATTAAATCATATATGGTATCGCATTAGCGTTAAAGAGACAAAGTTTCTTATAATCAGTTTTATATTTAATTACGAAAAAAATGAAATAGAATTAGGTACACTCTATCATAATAAAATAGATGAGCTTATAAAAAGTGCAGAATTAAATTAAATACTTGTAATTTAATACATCAAATCCCATATCTTACATAGAATAAAAACAAGGAGCATAAAATATGAGTAAAGTTATAGGTATAGATTTAGGAACTACAAATTCTTGTGTGGCAGTAATGGAAGGGTCTAGTGCACAGGTAATTGAGAATAGTGAAGGAGCCAGAACTACCCCATCTATGGTAGGTTTTACTAATGAAGGTGAAACACTTATAGGACAGCCTGCCAAAAGGCAAGCTGTTACAAATCCTACAAATACTTTATATGCTATAAAAAGGTTAATAGGTCGCTCCTTTGATGATGAAAAAGTTAAAAAAGAAATAAATACAGCCCCGTACTCAATAGTAAAGGCTGATAATGGTGATGCTTGGGTGGAGGTTAACAATAAAAAGTATGCACCAAGTCAAGTATCAGCATATATTTTACAAAAAATGAAAGAAACAGCTGAAAAGCATGTTGGAGGCAAGGTAGATAAGGCAGTGATTACAGTACCTGCATATTTCAATGATGCTCAAAGGCAAGCTACTAAAGATGCTGGAAAAATTGCTGGTTTAGAAGTTCTTAGAATAATAAATGAACCAACCGCTGCTGCTTTAGCATATGGCTTAGATAAAAAACAATCTGGCACTATAGTGGTTTACGATTTAGGTGGAGGTACATTTGACGTATCTATTTTAGAAATAGGGGATGGTGTTTTTGAAGTTAAGGCAACAAATGGAGACACTTTTCTAGGAGGTGAAGATTTTGATACTAGAATTGTGGAACATCTTGCAGATAGTTTTAAGAAAGAAAACGGGATTGACTTAAAGCAAGATAAATTGGCTCTGCAAAGGCTTAAAGAGGCTGCAGAAAAAGCTAAAATAGAGCTTTCTAGCACTAGTGCTACTGATATTAATTTACCATTCATTACTGCTGATGCATCTGGACCTAAGCACTTAACTTTAAAAATGACAAGAGCTGATCTTGAGAAATTAGTTGATGACTTAGTTAAGCGTACAATTGAGCCTTGTAAAGCAGCGCTTAAAGACGCAGGATTAAGTGCTAACGAAATTAATGAGGTTGTTCTTGTAGGTGGAATGACAAGAATGCCTAAAATAGTGGAAACTGTTAAAGATTTCTTTGGAAAAGAGCCAAATAAAGGTGTTAATCCTGATGAAGTGGTTGGTATAGGAGCAGCTATTCAGGGTGCTGTATTGTCAGGAGATGTTAAAGATGTTCTTTTATTAGATGTAACGCCACTTTCTTTAGGAATAGAAACATTAGGAGGCGTTTTTACAAGATTAATAGAAAGAAATACTACAATACCAACTAGAAAGAGCCAAACATTTTCTACAGCCGAAGATAATCAACCAGCAGTTACTATAAGGGTTTTTCAAGGGGAAAGGGAAATGGCAAAAGATAATAAAGCATTAGGACAGTTTGACTTAGTTGGTTTACCGCCTGCTCCAAGAGGAGTACCACAAATAGAAGTTACTTTTGATATTGATGCTAATGGCATAGTAAATGTGTCTGCTAAAGATAAAGGAACTGGTAAAGAACAGCAGATTCAAATACAGGCTTCAGGTGGTTTATCAGATAACGACATAGAGAAAATGGTAGATGAGGCTAAAACTCATGCTGAAGAGGATAAAAATAAAAAGGAAGCTGTAGAAACAAGGAATCAAGCGGATAGCATGGTTTATTCTACTGAAAAAAGCTTGAAAGATCATGGTGAAAAATTAGACTCCAAGGACAAAGAAGGCATTAAAAAAGCGATTGATGAACTTAAAGAAGTTTTAAAAGACGAAAATTCCAGTGCTGAAACCATTAAATCAAAACTTGACTCTTTAAATACGGCTGCAATGAAATTAGGCGAGATCATGTATAAAGAAAACCAATCAAATACTGGAGAAAATGTAAAAACGAAAGCTGATAAAAGTGATGAAAATAAAACTGATTCTAATAAAGATAATGCTGGAAAAAAACAGGAAGATGTAGTTGATGCTGATTTTGAGGAAGTAAAAGAAGATAAGGAAAAAAAGAGTAGTTAGTAATTCAGGAAAATTAGATGAGGGATTACTATGAAATTTTAGGAGTAGCAAAGGATGCTGATGAAGCTACCCTTAAAAGGGCTTATCGCGATCTAGCAATGAAGTATCATCCTGACAGAAATCCTGATAATAAAGAAGCAGCTGATAAATTTAAAGAGGCTAGTCAAGCTTACGAGATATTAAAGGATAGAGAAAAAAGGTCTGCATATGACCAATTTGGTCATGAAGCATTTGAAGGAGGTGGACCTGGTGGACCTGGAGGATTTTCTGGTTTTCAGAGTGGAGGTTTTTCAGATATTTTTGAAGATCTTTTTAGTGAATTCACAGGAGGGAGTAGAAGTGAAAGAACTAATAATAGAGGATCAGACTTAAAATATAACTTACAAATTAGTCTAGAGGAATCTTATTCAGGAATTGAAAAAAAGGTAAAAATAAGAGCTCCTGCAAAATGTTCTTATTGCGAAGGAACAGGAGCAGAAGGTGGTAGCTCAAATATTCAAACCTGTAGTACCTGTGGAGGAAGTGGGAAAGTAAGAAGCAGTCAGGGCTTTTTCACTATTGAGAGGACTTGTACTACATGTGCGGGAACAGGTAGAATTATATCCAATCCATGCAGAAAATGTTCAGGAACAGGAGTTATTACTAAAGAGAAGTCGTTATCAGTAAAAATACCAGCAGGAGTAGATGAAGGAACTCGAATAAGGGTTGCAGGAGAAGGAGAAGCTGGAAAAAATGGTGGAGCTACAGGAGATTTATATATATATATAAGTATGTTGGAAAATAATGTATTTAATAGAGATAGAGAGCACTTATTTATAAACGCACCAGTTGATTTTTATACTGCTATTACTGGAGGAAGCATTGAGATTCCTGCTCCAGGAGGAGGAAAAATTAGAATTAGTGTATCAGCTGGTACTCAAAATGGAAAAAGGTTTAGGTTAAAAGGTAAGGGTATGCCAATACTTCAAGGAAGAGGTTACGGAGACTTATATGTAGAAGCTGATGTCGAAACACCAGTTAATTTGTCTAATAAACAAAAAAAAATGTTAGCAGAATTTAATGACTCTTTATCCGATTCTAATATTCCAAAATCTAGTAAATTTAAAAAATTTATTGAAACAAATTATTAGAATGATTAATAAAAAAAAAGTTAAAATAGGGATTGTAGGTGTTTCGGGAAGAATGGGAAAATCGATAGTCTTAGCAGCAAAACAATACCCTAATGTTATCATTTCCTCAGGAAGTGAATATAAAAAGCACAAAGATATTGGTAAAGACATAGGGGTTCTAGTTGGGGAAAAGCCATTAGGAATTAAAGTTACATCAGATCATGATGACTTTTGTAAAGACATCAACGTAATAATTGAGTTTGGACTAGAGAAAGCAACAAATGAGTATTTATCTCTAGCAAAAAGAAAGAAAATAGCTTTTATTTCTGGGAGTACTGCCCTTAAAAAAAAGACATTGCAGGCAATGAAATTAGCCTCAAAACATATACCTGTTTTTTGGGCGCCAAATATGAGCTTAGGAGCAAATTTAATAAGTTTGTTATCAAAAATAGCAACAAAGAAATTAGGTAAAGATTTTGATATAGATATTACAGATCTGCATCATAGAAACAAAAAGGACTCTCCTTCAGGAACTGCGAATTTAATAAAAGCAGAAATAAAAGATTCTTTAAAAGAAATCAAGTTAGAAAATAAAATTGTAAATATATCTGCACTCAGATCAGGTGATTCAACAGGAGAACATAGTGTTATTTTTTCTGGAGAAGGAGAAAGAATAACAATTAAGCATATATCAACCTCTAGGGTTATTTTCGCTAATGGCGCTATAAAGATTGCTGCTTGGCTTTACAAGAAAAAAAAGGGTTTATACACTATGAGTGATTATCTAAAAATTTAGTGATAATTCTTTTTCTCTTAAAATAAGTGCTTTTTTTATTTCTTTAGCTAGTTTTTTTAATTCTGTTAAATTAAGATAGCTACCTATAATTTGAGACTTTCCTTTTGAGATTATCTCTAAATGTCCACTATTGTTATAACTTCTTACTTTTAACCTTAGCCATGAAGGTTCTATCTTAATTATTTTTTCTTTACCTCTAAAATTAATTTTCTTAATAAGAAGTGCATCTTTTAATATTATTCTTTCATACTTTTTTGAGTTTCTGTAATTAAATTTAAATGCCAATAAAATAATTAGCAAATCTATGAAAAGAAATATACCCACTGGCCATGCCCCAGTATTAATAAAATAGAAAGAGATTAAAAAACTAAGCACTGTAAATATAGAAGCCAAAAAAATAAGGCTTTTTATATTTAGTGAACGATTTGGGTATAACACTAAATCTAGATATTTTTTTTTCTTTTTCACATTAGTAATATAGTTAAAAAAATTATTTTTTAATAGAATAATTTTTATCAAGCTTATCTACTAAAGAAGTCATTAATATTATCGATAAAATAGGTGCTATTAAATTCAAAATAGGAATCATAAATAAAAAAGAACAAAAAACCCCAACAATATTTAATATTAAAAAATTTTTTTTTCTAAAAAGAGATATTTTTTCATATGTAAAAATTTTCAAGGCTACTACTTCATAGTACTCTTTTCCTAATATGTAACCAGAAGCTACAAGTTGGATAAGCAAAGCTAAATATATATTTGAAATTAATGACCACTTTAATAATAATATTAAAAAAAAAAATATTATTGAAAGACCTAATATCCTTATTCCTGTTATAATTCCAGCAACATGGCTTGATTTATCAATATAGTTGTTGCCTAATAACAAATTTACTTTATGAGATATAGGGTCTAAATAAAAGCCACTTATTATTGTTGATAGTGGTGGGTATAATAATATAAATAAAGTTGATATTATAAAAATCCATATAGAATTTAAAAGATCATCAAAGAATCCCCAAAAGATCAATTTTATCCACTCAATGGAAGGGAAAGCATTCCAAAATGCATAAAGCACAGAGGCTAAAATAGCAAATGATAAAAACATAGAGATTATCGTAAGTTTTAATATGCTTCTATGGAGCAGAGCTTTGAAAGAAAAAAAAATAATATTTTTGTAATCAGAATTTTTCATTATTTACATTAATTGGTATCATTTCAGATATATTTATATTTTCTTCTAAAGACCTAGCAAAGTTAATAAGTTTTTGTTCTTTATGAGGAGGAGCAACTATTTGTATGCCAAACGGCGCATTGTCCTTAGAAAAAGTTGTAGCTAAAGCTATACTAGGACAGTTAGTAAGAGAAATAGAAGCAGCTATCATTAACCAAGATACATAATTATCAAAGCTTGTACCTTCAACTTTTTTTACCCATTTTTCTTGAGAATTAAAAGGAGGAACTATAGAACTAGGTACTATAAGAAAATCAAATTTATCAAAAAATTTCATAGTGTTATTATAAATAATAGCTCTTGCTTTTTCTGCTTCAAGCAGTTCGTCAATATTTATAGCTTTGGCTTTGTTAATATTCCAAATAACCTCTTCTTTAATAAGACTTTTATCTTTTTTTAATAATGTTTTATAAGTGCAATAAAACATGTATGCCCTCAATGTCTGAAAACAATATTCTGATTTACTCATATCAGGATAAGTATTACTTACATCATGACCTAAACTTTGAACTAATTTTAAAGTATTAAGTATCATATCTCTCACTTCTTTATCACAAGGAAATATTCCAAAGTCATCAGTAAAGCCTATAAGATACTTAGATTCTTTTCTTTCAAGTAAATTATTATAATAAGAATTTTTAGTGCCTTTAAAAGAAAGGGGGTCATTTTTATTATGGTCTACCATAGCATCAAGAAAAATTGATAAATCTATTACATTTCTTGCCATGGGACCATCTACGGATAAATTAAAAAATGGAAAATTAGAAGGACCATGAGGGACCAATCCTGAGGTTGGTCTCAACCCTACAACTCCACACCAGCTGGCAGGGTTTCTTAAACTACCTCCTAAGTCTGATCCTGAGGCAAACCAACTCATACCTGTAGCCAAGGCAGCAGCTGCTCCTCCGGAACTACCGCCAGCAGATAATGATGTATTCCAGGGATTCCTAGTAAGACCAAATACACTGTTATAAGTATGAGAGCCTGCAGCAAACTCAGGTATATTTGTCTTGCCTATTATCAAACCACCATTTTTCTCTATTGTTTCAACTACAATATCTGATTTTTTAGGAATATGATCGGCATATAATTTAGAGCCATAAGTGGTTCGCATATTTTGTACATCATTCATATCTTTAATCAGGACAGGCATGCCTTTTAAGATGCTATCATTACTATTGTTAAAATTATTAATTAATCTTTTCTTTTCGTCTTCATTTATAAGAGTTACTATGGCATTTATATCAGGATTAACTTCTTTAATTCTATTCAGAGAGGAGTCAAGAACTTCCTCTTTTGAAATTTCTTTTTTATTTATTAGTGCTATAATTTCACTAGCACTTTTTTTCCAAAGATTTTTTGTTTCAATATTCATTTTAAAAAACCACTCTTTAATATATGATTGTATAGCAAAAAAAGGGAGCAAAAAATGCAAAAATATAATTACGATGTTTTAGGTATAGGTAATGCTGTTACT
>MDSW01151991.1_pt1 | contig 40999 bp, 34 predicted proteins | sample 811171 | NCBI WGS metagenome assembly MDSW01 (sample SAMN05326641, study PRJNA326480) | marine metagenome | isolation source: seawater | place: Atlantic Ocean: North West | collected 2012
AATGGGTTATATTGATATTAGTCAATTAAATAAAATTGCAAATTCAATGCATAATAGTGAGTATGGCAATTATTTATTAAACCTAACATTGAAATGAATTTAACAAAAACTAGTTTTAAAGATCTAATTATAATAAAACATAATATTCATCTTGACAATCGAGGTTATTTTAAAGAAAAGTTTAAAAAAGAAAAACTAGAAAATTTACTCAATTATAATCTTGAATTTTGTCAAGAAAATAGTGTAAAATCTTATTTAAATGTTTTAAGAGGATTACACTTTCAAAAACAACCATATTCTCAATCCAAGTTAGTTTCTGTAAGTTTTGGTAAAATACTAGATGTTGCAGTTGATATTAGAAAAGATTCAGAAAATTTTGGTAAATATTTCTCGTATGTTTTATCCTCTGACAAACATGAGTCATTATTTATTCCAAAAGGATTTGCTCACGGATATCTTACCTTAAGTGATTCAGCAATAATTAATTATCAGGTTGATAATTATTATAATCCTGAGGCTGAGGAAGGTATTCCTCATGATGATGATTTTTTGAAAATTAATTGGGGTATTAAAAAGAGCAAAATAATAACTTCAAAAAAGGATCAAAATTTTAAACCTTTCAGATGGTAAATAGTAAAACAATATTAATTACCGGTTCAAAAGGCCAATTAGGAAGTTCATTAAAAAAAATTTCAAAATCTTACTATTATAATTTTATTTTCACAGATAGAAGTAATCTAGATATAACTAATTTTGACTTGTTAAAAGAATTTTTTAAAAAAAACACAATAGATACTGTAATAAATTGTGCTGCATACACTGATGTAGAAAAAGCTGAGTCTAAACAAAATCTGGCAAATACCATAAATCATAAGGCTGTTTCTTTTTTGGCTAATATTTGCTATAGACATAATATTCAACTAATTCATATCTCAACTGATTATGTTTTTGAAGGAAATCAAGATAAAATATATACCGAAAATGATATCACTAACCCTCTGAGTTATTACGGAAAAACTAAGCTAGACGGTGAACATAGTATTTTGAAACACAAATTGAACAACTCTATTATTATAAGAACATCATGGCTATATTCAGAATTTGAAAATAATTTTGTGAGTAAAATATTAGATAGATTTATCAGATGTAGTGAGGTTCAAGTTGTCAGTGATGAGGTTGGATCTCCAACTAATTCTCTTGATTTAGCAAAAACAATACTAGATATTATTCCTAAAATTAAAAATAACCAAACTGAAATATATCATTTCTCAAATATTGGTTATTGTTCAAGAATTGAATTTGCTAATGAAATCAAAAATATAATGAAGAGTAATGTAAAACTTATTCCTTATATCAAAAATGAGAAAAAAATAATAAGACCTAAATTCTCTGCTTTAGATATTTCAAAAATTACTAAAAACTTTAAGATTAAAAATAAAACCTGGCAAAGTAGCTTAAATACTCATCTTAAAAAAAATAAAATTGTCTATAAATATGAATTTTAGATGTAAAAAATTATTAGTAACCGGTGGGGCAGGATTTATAGGCTCAAACTTTATTTCACACTTACTTGAAAAATACGATGATTTATTCGTTTATAATCTGGATTTACTCACATATGCAGGTAGTTTAACCAATACAAACAGCTTTAGTTCTAATAATCGTTATAAATTTATTCATGGTAATATTTGTGATGGAAAATTATTAGATAGAATTTTTAAGAAATATAAAATTGATGGAGTAATAAATTTTGCAGCTGAATCTCATGTTGATAATTCAATAGAAAACCCTGAAATTTTTATTGAAACTAATGTGATGGGTGTTTATAAACTACTAAACATTTGCTACAAAAGTTGGATGAACCAAAATTTTAATTACAAGCCTGAATTTAAACATTCAAGATTTCATCAAGTTTCAACCGACGAGGTATATGGCAGTATAGTTGAGGGAAGTTTTACAGAAAAATCTTTATACAAGCCCAATTCACCATATTCTGCCTCAAAAGCTTCTGCCGATATGATTGTTAGAAGTTTTAACAAAACGTTCGGATTAAATACAACTATTTCATTATGTTCAAATAATTTTGGAAATAATCAGAATAAAGAAAAGTTTATTCCCAAAATCATCGATTGTTTAATTAATAATAACCCTATCCCCCTCTATGGTGATGGTAAAAATATTAGAGATTGGATTTATGTAAATGATCATTGCGAAGCCGTTGAACTGATATACAATGAAGGAGTTTCTGGTCATAACTACAATATTTCTTCAAATAAAGAGTTAGAAAATATAGAACTGATTAATATAGTTTATGAAATTCTTACTTTTCACCTAAAAAATATAAAAATTGAAAAGAATATTAAATTTATTGATGATAGATTTGGACATGACAGAAGATACAGTTTATGTTCAAAAAAATTACAAACTGAAATAAATTGGAAGACTAAATATGATTTCAAAAAGTCTCTAGATAAATACATTTACAGTTTTTTGAAAAAATTAGAGTTGATTAAATAATAAACTAAAAATTATAACACCTATTCAAAAATGTTTAAATTGCACAACTTTTAATCAGTTAATAATTAATTTTTTTAGAAAATGAAGTCATATATTCAATTATTTTTTTTGATAGTTTTTTTTACTAACAATTTTTTTTATTCTCAAAACATAAGTCCTGACAGATTGTTGCAAGTCCGTTCTTTTTTAAACGATAAGGGTATTGACGAAGATAAATTAATTGAAGAATTAAATAATAGAGGAATTAATATTGAAAACATGTCCGAATCGGATATATTATTAAATCAAGAAATTATCAAAAAAACAATTGAGGAGATGCAGGAATCTGATGAATCCTTTTCACCTGTTTCTAATAATGAGTCTATAGTTGCTGAGGATGTTATCATTCAAAACAATCCCGATAATATTTCTGAAGAAATACAATTAACTGATAATATTTCTTTAGAAAATATAGAATTTGAAAGGTACGGTTTGAAAATATTTAACAACAATTCTCTAATCTCGTATAATATTTCTAAGGATGCAAGTCCACCAAATTCGTACATACTTGGCCCAGGAGATAAAATTAACGTGTTAATTTTTGGAGCATCACAAGTAGAATTTTTTTATGAAATTAATGCTGAAGGTTTTATCAAACCTTCTTCCATGCCCAAGATATTCATTTCTGGTCTTACGCTGAAAAAAGCTCAAAAAATGTTAAAATCACGTTTTTCAAAATTTTACAGTTTTAAAGAGGACGAATTTGCCTTGACTTTAAATACTTCAAGGACCATAACTGTTAATATTTTTGGGGAAGTAAATAAAGTAGGTTCCTACACATCTTCAGCATTAAATACAGCCCTTAATATACTTTCTGAAGCAGGAGGTCCAACCGAATTTGGTTCAGTTAGAAATATTCAAATTATAAGGGGGGCTGAAAAAAGAATATTAGACGTTTATGATTTTATGACCAACCCTAATTCAGCATTCAAATACTCTCTGTTAGACAATGATATTATCTATGTCCCACCGGTCAAAAAAGTAATTTCAATTGATGGAGCAGTTTCTAGACCAATGCTCTACGAACTAAATGATGGTGAGGGAATAAACGAATTATTAAATTATGCAGGAGGATTAACTGATCAAGCATATACTGGACTAATACAAGTTTCGACTATTATTGATAATAAACCAATTTTAAATGATTACTCACTAAATGATGTTCTTACCGGAAAAATTAATTTAAGTCTTAATAATGGAGATGAAGTTTTAATTAAGTCAATAAATGAAACATTTGAGGATTATGTTTCCATTTCAGGTGCAATAAATTATGATGGAATCTATCCTTTAAATAGCACAAAGTTTTTAAAAGATTTACTCAGTAAGGCAAAAATTAAAAAGGAAGCTAAAACAGATGTAATATTCATAATAAGAAAAAAAATTGATAAAACCGAAGAAATTTTATCTTTGAATTTTGATGAATTACTTTCCAAAAAATCTGAAAATTTTGAACTAAAAAGTCAGGATGAAATAATCATATTTGACAAAGAAAAATTTTCAAATAAATTTAGTGTTTCTGTAACGGGAGAAGTTAGGGATAGCTTCGAAAGACTGGTAAATATTGATAATAAAATATCTATTTTAGAAGCAATAAATCTTGCAGGAGGTTTAACAGAGCAAGCAACAGATTTTGGTTTCATTTACAGAAACTCTCCGTTAAAAACCAAGGATACCGAATATATAAAAGTAAATTTTCCAAAAGACTATGATAAGTCTCTTGATGCTGGTGATCAACTAATAGTTTATAATAAAAATAATTTTAAGTTAGATGCATCAATTCAGCTTTTGGGTGAAGTTAATAATCCTGTCAATATTCGATTTGATCAATCATTAACTTTAAAAGATCTATTATTAATGGGCCAAGGAGTTACCGCTTCTTCAAATTTAAATAATATTGACATATACAGATACAATTTTTTTGATGATAGAACACCATTACAAGAAAATTTTAAAATAAGTGTGGATGAAAATTTTGATGTTTTAAATAATAATAACTTTGACTTACAGCCATTTGATGTTGTCGTTGTACGTGGTATAACAAATTACGAAACAGATCAATTTGTAACAGTTAATGGTCAAGTTAATAATACAGGGATACATGGTATATCTGAAATTACCCGTTTTTCAGAAATTATAAAAATGGCCAATGGATTAACCGAATATGCAGATTTAAGAAATTCATCAATAATTAGAACGCTTGATGATAATAATTTGATAATATTTGATCCAACAAAAGCATTTTCAAGAAAAAACTCAATATATGATCCGATTTTAAAAAAAGGCGATATAATTAATGTTCCAAAATTAGATAATTTAGTTACAATTAATGTTGATAATACAAATTATGTTCTGTCAGAAAAGCAACAAAATGTAAATGTTGTTTATTCCAAAAGGAAATCTGCAATGTGGTACATCAATAAATATTCGTCCGGATTAACTAAAGATGCAGATAAAAGTTCTATTACTACATATAGTCCAAGTGGAATTATAAAAATTACTAGAAAAAAGTTATTTTTTATCAATAAGTATCCAAAAGTTTTTCCTGGTGACATAATTTCTGTGAAATCAAAACCTGAAAAATCAAAAGAAAACCGTGAAAAGAAACCTTTAGATTGGGATAGTTTTACAACAAAACTTATTTCGGTTGGAACCTTTTATCTTCTTACACAATCGATAATTAATAATTAAATTACATGATTGATAATATTGACAATGACCAAAATAGTTTTAAGGATTTTGTTGAGGAATTTAAAATCTGGTATTCCATAATAAAAAACAATTTTAAAGTATTTTTATTTACAGGAATTTTATTTGGAAGCTTGGGTGTTATATATGCATTTACTAGAAAACCGTTTTACGAGTCAAAATTAAATTTCATTGTTATTAATAGTAATTCTTCTAATATTGTTTCCTCTCTTGCAAATTTATCATCGCTTCTTAACTCAGGTGGAGGCTCTCCTCTAATATCCCTAACGAGATTGATTAAATTAATTGACTCTGATGTTATCATTTTTAAATCTCTTTTTAAAGAGGTAGTTATTAACGACAGAAAAGATTTCTTAATCAATCATTTTATAAACTTGGAAGAATTAGATAAAGAATGGGAAGGTGATAAAATTTTATCTAAAGTTGTTTTTGATAAAAAAATTGATAAAATTAATGATATGAGTTTTTCTCAAAGAAAAGCCTTTAGGGAAATTCAGGAAACTCTTATTCCCAAAGATGGAGATGGTATCTTAACTAAATCATATGACAAAAAAAGTGGAGTAGTAGAAATTTTAACTACTTACACAAATGAAGTTTTTGCCATCGAATTTAGTGCTTCTGTTTTTGACCAAATTGAAGAATTTTATTTAATACAATCTAATTTTCAGACTACTAATAGTGTCAATGTCCTTGAAAAAAAAGTGGACAGTGTAAAATTAGAGTTAACCAAAAAACAAAAGTTAAATGCACTTTATCAAGACAGGAATAAAGGAATTCTGTTACAGGAAGATAAAGTTGCTCTCAAAAATTTAGCATTAGAAGAGCAGATGCTCACACTACTATATGCGGAAACAAAAAAGAATTATGAGACTTTTAAATTTATGGAAGAGTCTTTTACTCCTCCTTTTTTGGTAGTAAATCAACCTTATATGCCTCTTGAAAAGCTTGGCTACAGTAAGAAAAAATGGTTAGTGTTATGCAGTTTTGTTTCTTGTTTTTTTCTTTTTCTTTTTTACAGATTAGATCCAATTTTTAAAAAAATTAAAGATCAATATCTTAACAAATAACTCTTATCTGCTTTTAAATCCAATTATGAATAATTTCAACTATAAAATTGCAATTTTAGGGTTAGGTTATGTTGGCCTACCCTTATCTGTTGAGTTTGCTAAAAAATATTTTGTCACTGGTTTTGATATAAATAAAAAAAGAGTAAATGAATTAAAAAATGGAATAGATATAACCAAAGAAGTTGAATCTTCTAAATTAATTTCCTTAATTAAATCCTCTGTTTTAAATTTTACTTCAAATATTAATGACATAGTCAATCATAATATTTATATCATTACGGTCCCCACTCCAGTCGATAAATTTAAAAATCCGGATTTAAGCTTGCTTATCAAAGCAACAGAAATGGTTTCAAGTCTAATAAAAAAAGATGATATTATTATATATGAATCAACAGTTTACCCTGGTTGTACAGAGGAAGTATGCATTCCTATTATTGAAAAAATATCTAGACTAAAATTTAATACAGATTTTTATTGTGGATATTCTCCTGAAAGGATTAATCCAGGTGATAAAATTAATACTCTAAGTAAAATAAAGAAAGTTGTTTCAGGATCTACTCCTGAAGCTGCAAAAAAAATTAATCAACTTTATTCTTCAATAATAACAGCGGGAACTCATTTAGCGCCAAGTATTAAGGTAGCTGAAGCTAGTAAAGCAATTGAAAATGCTCAAAGAGATATAAATATTTCATTTGTAAATGAATTGGCTCTAATCTTTGATAAAATGGAAATTGATACAAATGATGTTCTAGAAGCAGCGGGAACAAAGTGGAATTTTTTAAAATATAAGCCAGGTCTTGTTGGAGGACATTGTATCGGGGTAGATCCTTATTATTTAGCTTACAAATCCAAATTATTAGGTTATACACCTGAAGTTATTTTAAGTGGTCGAAAAGTGAATGACAATATGGGTTTATTTGTTGCTGATAAAGTCGCTAGTTTAGTTAATAGCCAATTTGGGATCAATTCAGAAAATAATGTATTAATATTAGGATTTACATTTAAAGAAAATTGTTCTGATTTTAGAAATACTAAAAGTGTTGATATATTTCATAGGTTAAAAGAATATGGTTTTGATGTGGATATATACGACCCCTGGGCTAACTCAGAAAATGTAAAAAATGTGTTTGATATAAATTTAAATAAGAATATCAAAGAAAATAAGTACGATGCGATAGTTCTTGTTGTTGCTCATAAATGTTTTTTAGAAATTAATTTCGAAAAATTATTAAAAAATAAAAATGGGATTATTTTCGATTGTAAATCCTTTTTACCTAAGAAAATAATTACTGCTAGATTATAAATATTAATATAAATATGAAAATATGTTAGATTTTAAGAATAAAAGTGTTTTAATTACAGGTGGTACAGGATCACTAGGAAAGGCTTTGACAAAAAGATTAATAGAAAATCATCCTGAAATTTCTAGGCTTATAATTTATTCAAGAGATGAACAGAAACAATTTCAAATGTCTCAGGAATACCCTGAATCAAAATATCCGCAAATTAGATTTTTTGTTGGTGATGTTAGAGATAAAGAGAGATTAACCAGGGCCCTCAAAGGAGTAAGTTATGTTATTCATGCTGCAGCTATGAAACATGTACATATTGCTGAATATAATCCTGATGAATGTGTTAAAACAAATATATTAGGTGCTCAAAATGTTATATCAGCTTCGATTGAATGTGGTGTTTTAAATGTGGTCGCCTTATCTACAGACAAAGCATGTGCCCCAATTAATTTGTACGGTGCAACTAAATTAGCTTCAGATAAATTATTTGTTTCAGCAAATATTATAAAAGGTTTTGACCCCATTAAATTTTCTGTTGTTAGATATGGTAATGTAATGGGTTCTAATGGGTCAGTCATTCCTTTTTTTCAAAATAAAAAATCATCAGGTGAAATTCCTATTACTGATTCTGAAATGACAAGATTTAATATTTCACTTAACGAAGGAGTAGATTTGGTGCTTCATGCAATGGAGAATGCTTGGGGTGGTGAAATTTTTGTTCCAAAAATACCTTCCTACAGGATTTTAGATTTAGCAAAAGCCATTGCTCCAAATTGTAAACTTAAGCTTGTTGGTATTAGACCGGGAGAGAAAATTCATGAGGAAATGATAACAGCTGCTGATTCTTTTAATACCTATGAAATAGGATCAAATTTTGTTATTTTACCATCAATTTCACAATGGGACAAGGGCGATTATATAAAGTCAAAAAATGCAAAGTTAGTACCTAAAGGATTTAATTATAGTTCTGGTAAAAATCCTCATTTTTTAACGGTCGAAGAATTAAGAAAACTAATTGTTACAAACCTTGATATTGAATTATAAATGAATATCGTAGCTATAGTTCAAGCCAGATGTGGATCTACAAGACTACCCAACAAAGTTTTTTTAAAAATTTTAAAAAAACCTATTATATGGCATGTTTTTAACAGATTAAATAACTCTAAAAAAATTACAAAATTAGTCTTAGCAACAACTGATTCTAAATCTGATGATGATTTAGAAAAATGGGCCATTAAAAATAGAATAGATTACTACAGAGGAAGTGAAGATAACGTGTTAAATCGTTTTTATAATGCTTCTAAAAAGTATAATGCTGATATAATTGTCAGGATAACTGCTGATGATCCTTTAAAAGATGTAAATATAATTGACCAAGTTATTGATATGACAATAAACAATGGGTTAGACTTTGGGTTTAATAATTTTCCTCCAACCTTTCCTGAAGGAATGGATGTAGAAGTTTTCACTTTCGATGCATTACAAATTGCAGAAGAAAATTCAACCGATTCTTTTGAAAGGGAACATGTTACACAATATTTTCACAGAAATAGTTCACTTTTTAACTCTCAAAATTATAAATCTAGCAAAGATTATTCTAAATTTAGATTAACAATAGACACCGAGTTAGATTTAAAAATGATTGATTCAATTTTTACATTTTTTGAAAAATCTACTAAAAAGATGAATTACAAAAACATTTTAGATTTGTTATTATCAAAACCTGAAATATCAATGATAAATAGTGAAGTTAAAAGAAGTGAAATGTATAAATAAGTTAAAATGAATAGAATTACTGATTTAGAAAAAAAATATGTTTTAGAAGCTCTTGATAATGAATTTGCAACATCAAAGAATGGTTTATTCACTAACAGAATGGAATCAAAGTTTTCAGAAATTTTTAAATATGACTATTCAATTAGTCATGTAAATGGTACGGCAACCATGCATACAGCATTACATGCTCTCGGTGTTGGTAAAGGTGACGAAGTTATTGTGCCGCCTTTAACTATGGCAAGCACATCCTTATGTGTACTTCACAATGGGTCTATCCCAGTTTTTGCTGATGTTGATATAAATACCTTTAATATTGATCCTAGTTCAATTTTAGAAAAGATAACTTCAAAAACTAAAGCCATAATAACTGTATCATTATTCGGTTTATCCCCAGAATACGATGAAATATTAAAAATATGTAAAGAGCATAATTTATTCCTCATTGAAGATAATGCAGAATGTTTTCTGGGATATTACAAAAATAAATTAGTCGGTACTTTTGGTGATTTTTCTAGTTACAGTTTTCAGGCAAGTAAACATATTAGCTGCGGAGAAGGGGGTATGCTAACAACAAATGACCCAAAGCTTGCTGATATAGCAAGAAGATTTACTTCTTTAGGTTATGCTGGGGTAAGTGGAAAGCAGGCTAAAATTACAAGAAAAGATATACAAGACCCAAAATATAATAGACATATTTCTGTTGGTTTTAATTACAGAATGTCTGAATTACAATCTGCCGTTATTTTAGGTCAATTAGACAGAATTGAAGAACTTGTAGGAATTAGAAAAAAAGTTGGAAAAATTTTCGAAGATGCAATTAAGGGACATGATATTCTTACCAGTCAATTTACTCCAGATTATTGTGAGAATTCATATTGGGCCTATAGTATGATTTTAAATACTGATAATCCTGAATCTGACTGGTATAGATTTAGAGATATTTTTCAACAAAATGGTGGAGATGGATATTATGCTGCATGGAAACTTACCTATCAAGAAAAATTATTTGTCGATAAGATTCAATATATGGAGGGTATTACTCAAAAATATGAAAATGGGCTTTGTTCTAATGCGGAATTTTTGCAAAAGAGATTAATTTGTATGAAAACCAATTACTGGGATTTAGATGAAGCCAAAAAACAAGCTGAAATATTAAATAAAACTATAATGCATTTTAAAAAATAAACTATGAAATACTTAAAATTTAAAAAGGAGATCAACTTTGGAGGAAGACTAGTCGGAAATAATCACCCCTCATATATTATAGCTGAGATTGGAGCTAATTTTGATGGAGATTTAGAAAAAGCGAAAAGATTATGTGATGCTGCTAAAGAAGCCGGCGCTGATTGTGCGAAATTCCAAAGTTTTATCACAGAAAAAATTGTATCAGCAAAAGGATTTGCTCAAATGGATCTCAAAGGGGTTCATGGATCCTGGGGTAGAACAGTTAACGAAGTATTTAAAGATGCTGAATTTCCAAGAGATTGGCATAAAGAAATATCAGATTATTGTAAAAAAATAGATATTCAATTTTCATCTTCTCCCTATGATTTTGAAGCTGTTGATTTATTAGTTTCATTAGATGTACCTTATATTAAGCTAGGCTCTGGAGAAATTACTTGGCTTGAAATGGTTGAGTATGTTGGTAAAACGGGGAAGCCTACAATATTAGCAACTGGGGATGCCTCTATGTCTGAAATTGATGAGGCTATTCGTGCCTTTGAATCTACTGGTAATGATCAACTAATCCTTTTACAATGTATAACAAATTATCCCTCAAAGATAGAAAGTGCAAATATTAGGGTTGTTAAATCATATCAAGATACTTTTGATATTTTAACAGGATGTTCTGATCATGCTCCGACTGATATTGTACCTATTGCTTCTACTGTCCTTGATGGCTGTGTAATAGAAAAACATTTTACACTAAATAAAAATGATGATGGACCAGATCATCCTCACTCCATGGATGTTAAAGAATTCACTGACATGGTTATGAGAATTAGAAATGTTGAATCTGCCTTAGGGTCTTCCAGAAAAGTTGTAGTTGAGGAAGAATCAGAAACTGTTTATGTTCAGAGAAGAGGATTATATGCTAGGAAGAATATTGCAAAAGGTAATGTGATAGAATTAGACGACATTGTTGAATTACGACCTGCTTTAGGAATACTACCAAAATATAAAAAAGTTTTAATCGGCAAAATTGCAAATCAAGATATTGAGGAAGGAATGCCTATTCATTGGAATATGTTTTAATTTATGAATTTAATCGATAAGTTTATTGTTTTAGTAAGTTTTGATAAAATTAAAAAAGCTGATGCAATTATTTATTTAGAGGGAGACGGATATAATAGGCTTGATAAGGTATTTGAATTGTATAATAATGGTTATTCAAAAAAAATAGTTTTCTCAGGCGGTATTGAGGATTTAAATTACGGAAGTTATCCTGCAGATAAAATCATTCCTTTGCTAATTGATAAAGGAGTTAAAAAGTCTGACATAATATTAGAAGACAAATCATTACACACAGGTGAACAAGCTATTAATGTTATTGAATTGTGTCAAAAGAAAAAATGGAAGAGAATTTTATTAGTTGCATCACATTATCATCAATTCAGAGCCTTTTTGACTTTTTTCAATGTTTTGCATGACAAAAATATGCACAGAGTTTTAGATATAATTAATGTGCCTGTTAGAAATTTGTCATGGTTTGAAGCTAATCCATGGGGTACTAGATTTGAAATTTTAGAAACTGAATTTAATAAAATGTATAAATATATTAGTAAAGATCTAGATAATCATTTCTATAATATTATTGAGTATTATAAATGGAAAGAAACTTTAGTTTAGCAAAGAGAATTTTAGGAGAAGATTTTATTGGTCCAAATGAGTTGAATAATATCTCAGAAAATAGTGGCCTAGAAAAAATCATTAATTTAAATTCTATACCTGTTTTAGATTTATCAGAACAGGAGTTAAAAAACTTGAAAGACAATAATTTAATTCTATTACTTGTTTATCCAAAAATGAAAAACAAAAAATTTTTAAGTCTTAAAAATTTGAAAGATTTTTATGGTAGTAATAGAATGGACAGCGTAGGTTTTTATAATCAGGATTGGTATATAAATCAATCATTCTACTTATCTGAGATTTGTAATCCAATTTGGTATACAATTCCAAAAGATATAGATAATCAAACCAGGGGTAAACTACCTAAAAGTAATTTAGAATCAAATAAATTACCTTCTGCTTTAATTTTAGCTTATTGTTTTTTTATATATAATTTAATCTCAAAAGGACATATTCTTTGGAAGCACGATTATTTATGGTGTTCTGATTTTGACCACAATCAAGACATGATTTATGTAGGCAGGTACTCAGATCCGGAGGGAATAAATAATAACGGTTTTAGTATTCACCGCCATTTAAAGATTAGTAGTTTATACGGGTCAATTTATTGTAATCCAATTCAAAATTAGAATAGTTATTTTTTCTAAAAAACCCAAAATATTAAAAAATTTAAATAAAGATCTATTTTATAAGATCTATTCTATTCTTAATACAAAACAAAGAAAGAAAGCATTTGTAGTTATATTTTTATTATTATTTGCAATGATTTTGGAAACTGCTGGAACAGGTCTAATAATGCCTGTTCTTTCATATCTCACAGACCCAACTTCATTGGATAAATATCCATTATTTAATAATGCTATAGTATATCTAGACTTAAACACTCAAACACAAATTGTTTTATTTCTATTATTGATTTTAATTATACCAAATTTCTTAAAGTTTTTTTTACTTATTTTTTTAAGTCATTATCAATCAAAATTTACATATGACTTTCAAACATCATTATCTAAAAGAATGTTTAAATGTTATTTAAACCAGCCGTATTCTTTTCATTTGAATCGCAATTCATCAGCTCTTCTGCAAGTTGTAACGGCAGAGGTAAATACAATAACAACTATGACTAATCAGGCTATGGTACTGCTAACTGATGTTTCGATTTTAATTAGTATTTTACTTTTACTTTTATTTGTTGAGCCTTTTGGAGCTATTTCAGCTTTTTTGACTTTTACTTTTTTTGGCTATTTATTTTATGTCATTTCAAAAAAATATCTTAAGAAATGGGGTAAAGAAAGACAGATTCATGAAACATTAGGAATCAAACACCTACAACAGGGACTTGGAGGTATTAAAGACATTAAAATTTTAGGTAAAGAACAATATTTTACAAATAAGTTCGGGGTACATCGTGATATGACTGCTAATGTTAATCAAAAACAAATGTTTATATCTCAAATGCCAAGAGTTTGGTTAGAGTTTTTGACAATTATGTCAATTACTGTAATGATATTAGTTCTGGTTTTTTTTGAAAACAACTTTACCTCTATGATACCAGTGATAGGTCTATTTATTGCCGCAGCTTTTAAAATTATACCTTCAATAAACAGAATCATAAGTAGTTTTCAAATTTTTGCCTTTTCTATTCCTGCTATCAATATCGTATTTGATGAACTAAAGTTAGAATCCGATATTCAAACTAAAATTGAATCTAAACCTATTAGTGAAGAGTTTGTAAAAATGGAAATAAATAAACTAAACTTTTTTTATTCGGTTGATAAAAAAAATATATTAAAAAATATTAATTTTTCAATAAATAGAGGAGATTTAATCGGTATAATAGGGAAGAGTGGTGAAGGGAAAAGTACTTTAATAGATTTAATTTTAGGATTATTGAAACCAATATCTGGACAAATATTGATAAATGGAAAGGATCTTTTCAAAAACAAAAATTATTGGCAAAAAAAAATTGGATATGTTCCTCAAAATATTTTCTTAACGGATGATTCATTAAAAAGAAATATTGCTTTTGGTCAAATTGACAAATCTATAAATAATGAAAGATTAAATAATGCAATAATTTCAGCTCAATTAGATGATTTTGTTAACAATTCTCATGAAGGTGTTAATACTATAGTTGGTGAAAGGGGTGTTAAATTATCCGGTGGACAGCGACAAAGAATAGGTATAGCTAGAGCCCTATACAATAACCCTGATATATTAGTTCTTGACGAGGCGACAAGCTCCTTAGATATGAAAACAGAAAAAGAAGTCATGAAATCAATTAATTTATTAAGTAAATCAAAAACAATTATTATTGTAACTCATAGACTTTCAACTGTTGAAAATGTTGATTATTTATATGAAATTGATGCTGGAAAATTAATTTTAAAAGATAAATCTGATTTAAATTATGACTAAAAAAAAGAAGGCTGTAATTTTGGTTGGTTATCACTATCTATCCACTCCTGTTTACGAAGCTTTACGAGACCAACTGCAAGATTATGAATTAATTTATCTAAACACTAAAGATACTATAGGTCATCATACTAATTATGATTTTTTTAAAAATAATAAGTTTGATAAATCTTACAATTATCACGAACTTCCATATGAGCCATTATGGAATAGAGGTAAGCCTATTAATCAAATTAAATCTAGATTTATCAGAACTATAAAAAGGTTTAGTTTTATTTTTTCTTTTAATATTTATAAAAAAAAGGTTTTAAATTTTGTTAAATCTTTTAATCCTGATTTATTTATAATAACGACGGATATGTTCTTTACTCCAAGATATATATCTAGAGAACTTCCTAATCTACCCTTCTTTTTAATTCAACCATGTTATCTAGATCTTTGGGAAAGACCATATTTAAATAAGTTTAGTAAAAAACTAGTAAATTTTATTCAGCCATTATTTTATGAAAATCAACAATATTTTGGATTTGAAATAGATAGGGCCAATTTATTAATATGGGAGCCATCATCATTTGAAATTTATAAGAAAAAAGGAAGAAACCCTACTTTAATAGTTAATCCCAATCACATTCAGTTATTAAGTCATGCTGAAAAATTCAAATCTTCAAAATCTAAAATTCTTAAACAGATTAAAGTCCCTGACTTAAATAAAAAAACTGTATCTTTTTATACGGCTTACTACGGAGATGTTCTTAACCATGGAATAGAGTATCAAAAAAATTTAGAAAAATCATTAATTTTTTTAATTAAAGCAATAAAAGACTATTATAATGTAATAATTAAGATTCACCCAAATGAGGATTTTAATTATTGGCAAGATGTTTTTAAAGATTTCCTAAATACTGAAATAATCATAATCAAAAATCATAGTCATAAATTTAATTTAATGGCAGCATCTGATATAATGATTGCTACAAATTCATACGCCTCAGTTGAAGCCTCATTGATTGGGCTTTTAACAATAAATTTTGTACCCGGAGTAGAAATTATAGGAAAAGAATTTTGTGAGGAATTTAATAAAAACTGTATACTTACAAAATATAAAACAGAAGAAATAATTGATTATTTAACAAATATCTCAGACAAGGATTTAAATTATAAAAATGAATTATTAAATGTCCAAAAAACAATAAGTGGTCTAGGTAATAGACAAACTGTAGAACAAGTATTGAAAAATTATGAATAAAATTAAAAGAACAGTAATTATTATTGGAGTTGGAAATTTGGGTTTAAGACATTTTGAAAGCTTGGTTGTCTCAGGAATGAATTTACATATTATATTACTTGATCCTAATGATAAAGCTTTGAAAAGGGCAAAAAATCATCTCAAATCTTTAGATTTCAATAAAGGATTAATTTCAGTAAAGTTAATTAATGATTTTAAAAATGTTCCAGATTTTATTGATATTGCTGTTATTGCTACAAATTCAAATGTAAGGTTAGACGTATTAAATAAACTAATATCAGCTTCTAAAATTAAATTTTTAATTCTTGAAAAAGTTTTATTTCAAAAATTAGAAGATTATGAAAAATGTTATTCACTTCTCCAAGACAATAATGTCAAATGTTATGTTAATTGTCCGATGAGAACATATGATATTTTTGAAAACATAAAATCATTTATAGACAATTCTTTAAAATTAGAAATATATGTTGAAGGTGGTGATTGGTCTTTAGGATGCAATTCTATTCATTATATTGATTTATTCTCCTTTTTGAGTAATTCAACGGTCGATTATTGTACTTTGAATTTGGACAAGGAAATTATAGAAAGTAAAAGAAAAGGTTTTATAGAGTTCACAGGAAGTATGGAATTAGGATATAGAAATAATTCATTAAATCTTTCTTCTATAAGTAAATCTTCAGATTTAAAATTGATTAAAATCATGTCTGGTAAAAATCTATTTATGATTGATGAAAATTCTGGAATTTGCGAACATTATGTAGAAAATGAAAAAATAAATGAATATGGTTTTCGTTATCCTTATCAAAGTGAAATAACTAAAAATTTTGTAAAAGAATTATTTGAAACTAATGATTGTAAGCTTCCAAAATATTTAAATTCGATGAAATTACATAAAATATTAATCAGTGAATTAATTAATCACGTTAGAATAAATTTTAATAAAAACACAAACGTAATTAACATAACATAAATATTTATACAAATGAAAATAATTTTAGTTGGCTGTGGACAAATGGCTGTAGAATATCACAAGGTTATAAAATCAATGAATTTAGATCTTTGTGTTATCGGAAGAGGATTAAAATCAGCTGAAAATTTCTTTAAAATCACCTCACATAAAGTTGATAGTTTAGATTTAGATTCTTACTTAAAAAATAATAATGAATTAGCAAATTACGCAATTATTAGTGTTGGAGTTGAGTCTCTAGCATCTGTATGTAATAAAATGATTAATCATGGCGTAAAAAATATTCTTTTAGAAAAGCCAGGCGCTATTAATTTAGATGAATTAAGAAAATTAAATGATAGTGCAGTCAAATCTAAATCAAATATTTTTATAGCCTACAATAGAAGGTTTTATCACTCAGTTGATTTATTGAAAAAACAAATCGAAATTGATAAAGGAGTTAAAAGTTGTTATTTTGATTTTACAGAGTGGAGTCACCAAATAGAACCTTTAAATATTGATAATACTGTAAAAAATAATTGGTTTATGGCTAATTCTACTCATATAGTTGACCTTGTATTTCATATTATTGGTATCCCTAAAATGATAAACTCTAATACATATGGGTCCTTAAAATGGCATAATAGAAGTTCTATTTTTACTGGCAATGGATTATCTGTTAATAATATCCCTTTTGCCTACCATGCTAATTGGAAAGGTCCTGGAAGATGGTTGATTGAGTTTATAACAAACAAACATAAATTAATTTTATGCCCAATTGAAAAACTTAAAATCGTTAAAATAGGTTCTGTAAAAATAGAAGATGTAAATGAAACCGACGATATTGATACGCAATTTAAGCCAGGCCTTTTCAATCAGGTATCCGATTTCATTAATAATAATAAAAGTAAATTGTGTGATATCAATGAACAACTTGCCAATTGGGAATTTTATAAACAAATTTCAAATTATTAATTTTTTTATTTTTTAAAAAATGAAAATAATAATATACGGTATTGCATTTATTTTTTCAGTACTTGCTGTATATTCTCATTTTATCATGGACAATAGATATTTACCCTATGTCTTTATCCCAGTTTTTTTTATATCTCTTTATAAATTTAACAAACAAACTTTATCAGATGTAATACGAAATAGAATATTCGTTTTTTTATTACTTTTTTACATTTTTTATTTTTTCAATATGAAATTTTCATATGAAACTTTTAATATGGACGCATGGTCGTTTCAAAATATGAAAAATGAAATTATAGGTATATTTATTATCCTATCGAGTTTTATTTTAATCATGGGGCAGAAAAATTCTTCTCTCTTGTTTCATTATTTTTATTCGTTTATATCAATAACATTTATTTTATCGTTAATTGCACATTTTACAGATTATAATTCAATTTATAATAAGAACTTTTACGGATACCATGCTTTTTTATTTATGTTTTATTTTAATATAAAGAATATAAAGAATAACAGATTATTCTATATTGTTTCAATTTTTCTTCTAATAATAAATTATTTTTCGTTCAATAGCAGGACAACAACAGTTGCTATTATTGTATATCTTTTAATTTACTCATTTGGTAGTTATTTTTTAAAATCAGGTTACAAAACATTATTCTTTTCAATAATATTTTTTGGATCAGTTTTCTATGCTATTTTTTACTACACATTTTTTGCTATTGAAAATTCATCAATAGTTGAGTACAATTTTAGTGGTATTGGTGGCAAGGGTTTTTTTGGTAGGCTTGGTATTTGGTTGGAGTTGTTTCAATATATTTTAGAAAAACCCTGGTTTGGATATGGTTCAAACATTAGTTCAGAGTATATGTATAGTGATATAATAAAAAGAAGTTTATCAGCTCATAATACCTACTTGGATATTTTGTTTAGAAACGGAATAGTAGGACTATTACTGGTTTTACTTGTATTTGCTCAAATAATTAAATATTTTTATAATAATAGTCACTCAAATTATTCTCTCTCAGCTATTTCTTTTTTATTTTCAACCTTATTTATGGCTGCTGGATATGAAATAATTTTTTTTACTATACTGTCGGTTAACTTATTTTTTTGGTGTGGATTTGCTTTTTTAGTAAATCAAATTGAAGTAAGTAAAAAAAAAATTAAATATTAATTTAAAATTAAAAACATGAAACATTCAATCATTTGGAAAGAAAAAGACAGATATTGTTCATTTCCTCATATTGCATATCTGCCTGATGGTAAGCTGGCAGTTGTATTTCGAAAAGCAAGTAAATTTAGTTCTGACTCTGCTAAATCAGGAATTGCAACTCATCATGATCCAGATTCTTCAATAGAATGGATTACCTCTAGTGATAATGGTTTGACCTGGGATAAAAAATCTCAAAAAACAATATATAAATCTCATTATGGAGTAAATGATCCAGCATTGACAATATTAAAAGATGGTACTATCCTTGTGCGCTTTGTTGCTTTGGACATTCAAAAGAGTCTGTTTCCAAAAGAAAATCCAAAAAAAATATTCTCACATAGAACTGAACATGGTTTATTAACAACTGTAGCAGGAAATTTAGTAATTGCTTCTAAAGATAATGGAACTACATGGGAAGAATTAAGTTTAACAGATTGTCCTGAGATAGGACCTTCATGCAGCAGAGACCCAATTGTAGAAATGCCAGACGAATCATGGTTAATGCCTGTTTATACAGGGGCGCCACAAAGGAGTGATATTTCATGGGTTATAAGATCATTTGATAAAGGTAAATCATGGTGTTCCCCTATTAGGATTATGCATGATGAAAAAGGCAAATTTTCTCAACTTCAAGGTATTAACTATAATGAGACTTCTTTATTACACTTAGGTAAAGGAGAGTTATTGGCAATTGTTAGATCTGATGCAGATTTTCACACTGAGAATGAATTCATGCCAGTAGGAGGAGTTGGAGGATTAAGTGTAGCCAGAAGCTTTGATAGTGGAATGAGTTGGACTAACCCAGTGAGAACAGGTATTTGGGGTCAGCCAGGGAGTATTATACAACTTTCAAATGGAAATATACTTTGCACATATGGATATAGAAAATCTCCATTCGGAGTAAGATGTTGTATTAGTTACGATGGTGGTATAACATGGGATACAAAAAATGAAATAATCGTTAGGGATGATTGCCCAACTTGGGATTGTGGGTATCCATTTACTATCGAATTAAATGATGGAAACATGTATACAGTTTATTATTTTGTTGATAATGAGGGTACAAGACACATATGTGGAACAAATTGGAAAATAAAATGATAAAAATAGCTTTTATTGGTTGTGATAGCACTCACACTGAAGCTTATGCTAAGCTATTTAATTTTACAGATTCACCTTTTTATGGAAAAGCAGAGGTGTATTCAATATTTGGAGAGGACAAAGAACAGTTAAAATTAAAAGCTAACAAATTAAAAATACCAATCATTTCAGAATCAATTAATTCTGCATTAAATAATGTAGACTTTGCAATGGTTATAGGAAGGTTTGGTGAGTCTCATTTTGAACCAGCAATGATGGCATTAAAAAATAAAATTCCTGTATTTGTAGACAAGCCATTTACAATTGATATTAATCAAGCCATAAAATTAAAAGATGTTTCGGAAAAATCAAATGTTAAACTGTGCTCCTCATCACCTCTTCGTTTTGCTAAAGAGGTATTAAAATTTAAAAAATATATAGAAAATAATTATGAAAAACTTATTTCTGTAAATGTTACCGTCCCGGCAAATTGTACAGATTTAGGCCCAGATCCAAGATTAAATAATTCATTTTTTTATGGAATTCACGGAGTTGAAGTTCTACTTGAATTGATAGGTTATGATTTTAAAAAAATAGATTATAATTTTTTTGATTCTCAGATCAAAGTTATACTTACTACTTTTGATAATAAACAACATACTTTAAGTTTAATTTATGATGTTTCAGAAATTTATTGGATTGATATTCATACAACTTTTGAAAGTTTTCGTGTAAATATTGATTTAAATGAAACATATTACGAAGGCGTGGCTAATTTCCTTATTAATGATTTTATTGAAGGAAAAAAAACTATTGAATTAAAAAGTACGCTGACGGCTATTTCTATTTTAGACCAAATTGAAAAAAATAAACCAAAAATAAAATAATATGAAACCTTTAAACTTTTCGATAATTGGTACTGGAATAATGGCTAATATATATGCCAAAATAATTATTCAAAGAATGGATTGTAAATTAATATGTGTAGCCGGAAACACCAAAGATAGAACAAACATTTTCTCAGATAAATATAAAATTAAAGGATATGCAAATTCATCATATGATAAAATGTTTAAAGAAAATCCTAGTATTGACGCTGTAATAATTACTACCCCTGAATGGGTAAGAATTGAACCAATTGAAAGTTCTATTAAGTACAAAAAACATATTTTATTAGAAAAACCATTTGCCAAATCTAAATATGAAGCTGAAATACTTTTTAATTTACTCAAAGAATATCCGTTTACTTTTGAAATATGTCATGTTTTAAGACATAGTCCAAGATTTTATTCTCTAAAAAAATCTTTATCAAATAATGATATTGGTGAAATAAGACATATTTATGCAAGAAGAAATTCTAACAACATTAGGGTTAAAAGGGTTTTAGGGAAAACTGATTTGTCTTTTTGGCTAACACCTCACGATGTTGATATCATGAGATGGATTACCGATTCTGAGATTACTCAAGTTTATGCAGTCTCAAGAAACAAATTACAATCTGAAGATGATTATCTAACAGTTAATATTAAATTTAAAAACAATGTTAATGCTGTTTTGCAAATTTCATGGTGTAACCCTCCACTAAGCGCGACTGTAAGGGACGCTATTTTTGAGGTTTGGGGAAATAATGGTTTTATAGAGGTTGAGGATTTTAATATGAATATTAAGGTTTTTACAAAAAACAAATCGGTTTCGGTCTATGACACGTATGAAGACTTTGAAATCAACGGAACAAATTATGGAATATTTCAAAATTTAATTCATCATTTTGTTAATAAGATTAATAATCATGATATTTCAAAGACTTCTCTAAATGATGCTTTACAAACAATAATAGCATGTGATATGATTTCTCGATCAATTAATGAAGAAAAAATAATAATTCTTGAAGATTAAGTTAAATAACTTAAAGAATAAAAAACTATTAATAGCAGTTAAAGAGGCAGGGGCAGGGTCTCTATTAGCGGCTCTTTTAAAAGAGCTTAATCCAATCCATGGAAGTTTAGTATTGGCTTCAAAAGTGGCCTCAAAATATTTTCATGATATTCAAATAATGACTGATGTTGTTGACGAAAATTTTAATTATGATTTTAATAATATAATTAAAAGTGTTTCTCCAGACTATGTTCTAGTTGGTGCATCTGCAAATGAATCTGTTGAAAAAAAAATAATTTTAGCATCACAAAAATTAAACTTAAAAGTGATTTCATTTATTGATCACTATTCAAATCTTTGGCAAAGATTTGCTCATGAAAAATCTGCAAATAAATGGTTTTATAAACCTAATTTTATTTTTGTTATTGATAAAATATGTAAAGAAAAATTAATTTCCCTGGGTTGGCCAAAGCAAAATATTGGAGTTAATCCTCATCCGTTGATAAAACGAAATAATTACAGAAAAAAAATTGATAAAAAAAATATTTTAAACAAAATAAATCTTCCTGAAAATGCTAAGGTAATTACGTTTGTTTCAGAATATAATTTTAGGAAATCTGATACATGGAAATGGGAGCAATCATCAGACAATGACAAAGAAATAATTTTAAAATTTATTATTGATTATTTGTTCTTACAAAATAAAAAATCAATATTAAAGACATATCTTATTATTAAACTTCATCCAAATGAAACCAGATTTAATTCAAGTTTATATAAAAATTTTTCATCAAAACATACAAGAATATTAAAAAACGAGCTTGACAAAGAATCTTTTTTGAGAATTTCAGATTTGGTTGTTGGATTAAATTCAATGCTATTGCTTGAAGCATCAAGTTTTGGCTTGCCTGTTTTTAGCTATCCAGGTTCTTTACAAAACACCGCCGTTAAATTACATGAGATAAATAAAAATATTATTTTAATTGATGATATAAATTCTTTCAAATTCAAAATGGATAATCTAATAAAGAATTAAATTTGTACTGATGAAAAAAAAATATAAAGTAGCAATTATCGGTGCTGGTAGAATTTCGTGTGGATTTGATTCAATTAATGACAATCACTATTTAACGCATTGTCATTCAATTAAAGACATCAATGAATTGGAGATCATCGGAATATTTGATATTGACAAAGAAAAGGTTAAATCAGAGGCTAAAAAATGGAACTTAATTCCATACTTTAATTTAAACATTCTTTTAAATAAAAATCCTGAAATTATATTAATAGCAGTACCAAACAAATTTCATGAAGAATATTTGATTAGATTAATCAGACATAAACCAGCTTTAGTGGTATGTGAAAAGCCGTTAACAAACTCAATCTCAACATCCAAAAGTATTATCGAAAATTATAAAAAGAATAAAATTCCAATTACAGTGTGCTATCAAAGAAGGTTTGATGACGAATTTTTAAAAATTAAAAAGAATTTTGAACAAAACAAATTAGGAGGTCTTATTACGGGGACCGTAGTTTATTCAAAAGGAATTTTACATAATGGTTCGCACTCGATTGATATTTTAATGTTTTTATTTGGTGAAATCATTAAAGTCAAACCAACTAATTCTAAAGTTGATTATAACCCAAATGATCCAACCGTTTCTGCATGTATTTCTTTTGAATACGGAGATATACACCTAATTGCGGCCGATGAAAGATTTCACAGCATTTTTGAAATTGATTTAATTTTTGAAAAGAAAAGATATAGATTTACAGATTCAGGAAATTTCTTAGAGGTTTTCGAAGTAAAGCCAGACCCTTTTTATAATGGATATTATGCTTTTTCAAGAATTAGCTCTGATATTTCATCACTTAATTATGCCTTAAAGAATATGTGGATTGACATAGTAAAATACTTGAATACTGGAAAAGAATTAAATTCTACAGGTTTAACCGCATTAAAAACACAAAATAATTGTGACAAAATTTTAAAATCCATAAGTTAATGAACATTATTGCAATTATCATAGCCAGAAATGGTTCTTCTCGGGTTCCAAAGAAAAGCTTACTTGAACTTTCTGGAAAGCCTTTGATTTGGCACATGATTAGAATTACTAAAAAAATAAATTTCATCACTGATATATGTTTAGCCACATCTGATTTGAAAGAAGATGATTCTTTGGCCCAAGTCGCTAGCGAAGAAAATATTAACTTGTATAGAGGAGATTCACAAAAAGTTTTGGATAGAATTTATAATGCAGCAGTTTTTACAAAAGCAGATGTTGTTGTATATATTGGAGGTGACTGTCCATTATTAGACCCTGGTCTTGTTTCCGATTCAATAAAATTATTTTTAAATTTAAAATGTGATTATTTAAGTAATTATAACCCTCCAACATTTCCTGGCGGTCAAGATATTAATATAATTTCATTTAAAGCGCTTAAAGAAGCCTTTCAAAAAGCAGTTTCACCTTCTCAGAGAATACACGCATTTAGTTATTTGACATTTCATCCAAATGATTTTAAAATAAATAATTTTAATAATCCAAACTCGTTTAGTGAAATTGATACATATCATTGGTATATTGATTATATGGACGACATAATTTTTATTAAAAAAATATATGAAAAGTTATATGGTTTAAGTGAGTATATTAGTATGCAAAATGTTTTAGACTTAATAAGTGAGGATGAAGAAATAAAAGAATTAAATAACAAATTGATAAAGCCAAAAGTTAAGCATTCATTTTTTTCTTCTCCAAGTATAATGACTGATATAACAAATGATATTATTTATCTAAACGATGAGGCAAACAAATCAATTATTAATAATGATTTTGAAAGGGCGGAAGAATTATTTTACGAAATTGCTTGCATTACATCAAAACTGTCAAATAAATCTTTTTAATATAATTACTTTATCTGTATGATTAAGAATCCAATATTTCCTATAATTTCATTATTTTTTGGAATTTTAATTTCCAACTTAATCTTATCATTTTTTTTATCAGATATTAAAATTAATACTGAGGAAGATTTATTAAATCCGGGTACTTCAACATTATTTGAAAAAATTAATAATAAGAAAATTCATTGTAAAGATTCTAGAGATATAAATGAATGTTTTGACAGTGCAAAATCAAGTGGGTTTAATGAAAATGTTCTCTGGTTAGGTAATAGTCAAATTCATGCGCTGAACCAATATAAAGAAGGCCAGCCAGCAGCCCCTTCAATTTTACATAATAATTTAAGACGTGATTCGCTTAATTTGATTACTATGTCATTTGGTAATGCTAATTTACAAGAGCATATGGTTCAATATGCTCATATCGTTAATAGGTTAAGTTTAAAGTATATTTTATTGGGTATTGTTTTCGATGATACCAGAGAAGACGGGATCAGAAAAAACGTTTATGATTTTATTAATGAAGATTTGAAAACTAAGAAATTAATCGAATCATACGATATTGGAAGAGAATTAATTAAAAAATCTAATTATGATACATCAGAACTGAGTCTTCAGAAAGAAAATGAAAAGAATCTGCAAAATAAAATTGAACCAGTTTTGAATGAGGCTTTAGGGTCAATTTCCTTTGTATGGAAAATGCGTAGTGAAATTGCGTATAGATATTTTGTTTTCTTAAGAAGAGTTAGAAATTATATTTTTAATATAAATCCATCAACAATTAGAAAAATAATTCCAGACACATATAAAAGAAATTTAAGTTCACTTGAAATGATGATGGACATATCCTCTAAAAACAATATATTAATGATAGCTTACATAGCCCCTATACGCTCAGACATTAAAATTCCATATGATTTAGACGAATACAATAATTTTAAAATTACTGTAAAAAATATGTCTTTAAAATATCCGAATGTCTTTTATGAAAACTTGGAGGATATTATTAAATCAGAATATTGGGGTTTAAAAAATTCTACTACTGTTGGGGAAGAGCTTGAGCTTGATTTCATGCATTTTAATGCAGATGCGCATAAAGTACTATCAGAAAAATTATATAATATAATAAACACCAAAAATAAAAATTAATGCTCTTTAATAGTCTAACTTATATATTTTTCCTGACAATAGTTGTATTTTTTTATTGGATATTAAAAAATAATTACAGAATCTATTTTTTAACTTTTGCTAGTTTTATTTTTTACGGATTTTGGAATCCTATCTATTTAATACTAATAATTTCGATTTCGATTATAGATTATTCATTAGCATTAAAAATTAATAACTCTAAAACTAAAAAAAATAAGTTATTTTATTTGACCACTAGTATAATAGCAAACGTAGGTGTACTTATATATTTTAAATACCTATATTTTTTTATTGTTAATCTGAATTTTTTAGGTTTAGGTATTGATGCTGAAAGCTATAATTTCATTCTCCCTTTGGGAATAAGTTTTTTTACATTTGAAGCAATTAGTTATAATGTCGACATATATAGAGGTCATTTTAAACCTGAGAAAAATTATATATATTATTTTTGTTTTATTGCATTTTTCCCAAAACTGATAGCTGGTCCTATTTTAAGAGCCAAACACCTGATACCGCAGTTGTCAAAAAGGTTAAAGTTTAATCTTAATAATTTTGAAGCTGGAATCCAAAGAATTTTAGTGGGTCTTTTCCTTAAAGTTGTTATAGTTGATAATATTGCTGGCTATGTTGATTCGGGCTTTTTGATTGATAATAGCTTATTAAGTGCTATTGATATTTGGACTTTATCTTTTATGTTTGGTATTCAAATTTATTTAGATTTTTCAGCGTATTCTACCATAGCAATCGGTTCTGCAAAACTTTTTGGTATTAATATTCCTGAAAATTTTAATTTTCCTTACCAAGCAAAAAACCCAAGAGAATTTTGGCAAAAATGGCACATCTCTTTATCAGATTGGATTAAAGATTATTTATATGTACCACTAATCAAATATTTTAATATAAGTAATGGTCTAACTGGATTTTTGGGATTTCACCCAAGAACAATTGCCCTAATAATTACGTGGTCAATTATGGGTTTTTGGCATGGAGCTAATTGGACTTTTATTTTATGGGGTTTGATGCACGGTCTTTTGATACTATTTTTTAGATTTGCCTCACAATTTTGGAATTATAATGAAGGTTCATTTAATAAAATTATTTCACATATAATTACACTATGTTTTGTTATGTTAACCTGGATCCCTTTTAGAGCTTTAAGTATTTCGGATGTTTTTGAAAAGTATTATATTTTATTTGATCTATCAAACTACTTCTTTTTGGGTATGAGAGAAAATGTCTATTTAGTTGCGTTTTTGCTTATGCTTGGGATTTATATTTCTAGTTTTTTGAAAAAATTTCACTTTAGAAACATCGAAAATTCTAATTACAGGATTATTGTAAATTTCCTGATTGGTTTTTTACTTGTTCCGCTAATTATTGCTTTTTTAAGACCAACTAATCAATTTATATATTTTCAATTTTAAATTAATATTATGTCAATTATTTTAGGAATTAATGCTTACCATGCCGGAGCCTCAGCAACTTTGCTTATAAATGGAGAACCAGTAGCTGCAATTGCGGAAGAAAGATTAAATAGGATAAAGTATTATGCCGGATTTCCATCTTTATCAATTAAAAAATGTTTAGAAATTGCAGATATAGATATAAAGGATGTCGAACATGTTGCTATTGGTAGAAATCCAAATGCAAATAAGTTTGAAAAAATTAGATATACAATTTGTAATCCTATGATGGTTCCAAATCTGATTAAAATTAAGTCATCGAGAAACAAATTAGATGACTTAAAGAAAATAATTGCTTCAGAATTAAATGTTAATATTTCTGAACTCAAATTTAAGCAGCATAATGTAGAGCATCACTTAGCACATATTGCAAGTGCATATTTTATTTCTCCTTGGAATCAGTGTGCAGGATTTAGTATTGACGGTTCTGGTGATTTCGTTAGTGCAATGTTTGCTGAATGTATTGGCAATAAAATAAAAGTAATCAAAAAAATATTTGTACCCAATTCGCTTGGCTCTCTATACACTATGATTTGTCAATTTATCGGCTATAAAAAATATGGAGATGAAGGTAAAATAATGGGACTTGCACCTTATGGAAATAACACTTACAAATCTTTATTTGATGATATAGTATCTTTAAAGGGTACTAAATTTAATTTAAATCAAAAGTATTTCAATAAGTTTGGAAGTAGCAAAGGCGTTCAAATTAATGCTAAGGGTGAGGCATTTGTTGATAATCATTATTCAAAAAAAATGATTGAAATATTAGGCAATCCTACTAAACCATATTCTAAAATTTCACAAAGAGACATGGATCTAGCATTTGGTGTTCAAAATAAATTTGAAGAAGTTTATCTATATCTGTTAAATGAGCTTTATAAACTATGTCCTTATGAAAAAGTATGTATGGCTGGAGGCGGTGCTTTAAATAGTGTCGCAAACGGAAAAGTATTTGATTCTTCACCTTTTACCGACACTTGTATACAACCTGCTGCTGGAGATGATGGTTTATCTTTAGGTGCAGCACTTTACGTTTACAATTCTGTTTTAGATAATAAAAAAAGATATGTAATGAAAGGTTCTTATCTAGGTCCTGAGTATTCTGACGAACAGATAAAAAAATCCCTTGTCAAAAAAAATATTTCTTTCAAAAAATTAAGTAGAAAAGATTTACTCGAAAATACTGCTGATCAAATTGCAATGGATAATGTTGTTGGTTGGTTTCAGGGAAAGATGGAGTGGGGTCCGAGAGCCTTGGGAAATAGGTCAATTTTGGCAAATCCATCTTCAAAAAACATGAAAGAAATCTTAAATTCAAGAATCAAAAAGAGAGAATGGTACAGGCCTTTTGCACCAGTTGTATTGGAAGATAAACAGTCAGATATTTTTGAAAATAATTATCCTTCCCCTCACATGCTTCACGTGTATAAAATTAAAGAAGAATGGAGAGACAAGCTTTATGCTGTCAACCATGTTGATAATACCGGTAGACTACAAACTGTTAAAAGAGATGAAAATCCAATTTATTATGATTTAATTAAAACATTTGAAAACAAAACAGGCATTCCTGTTTTATTAAATACCAGTTTTAATGAAAACGAACCAATAGTATGTAATCCAGATGAAGCTATTGATTGTTTTAAAAGAACTAAAATGGATGTTTTGGTAATAGGAAATTTCTTTTGTACCAAATAGGAGTATATAATGTCAAATAAAAATTTTATAGAAAACTTTGATTTATTTAAATCAAATGGGGTTTTTTTTTCTGATAAAAAAATATTGATTTATTCTTTATATAATAAAGTTTTTCAATTTGATAAATTAACAAATAAAAGTAAGTATTTAGGATGTGTAAGGGTTTCTTGGTTTGACAATATGTTTAAGTACTTTAGATTTTATCAACGTCTAAGAAGGCTTGTTTTTTACAATATTATACCAATTCCAAATAATAGATTTTTTTTAAATTTTTCAAATAAAATCGGATTGTTAAATGAAAAAGGAAAATTTATAGCTCTTGACGGAATTAGTTCCAGATTTAAAATTTTAAATAATGGTCTTTGTCAAGATGAGAGTTACATTTATTTTGGTGAGTATTTATCAAATAATAATAGAAATAGAGACATCAATATTTATAGATTCTCTAAAACTAAATTAACTTATGAAGTTATTTTCAAATTTCCTGCTGGTAAAATAAGACATATACATGGAATTTATAAAGATCCTTTTAGTAAACATTTTTATGTGCTTACTGGTGATTTGCCAAATGAGTGTGGGATTTATGTTTCTAGAGATGAATTTAAATCAATTGAGCTTTTAGGCGGAGGTGATGAGACCTGGAGAGCGGTAAGTATAATTTTTACAGAGGATTTAATTTATTATGGTACTGACTCTGAATTTCTACCTAATAATGTATATTCAATTAATAAAAGTAATTTAAAAAGAATAAAATTAGGAGAATTATCGGGACCTGTATACTATTCGGTTTTATACAAGAAAAACCCTTTATTTTTTATTACTGCAGAACTTTGTCCTAGTCAAAAAGATGAATTTTTTAAAATTATTCAATTCAAAAATGGAAAATTAAAAACCAAATGTAAGATTTTAAAAGATTTAAATTATCAAAAATATTTAACAAGAATTTTTGTTAAAACTTTCATGCCAGGCAACATGCATTTGTCTTTTCACAATGATAATAATATTGAAGAGTTATTTTTATACGGCATAGCCTTAAAAAATGCTGATAATAAAATATTTAAATTAAAATAGATTAGTGTGATTTATATAGTTTTTAATGATTCTGATATTAAAAGTATTTCTGAGGAATTAAAAGAAGGTGATTGTATAATTGGAGATGTAAAAAATAATAATTTTAAAAATATAAAAATAATAAAACCATCTTTAGACTCAGTTTCTGCAAAAGAGTTAATCAGTAGCCTAAATTATATTTTTAAAGATTTAAGCTACCCTCATATTAAGGGATTTATAAATAATTTTTATGAAAAAACTATAGTTCCAATAGCTAGCTATATTGATACCCTAGATAGACTTTTAAAAGAGAAAAAAAAATCAAATAATTATGATGAAATTATTTTTCCCTCTAAAATATTAAACCCCTCATTTGAATCTGTTTTTTTTATGTCTGAACATGAAACGCAGATTCGTTTCTTATATACAAGACAATTGATTTTTCAACCCTATCTAGAAATATATTGTAAACAAAATAATATTAGATTTTCTTTTCTAAAACAAAATAAGATTTCAAATTTATTTTTTACAATTCCATTTAGAAAACTGATTGTTTATTTTTACAGATTATATAAATCACTTTATAATTTTCTCTTTTCAGTAAAAAACAAAAGTTCTGATATCCAAAGTATTGATTTCATTGCTGTAACAAGATTAGCAAGAAAGAGTGAATATATTGCCCCTCTTCTGACTAAGATTGGTTTGAAACCGATTTTATATTGCGAAGAAAATTTTATAAATTTTAAATCTAATAAATCTTTTTGCAACAAATATTTTAATAATAATACTTTTCCGATTACCAGTATATATTCGATCGGCTTCACATCAATTTTAAAAAAATATTTAAAGTCTTTTTCCAGCATCTTCACAGTAAGAAATTTTAAAATTAATTTTAAAGGTGTTGATATAAACTTAAATAATGCCTTAAATGAAGCTTTGATTAATAATATTGACTTAAATATTTATATTGAATCATTTACCAAATCTTTGAAATTAATTCCAAATCCGAGATTAAAATTGCTTATAACTACTGAGCTAAAATCACAATACGCATATGCAGATTCGTTTATCGCAAAAAGTCACGGATTCAGATGTTTTCAAATAATGGATTGCGATCAATCTGATAATATAATTCCTCAACCTGTATTCGGGGATTATTTTTTTACAAATACCAAGTCAAATTTGATTAACTTCAAAAAGAAATGGTTAATGCATATTGATAAAATTTTATTTTTTGGAAATCTAACATATTCTGATTCTATCCAATTTAAACCAATTTCAAAAAAAAATAATACGACATTTTGTTTTTTTACTTCATCTAGAAGATACGAGGACAGAATTGTTTCTGATAAATTATATTTTTTACATAAAAAAAATATAATAAGATTAATTATTAAACTTCATCCTAGAGATAGTTATAAATATTATAAAAAATACAAGTCTGTAGAAATTATAAATGATTACAGTTTGTCAAGATTGCAAATTTTTAATAAGTTTTATTATGGTTTAACATTCAGTTCAGCAGTTGTTAATGATTTGATGATATATAATAAACCTTTTCTTCTTATAAATTTAATCACTGACTCTAATTTTAATGACAATATTTATAATTTTAAATATAAAAAGTTAAATATTTCAATTAATAAGTTATCTGATTTGATAAAAATTATGGATTCTAAACTTCATGACTACAAAAAATATCAAGCTCAATATATTAGTGATATTAAAGATTCAGAAACATTGCTAAATTTTAAGAAAAAAATTAATTCCTTACAAAAAAGATAAAAATTATGTGTGGTATAGTGGGAATAGTTTCAAAAACTGAAAAAGATTTAAAACCAATGTTAGATTGTATTTCTCATAGAGGACCTGATGGCAATGGTTCATACCATGATTATTCAGAATTAAATAATTTTCATATTCAGTTTGGTCACAAACGCTTAGAAATAATTGATCTTACAGAAAACGCTAAACAACCTTTTGTTATAGAAAATAAGTTTTGTGTAATCACTTATAATGGTGAAATATATAATTATAAAGAATTAAAAAATAAATATTTAAAAGATATTGACTTTTACAGTAATAGTGATACAGAGGTTATAATTCAACTTTATATTAAGTATGGTCAAAAATCTTTTTCATGGCTTAAAGGAATGTTTGCATTTGCAATTTATGATAAGCAAAAGCAAGTCGTTTTTTTGGTTAGAGATAGCCTTGGGATTAAACCTTTATATTATTATTTTGATGAAAATAATCTTTACTTTTCATCCGAAATCAAATCATTAAAAAAACAAAATGACATTGATTTAACAATTTGTAATGACTCTATATTTGAATTTTTTATGAATGGATTTGTATATGAACCTAATACAGGATATAAAAACATTCATAAAATTTTTCCTGGATCATTTATTGAATTCTCTCTTAAAGAAAAGATTAACAAAAAAAAATTTACTTATTGGAGTCCATCAAATAAAAAAGATATTTCAAAAAAAAACAATTCAATAAAGGGATTAATAGATTTAGTTAAAAAAGAATTTAATGAGCACCTAATTTCAGATGTGCCAGTTGGTCTATTTTTTAGTGGGGGAATTGACTCATCAGTTCTTTTATCCATGAGTGATAAAAAGATATCTTCCTATTTTATTAATTCCCCAACAAACCAGCAAACAAATAAAGATTTTTATTATGCTAAGATTATAGCTAACAAACTTAAAAGAGAATTAAAGCTTTTGCATTTTAATAAATCAAATGCTTCAGCAGAAGATTTACTAAAAACAATTAAGCATGTAGCCTCAAGCTCTGAAGAATTAATAGCTGACTATACTTTTTCAGTCAGTCAAGAAATTTCTATAAAGGCAAAAAGTAGTGGATTTAAAGTAATGCTAAGTGGCATGGGTGGAGATGAAATGTTTCTAGGTTACCCACGATATAAATTATTATATTATGAAAATTATATTAGCTTTTTAAAAAATTTTATAAATCCTTTTTTAATTAAATTTAAATTTTTCCAAAAAAAAATTGACAGATTTAATTCTTTTTTTGAAAAGAAAAATTTTGTTCTAAGATATTCAAATTTGATAGGATACTTTCATGAAAACGAATTGAAGTTAATGCTTAAAAAGTTTGAATCTTTACAGTTAAAAAAATATACATCAAAATTGAACAACTTAATTGATGGTTATTCAAATTATTCAAAAATAAAGCAAGCTCAAATTCTTGATTTATATGGTTTTTTATCACATAATTTTATGGTAGCTGATAAATCAAGTATGCTAGCTGGAGTTGAAATTAGAGTCCCTCTTGCTACCCCTGAAATATTTGACTATAACATGAATTTAAAAGAAAAAAATTTTATTAATTTTTTTAAGCAAAAATTACCATTATTACAAATTTTAAAAAAAAAATTACCCTTAAAATATTTTAACAGACCAAAGCAGGGTTTTAATCCTAATTTGGATATTATAATTTCACAAATTGGTTCAAAAAAGATTTTAGATCTTTTAAATGACAATTCCGTTTCAAATTTTATTTCCTTTGATTATGTTAAAACAACTGTACTAGAACACTTTCAAGGGAAAAAAAATAATTCATATAAATTATATCAGTTATTATTTTTTAAATACTGGGTAGATCACAATGTTTTAAATTCAAAATAGCTAAATTTGATACAATTAAATTATTTATATAATTAAAAAAATAATTAATGCTCTTAGATATTATTGCAGGTGCTAGACCAAATTTTATGAAAATTGCACCTATCATAAAAACCATAAACTCTTCAAATAGTATAAACAAAAAAATTAGTTTTAGATTAATTCATACTGGTCAACACTATGATAAAAACATGAGTGAATCTTTTTTAAAGCAATTAGAAATTCCTAATCCAGATTATAATTTAGCTTCGGGAAGTGGTACACAATCTGAACAAACTGCAAAAATAATGATTGGTTATGAAAAATTATTGCAGATCAATAAACCGGATATTTGCTTGGTAGTTGGTGATGTTAATTCAACAATGGCATGTGCTATTGTAGCAAAAAAAATGCATGTCAAGGTAGCTCATGTAGAAGCAGGAATAAGATCTGGTGATGTTTCTATGCCGGAAGAAATCAACAGGATGGTAACAGACAGTATTACTGACTTTTTTTTTACTACATCTGAGACTGCAAATAATAATTTAATTCTTTCTGGTGTTAATCCAAAATTTATATTTTTCGTTGGTAATACAATGATTGACACATTAGTTTCAAATATGCCCAGATTTATAAAGCCTCCAGTTTGGTCAAAATATAATTTAAATGAAAAATCCTACATAGTTGTTACCCTACATAGACCCTCTAATGTAGATGATCAATCAATACTAAATGAATTAATTGAATATATTGTTTCTAATTCACGCGGAATTCCTATTATTTTCCCTGCTCATCCAAGAACAATTAAACAATTAAGTCATGTAAAATTGAATTATTCAAATTTGATCATAATTAATCCATTATCTTATTTAGAATTTAATTTTCTTGTAAAAAATTCCAAAGCAGTTGTTACTGATTCTGGGGGTATAACGGAAGAAACTACATTTATGGGAATTCCATGCATGACAATGCGTTCAAATACAGAAAGACCTGAAACTGTTGATATAGGAACAAATGAACTTCTAGGAAAAAACCCTTCAAATCTAAAACCAGCTTTCGATAAATTATTTTCAGGTAATTGGAAAAAAGGAGGAATCCCTAAGTATTGGGATGGTTTAGCGGCAAAGAGGATAGTTGAAAAATTAATTGAATTATAAAATTGCTAAAAAAAATAAGGCTATACTTAGTCACTGCTAGATATTTAAAAATTAAACAAATTATATATCTTATAGTTTATAATTTAAAATTTTACACGTATCACAATTCAAAATCAATTGAACTACAAAAAATAAACTATAAATTAAACACCTTATTCATTTTAAATGATAGGCAATATTTAAAAATATCAAATGGTCAGAAAATATATAATCGATTTAATTTAGAAACTAAATTTAAAAAATATTTAGACTGGAATTTTATTGGAAATGGTAGGCTTTGGAATTATCATCTTCGATATTTTGAGTTTCTAAATCAAAAAAATCTTTCAACCACAGAAAAAATTACGGTTATTTCTAATTTCAATAATTTTCTTACCAAAAATGAAATAAAGCTTGAGCCTTATCCAACTTCAAAACGCCTAATAAATGTAATCTCTTTCTTAATTTCATTAAAACAAAATAGTTTTCAAAACAATCTAATACAACCATTGTTTAAACAATATTGCTTTCTAAAAAAGAATATTGAATACAACATTTTAGGAAACCATTTATTTGAAAACTTATGTTCTTTATACATATCATCTTTATTTTTTAGTGATTTTGATTATAATAAGAAAATTGGTAGACGCATTTTAATAGAATTAGATGAGCAAATATGTGATGATGGTTCTCATTTTGAACTAAGTCCAATGTACCATAAATTAATTTTATTTAGATTATTTCAATTGTATAAAATATCTCAATCAGAAAAATTTAAAAATAAAATTATTAGTTACATTCAAATCATGGTAAATTGGCTGAATACTATTGCATATAATGATGGAAGTGTTCCTCATTTTAATGATTCAACTAATGAAATCTCAATGAATTCCTTAGACTTATTTAGCATCGCTAATAATTTTAATATTATTCCTCAAAAAATAAAACTTGGATCCTCAGGATATAGAAAATATACAAACAAATTTTTTGAGTTTATAATTGATGTAAATGGAATATCTCCTGAATATCAGCCTGGTCATTCTCATTCTGATCATTTATCGTTTGAAATGAGATTTAACAATATTCCTTATATAGTTGACCCTGGAATTTCTACATACGAAATATGCGAAAGACGAACATGGGAAAGATCTACCATAGCTCATAATACAATTTCAATTAATAATTCAAATCAATCAAGAATATGGAAATCTTTTAGGGTAGCTGATAGAGCGAAAGTGACAATTAATAAAGATTTAAGAAGCCGAGTTAATGCTAGTTGTGTATACAATGTTAACGGATATAAGGTCACTCACGAAAGAGAAGTTGTATTTAAAAACAAAAAAATAAAAATTAATGATCAGGTTACTTCTTTAAAAACTAATAATATTGCTAGATACTATCTTCATCCTGATGTTAAACCAGAAAAAATTTGTTCAAATAAAATAAAATTAAATAACGAACTAATTATTGAATTTGAAAATAGTTTAAATGTCTTATTACTAAATTATCTTTTCAATAGGGGTTTTAATGATAAAGTTTCTTCTAAATTTATAAAGGTAGAATTAAATGATAAATTATCAACAAGCATAAATATAATTTAATGAAGCAAAAACTGATTATATTTCTGTCATTTTATTTTGAACCTGACTTAGGAGCTGGATCCTTCAGAAACACATCTCTTCTAAAAGAATTGTCAAAAAACCACAATGAAAATACCAATATTGTGGTTTTTACCTCACTTCCAAATAGGTATAGAAGTTTCAATAAAAATGCTTTAGAATTTGAAGAGTTTTCTAATGTAAAAATCTATAGAGTTAAGTTGCCGCTACATAATAATGGCTTTCTTGATCAGATATATTCATTTTATTCATTTTATTCATTCGTTATTAAAAAAGTAAAAATTTTTAATTATGATTTAGTTTTTGCATCCTCATCTAGATTATTTACCGCTTTTTTAGGCTATAAAATCGCAAAAAAAAGAAATAAACCATTATACTTAGATATAAGAGACATTTTTGTTGATACAATTTCAGATGTAATAAAAAATAAAATTTTAAAGTTTTTATTAATTCCAATATTAAGATTATTTGAGTTTAATGTTTTTAATTACGCAACACATATAAACTTAATTTCTTATGGTTTTAAGGATTATTTTTTAAAATTTAAAAAAGTTAACAATTTTACCTTTTTTACTAATGGTATAGATGATGAATTTTTTAAGTTATCTCAAAGTAAACTTAAGAATAAAACCACATCTAATTCAATTAAGACAATTTTATATGCCGGAAATATTGGGGAAGGTCAAGGTTTGCATAATATTATTCCAAAAGCTGCAAAATTGCTTAATGGTAAATATAAATTTAAGGTTATTGGTGATGGTGGTACAAAAAATAAATTGATTAAATATGTTAATGCTAATAAAATTTCAAATGTTGAAATTAACCCTCCAATTAATAGGTCCGATTTAATTCAAGAATATATAAATGCAGATTTTTTATTTATTCATTTAAATAATTACCAAGCCTTTGACAAAGTTTTACCCTCAAAGATTTTTGAATTATCTGTTTTTAATAAACCTATAATTGCTGGAGTTGGCGGCTATTGTGCAAATTTTATAAAAAAAAATGTTAATAATTCAATTGTTTTTTCACCGGGAAATGAAATTGAATTGGTAAATATGTTGTCAAATTTTATTTTTGACACTACCTTGAATAGAAGAGATTTCATCAATAAATACAAAAGAAAAAATATAAATAAAAATATGTCACATTCAATTGTAAGCTACTTGAAATGTGCAATTTAAAAACCTAGTTTTTTAATCACGTAAAATCTGTATTCTTTATTGAACAAAAATTCAATAATTTTCATTATAATTTTTGGGGTGTGTATAATTATTTTACAAATTAAATCATCAAACCAATAAAACAATCTATTATATCTCTTTAATCTAAATCTAAACAAATAAATTTTTTCTTTAAATGTTAATTTTATTTCGTGATTTGAAATTCCTAATTCATTCATAATTAATATAAAACTTCTAAAATATTTATCTTTAACATCACATATATTGAAATTTTTCAACCTATCTTTTAATAAAAAATAATCATATATAGTTCTGTAACTATAACTTGCTTTTAAATATCCATAATCGTTTATTTGAAAATTATAAATGCAAATCTTAATCATTCCATTTACTTCTTTTTTTAAAATATCTTTTGGATTAATTAATTTTCTCTTTCTATAAACTAATAATTCAGTATGAGGTTCTATTATTGATATATTTCCTTTTTTGACAAAGCCAGGTTGGTGTTTTGTTTTCCAAATTTTATAGTAATATTTAGAATTATAATTATTGTTGTTTAACAATAAAGCTAATTTTTTAAAATCTTCCCTATAAATTAAAAAATCTATATCCCTAACCATTCTTTCCCCTATTCTTTCGTACAACCCTTCAATTATGTTGTAAATTCCTTTAAAAAAAGTAAATTTAATTTTCTTACTGTCTAAAATTTTTTTTAATTCTTTGGCTTCAAAGATTAATCTTTGATTTCTATTTTCATTAATCTTAAATATTTCCTTTAAATAATTTTTTAATTCCAAAGGAATTTTTTCAATTAAATAGTTTTTTTCCAATTTAACATACAGCAATGGGAGTATTAAATGACTACTCGCAATTTTCACTAGTAAATCATAATTTATTGATTTAAAATCTATTTTTTTTTTGTAATCTTTTATTTTTTTAAATAAAATATTTATTAAAAACTTTTCTTCTTTAGAAATTCTTAAATCATCAGTTTTCATAAATATCTTTTTTGATAATTAAATTTAGTAATTTTGATCTGTAATGAATTCAGAGTTTCCTTTTTTTATTTATTATTTGGGTTTATTGATATTGACTGTCTTTCTGTCCAGGTTTATCTTTAGAAAGTATATTCAATTTGCAAAGAATTATAATTTAACTAAATCTTCAAATGAAAGAGCAGTTCATAAAGGATATGTTTTCACAGGTGGAGGTGTAGTTTATGCTGCCGTTATAATGGTTGCTGCTTTAATTTTAGATAATTTAGATTTTGTGTACTTTTCTAATTTTAGTCCAATTGTGGCTACAGCCATTCTTGTGTCAATTTTAGGCTTTTATGACGATTTTGTGGAAATTTCTCCTTTCAATAAATATATAGTACTTACTTTTTTGATTTTAATGCTATTATATGCAAATGCGACTTTGCCGATTATTAAAAATTTGAATGGTTTTTTAGGGATATATAGTATTGGATATATTCCAGGTCTTATATTTACTGCTTTTGTTTATTTATCGATTATGAATGCCATAAACTTAACGGATGGGATTGATGGCTATTTAGCAATATTTTCAATTTTCTTCTTTACATCTTTGTTATATAATTTTGATGTAAATCAATTTTATACTCTTAACACTGTTTCTGTGATTATAATTGGTTGTAGCCTTATGTTCCTGAAATACAATTTTTCGAAGGGTAAAAAACTATTTGTAGGCGATGCAGGTTCATTATTTATTGGATTTTGGATAGCTACCTATCTTATTACCTATATACATAGCGCACCAACTTCAAAACTAGTTCAATTATATTCTATTCAGCTACAAAATATTCCTGTGATAGCAATTTCAATGATATCAATTCCAGTTTTAGATACTTTAAGAGTAATGCTAGTAAGAATTCTAAATAAAAAGTCCCCTTTTATCGCTGATAGGAATCATTTACACCATATATTATTAGACAGCGGAATGTCACATCTTCAAACCTCACTTTTTTTGACTATCATTAATTGGTTTAATTGTATCGGAATCTTTTTAATTGAGCAAAATTTCAATTCAAAACAGCTGACAATTCTATATATTTTTATAAGTTTATTTTGGTATAGCTTCTTTGAATATTTAAACAGAAAAAATCTTATTTCTTCAAAAGACTAAGTATCTGAATTCTCTTATCTTGTGAACTTTTACTGATATTTATAAATGACTCAGATGAGTTAGTTATAAACTTAAATTTTTCGTTTAACGATTCAATAATTTTATTTTTTACTTTGGATGCATAATCATAAGACAGGCCATTATCTACCAATTTAGCAACAATCTCATTACTGGTTACTTGTTCATTTTCATGAAGAATTTTTAATATCTCAATTGAATTATTATCTACGGTAATCTGTGTTCCTATAAAGAAAAGTTCATCATTTTCAAAAGTGTATAATTTACTTTTCATTAGGATTTTATCGGTTTTTAACCCTTTGTAAAGTAAGTTCACAATTATTATAAATAAAAGAATAAGTAATGGAATAAAGAATTGATTTCTAGATTGTTCAACTCTGAATAAAGCAATTTCTTCTAATGAATTTACATCAATTATATCGTCTAATCTATATTTATTTAGAATTGAAGTGTTAAACTTACCGTTATGATTTCTAAACGTATGAATGTATTTATCATCATAATTATTCATACTTACAACTCCATAAGTCTCACCTTTGCTATTAATTGAAATAAAAGTTTGATCATCTCTATTATATGGACGACTTTGGCCAATTAATTGAATATTAAACTCCTTCTTGTAATTAAATTTTAACAGTTTTCCCTTTTTCATTTGTATTTGATAAAAGTATTTTTTATCAAATACATAATAGCATGTTTCGGCCGGGATAATCAGTGCATTATTTGAGAGATCCAGGTTAATTTCACCAAGATTACTCCAATTATAGTTTTCAAAATTAAATTTTAAAATAGACTTGTTATAGAATCTTTCATTATTGAATGAGCTACTTCCTCCAAAAATGTAATATTCTGAATCTATTTTTAAAGGAAAAAAGGATGCCAGTCCGTTTTTTAATTCCTCAGGCACATCGTTCTCATAGGTAATTTCATCCCATTGATTTGAATTCCCCTCATCAAAAACTAACATTGTATTATTAGTTCTGAAAAGGCCGTAACC